>JAABUH010001376.1_pt1 | contig 27783 bp, 39 predicted proteins | sample 5559121 | NCBI WGS metagenome assembly JAABUH01 (sample SAMN10711871, study PRJNA513364) | rock metagenome | isolation source: Antarctica rocks | place: Antarctica: Victoria Land, Battleship Promontory nord | collected 2015-12-28
TGCTGACAGGGAATCGCCTAGATGGATCGTGGCGTTTGTGGCGACGCATTTGATGGGGGGGATCGCCGTTGCTCTCAATGCCTGGCTGTGCGTCAGGTGTCCTTCGCTTGGGGACTACCCAAGACTGATGGACGAGTCAGACCGAAGGACGCGTTGATACACTGTCTGACGGTGTCGAAGCCTGACATCATCTTCCTCGACGCCGATCGAGCTGCGGTACTTGCCGGGTCCGCAGCCGCCTTGTCCGACAAAGGTGTCGGCGAGGTGAGCGTCTCCTTCGAGCTTCGATCGCGAGCTGATGGTGTTAGATGTTCTGCTGGTCAAGTACCGCCTCTCTACCCAGCGAGATCCAGCGAGGGGTCAAGGTGAGTCTCGATCGCAATCGCCGGCTCTAGAATCTGACATGCATTTCAGGATCTCGAACAGTTTCTCAGCAAGAAGACTTTATCGGTCCGGGATGTCCGAAATGGGAATGGACTTTATGGGTTGGAACCTGAGAGCGACGCCGTGATCTTCTTCACCTCAGGGTAGACCTCACCCTCCTCCACCTCTGGATATGCTGACTGTTACAGTACGAGCGGACCACCCAAGGCTGCGCTTAGTAACCAGCGGATGGCCCTCTCAAACATCTACTCCGGCATGGTCGGTTCGTACTATCCCGCTCACGATCTCCCCACCGCGCTGAAGCGCCACAGCTCCCGCTCGTGCCGCTCTCCGCGCAGGCCTACCCATCCCTCCTGTACCCCAAAAGTCCGATCCCCAACGTACCCTCCTCCTCGCCATACCGCTCTTCCACGTCACCGGCTGCCTCTCATGGCTCATGCGTGCGTTCTTCGCCGGTGCAAAGCTGGTCCTCTTGCATCAGTGGAACATCAATGAGGCGATACGGCTGATCGAGTCAGAAAATGTCAAGGTCATTGGCGGGTGAGCCCGGTGTCGTCGGAACTCGGCCAAGCTAAAATGCTCAGGGTTCCGGCAGTGGTGTCTAGTATCCTGCAGAGTCAGGGTTTGAAGAAGGATAGGATATTCGATACGGTCTTGTACGGCGGCGCACCGCCCAGTAAGGTGCTTGCGGCGGAGGTCAAGAAGAGATGGCCAAATGCGGGATTGTGTGTCCTCCTCTCACTCTTCTAGAGTACCGGACTAATGAGAGGCTAGGGTACAAGGATATGGTATGACGGAGACCAACGCGTATGCGTGCTCGATCGCCGGACAGGACTACGTGGATAGGGTATGCTCCTCTCGCTCTCCTAGACTATGGCTGACAACATCATACGACAGCCGGACAGCACGTAGGTCCATCAAGGACTGCGCAGGTGCTAGCTGATGGAACAGCGGCCCGGCCGTACCCGTCGCGGACCTCGCCATCGTCCATCCCGAATCCCGTAAACCACTGCCTACCGGCCAGATCGGACTGCTGCTGATACGAGGACCGCAAATCATGAAATGCTATTACAACAACGAGGGTGCGCTCTTTCCCCTCACAACGGATGTATGCTGAGCTTGTGCAGAGGCTACGCGCAAAGCGATCGACAAAGATGGGTGGATCGATACTGGAGATATCGGACTCGTCGATTCCGAGGGGTTCCTGTTTATCAAAGACCGGCGTGAGCTCTGACCCCGGCCCCACATGTTTCACTGACTGGTTTCTTTAGTGAAAGACATCATCATCCGCGGCGGCGAAAATGTCTGTCAACCTTTGTGCTTGAATTGGCTCAGAACTGATATGACTAGATTGTCTCCGCAGACGTTGAGAACGCTCTCTATGCCGATTCACGTATCTCGGAAGCAGTAGCCATCGGCGTCCCCGATGAGCGCCTCGGTGAAAGGGTAGGAGTGATGGTCTCGCTCCGCTCCGAAGCTGGGAACGTGAATGAGCATGACTTGCTCGACGCTGTCAAGCCGAGGTGAGCATTCACCTCTTACACATGAACAAGGCTGATGGAGAGCTTAGATTGGCACGTCACGCTTGGCCGGCTATCATTTTCATCAATGATGGACCACTCCGTGAGTATTTGTCTGTGGTGAATCGATGAGGGCTAACGAGTGGGTAGTGCGGAACGCTAATGGGAAGGTGGTGAAGAAGGATTTGAAGCCGATGTTGATCGAGGCTTGGGAGAGGCAGACATTGGGGATGACGAATGGGAAGCGCAGCTGCTTGAGCAAACTCTAACGACATGGAGAGTTGCGGAAGAATCATACGCAATCATAGTCCGGTATTAGTTTGACTCCGCATGCACGGAGTTGCCACTGGATTCGAAAGACTGCATACATGCCACAATCTTACAGGACGCTTTTCCCCCCCATGGTCAAAGGCCAACGACCGCAAAACCCCTCGATATCTTCGAGCAATGACGCTTGTTGCAACGCCTATCTATCGCCTCCTCGGTGGAGTATCATCATCCCTCACGCTCCTTCTTGGAGATGACCTTCTCGAATCGTCGTACGTCCTCCTCGGAGCGGACCGAGACGCTACCCTCCTCCGTGTCGGGGAGCGATCTGCGTCGTCTCTCCTTCTAGGCTGTGGGGATCGTGAGACCGAGTCCCTTCGCCTCCGAGGTGGTGAGCGGGGAGCAATGTCGCGTTTCCGGAGAGGTGGAGAGACATCTGCCCCTAGACGAGGAGGAGGTGATCGCGAGTCTGATCCATATCTCCTTCGTGGTGGTGACCGAGACCCGCTGTATCGCCTTCGAGGGGCTGAGCTCCCGTTCACCCGACGAGGCGGCGAATCATCCTTTCGACGAGGAGGTGGCGAGTCCCTCCAACGCGGCAGAGGCGAGTCAGCCCAGCGCCTCCGCGGAGGGGACTCGTCTCGCCTGCGTGGCGGCGACCTTCTACGCGGTGGGGACTCGTCACTGTATCTCCTCTTTGGCCGGGGCGAATCGCTGTACCTCTTCTTCGGCGGCGGAGTATCTGAGTTCCCCCTCTTCCTTCGCGGGTAGTGCGACGAGGCACCACTCTCCGTCTCGCTGTCATCATCACTCGAGCTCAGATCGGAGCTCGAGTCCGTGTCGGAGTCTGATTCCGAGCTCTCGGCCGCCTTCATCGCCGCATGCTGAGCTGCCAGCAGCTTCGGCGCGTTCTGGAGGTACGTCCTCATATCTTCCGTGACCTTACCGAGACCGATCGAGGTGAAGTAATTGATGGCGAACCTGGTATTCTTCGGGTTGTTCATCGGGAACATTCCGGCAAATGCCGGTCGGAGATCGGGAATCTTGAATCGCTCGACAAGCTTGCCCATACCCATCTCCTCCATCATCTCCTGCATGAAAATCTTGACGAAGATGCGCGATGAAGATGTAGTCTCCTCCTCGTTCATGTGCACCACGTGGAGGACTGCCCAAGAGATCGCATCGGAGGCAAGGAGATGACCGAAGAACCGACCGATATTCCGGAGCTTGTTGGTCTCGTATCGATGTATGGTGTCGTAGTATTTCTGGAAAGCTTCTTGAAAGTTGTCGGTCCAGACTCGGTTGAGCTTGCAAAACCGCTCGCCAATCAGACCGTAGAAGTTGGAATAGGATCGTTCCTGAGAGCAACACTCGATGACCATATTGCACAGCTCAATCTGAGAGAGCCGTCAGCCTTGGGCTACACATAAGTCCCCGAACATACCTCTCGGCCTTCTTGAATATTGATCTTCATAAGCTTGTGCACCGCTTCCTCGAAGTTGAGCTGCAGACGGCATCAGTACGCCCCTTGCCAACCAACAAGGATCACTCACCGAGTTCATGATGGTAAGGTAGATCGTCCGCCTCAGATTGATGAGGTTCGTCTCGGTCATATCCGTGATCCCAACCTTCTCTGGGGCTACATCGCCGTCCTCCTCATCCTCGTCCGAGTATTCATCCTCACTGCCTGACTCCTCGTCATCTTCTGAATCACCCAAGATCTCCCGCTTGATTTCGGCGTAACGCTCCTCGTTCTCCAGGAAGGTCGGATCGACCTTGAACAGGTCTGCAGAAAGCATCAGTCACCGCTTTATCTGACAAAACCCGATGGAGATCAAGAGACAGGGATCACTCACTCAGGCTCTCCTGCACCTGCAGCTCGTCGTCCAAAGTGATCCTATGCGTGATTTGCTCCTCCTCCTCCACCAAATCCAGCCCCTCCGCAATTGCCGGGTTGTCCTTGTACTTGTCCTTTCGCACTTGGAACAACACCTCGATCATGTACTGGCACCGCTTGCTAATGGCGCCTTCATGGAGTACCGCACGGAATCGCTCGAAGACGGTGTTGTTCGCCTTGGGGCTGTTCTCGGACAGGAACAGACCGACCTCTCGCATGAAGCCAACGGCGACCTCGATCGAGTCGTCTGTGGGTCGATCAAGGCAGAGGAGGAGGATCTGAAGGGAGACAATCTCGTGGGCAACGTATTGGTTGCAAAGGTGGGCGATGAAGGTGGATGTGGCGTGGCAGACGATCTGAGAGCCGTATCAGCACTCGGTAATGCCAATCGATGATGGCAGTACTGACCTTGTCATTCCGCTTGTAAGCTCGCCGGAACTGGCTGATCAGTCGGACCAAGACCAAATCTCCGACCTGCGGCAGTTTCGTATTGATGATCGCAATCAATGCAGCGAAGATTGGAGTAAAGGGTAATGAAGACGCCTGAGCGCGCATAATGGACCGTGCGAAAAGGCCTTTGCCTCGAATGAGGTTTTCGCCGAAAAGTTCGGGCACGACGTGCTTGATGTTCGATGTGTTGACCTGCCATCAAGTCAGCGACGTCAAGTTCATCTTATCAAGAATGATATTCGACACCGCATCGAATGACTCACCTTGTTTATCAACCCATTGATGCTCTTCCTGAGCGCATCCCAGCTCAATCTCTGATACTCCGCACTCTTCTTGTCCTTCGATGCCTCCGCTTGCATCGCCCTCAATCTCGCAGGCGGAATATATGCTCCACCGCTCCTCGACCCGAGCAGCTTGGCAAACTCCGCCTTGGCGCCCCCGTCCGCGACTGCCATCGTGCCGTTTCCAGCCGAATTGCCGTTGCCATTTGCCTTCACGTTCCCTTTGAGTTCGGAAGCAATTTGCGCTTCAAGCATGGCTGCTTCCCGCGCGCGACGACGGTGTGGATCGATGTCCATGACCTTTGGCTGGTCTAAGACGGGATCATTGGGTCCGGGGGTGGGTCGTGTGGAAGGCGGTGGAGATTGAGAGCGGCGACGGCGAGATGGCGGGGAAGGAGAACGGTCGCGAGGGCTGGGAGAGATAGACCTGGAAGCATATCAGCGGATAATCAGGGTATGACGAAAACCGCCAGTGTGTGATAGGCATCTTGACTTACCGTTTGCGCTTAGAGGCAAGGGCCTCGTCTGGCGAAATAGTTCGTGGACGTGATGAGCGGGAAGGGCTTCGTGAAACCGTAGACGGTCGAGACATGATGGCGGCTCCCCTGGTATCTCGAAGAAAAGGGTCTTCTTGCGTTAGCGTCTCAGTGGAATAACTTCTCAAGGCTACCGAGAGTTAGAAGAAGTGGGCAGGAGTGAAAGGCACCTGACTGAACGGCGAGGATGCAGCAAGTCAGGACAATGACGTGGCATACTGCTTCCGGGTCCTTATCGACGTCGGTGCAAAACTCACGTGGACTAGGCCTCGGCTTCGGGTCCCTCACCTCTTACAACAATTGGACTTATCGCGCAAAAGGAGTACCGACATCCAGAAAGATGTCGACCTCGCCCGTCAAGGCTGCGCCTGACCATGCGGTACTTCTCGAATCACTCGAGAAAGCGGCAGACGAGTACCCGAAGCCGGAAGGGGTGACATTCACCTATGGGACCGCCGGCTTTAGGACTCTGTGAGCTGCCTTTTGCTGTGCCCACGGCGAGCATGGCGGCACATGAGCATCGCAGCTAACAGGATGTTCCTTAGAGCTAGCAAGCTGCCTTCTGTCGTCTTTCGAATCGCCCATCTCGCAGTTCTTCGGTCCAAGCGATTGAAGGGTGCGACCATAGGAGTTATGGTAACGGCGTCCCACAATCCAGAGGCGGTAAGTCTCCGCTCCTGTCTCCTGCGGACATCCGCTCATCTGCTTCCTGTATAGGACAATGGCGTAAAGCTCGTAGACCCTTCTGGCGAGATGCTCGATCAATCCTGGGAGGCCCATGCGACCGCCCTGTCGAATTGCCCTACCACCGCTTCCCTGATTTCCACGTTCACGACCCTGGCGACCCATCTTCGCGTCGACCTCTCAGCCCCAGCTTCCATCGTGTATGCACGAGATACCCGACCATCCGGTGAAGAGCTGGTGACCGCACTTGAGAAGGGTTTGGCGGTTTTCGGAAGCAGTACGAAGACAGTAGATCTCGGCATCACCACAACACCCATCCTGCATTACGTGGTCAAGGCGAAGAACGATAAGAAGGGGGAGTATGGGAAGCCGACATCTGAGGGGTATTTCCAGAAGATGGCGGCGGCCTTCAAGACGCTCGTGGTGAGCTGAAGTATGTTCACCTTTGAGCGACGATGATCAGCTGGATAGGGCAATCGAGGACCACTACCACCGCTCTACGTAGACTGTGCCAATGGAGTAGGAGCACTTGCCTTGGCCGACCTAGCCAAATACATAGGCGACACCCTTCCCCTTTATTCGCTCAATGCGTCCACCACAACTCCCGGCGCTCTGAACTCGCAATGCGGAGCTGACTTTGTCAAAACCAAACAAGCTCTTCCTCCTTCAATCGCTTCTTCTGGCATCCTCGCCAAGCCCGGTGTCCGAGGCTGCTCCTTGGACGGGGATGCCGACCGGATCATGTACTACTACCTGCAAGACGGGAAGACCTTCCGCCTATTGGATGGAGATAAGATCGCGGTCATGGTGGCGATGTTCTTGGGCGACTTGGTGAACAAGGCGAAACTCGAAGGGAATGCGAAGCTAAAGGTTGGGGTGGTACAAACGGCCTATGCGAACGGAAGTTCGACGAAATACCTCAAAAGCGTGAGTGAACCTCATGGTCTGAATCACCTTTAATCGTATGTCAGCGAAACATTCCCGTGACATGCGTCTCGACAGGAGTCAAGTATCTCCACCATGCGGCCCAGCGTTTCGACATTGGAGTCTACTTCGAGGCCAATGGTCATGGCACGGTCCTCTTCTCCCCTTCCGCCCTTACTACCTTACGATCCGCCCAACCCCACTCTCCCGATTCCGCAAACGCCATAAAACAGCTCCTTGCCTTCTCTGAACTTATCAACCAGGCCGTCGGCGATGCTCTGTCAGACATGCTGCTGGTCGAGTTCGTCCTTGCTCATCGTGGCTGGGGGGCGCCGGAATGGGATGCCGCGTACGAAGATCTGCCCAACCGCCTATTCAAGGTCGAGGTCCCGGATCGAACGATTTTCACCGTGTCCGACGCGGAGAGGCGATTGGAGACTCCAGAGGGCTTGCAGAGGGAGATTGACGAGGCGATGAGGAAGGTCGAGATGGGGAGGACGTTTGTGAGGCCGAGCGGGACGGAGGATTGCGTGAGGGTGTATTCGGAAGCGAAGTGGTCAGCCGAAGCGGATGGTGAGGAATTCCGATATTGTGTGGGGCGCTCACGAGCGATGTAGCACTCGGTTCGACAGTCTCAGACCTCGTACGGCATGTGAGCGGACTCATATAGCTCCCGCCTTGCAACGTCTCCGTACCCATTGTTCATATCCCCCTGCACTGTATATATTCGCATCATATAGCCCTCATGTAACGCCATGTATATATACCCCACACCCCAAGGATGTTAGGTTGCGTGGCATAATCGCAGCTCCAGCCTTATATGTCGTCCTCTTGCAGTCTGTCTATGCATTCTTGACATTGACCCTTCCGCTACAATGACGGCTCAGTAGGTCTACGATCCGTACCAATCCAAGACACCGCTGAACTTCTACTCGACAGCTCAGTACGCGAAGCGACCCACGCAGGGAGCTGGTACACCTCTGATGGTCCGTCAACATTCATCCCTTCATCTACCTATACCACACCGCTGACAGTCCTCATTTCAGGCCAGAAGCTGAGAACCGAGCTCGCCGCCAACCTTTCCAAAGTCACTCTTCTTCCCGAACTCGACTACGTCCCTCCAGTAGGAAACGCAAAAGCCATCATCGCGCCGTCAGTCTACCCCTTCGTCCCTATAATTCCTGAGTCAAGCCGAAAAGTAGGGGCTGACAGGGTGGACAAGGTAGTCATGCGGGTTATTCGTACTCTGGTCCAACAGCAGCTTGGGCGTACGCCGCGATCCCAACCCAGAAGGTGTACGTGCCATCCCCTTCGTTCCCGCAGCTTCCAAGCTGTCCAGAGGTTCGAGCCTGTTCGATGCTGATGTCTCGGTAGGAAACGAGTCTTCCTCCTCGGTCCCTCACATCATGCATACATCAACGGTATCGCGCTCTCCCCTTTCCACTCCTATGATACCCCACTCGGCGAGATCCCGCTGTGTCTCGAAAGTACGTGATTCTCACCGAATCAGGGAGTAGAAGTGCTGATGGCCCAAGCTATTGACGAGTTGAGGAAGACCAAGATCTTCCAGGAGATGAAACCTGGCGTCGACGAGGAGGAACATTCGCTCGAGATGCACCTGCCTTACATCCGGCATATCTTCACGGGGTACGTCTCTGGCCGATACATGAGCAAGATGTGGAGCTGTCATACGGTACAGGAGGGACGATCTGCGATTGGTACCGCTGTTGGTCGGGCATCCGAGTCGGAATACACAGGCGGAGCTGGATAAGGTGTTGGCGAAGTACTGGGCGGACGATGGGACGTTCTTCGTCATCAGTAGCGATTTCTGCCACTGGTGGGTCATTCCCTGCCTTCCCTTCCGCTTTTATCGTCAGTCTGAAGCGGGATAGGGGCACCCGCTTCTCACATACTCCATACTACACGACCGCCCCCTCCCCACCCAACCCTGTTCCTCCCGTCCCACAATCCACCCTCCCCGCATCATTTGAGCCACCCGACCTAGTCAAGCGCTTCGTGACCGCCACAACGGACAGCCCGATCTGGAAATCCATACAGTTCATGGATCACGAGGGGATGGACCTCCTACGCCGTCCTGCCGAGGACGGGGCTAAGGAGAAATGGGAGGCTTATCTCGATCGTACCAAAGTGAGTTCTACCCGCACTTGTCTGGGCAGAAGGTGATAACACGGGTAGAACACGATCTGCGGACGGAATCCGATCACGGTGTTGGTGAGTTTGGTGCAGTATCTATACAAGGAGCAGGAGGAGGAAAAGCGGCCGGAATTTGTGTTTGTGAGGTATGAGCAGAGTAGTCGGTGTGTGAGTGGGAGGGACAGTAGTGTTAGTTATGTGAGTGGGGTGTTGCGGGTATCGCAGTAGGACGATGAGGACGGTATCACATAGTAGTTTAGCGAGAGATCAGACATGTACATATCGGTACAGAGGCAGTCTGTTCAGACAATCCGGTCTCGCTGCAGGGGAGGTACTGATCCAGGTCAAGGGCTTCGGAAACAGAGGTTTCCGCCCACCCGAACAATGTGATCTGGTATACTCGTACATGCTTCATATGCACCCCTGTTCTCAGCGTCTCACTTTACATCCTCATTGTTCAATGTCGACGACCACATACCCCTTCATCTACCCACACCCATCAGCCTCATCCCAACCCCGCTAGCCCAGGTCAACAGAGAAAGGCGAACCGCGTTATCCCTAATCATCGCCGCATACCTCTCCGCCAACTCCTTGCAGTTTTGCAAATGATTCACCCCCTCGCCTCGATAACACTTCTTAAGTTCCTCTCGGACGAGACGGGCTTCCATCGCTTTGACCCAGGTTTCGCGGACGTGCTCCTCACGTGCGGCGTAGCGGCCTGTGGGGGGGGGAGGGGGAGGGGAGTTTGGAAGAGTTGAAGGACGAGCAGAGATGAGGCGAGTGCAAGGTGGAAATGTGGATGTCAGCTTGATGTACCAGATCGCAGAGAGTTTCAACCGAGTTTAAGAGGATCGGAAGACGAGGCCCGAAGAGGGGAATGAGATGGGAAGAAGGGGGTATGCGGACTTACGTCGAAGCTCTTCAGTGGATGGTAGTCGGCCCGCTTTGCCGTCGGACATATTGAGCAATGGCTTTGGGGATCAAGGTCACCGAGATACCGGGGATGATGAGAAGAAGGACGTCCATCAGTTCGGGGATCGTTTCAGCTGTCACCCTTTCCTGCCACGTGGCGATCTCTCAAAAGTGAGACAACCGCGACTTCTTTCCCTGCCCACTCTCCAAACTAGTCTCCATGTAAATTAAAAACCTTTTTTTTCCCTTCATATCCCTACATCATCCCAGCCATCCTTCCTCCCCATTCTACGTTCCGAAGTCAAGTTTCTTCCCCCATCGGTTGTTGAGAAGCATCTTCTTCGCGAGCCTGTCTCACATCCTACTTGCGGCGAGATGTCCTCCCACTGCATTACCCCCTGGACTCCTCCTAGCAACCTCAATTCCCCAGACACCCCGCAAGTGAGTACACCTGCCAGCGGCGGCGGTGAAGGTGGGGTCTGGTCAGATAGGTATCGCAGCTGGTCGACGGGGAACATGGGTGGGTTGATGGGGTTTGGTCAGCCTATGGGGTTTGGCGAGAGGGGAGGGGGATATGAGCGCCGCCCGGTGAGCTTTCCCTTCCCTTCATCAGGGATCCAACACGGAATTCTGTACTGGTAGATGGCTGAGGCTAATATGCGTCGCAGCTCAACGAGCTTCCAGGTAACCAGAACTCCTTCGCTCTCTCTTCACCATTCATCACCGCCGACCCCAATGGTGTCTGGGGTCCTCCGCTCCCATCGCTTCCCAGTCAGCGGCGCAATTTTAATCTTGAGGAGGTGAGTCCGGTCCCTTTCTCTTCCCGTCAGGTCCTCCACCTGTTTCGTCGAAACCAAAGAAGCCGGACTGATGGCAGAGCTCAGAGACTTGCAGCGGCGGAGGCCAAGATCAGGGAGTTGTCGTTTGAGAATACTAGGCTGAGGGAGAGGTCCTTCGTGGTGAGCACTGCCTTCGGCGTTGTACGCAGTCTACTACGTCTCATCGTCCATCTTCATTGTTGTCCCGTCAGCAGTCTCTCCATGTTTTTGGGGTCGGAACGGCGCATGACCTTCCTCCCTCCGCCTTCTACCTGACCTGCTTCCGAATGTACCAGTCTTCGAGTTCCGCTTCTTCCCCTTCTTGTGATTGGTCAACATCGTATGGATTGCTGACGTTCTGTCATCAACAACAGGACTCCGGTACTCACTCTCCCTCTGGATACGTGACTCCTTCGGTCAGCGCAAACTGCTCGATGTTATTCGACAACTTTAGCAACGGTATGGGTCAGATGGGATACGGCGGTTCCCCCGGTCAAGGAATGCGCTTCGGGGATGAGGAAACTGTATCCCACCTCACAAGGAGTATGGTTGGGGACGACGCGGTAAAGCATCCTTGATTCGCTCAATCCGTTCAGTCCATCGCGTAGGGGAAGGGAGCTGACCGCCAATCGCACCGTTCAGTCCAACAAGTCCAATTACATTCCACCGCCTCATATGGTCTCTAGCGTTCTTCAGGGCAGCTTCAACTACTCAGAGCATCACACTGAATACATACGCCCGATCGTATGGATCATTGCGCATCGGCAACCGAGGAACAACGCTGAGAGGTGAGCCCGATAGCAGATGATGTGGTTCAGAGCGTATTGCTGACTATGATTAGTGCGGGCCTTAAAGCAGCGGTCAATGCGTTGGCGGTGAGTGTCTATCTCGATAGTACCTAACACGTAGGCTGACCCCAAGCTAAGACGCGCCTCGCCCTGCCTCGCGAGTCCGAACCCACAACGATCCTCATCAATTCGATCATCGATTGGGCAAAACCACTATGCTTCACCTCGTGCGGCAATTACCTCTGTCAACAGCTGCTCGAGCGGGGCGAGGTGGACGATAAGATCGACTTCATCAGGGAGATTCAGTGCGTCCTCCCTTGTCTACTTATCTTAGCTTCTTCAAGTACTAAGTGGCGATCAGGGAAGACTTGGTTTCTATTGCGAGTGACAAGTTTGGGACGCATGTCTTGTGCAAGGCGGTTGCGGTGAAGGAGCTTGAGGTGCATTGCAGACACGGTCAAACATAGGCGTGGCTGATGACATGCTCGTTTCTTGCAGGAGCCGATCTCGGAAGCGCTCTTGAAGCACGGAATCTTTGAATCGCTCAAAACAGGTGCAAGGAGATTATGGAGGGAAGTGAGTGGTTCTTCCCCCTTCTTCGCGCTCCGCTCACGCTGGCCCTTAGTACCTTGAGAAGTGCAGGCAGGTTAGGCGTTTTGAAATCTTTCACGAGTAAGTTGAACAGCTCTTGCCGCACGTTACTGACTGTAGGAACAGGATCAACCAGGAGATGGAGGGGAAATGGGCGGATTTGGCCTGCACCAACGAGGTGAGCGGCGGTCTCCATCAGGTATCAAACCTGATACTAACGTAGTCTACAGCATGGTTCCATAGCCGTGCAACAGGTGTTTGAGGTATTCGGATCCCAGGATCTCATGGTGAGTTCTGACGGGCGAACGAATACATCAGCGCTAATCTCCGAATTCCCGTAGGATCCTTGCTTCCGGGAGGTGGTCGTCACCTTCTCGGTGTCGAACCCTACTGAGGCTCTTGACAGATTGTTGACGACGTGTCACGTATCGCCAACAATCAATTTGGCCAGTATGTGTCTTCCTGCTCGAAAAAATTGCATTGACGGGATATGCAGCTTCGTGATCACTAAGCTCATCGGTTACCCGGCGATGTACCACACAACCTGTACTGCGATTCTTCAAGCTTACCCACCGGTGGCCACGACCCATCACGGCGTGAACTTCGCAAAGATTGCCCTCACAGAGGGCGGCCGAGCGAGCATCGTCAAGTACGTTGATGCAATTTGCTCGCAAGAGGATGGGTGAGTAAGACCTCGATCTCATCGGTCGTGTGCTGAGATTGGTAAAGTCGTACTCCGGGCATTGTGGCTATAGCAACTTCTTCCATCGGGAAGGCGCACCTGAGTAAGCGGATTCACCTATGACCTGAAGCTATAGTACTGATCGTCTCCCACAGCTTTCTTCCTATCTTGTGTATGTTTGACCATACTCACAACACCTCAACACTTACCAGCCACCTAGCTCACTCCTTCCGAGCACATCCGCGTCCGCCAGGTTTGTCGCTCGTACAGCACCACACTACGCAACGCGCAGAGCGGCAATGATCTCCTTCGCTCCCTGTAAGTGTATTGCTTCACACTTCTACGCTGCTGACCGAGTAAAGCGGTCTCATCCAAACTATCGGCTCAAGGAGCCGCTCCGGCACGAGCTGAAACGACCATCACGAAAGTTCCACCAAAAACGAAAGCCTCGATGCTCTACGACTAGATTTGCGACCATCATTTCACGTAACTTCACGAAAACCGCCATTACAGCATCGTTTCTCATTCTCGCAACAACAGTTCAAGCCATGACTCATGTCGCATCGTGCGTTCCGCCGTCAGCATTTCACATTCATGTCATAGGTAGTCATCCAAAGATTCATTCATTAAGCAACGCATTCGTTAGGCCTATCATCCGCGTCGGTGTAGATAGCCTAGGCAGATCTGCATGATGTGGCCAAGTTTATGTCATATCATCGATCATAGCGAGTTTCCGCTCATTCAGCTGCGCCTGTTTGCTCGATTCGCAGCTTTGGCCGTTCATATTGATCAACCCATGCAATGCTGAAGATACAATACAACAAAGTCTAAGCCGGTACGGCCCTACATCTGATTCCGCTTCTTGGCCGTCCGCATGTACGGTCGCAACAGCCACTCGACATCCGCCTCGGTCTGGTGGATCGTTCCTTGCCGTATCTCGTATGCTGGGCATGTGATCTGTCAGCTCACGACCCTCTTGAGGGACTTGGCTCCAATAGCCAAGCGTCCTGCTGGCGAGGATGTGATGACTAACGTTTCGCCTCGAACCGCGGCCCGACCTCTGCTAACTGTAAATCCTTATGCGAAGTCTTGGCAAAAACGTGATGCCTGTGCCATGTCAGCCTTCCAACGCCGGACACATCGGGGACCACTGCAGCCATCTGGGCTAAGTAAGAGGGACGCCCGGACTCACCTGAAACTAATGAAATCCTTCTCATTCGCAAACGTCATAACCCGTCTCGCATCCTCCTTCGGCACGGGAAACAGCGCCTTTAATATCCCCGTGACCCTCTCCCCCAGTGTCGTACTAAAGCCCTCAAAAACAAGATGGGGGTACTGCTCGCTGACCGTGCTGGTGGCATTCGAACTGACATCGTGCCGGAGGGTGACATTGTGGAGTGTGAGTGAGAGGGTGGGTCCGTGCGGGAGGTGGGAGATTATCATGGCGTCTGGACGTCCGCGGGTCTCGTGTAGGAGGATTAGGTCGGTGACGTTTTGGGAGAGACAGGCGGGGATGAGGGAACGGATCACGGTATTGCCTCGGTTGAGGCGGTAGGAGTTGGGGAAGACTAGGCGGAGTTCCTGGAGGATGGGCGGAGGGATGGAAAGAGAGGGGAGGGAACAGGGGAAGAGGGAAGGAAGGGGAAACGGCTACGTCAGCTTGCTGGTAGAAGACCGCTTGGGCAGACTGAGATAGACTCGACCCACTTTGGAGAACTGGAGTAACCGACTAGAAGGTGATCGGCTCGTGGTGATGACAATCTTCGGGTCATACGTCCCGACTTTGGCATATTCGTCATCCACATGGTTCTTCGGCTCTATCCACGGACTAATCAGCTTCCTCCCTCCCCACCTGGAATGGCGGCCTACCAGCTTGAGCTTCGTCCAGCACCAGATCCCGTCCACCCTCCTTCCGCACCTCACTCCGCAGTTCGGTTGGTAAAGGCTTCCCAGCAGCTAAAAGCTCCTTGATCCGCTGTTTTCGCTCGTAGATGGATCGCTCTTGCGATTCTTGAGATTTCTTGAAGATGTATTCACGACGCTCACGAGTTTGCCGTCGCAGCTGCCGAATCCATATCAGCTCTGGCTCTCCAGAAGAAATGCAGTATAGGACACTCGCCATGATGGCCAGGGCCGGGTGGGTTTAGGGCGAAAGAGAGATCCAATGACGGGGAGAAAGTTCAGCGAAGAAATCTCCAAAGCAAAATGAAACACCAGGTCCGGCAGGCCTAACAAACCGGAGTTTGAGTACAGTTCCGCCTAACACCTCGGAACGGATCGTGCCTCTTTGCTGAGGTTTCACGAACGTGCCAATTCTGAGAGTCTACAGCCATCCGATGAGCTCTATCTGGCTCGTGACGGATTTCGAGTGATCGTCAGAACACGACTTAGAGGAGCCTGTCCTTCGTCCCCATCTCCTCCTCGATTGCTGCGTTCCTCTTTCTTATTCCGTCCCGCATTATGCGATACACCACGTTCCTCGGCATACTCTCCCTAGCCTTAGCTGTCTCAGCGGAGCAAACTCCCTTTTCTGACTCATCCTCGTCCCGAGCAAAGTCGACTAAGAAGCGTCGTGAGTTGATCTTCCCTTCCCATTGTACTTGGTTCCAGCTGATCTGGCATTTAGCGCTAAAGGGCCGCTTCATCCATATCACGGACTTCCACCCAGACCCACACTACAAAGCTGGGGCGACCTTCGAATCAGGATGTCATAGAAAGCCGAAGAAGGATAAGGGCAAAGGTAGAGTCCCTGGGGAACGAGGTGGGGTCGAGGTGGAGGGTGGTAAGGAGAGGGAGAGGGGGAAGGATGCGGTCGCTGGGAAGTGGGGCAGTGGAGTTTCGTGAGCTGCCTCTCTCTGCCGCAAGCAGATCGTGTTTGCTGGTTTGCAGAACATGCAGCTCATAAGGCTCCAGGGATTGTGACTCCCCAATGTCGCTCGTCAATGCGACTTTTGACTGGCTGAAGAAGGAATGGGCGGACGAGGTGGATTTCGTCGTCTGGACAGGGGATAATGCTCGGTCAGTCGGATCTTCAACTTGGGTCCATCATCCGCTGATCGTAGCGTGTTGGTCGTCTGGCTGTCAGGCATGACATTGACCGATTGCTCCCTCGAACCCCCAAGGAGATCTTCAATTCGAACCGGATGATGGTCGACAAGATGCGCGATACCTTCCCGAGCGATGTGACGATCATTCCCAGTATGGGGAATAATGACATATACCCGCACAACGTCTTGGCACCAGGGCCTAATTCCGTCACGTCCGAGTTCCTGCAGTGAATTGCGAGCTCTCAGACTAGGTAAGCAAAGCTGATACCGACGCAGTATCTGGAAACACTTCATCCCTTCCGACTTCGGACACGTGTTCGAGCGAGGCGCCTACTTCTCTGCCGAGGTCGTACCCGATCGCCTGGGGGTGATCTCGCTCAACACGCTTTTCTGGTATGACTCGAATACGCGTCAGTAAAAGCTCCATCGATCGGGAAGTACAGCTGATTCGGTCCTTCCAGTGGTCGACGGATGCAGGGATCGGTCAAATGATCCCGGTGCCCTCGAGATGGATTGGCTAGAGGTGCAGCTTGAAGAGTTCAGGGAGAGGGGGATGCAGGTCTGGTTGACTGGCCATGTGCCGCCTCATATGGGGCATTACTACGACAACTGCTGTGAGTTTCGATCTTTCGGGCTACATTTGCGGTACTGAAAAGCTCCAGACTTGCGGTATGGGGATCTCGCGCTCCGGTATCAAGACACCATCGTCGGTCACCTGTTCGGACATATGTGAGTGGGCACTGCTAGGCCTTTTGCTCTTCCCGACACGAGGGCTGACCCTCTCAGGAATGTTGACCACTTCTTCTTCATCGACGTGGACGAGCTCGAGTCCGGCACCAATGTCCATTCCACGTCGTCGAACACCACCCTCAGCGCATCCAGTCCATATCGGATCAGTGGTCGATCAGCCAACAACGGTCTGCAAGATGAGCTGAAAAAGGACTTTGGAGAGATGCCTGGACCACAGAAGATCAAGCTGAAGGATTACGCGGTGATGAACGTGGCACCGAGCGTCGTTCCGACTTACCTTCCCGGTGTTCGGGTCTACACGTGAGGAGTTGCTCACTCTACATGTGGACAAGTTGACCTCGGTACAGCTACAATATCAGTGGAGTGACCCGAGACGGAAATGACGAGGACCATGCCGATCCGAACGAGCTCGTGAGGAAACGGAAAGGCGGTCAACGACATGACCAGCCAAAAAAAGACTGTTCCCGACCGGAGAATGAGGACAAGCCGCATTGCGCATTCAAGGACAAGCCTAGGTATTACTCTAAGGACTCCCCTTCGCGGAAGAATGTACCGCTCGCCCCCCTCGGATACATCCAGTTCTACCTCCCAGCCCTGGATCTGCAATCTGTCGACGCGCCGGCATGGGAGGTCGAGTACACTACGCACAAAGCTCAGCACTTCATCCCACACACCGCGACTCAACCAATGCCTGTACCGCTTCACCTTCTACCGGGCTTCGATGCCGGTTTATTTCGCGATGAAGGGGACGATATTGACGAGGAGATCACGACCAGGCGCGAGAAGTTCCGAGCCGAGATGAAGAGGATCACTCCCTGGGGTATGAAGGACCTCACTATCGGGAGCTATGTCAAGTTGGCAAGGCAGCTGGTGGCGGAACGGAAGATGTGGAACAAGTTCTCTGAGATCATGTCAGTAGCCTGTTCCCCATATGGTATGGGGTCGTCCGCGAGGAGATCAGGATAGGCTCATGTGGTTGTTGATACAGGTACGTCTCCAGCGATCCGTCGTGATCATGGTTTTCCGGACAATGTAGCCCATATACATGGCGACGATTCATACGTTCAAGGCGTAGCGAAAATCGGGTGTTTTGGAATAAGACCATAGTCTTACTGGTTTCCAGGTGGTTGCAGGTGGCCCAATGGCTTCTGCATGATACCCACGCTTGTCTGGGATCACTCATTGTCCGCATACGGCTGGAACGCTGACGTGCTAGTCACACACGGTGGCTCAAGTCGAGAGACCGCCTCGACAGAAGGCGTGTACGAGGCCGATTCGACAGTCATCATAGGCTATTCAAACCCAATTCATCTCGTGTATTCAACTTCGCTCATGAGGTTCGCCATTCGCTTCGTGAAGTTCTACTATGCACTCTGCGGCCAACGCGCCGTTAGCATCCCTTGAACGGGCTTCGTCGATCTGACCTACCGATAATATTCAGATAGTATCATCGACACTACCCAGAGTCTGACGCATTGCAACCTGTGAGCACAAATGCTGCAGTCGACTGCGTCGCGTATGGCCTGGGGTATTGACCATTTACCTTTCGCGGCTGCGAGTGCCGCCCCTGCCGCTCGGTTGCGCAGGTGTCCAAACCTTCCGCCAACAAGTCGGTAGGCTTGGCAGCTGTAGCCCTTCAGACATTTTCGACCGAAATCGTCAAGACCGTCGTTCATGCGCCGTCCGGAGTAGAGATTCTCCATGGGGGCATCGCTTGCGAGGAGCCGCGATATGTGGAGATGCTTGAGACGGTCAAGTTAGGTCGGCGCGAATCGTTTGAGAATATCCGAAGCGAAAGCAGGCATCTGATAAATCATGGCGGAAGCAGTCTTAGCTGACGATTCTTTGGCGAGCGTCTCATCGGCATTCGCGGCCGCAAGGGCAAAGCTGATGAACGCATCGGCCTCATCCTGGGTGACGTAGATGAGCTTCAGAACGAGGCAGACGAGAGGGATGTCGTATGCGTCGGAGATCACGAGCGCCTCCCAAGCAATCGAGCTCCGTGGGAAAGCTGTGATCGTCTCCTTCATTGAATCGCGAATGAGTTGGAGGACGAACGCCAAACCTCCCGATGTGGCTGACGACAGTGGCATTGGGGAACCGTCCTTCGTGGGAATGGTAGTCGTGGAGGCATCTCGAAAAGAAGTTGGAGATGTCGACTAGAAGGTCGCGTCGACGTAGAAGCCGACATATTCGCTTGTAGGATGGTGGGAGATTCGGGCCTGGAGAAGTCTGGATGGAACTCGAGAGCTGGGGTGCGGTGATTTCGGCAACGGCTGAAGTGGTCAGACGCCTCAAGAGTCTTGGCAGGTTGACGCTCACCCGGTTGATCGACGTTGAGGTTGATCGTCGACATGGCAGTAGAGAGACTCATTCTGACAAAGTCTCACTGCAAAGAATGAAAGAAGTGTGATGCAAAAACAGCTGGACGAAAAGTTCATCAAGTAAAGTCAGGTATAACCAGGTTAGGGGGGAACTCTTGCGCTACGACCGGAAAAGATGCGTTGATCCGCCTCTTTGTCCGGCATGAAGAATGATGTCTGTCTCGGCTGATTCCATATCGCTGATGAGTTAAAGCAACCAAAACCTGATTGCTCAAACCGCTTGCCCTCGAAGAAGAGGACAATGACCAATAGTCCGCCAAGCAGTGAGCCGATGGACGCATTTGGTCATGCATATCGCTGAGCTGAAAATGGATGAGGTCATTGCCCTTGACCTTTCTAGTCCCCCTCAGTTATTACTCCTTCTCCGTAGACGTTCAACAACAAAACGGAACGAGCGGTGGAAATGGACATCGACGACGAGTGGCGGTCGCGGACATGACGGGGTACTCCGTCAGGTTGATATCGAGTCCTGCTAAACCACGTCAGGACAGGTGGGCAACCCGCCAGCGAGAATCCCGTCGGGGCGAGGGAGCTAGGGCCGATGGGCCGGACTATTGGCTTCTTCTCTGTCTGCCGCCATGAGGTCTGCACGTTACCTCTTGATAGCCTCTAGCGTGGCACTCCTCGAGTCCGTTTTTTCCGCTCCTCAACCTCAACCGGCCCAACACGTCTTCCCTCTGTGTCCTGATCCTGATCGCACAGTGACTTTCTACGAGTCTCACACCGAATCTCACATCCTCTCGATCTTGTCTCAATATGAAGATCCTGTCGAAGCCATGCTGTCCCTTCACCCGTCCCTTGAAGCCGAGCTTGCCGAGCCAAGACTTTTGCAGATCATGGACAAGGAGGGGGAGACAAGGTGGATGACCGAGGGCGATAAGATGAGGCTTAGGAGGGCAGGCGTGGACTTTATCGACTTGACCGGGAGGAGTGGGTTTGTGTATGTTGATGCTGAACCAAGTGAGCCGCTTTTGAGTCTCTCCCCTCGAATACATGTACTTGGTTTGATGTCTCCATCACCTCCCGGTCGAATGGTTAGAGGCCCACCCAGAATCACCCGCTCGCTACTGGCTTACTCTCGCTGACATCACCTCTCTGGAGACCTGCCCGACCTGACGCGGCAGACTCAGGTTCGGAAAGCCTTCCTGCATCTGTCGACCATCAACATGTTTGAATTCCTCGAGGTGTTCACATCATACTACAATCGGTTGTACACCAGTGAGACCGGCGTCAAAAGTCAGAGATGGCTGTATGACGAGATCCTGGACGTGAGTATAGTTTTGATTTTCTCTGTTAGCCACACACCCGGTTCGCACTGGGAATCTCCTCCTGGAGCCGATCTCTGTGCCTCGTATTTGGTTACATTGACGTTGACATATCAGCAGATCGTCCGAAAAGCGCCATCGACATGCCGCCTCTCCATTGAACGATTCCCCCACTCCTTTCCTCAAGATAGCATCATCGCCCGGTTCTCCCCCTCGGGCACCCGGGACCTCTCTCAGCCCGTCACGATCATCGGTGCTCATCCTGACTCTGTGAACCTATATTTCCCCCTCCTGAACGCGCCCGGCGCGGACGACAATGGATCAGGAACGGCAACTATCTTGGAGGCTTTCAGGACTCTAGTCAGCGTCGGTTTCGAGCCGGTACATGGACCGGTGGAGTTTCATTGGTGGGCAGGGGAAGAGGCTGGGCTGCTTGGGTCGCAGGTGCGTCCGTCTTCGGCTCAAGATCGGTGACGTGTGTTGAGACATCGATCGTAGGACGTCGCGGAGGAGTATCAACGAAGAGGAATCAAGGTTGGAGGCGTACTAAACGTGGATGAGACTGCATTTGTCAGGGCCAACTCGACCCCCGCGATCAGCTTGGTTGAGGTCGGAGCTACGCAGAGTCTGAATGAGTGGGTGCATAACTTGGCGAAAGAGTATGTCGATATCGAGGTCAATTTCTCGGGCATGATGTAAGTACCGTTTCTGTCGTTGATAAAACGAAGCTCGTACATGACTCATCGATCGATCTCCAACAGCGGTCGCAGGCTTGACCACCAGTCCTGGACACGACACGGATACCCAGCAGTCTCGATTGTCGAAGGCGATCAAGCCGAGGGCGCATGGTTGCCTTTCCCTCATACAGGTGAGAGACCGTTAGGATGGCCAGAAAGACCGTTTTTCACTTTCGCTGATATGCGGCGGAAAGTGATGGACCGAACGGAGATTCCTCCTGCTGTCGGAGAATTCAGCTATGAAGTACATCCGTTTCTGTCCCAAATTCTCGATAGGATATCCAAGCGTCAAGCTGACGGAGCCTTCCTATAGCACATGAAGCAATTCGCCAAGGTCGCCGTCGCTTTCGCCTTTGAGCAGGCCGGGACGGTGGATCACAATTGGAGGCCTACAAAGGCAGCTTAGGACTCGGTCCATCTACAGAGTCGATCACAGAGGAAGAAAACGCTAGGGCGTAGGGATTCAATAACCAAGTATCCAATGCAGATCGTCGATAGCCCATCTCGCGTCACCGCTCTCGATCCAGGTCGCTGTAGACCGATACGGCGCGTGCCTTATTCAGTATTCCCATCGCGAGCTCTTTCAGCCTGAAGCGGCCGTCTTTGGAAAAGTCGCCGAGCCAGACGACGACTATTTAAGGTCAGGACGCAAATTTAAAATTGTTGACCAGCAGACGCACCTAAATGTCCTCCCAACCTCGCCCGAACCCATTTCATGACAGTACGGCATTCCTCGCTCTTCATCCCACATGATCTATGACTCTGACCCCACGCCGGCAGATCAAACCTTTTGCCAGCGCGTCATTCCGGCATTGTTGGACAATCTCGAGGCGTATGAAGTATGCCGGGCGTGAAATTGCTCAAAACGTAGAACGTGAACTCTGGCATGACGTCGAAGTCGAAGCCTGTCATTCCGGAGCACATCTTGGCGAGCTCCTCCTGCCCTCTGGGCGAAAGTGATGAACGGATCGGTCTTGCCTTGGCTGACATAAGCGCTTGTGATAAGGGTAGCAATCCGGCGCAGGTCATAGCCATGATGAGGGTATCCCAAGGAAAGCGCGGATACCAATATCAAGGCTTTCAACAGCACCGCGCAGGGTCTCGACAATTACATCAGATACAGAATTGCCTGCTTGGCATACGAGATGGTCCCAAAGGAATCAGGTGGGAACAACAAAAGAGCCTAACGATGGCCGGCCGGGGACAGACGCGTGTCACGTGACTCAATCCTGTGCTTGTTCACCTCCATTTTCTTGCAACACTCGACAATCAGCCCGAGATAGATGGGATAAAATCGACTCGTCTTGGGCTAGAGATGCCTGCGCGGACAGCAGACAAGGTGAGGCGGCAGGAGCAGCAGGAGAGAGCAGTAAGCCCTGACTGTCGAGCTTATAATTACAATACCGGGCTTGGCTTGGATCGAGGAGCTGATCTTGACCTGATGAATAGTACGATTTGCAATGGAAAGGGGGCATCGAGGTATGCCCCTGATCGCAGACAATCGAGGATCGATGCTGATTGTGTTGCAGGGAGCGATACGGTGGACGATTTATGGCGCACTGGCTTGTACCGTCGGACATCTGTCTTGGCCCTTGTTCCGGTAAGTGAATCCAGCATAGCACAAGGTGTCCGCTCATGATGGGTTACAGGAGACAGACATGGGCATTGAAAGGGTTTATCACCAGTTCCGGTCTGTCATCCCCTGTGTAAATGTATGAGATTCAGCTGATCCGATTCAGCGAGTGTGGTGGGTGTAGTTGTTGGTGCAGGTAAGCTCTCCTCACTTCCCGTTATCGCGATGCTTACGGCTCTTTCTCCGGACCCTCCCTCACGCTCCTCTCCTTGCCGATCGTATTTCGTCAATCGTTGCTCGCCTCGTGATCGACTCCCTCGCGCCAGACAATCACCTCCAATCATACGAGCACGATGTTCGCCGTAGCGAGAACGCTTTGCGTCGTCAAGCGCGCAATGATCTGGCTCGAGAAGGGAAGATTGCGACGGAGGGGGAGATCAGAAATTGGCGGGAGACGAAGGACAGGAATGATGCACAGAAGAGAGAAGCGGGATGAGGTACGCTGCCTTTCTGTCGATGCGCTGAAGGGCTGATACGGTGTCTGGGGTGTTGTTAACTGTGATACTACAAGACTACATGGTCAGCGATCAGACATGAGCGGTGCAAGCTGCGGTATCCAAGATCTCTGATCCATCAACTGAAGCTCCTTTGCATCCTTATCCTTTTCTCCGGATACTGTCGCTCAGCTGAATATTCGGGATCGACTGATCTGAACTCAAGCTTGAAGCTGGATAGGATGTCAGAATGCTCGGTGGTCCGGCTCATTGGTGTCAAATCACTTTGCACCTGATAGGAGGGAGAGAAATGATCATCAGGAGTCGATCCATGCGGCTTTCGTCAGCTACCTACTGATCCATCGTTCCCGAGCAGGATGCCGGGGATCGGACCGTGAACGGGAAGCAGGGACGCCAACGGAGACAACGATACCACCGCGGCCGATGCCACCGCCACCAAAATACTTTTCAGCTCGGTATGAGACACGACATGGAGGAGAGGTGATTCCTAGGCTGTCTAGGTGGAATGATGCACTATGGTCTTCTTCTTGGACAAAAGCCGTGACAAGCAGTATAGGACTTCAGCAAAGCAAAGGCCTTCATGTCTGAGATCGATCGATGCTTCTTCACTTTCCGCCCATGCGCGGTGATCCGTGCTCAGGAAGCTCACGTGAGCCTGAAACACTCCATCAGGGTACCCTTCCGCTTGAATCCCTCTTTCTCGAGCATCATCTTTGGCTTCATTTCACACGTTCCTATCAAATACGTTCTCGAGCAATGAAGAGAAACAGCAATGGAGAACCTGGTAAGCACAACAGCCTCGCCCAACTCGAAGATTCTAACCATCACTCCGCCAGTCTCTGATCTTCCATGTTCCGACTTCTTCCAGAACGTTACCACGACCGCGACCCGAAAGCTGATCTGCCACTCCACTTCCCATCGGCCACTTCGGCTGGTTTGGCCTTCGTCCTCGCGTTGCTACGCGAGTCCCTCATTGGCGGAGCTCAGCCTTTCCGAACACGGCCATTGCTTGGGATGCCCTTGAGATTTCCGATGCGTACGACCTGCCCATCGTACGTGTCCTCATCAAGAACTCGTATACCAGCCATGACGGCCCCAACCCATGCATTGGCTTCGCCCTAGCCGCCGCAACCAAGGACGAGTCACTCGTCAAATCCTCTTCCGCCCTGACCTGCCCGTACGAAATCCGCCAGATACCCGCTTTCGCATCGAGAATCCTCAATCGCTTCGCTTCGACCTAACTCGATCGCCTGAACGACCTTCACGGCGCAAGCTTCGAGACGTACATGACTCTCCGTCACACGATGTTTGTCAAGCAGAAGATGTCGGACGGGAACAAGGGTTTCGGGAGGAGGTGTTTATGATGATCAGAAGAGTGTCTCCTACCTGGACGTCAATGCGGAATGCCTCGAACTGCGACACAAGGCAGTCGGTCCGGCTTTTGAGGCTGCCCAGGCGGAGAAACCGATTCCTGAGGCGGTGATAGAGGTGGTGAGGTACGATACGTGTGCGAGGAGGTTTGGTGAGGACTTTCCTGGCGGCCAAAACGTTTATCATCGGACTCAAGAGGACGATTTGCACAATGGGATCAGTACGTATTTTCGATATCTAAGCTGATTGCGGACTTTTGCCGCAGACTGGTCGCAGACTGGTCGCGGATTGGTCGAGGTTGACGAGGAAGTCACCCGGAGAAAAGATCGGATGGGGGATGTCGTGTTGGAGCGAGGTCGGGATCGAAGAGGTAGCCACTGGACCCCCGCTGGTTCTGCTGAGGGCGACTTGACTCGTTAGGTAGGAAGGTCGACAGCGCGTGAAATGCGTCATTTTGAACAACACCATTCGGGATGTACACTTCACTCGCTGGAAATTTCATCATCAGCGCTGCCAGCGGGGACCATAAGGGTTGCTGAGACATGATCCGATCTCGAGGGACGAAACGGGTTGCCCGATTTCACGCTGAAACGAGTGTATGCACGTCAGCTTTGCTTCATGACAGGGTCGTTTGTCGAAGGGGTTATCGTTTCCTCCTTTAGCTCATTTTTCACAATTGGCCTGCTGTCATAGCTTGGATGAATACGATTATTGTCTGCGTGCTTTGCTGGTTGCAGAGCCGACAAGATTTGCTATATGTTCACACGATGGTCCCTTGGCAAGGGCTGCAAGGCAACAAGCTTTCTTCACAGAATCTGTTTGGGGACTTCTGTGCTTCTAGGTGAGAACGGGGATGCAATCTAAGGGAAGCATCTCCTATGTTGATATGAGTGCATCCAATGTCCCCTAAAGATTCCCAGAAAACCCTTTGCGTACTCATCAGACTGGGAACAATGACTGGACGCGACGGTGTCACGGATCTCACGGATGACGGCTCGGATCGGGGAGTGCCACAGACTAAGACTGGAACACGGAGTGTCTCTGACTTGTCACTGGAGGTATTGGGGTTGTGACCCAATGAGGTGGACTCAATCTGGAGTTGTCATATCAAGAATCACGTTTCACATATGATCCAAAGCTGGAGGCTCTGTCTCCCTTTTGTTTGGACTTATATCGCGGTTTGTAAGTAGGAACTGGCTGAATCCCATTATAACCTGGTGGTGTTATTCATGACACAGACGATCTGGATCGCTTCTACTGTAAGCTCAACATGTCGTGGGTTCGCTTGAAGAGCACATGTCGTGCTATTGTTGTCACTTGGACACTACAATACCACTGACAATGCTGTCCCTGTACAAATCTATGGTTGGGCATGAGACGGAACGAAATGGGTGAAGCAAACTAACCAGACCCATCTCTGCGCCAAGCACACAACTGACAACGCATTGATCTGTATAGAAGGATGCGATCTTTCAGCAGGATGCAGTCTTTTCTGCCTTTTGTACCCTACAGGTGTCATCCATCTTCTCTTGCCCCGTCAGGGTTCTGAAAGGACTATCAATACAAAATCGACTGGAACTAGCGCTCTGCCCATCTTACTTCATAAAGCCAAAGGATGGACTCCGGCTATGTTCCATGAGTAACTTCTGGTAGAAAGCCTCCGATAACAGCCTGTATTACTTACACCACCAACAAATACATATAACAAGCAGCCACATCACCATCCCCACTTATCCATGCCTACTATCAGCAGCAGAGCATCCTCATATCAGGAAGTCTGGGCGGAGCTTGAGGAGAGGATCCATGCTCATGAAGCGTCTATCCAGTCATCACAGCCCATCAACTTATTGAATGATCTGAACCCCCAAGTCAGAATGCTTGATGACAGCACAGATCACGACTTCATCCATATGCAAAATGTCAGGCAGTACATCAACCAGCGTAAGCTTGGCAGCAAAATGACTGAAGAAACGCTTGCCAGTCACTTGGCAGCTGTCCACACCAGGTTACTAGGAACAATCCAGGCATCCAAGGCTCTCTGCACCTTACGTGACAAGAACAATTATCCATTGGGCATTCTTTCCACCAGATACAGGCCATCACACTCCAAAAGGCCACACAGTATTGATAAGCTCATTACAGACCTCAAGGGCTGCACAGTCAGGGACAAAGACCATCTGAGTGATTTAGCGTATCTGGAAGAACTTCAGCCTGACATCCAAGATACTCTTTGTGATCACAAGCGGAAAGTCATTTCTCAGATGAATGATAAAACTCACACTCTTGAGGGTATTGAAGCCATCAGAGATATTGTTCAAGCTTATGAGGCGGTGACTGGTATGTTCAGTGATTACTATCCTTTGTTTGATGACAGCAACAACCTGGAGTCCCGAATTGAGAAACTCATATCCAGTGTGGGAGAGGATGAACGCCACGCATCAGAAGTCTGGGACCAACTGGAGATCGTCCACAAGCCGTCTGAAGCTCAGACAGCAGGAATTGAGGCTTACATCAGCAGCATCAGTGAGAGAGAGCTTACAAACAGTCAGCGACTTGACTGCCTCCAGAAGCAGAAGGAACTCAAATCCATCATACAAGAATACAAGCAAACCCACCTTGATGACTCATCCAGACGTTTTAATGCTTCCCTGAAACCAATTGATAGGTTGACTGCTCTGTTGAGGTCTGAGGACAATGACTCTGGCCATCTGCTACTGCTTCTAACAGAAGGACGGGAAGTTTCAAGACAGACAGAGATGGACGGTCAAACGGACGAGCTGGAAGATCATATTGAAAATGTGAAGAAGCACAAGGAGCAGAGCCGGCAGCTCTATGATGAATTGCCCTTCAAACGAGACAGGTCGGCCGGAATTTCCAAAGCCGACTCATCCTGAAATATCTTCTTCAAAGCTTTCAGGGAGGAGTGCCAACCTGGCCAGAGGGTGGGTGATAGAGTGACAGAAAGGCGAGTCAGTATTGTGATATGCATATAACCGACAATGCAGCTCTGAAGAGAACGAGCATGTGGTATTTGTGTTGCCGCTTGAGATGAACGGTAAGGATTTTAGACAGCGGTGGAAGCTTTCCCGACCGAAACGATGCAGCGTGGCTGTCTGCCATGTTCAGGCTGTTGAATAACCAGGTTCATATGCAATAGTAAAAACGCATGACTACTAAGATGTATTCATATAAACGCGAACGCGCGAAACGCCTGTACCCTGAACCAGCCATCTTTAACACTCCCACTCAGTCG
>JAABUH010001377.1_pt1 | contig 27782 bp, 21 predicted proteins | sample 5559121 | NCBI WGS metagenome assembly JAABUH01 (sample SAMN10711871, study PRJNA513364) | rock metagenome | isolation source: Antarctica rocks | place: Antarctica: Victoria Land, Battleship Promontory nord | collected 2015-12-28
GGACGGCCGCGGCGAGCCTCGACGGGTTGGAATTGCTGGCGATGCTCGCGGGCCTCGCCGTGGTGCCGCCTGCGGCCTCCGTCTGCCTGATCACCCGCAACGATCGCCTGTATCGCGGCCTGACGGTCGAGCGCGAGCGCTGGCGCGCGGCCGACTGGTACCGTCCCGGGGGACAGCCACTCGCGCAGCGCGCGCTGTGGGTGCGCCTGGATGCGGCGTGCCAGGGCCGTTCGGCGCGCTGCCTGCGCGATGGTGACCGCTCCGGCCCGTCGCCGCTCGGACGCGCCCAGGGCCTTGCCCGCGCGGCGAGCGGCCACGGTGATCGTCAGCGGGGGACGGGTCCGGGAGTCCCCGGGAAGGCCCGGTACTCCGCGAGGCCCGCCGGCGGGCGGTTTCGCCCGGTGCCCGGGCGCGGGATTGACTAGGGGGATCGGTACGGACTGTCTATGGGTGCGGTCGGGGAGCGCGGCTATAGTAGCTGTGGTGAGCAGCCAGTCGCGTCGCCGCGATGCGCCGGTTGCACCGTACCGTCATTAGCGGAAGCGACGACGCCCGTCCCAGTATCTGGACACCTTAGGATGGGTCGAGCTAGTGGTGTAACCGCCCGCAGCGCCATGCTCCCTTGCCTCGCTTCGAGGACAGAGCTGGCCCGCTAATGACCTCGGAAAGGAGGTAGCGAGCGGGCCTTTTCGCGTTTGTCCTTGTCGAGCGATGGTTGCAGAATTAGGGAGACACACCACATGAAGACCGTACAGATGGCCCCCCTGACCACCCTCAAGCAGCGCGCCGCCCGCTTCGGTATCGGCCTCGGCCTGGCCGCGACAATGGCCCTCAGCGCCGTGATGCCCGCGCTGGCCGCCCCCGGCGTGACCATCACCGGGACGCCCGTCAGCGCGACGCCGGGCACGATCACCTATAGCATCGATGGCGGGGCCAGCGGTCCTACCAACACGATCGCCCTGGATGGCCGCGCGCACACGATCGCGTTCACCGTGCCGGTAGCCGCGGTCGACCACTCGGGCGCCGATGCGGGGTGGAACAACACCGTCCAGTTGGGCGCGTTCACGACCGGCACCGTGGCGCTGGGGGAGGGTCCCCTGAGCGTCGCCAAGGCGACCAGCGCGGCATGCGACATCTCGTCGAGCCAGGTGTGCTCGAATACCAACGCGGCGGTGACGAACGGTGTGGCCACGCTCGCCAGCTACACGACCGGGGGGGCCGCCGTGAAGATGTTCTCCTCCGACGCGGGCACCCACGTCGCCGGGATCGGGATGGGGCAGTACACCTACAGCACCCCCTTCACCCTCACCCTGCCGTCGACGGCCAAGGCGGGCAGCTATTCGAGCGTGCTGACCGTCAGCGCGGTTTCCGCGCCGTAAATCCCGGAGCGTTAAGCCCTGGCCCCGGCGCGTCGATATGCGTCGGGGTCAGGGCTAGCTGGCGCGCTGTCCCATTTCCTGCTCCTGCCGCGTGCCCGTCGAGTTGTAGCGAGGAGTCGAAATCATCATGCTCCGGTATCTCCGCTGTTGCTGCGCGATCGCGCTGGCGCTGCTGTTCTGCGCCCTCTGGGGCGGCGGGGTCACGGCGGCGAGCGCGGCTACCGCCACCTTCTCGTTACGCCCGGCCCAGAGCGACCCCGCACGCCCGGCGACGAAGGGCTACTTCATCCTGGACGCGACAGCGGGCCGCGTGATCGAGGATGCGGTGGTGGTCCGCAACAGTGGCGCGGCGGCCGGGACGGTACGCCTGTTCGCGGTCGATGCGGTGACGGGGCAGAATACCGGGGCCACCTTCCCGTCCGACACCGACCCGCGACGCGACGTCGGGAATTGGCTACAGATCAGTCGCACGGAGCTGACGTTGCAGCCCGACGAGGAGCAGACGGTCGCCTTCACGGTTACTGTCCCCGCCGATGCATCCGCTGGTGAGCACCTCGGTGGCTTGGTCGCGCTCGACACGGTGATCAAGCAGGGCGCGCCCGGCACGCTACGGATCGACACCCAGACGCGGATGGTCACCGCCGTGCAAGTCAACCTTCCCGGCCCGACGATCGAGCAGCTGACGGTGGGCGGCGTGAGTGTCGGGGGACCGGCAGGAAAACAACTCCTCCTGCTCGATCTGCGCAACGACGGTAACACCATGGTCAAGCCGGTCGGCACCCTCATCGTCAGCGATGCCGCCGGGGTAACGGTCCAAGAGTTGCCGCTCAAACTCGACACCTTCGTGCCCCATACCGCGATTCCCTATCCGGTCGCGGTGGAGAAACAGGCGCTTGGCACGGGGCGGTATCACGCCAAGGTGGCGCTGACGTACGGGACGAACGGCGTCACGAATTATGAGGGCGATTTCAGCATCACCGCCGCCCAGGTCGCGCAGGTCTTCCCGTCGTCCGCGCCGCTGGCCCCGCCACCGGTCGCCGCCAACGGCGCATCCGCGGTCCCGCCGACGACCAGCACCACGGCCCCGGCGCAATGGCCACTCTTCGCGGCTGGCGCGGTGCTCCTGGTGCTCGCGCTGACGGGCGGCATCCTCCTCGGGCGGCGCGGTCGCTCGGGCGGCGCGGCGAAGTAGCCCGCCGTGCCGCCGCCCACCCGGGCGGCGGCACTTCCCCCGGCCGCGCGGCACCCCGTTGCGGTCGGCCACCACGATAGCGGCCCGCTCGCCCCCGGTACCCGGGGAGCCGACCGGCCCGTTGAGGTAGCACAGATCATGAAAGCGTTGGCGAGGAAAACCGCCGTCGAGTACGGCCTCATCGTGGCCGTACTCGTCGCGCTCGTATACGGGTTGCGCACCCCGGCGGGAGGGGTGCGGGCCGATGGGCAGGGTACGGGCGGCGCGAATGGCACCCCGGTCGTGGTCGGGACGCCGCTTGCGCCCGCGCCCCCCGCGCCGACCCTGCCGCCGTCGTCCGACCCGGACGTGCCCGCGCCCGACGCGCCGCCCGACGCGCCGACCCCGGCGACCGCGCCGGTCGCCACCCGTCCCCGCCCGCCCACCACCCCTGGAGGGACGCCGGTGACGGCACCCGCCACGCCGCAGGCGAGCGCGATACCGAGCACCACGCCGACGGCTGGCCCCACCCCGCTGGCGACCCTCATCCCCACCGCCACCCCGACCAGGCGGCCGAGCGGCACGGTCGGCGCCACCATCATCCGCGACCTGAGTCCGCTTGGTTTCACCCTGAATGGCCGCGATCAGGTCGCGCCGACGACGTTGGACATCGCGGTCGAGGACACCGCCCCCGCGACGCGGCAGCCCGGCTGGACCCTGACGTTGTCGGTCGCGCAGTTCCAGATCGCGGGGAACGCGGCGCGGGCCCTGCCCGCCGACGCGGTCACCCTGGTGGGGGTGCGGGTGACGTGCGTCGGCGACGCCGCCTGCACCATGCCGGAGAACACCGTCGCCTACCCGCTGGTCATGCCCGTCGGGGTGGCGCTGCCGATCTACAGCGCCGCATCGGGTAGCGGCAGCGGCTCGTTCGTCGTCACGCCGACCTTCGCCGTGCGGGTGCCGGCCACCGCCTACACCGGGAGCTACACCACCACCCTCGTGGTGAACGCCGCGCGCGGTGCCCCCGGCCTCGCGGCGCAGAGCCAGGGCGCGGCGCCGGTCGCCACCCCGACCGCGACCGCGCCGCCGCGTCCCATCTCCACAGCGGTGGCCCCGACGCCGACGCCCTTCGTCGCGCCAACGGTCCTGCCGGTCGCGCCCGCCCCCACGCCGACCGTCGTGCCGGAGCCGTCGGGCGAGCCGCCGATCGAGCCGACCGCGAGCGCCCCGCCGCCGGCCTTCACCGCGACCGACCGGATCGGCACCGCGCAGGCGGTGAACCTGCGCACCGGCCCGGCGAGCACCGCCCCGACCCAGGGGTTGCTCCCGACCGGCACGCGGCTGGCCGCGACCGGCGCAACGCGCACCGTCGGTGGGGTCCTCTGGCGGCAGTTCGCCCTGGCGGACGGGCGCAGCGGCTGGGTGCGCGACCTCGATGTCCTGCCCGTCGCGCGCTGAGCGCGGCCTACCACCCCCTTTCGGAAGGGGACCGCTCACGTCGCCCGCGCGGGCGACGTCACCGATGGAAGGAGAGAGACGCCATGGTCCCGCAGCACGACCGCGAAGCGCGCCGCACGGTGCCGCTCGCCGCAGTATCCGCCATCACTCCGGACGCCGAGGTGGTGCCGGTTGGCGGCGGCAGGGCCCGGTTGTCCACGGGCGCGCTCCTCACCGAGCTGGGCGAGCTCGTCGCCCGCCCGGCGGTGCCGCCCAGGCCATCGCGTCGTCGCCCGCTCCTGCCGACCGTCGCCGCCCGCGATCCGGATGGGCTCCCCCCGGAGGCGGCGCGGCTGCTGGGGACGCTCGCGAGCGTCGACCCCGAAGAGCCGGCGCGCTCACACGCGCTCGCGCGCTACGCGATGGCGATGGCTGGGGCGCTGGCGCCTGCCGCCGAGGGGGCGCGCATCCAGCAGGCGGCGCTCCTGTGCAACATCGGGCTGGTGGCGATCCCCCAGGAGATCGTGCAGCGGACTGCGGTGCTGACGTCCGACGAGCAACGGATGATCCGCCGCCATCCGATCCTCGGGGCCGAGTTGCTGCACGAGCACACCGCCCTGGCGGACTTCATCCTGCCGGTGCTGCACCATCACGAGGATTATGACGGGGGCGGCTATCCCTACGGCCTGAGCGGCGACTGGATCCCGCTGGGCGCGCGAATCATCCGCGTGGCGGAGACCTACGATGCTCTCCTGCGCGCCCGGCCCTATCGCCCCGCGCTCGCGCCCGCCGAGGCGCTGGCGATCATGCGTGCCGGCGAGGGTCGCCAGTTCGACCCGCGCTGCGTCACCGCCCTCGCGGCACACCTCGCCGACGCCTGAGGTCCTCCCGCCCCTCGCCGGGAGCGACGCAGCGGCGCCATCCACGGCGGTGATGCCGCGTTCGGGCTCGCGGAGGAGGAACCGGCAGGTCCGGCGGCGTCTCGGTCTTCACCCTCGACATGGCGGAGTACCTGGCCCTCGTCGCGGCCCGTTCCCCGGTCGCTTCGGGATCAGCGGGCCCAGCGGGCCCGTGCCGGGTGCCCCGCCTGCCCGCCCCCGCCTTGGCGGCGGTCGCCATACTGTGCGCACCGGACCATTGACCGGCGGGGCGGGCCCGACCACTGCCCAAGGAGAGACTATGACGGCGACCCCGCTGCGCGTCCTTCTCGTGTGGGACGACGAGGACGACGACCTGCGCGTACGGGACCGCCTCGCGGAGGACTACCCGGCGCTTGCGCTGGAGTGGGCGCACACGTGTGCGGCGGGCCTCGCCGCGCTCGCCCGCCGGGCGCATGACATCGCCTTGGTGGCCGACCGGCTGGGGACGCGGAGCGAGCCGGACCTGCTCCGGGAGGCGCGTGGTACGGCCCCCCTCGGGCCCGCCATCATCCTGACCGGTGCCGGGGACGCGGCGGTGGCGGCGGGGGCGGCGGTGGCGAGCGGCGTCCTCGACACGCGACACCTCGACACGCCGAGCCTGGTCTCCGCCATCCGCGCCGCGCGCGGGCAGGCGGAACTCGCCGCCGCGCGCGACGTTCTGGGGGCGACCCTCGACGGGGCGGGCATCATCCTCGCGGTCAACGCCGTCTGGCGCTGCTTCGCCGCGGCGAATGGTCTCCGCGCGGCATCGCAGGCGATCCGGGGGACGATTACCTGGCCATCTGCGACGCCGCCACCGGGGATGCCGATGCGGCGGCGGTGGCCGCGGCCATCCGCGCCCTCCTGGCGGGGACCGGCGCGCCCTTCGCCCGGGAATACCCCTGCCACGCCCCCGACGGGCGGCGCTGGTTCGCCGTCCGTGTCACCCCCTGCGTGGGGGCGGGCCCCGGGCGGGCAATGGTCGCCTACGAGGACATCACCGCCCGCCGACTCGCCGAGGAGCGGGCCGCCCTCCGGGCGCAGCTGCTCGACCGGGTCCCCGCGGCGGTCGTCGCCACCGACCCGGCGGGGGTGGTGACGCACTGGAACGCGGCGCCGGCGAGCTGCTGGTCGGCCCCCCGGACCGCGAGACGGGTCGGGCCATCGTGGCGCGCGTCCGCGCCGGCGAGGCGTGGTCCGGGGAGTTCGCCGTGCGGCGCCGGGACGGCGGTACCGTCCCGCTGCAGGTGACCGACGCCCCGCTCTACGACGCGGACGGGCGCATCGCCGGCATGGTCGGCGTCGCCGTGAACGTCAGCGCGCGCCAGGCCGCCAAGGAGGCCCGGCGGGTCGGCGAGCGGGACTACCGGGCGCTCCTGGAGCAGGCGGCCGACGCCATCCTCATCTTCGGCGACGACGGGCGCCTCCAGACGGTGAACGCCCGCGCCTGCGGGCACTGTCAAGCTAACTGATCGTGCTGGGGGCGTTGGTTATGCGCCACTCCGCGCATGAAGAATGAGACGAGTGCCCCCAGCGACAAACGCCACCGGTTTCCGCCCGACATCATCGCGCACGCCGTCTGGCGGTCCTGCCGGTTCGCCCTGAGCTACCGCGATGTCGAGGAGTTGCTGGCCGAGCGCGGCGTCATCGTCACCGACGAGGCGGTGCGCCAGTGGTGCCGCAAGTTCGGCCAAATCGACGCGAATGCGCTTCGCCACCGGCGGCCACGGCCAGGCGAGAAGTGGTATCTTGATGCGGTCTTCATCCAGATCAATGGGAAGCAGCAGTACTTGTGGCGTGCCGTCGACCAGGATGGGCCCATCCTGGACATCCTTGCGCAAAGCCGCCGGAACAAGGCGGCCGCGCGGAAATTCTTCCGCCGCCTGCTCAAGGATCGCGCGTCTGTGCCACGCGCGGTGATTACCGACAAGCTGGGCAGTGACGATGCCGCCAGGCGGGCGGTCCTGCCGGGCGTCGAGCATCGCCGGCACAAGGGGCGCCATCACCGCGCGGAAAATTCGCACCAACCGACAAGAGAACGGGCACGCAGGATGCGGCGGTTCACGTCGCCGGGGCACGCCCAGCGCTTCCTCGCCGCCTACGGCCCGATTGCCAACCATTTCCGCCCGCGCCGCCACCGCCGCACCGCCGCCGCCTACCGCCAGACCAGAACCGAGTGCTTCGCCACCTGGCGAGCGGTCACCGGTACCCCGGCCGTGGCCTGACCGGCCACACGAGCCCGCCTCACCACACCTCCGAGCACCAACAGGTCACCTCGCCCCGAGTTAAATTGACAATACCATGCCGACAAACAAGCGGTAGGTGGCGGTTGTGCGCTCCATTTCCCTCCTCGCGGCGTCGGCGGACGGACCAGGGGCTCGGGCGGGCGGCACGCGTCTTCCCTCATGATGCGTGGTCAGGGCCACTCGATACGGTCCAGACTGGCGCCGGCCCGTCGGCGGCGAGGGCCTCTCTATGAGACGCGGTCTGGGCCGCTCGGGTCTCCACGGCCTCACCGCCACCGCCGAACCATGCCGCCAATATATGAGGGTCTCCTTCGCGAAGTAGGCCGCGGCTTTTCGCAGAATCTCCCGCTCCTGCTGCAGGACTTTGACCTCCCGGCGCAGGCGGCGCAGCTCCTCCCGCTCATCCGTGGTGAGCGTGTCAGCCTGCCCCCGGCCCGCGTCGGCATCATCCTGCCGCAGCCAGTGGCGCAGCGCCTCGGACGAGACGCCCAGGTCGGCCGCCAGCGCCGGGATCGACCGGTCACTGCCCCGGGCGAGGCGCACCGCCTCAGCGCGGAACTCCGGCGGGTAGGGTGGATGTGTACGCGGCATTGGTTACCTCCTCCTGACGGATCCTATCTTCAGGTGTCCGTGTAGCGGAGGCAACCCCAATCGACGCCTACGCCGCCGAGGCGGTCACCCTGGCAGCGTTGCAGACCCGCGTGCGGGCGCTGGAAGGGCGCCGCATCGACCTGACCCGGGACGAGCAGCAGCGCGCGACGAGCGCGACGCAGCAGGCCCAGGTCGCCGTGCTCGCCACACACGTGGCGGACTTCCGGGCGACCATCGCCCACGGGCTGGACCAGGCGTCCTTCGCGCGTCGGCGCGCGCTGGTCGCATTACCGATCGACCGCGTCCTCGTCGCCCCGCCCGAGGTGGCGATCCGCTCCATTATCCCGTTCGGCGGCGCAGCCCATCGAAAGGTGGTGTTGCAATCAGGCCATCGAGGTGCCACGTGTCGCCCGTCCGTGGCCGTCTTCGGCACAGGGCATTGGCGTACCCTTGGCCGAACTTCCGGTACCCCTGGCGCACCGTCTCGTACGTCAGCACGACGCTCCGCTCGGCGAGCAGCTCCTCGACATCCCGGTAGCGCAGCGCGAAGCGGCAGTACCGCCAGACGGCGTGCGCGATGATCGCGGGCGGGGACCGATGGCGGGCATCGCTTGGGCGCGCTCCAGCATCGTTCATGCACCGAGTATCGCACACGGCGACGGTGAACCTTTACCTGACAGTACCCTCCGGGCGGTGAAGCGACGACCGCAGCCCAGGCACCGGTGGATCTGGCGACCGTGGCGATCCCGCCCGTTCTTCCACATCGCCGCGATGCCACAGCCCGGGCAGCCTGCCGCCTCGTTGCTCACCTGGTCCTCCCTTCCGCGCCACGGTCGCAAGCGCGGAAGACGACCATATCACCGCACGCCCCAGCAGCACCTACTCCGGGACTAATAGGTGATAGCGGCCCGATTGCTGTCACGACATACTACATAGTAGGACGTAATAGTACGACTTCGCAATTAACCATGGATGCTGGGCAAAACCGCGCCCGATCCGTGCTCAACTGCATAAAGTCCTACATCCATTTTACTGCCGATGCCGTGAGTGCCGAGGGGCGATGATCAAGACGCCGCTGCGAGTCCTGCTCATCGAGGACGACGAGGATGATTACCTCCTCGTGCGGGACTATCTGGGCGCAACCGGTGACGCGACGCTGCGCCTGGAATGGGCCGCGACCTATGACACGGGCCGCGCGGCGCTGGCCCGTCGTGAGCACGATATCGCGCTGGTCGACTACCGGCTCGGCGCACACAGCGGGCTGGATCTGCTGCGCGCTGCGGATGGGGCGAGCGATCTCCCGCCGACGATCATCCTGACGGGTGCGGGTGACCTTGCTGTCGATGCGGCGGCGCAGACGGCGGGGGCATTCGATTTCCTGCTCAAAGGGCGGCTCGATGCGTCGACGTTGGAGCGTTCCATCCGCTACACGCTCGATCAGTCCCACCAGCGCGTGGCGTTGGCGGAGTCCCAGCGGTTCTTGCAGGCCACCCTCGATGCGCTCTCGGCCCACATCGCGGTGCTCGATGAGCGGGGGGTGGTCATCGCGGCCAACGCGGCCTGGCGGTGCTTCGCGGCGCAGAACGATTTCCCGGATGGTGGCCACGGCCTGGGGATGGATTATCTCGCCGTCTGCGATGCGGGCGCGCGAGACGGCGCGGACGGCGCGGCGGAGGTCGCGGCGGCCATCCGCGATCTCCTGGCGGGACAGCGCACAGCATTCGTGCGCGAGTATCCCTGCCACGGTCCGCGCGAGCGGCGCTGGTTCGCGATTCGTATCAGCCGCTTCCCGGGGGCTGGCCCCCTACGGTTGGTGGTCGCCCACGAGAATGTCACCATGCGCCATCTCGCGGAGGAGCGGACCCGCTTCCAGGCGCAGTTGCTCGATCAGGTGCCCGCGGCGGTGATCGCCACCGACCCGGCGGGCCTCGTCACCCATTGGAATGCCCACGCCACCACCCTCTATGGTTGGACCCCCGCGGAGGCCTTGGGGCGATCGGCCGAGATGCTGATCGCCGGGCCAGCAGATGTGGGGCCGGGTCGGGCGATCTTCGATCGCGTCGCTGCGGGCGAGGTCTGGGCGGGCGAATTCCCCGTGCGGCGCAAGGATGGGGCGAGTTTCCCCGCCTACGTGACCGACTCCGCGATCCGCGATGAGGTAGGTCAGCTTGCGGGCGTTGTGGCTGTTTCCGTGGACATCAGTGCGCGCAAACGGGCCGAGGAAGCGCTGCGGGCGGGCGAGCATAGCTACCGTGAACTCCTGGAGCAGGCGGCTGACGCCATCTTCATCTTCGCCCCCGACGGGCATTTCCTGACGGTGAACGCGCGGGCCTGTGCCCTGACCGGCTATGAGCGCGCGGAATTGCTGGCGCTCGAGGTCGCGGACATCATGCCGTCGGAAGAGGCGGGCGCGATTGCGGAGCGCGTGGCCACCTTGGCTGAGGGTCCCCGGACCCGCGAGCGGCTGGTGCGCCGCAAGGATGGCGTGCTCATCCCGTCCGAGGTGAGCGCCGCGCTGCTGGATGATGGGCGGGTGCAGATCATCATCCGCGACAACACCGAGCGGAAGTTGGCCGAGGCGGCGCTGCGGGCGAGCGAGGCCAGTCTGGCCGAGGCGCAGCGCGTCGCTCACCTGGGCAGCTGGGAGTATGACTACGCGACGAAAGCGCTGCACTGGTCCGATGAAGTTTTTCGTATCGGTGGCTATGTCCCGCAGTCCTTCGTTCCGACGCCCGGCCTCCTCGAGTCGTCCATCCATCCCGACGATCGGGAGCGCGTGGCGCAGGCACAGCGGGCGGCACACGCGGGGGGCGTGCCCTACGACCTCGATCACCGGATCGTACGGCCCGATGGCGCGATCCGCACGGTCCATCAACAGGCGGAGTTGATCCGTGACGCCTCCGGTCGGCCCCTGAAGCGACTGGGCATCGTGCAGGACGTGACCGAGCGACGCCAGCTCGAGGGGCAACTCCGCCACCAGGCCTTCCACGACGCACTGACTGGCTTGCCGAACCGTGTGCTGCTCTTCGAGCGTATCGGGCAGGCGCTCGCCCGCGCCCGTCGTAATGAGCGCTCCTGCGCCGTCCTCTTCCTCGATCTCGACCGTTTCAAAGATGTCAACGACACGGCTGGTCACGATACGGGCGACCGGCTGCTGATGGCGGTCGCCGCGCGCCTGCGCGGCGTTGTGCGCGACGGCGATACGCTGGCGCGTCTGGGTGGCGACGAATTCACCCTCCTGCTCGAAGACGTGGAGGGGCCAAACGAGGCGGTACGCACCGCCACGCGACTCCGCGAGACGTTGGTAGCACCGCTCATCATCGACGGTCAGGAATATCGGCTCACCGCCAGCATCGGTATCGCCCTGGGGCACACCGATCATCAACGACCGGAGGAGGTGCTGCGCGACGCCGACATCGCCATGTACCGCGCCAAAGAGGACGGGCGGGTGGGCTACGCGGTCTTCGATCCGGCGATGCAGGCGAAAATCGTCGCGCGACTCGAACTGGAACGCGACCTGCGCCACGCCCTGGACCGGCAGGAATTCATCCTCTATTACCAGCCGATCATCGATCTGCGTACCGGTGAGCTGGCGAAGGTCGAGGCGCTGGTGCGCTGGCAGCACCCCACGCGCGGGTTTGTCTCCCCCAGCGACTTCATCCCGCTCGCCGAGGAGACGGGGCTGATCCGTCCGCTGGGGCGTTGGGTCCTCGGGGAAGCCTGCCGTCAGGCACGGGCCTGGCAGGTGGCGGGGACGCCGGTGGCGATCGCCGTGAACCTGACGGCGCTGGAATTCCAGCATCCCGATCTGGCCGAGGAGGTCGCCGCCGCGCTGGCCGAGGCGGGGACCGAGGCGCGCTGGTTGCGCCTGGAGATCACCGAATCGCTGGCGATGCGCGACGTGGCGGCGACGATCGACACCCTGCGTGCGCTGCGGGCGATGGGCGTGGCGATCGCGATCGACGACTTCGGGACCGGCTACTCCTCGCTCGCCTATCTCACGCGCCTGCCGGTCAGCGTGCTCAAGATCGACAAGGCGTTCATCGATGGGTTGGGGACCGACGAGGAAGAGACCGCGATCGTGGCGGCGATCATCACGCTGGGCCACACCCTGGGGCTGCGGGTGATCGCCGAGGGGGTGGAAACCGCCGCGCAGGCCGGGCTGCTCCGCGCGCTCGGCTGCGACCAGGCCCAGGGGTACCACTTCGCGCGACCGCTCCCCGCCGCCGCGGTGGCGGAACTGCTGACACACGAGGCGATACGCGAGGGGCGGCCGGGGCAGGGCACACGCCCCAGACCGACCACGGGCGCGCTACGCCCGCGGCGCGTGACAGCGCCGCGGACGCTGCTCCCGGATGGTCGCGGGGTCGCGTCGGACTAGACGTCCGCCACCGGCCTCCAGGCGGATACGGCGGGCGGGGCGGGGGGCGGGCCGCTGGGGAGGTCGACGATCTCGAACCAGTAGCGCCCGATGGTTTGCATCGTCGCCATGAGGAGAGCACAAAAAAGTCGGGGGGATCAAGCCGCTAGCGATGCTGGTGTGACTGCTGTCGGCACAGGCCGGAAGCCGGGATACCAGGTGCGGAACGTGGCTTCCCAGTCGTCATTGAGCACCTGCGCGCGCACTTGCAGCAGGAGATGCGCGCCCTCTGGCGTCCACTGCATCTGCTGCTTCTTGACCATGCGCTTGCTGACCACTTGATTGATCGTTGACTCGACGAAGCCAGTACTAATCCGTTCTCCGTTGCGATACCGCTCGCCATAGTTGACGATCAACGAAGCGTTGTTGGCGATGTACGTGTCCAACTCCCGCACATACTTGCGCATTCGGGCCGTCGACTCACCGGGGGTCGTTTCGCCATCTTCGTCGCAATCCCAACGCTCCAGCACGTCTTCCACGTCCTGCAGACGTTCCAACGCCCCGCCGCTGGTGCCATGCCAGCGGTGATGTTTGACGCTTGCGAGGCAGCGGCCCAGGCGCTCCTCGCCAGTGGTATCGGCGACAATAGTGGCGGCCTTCGACTCCGGTAGACCGCGAGCACAGTGCTGTAGCACCGTGATCTTCATCGTGAGATGGAACCAATCCAGAATGTGATCCGCCTCCGGGTGGAGATACGCCGGGAGCGTGCGAACCGTCTCGCCGCCATCGGAGAAGAAGGTCACCTGCTGGTTCGCCTGCATCCCCTGGGCGTGCAGCACCGCGAAGAGTCGGCGTTTGGGCTTCGGGTCGACACTGCGCACCAGCGCGAAGCATTTGCCCGCCGGGGGGGACATCTTCGGGGTCGTCGCGGCGGAAGGAGCGAATACTCTTGCCGGCGATGACCTCGAACAGGTTCGCCGTCTTCGCCCCGGTCGTGCCTCGCCGCGCTCGCACAATGCCGCCGTCGAGGCCGACCGCAAGCGGGCCATCGGGGCTCGGGAGGGCAGGCCGATCGGCCGGCGTGCCTTCCACGAACATGGCCTGTTCTGGACCCAGCAGCTGCTCGCTCCGCCGCGCCGCTCGCAGCGTCTGGTTACGCACCGTGACCGCACTGTGCTTCTGGTCGATCGGCAGCACCTCGTGGAGCATCTTCGCCGTGACGCCATAGGAGGCCAGCGCGGCCCATTTCGTCTCCAGGTAGAGCAGCTCCGGACTGGTGCGTTCGGGCAGCAGCGCCGTGAGCGGTCGAAAGGGCTTCTTCGCGTGTGTCCGGCAGTCACATTGGCCCTTTACAAACGTTGACACCGGTGGCGAATTCGTTATGGTAACCTGTGACTGGTCTGGGCAGTGTTCGTACTCGCTCGGGAAGCGCGTTGATGGCTGAGGGCGGCTCCTACGCCGCCAGCGTGGCAGATGCCCGACGGAGTAGGCGCTGGCTTACGCGGTGATAGGCTGCGTGCCGCGCACCGTGGCCAAGCCCGCCCAGAAAAGGAGGCTCCCCATGTCGCTCCAACAGCAGGTGACCTAGCTCGTGCCGGACGACACGGCGCAGGTGGCCCGGGCGGCGTTCCCGCGCGGCAATCGCTATCTCCGCCTGTACGATGCGCGCGGGAGCCTCTTCGCCGATCGGGATTTCGCCGCGCTCTTCCCCACGCGCGGCCAGCCAGCGGAGGCGCCCGTGCGCCTCGCCTTGGCGACGATCCTGCAGTGCATGGAAGGGTTGTCGGACCGGCAGGCTGCCGACGCGGTGCGTGGCCGGATCGACTGGAAATACCTCCTGTGTTTGGCGCTGACCGATCCGGGTTTCGATCACACCGTGTTGAGCGAGTTTCGCACCCGCCTGGTGGCGGGCGAGCCCGATCACGCCGAAGGGCCAGCCTTCGCGGGCCGCGCGGCGCTGCACCGCGCCCAGGTGCTTGCAGCACCCCGTGTGATAGTAACCCTGGCAGCTGCATGCCCAGCCGACCGGGGTGCGCGCGATGGTATGGGTCGTCCCCGCCTCACGCTGCGACGCGGCGCAGTAGCGGCGGGCCTCCACGATGACGGCGACGCGGACGCCGCAGCAGCGGGCGCGGGCCTCGATTTCCCTGGCGGCCTGGGGCTTGGCGAACGTGCGGACCATGTTACACTTGCCTTCCTGGGGCCACAGCCCCGGTACTCCAGCGGCTCCACGGGCTCTGCTTCCCGGCGTTCCCGTGGGGCCTTTCGACACCCTCATTATACACTCTAGCGTGTATCTTGTCAAGCGTTTTTGTTGCCCTGACTGGTAAAATCCGGGATGTTGCGTGGATACACGCTAGCGCGCTATCATTGCGCCGCAGTATGGGTGCGGCCAAGGGGAGGGGCGGGGATGCTGGGGACGACGCTCACCGTCGGCGAGGCGGCGCGGATCCTGGATATGGACCCGAGCGCGGTCCGCCGCGCCATCCTCCAGGGCCGCCTGCCGGCGACGAAGTTCGGGCGCGACTGGGCGCTCCGCCCCGAGGACGTGGCCGCCTATAAGCAGCGCCCAAAGCGCGGCGGACGCCCTCGTCATGCGGCGGCGGTACGGTGTAACGAGTGAAGTCACCCCCCTACCGGTGGTGGACCCGAGCGAGCGAGCCCCCGATCGTGGCCCGCAGGCCGCACCGCTGAACCCCGGTGGGCGACCACAGCGAAGTGGGATGTCCCCTACCGTCTGGAGCCACCGTCGCTTCGCCCGCCGACGAGGATACAGCGGCCGGGGTCCCTGCGATGTCAAGGGCGCTTCGGAACCCTTGACACCGTGGGGTGGCCGCTAGAATGGAGCGAGCGGGAAGACGCGACCCGAGCGCGGCCCGCAGGCCGCACCGCTGCGGCAATCGGTCGGGAGCACTGCGGACGACGCCCATATCCGACGACCTGGCCGCCCGCCAGGGCCGCCGCAGGCGCGCGGGCCGTGCGTCGCGCCGCCGCGCCGACGGTCGGCCTCCCCGCAGGTCGGGAGGCCCCGGAGCCGCGGCGTGTCCCGCGTCGGCCGCGCGACGCTGTTGCGGAGCGGCGGCCCAGCGGGCGCGCGGCGGCGTGCTCCCCTGCCGCCCCCACGGTGGCGGCGCGGTCGCGGGGGATGCTCAGGGGGCACCCCCTCGGGACGGCACCGCAGGGCCACGGCACGCGCACCGCCCCCGGTCGCTGCTTGCGTGAAGCTGCCGCATCCCCGCTGCCGCTGCGGCACAACGTCAACAACGTCCCTTCGCCATCCCGGTGTGCGTACCTTAAGGGCGTGGCGCTGGTCCGTGATCTCCGTGGCCCGCAAGGGCCAGGGGGTTCGGCGGGAGGGCAGCGGCCGATGGCGGCCTCGCCGCGTTCGGCGTCCCGTTGAGCGAGGAGCTCGCGGAGCAGCGAGCGGACGGTAACACCTACACGGTGCAGCACTTCGAGCGCGCGCTGCGAGTGGCACGAGGAGAACCCGAGTGTAGGGGGGCCGCGCCCGGCATTGGGGGACGCCGGGCGCGGGAGGATGGGGCAGGGGGAAGGGGGATAGAGGGGGATGGGCGACGACACGATCGCCAACGCGCGGCCGTCACCCCCAGTGTAGGGTACGGCGCGGCGCGGGACATCGGGCGTACGACGGATTCGCGCGGCGTGTGGCGCGGGGACGAGGCCCTGCGCGACCGCCTCGGCCACGCCATGAACCCCGACGAGTCGCCGTTGCCGACCCTGATCCGGGCCTGCGGCGGCGGAGGTGGCGGTGCCTGCCCGCGTTTCCTGGCACCGTAGGGGTAGCCCGTCGGCGTGAGCGGGCGGCGCGTGCGCCGAAAAACCGTCGCCCCGGGGACGGGACTCGCCGCCACGTCCGACGTTAATCATGGTGACAACGCTGATCAGGGCAAACGCCGCGCGAGCGGCGGACGCAAAGCTCATGGGGTCTCGGCGGGTCGGCCAACAGTGCCCCCGTCGAGACAGCCCGAGTTGCCGGCGTTCATCGGAGCCTTGCCAGCGTCCGCCCGCAGGGGGACGCCATGAGTGCCGCATGTCAGGAACCCCCAAGACGCCTCGCCACATCATCGGTGACACCGGCGTGTACCTGAGATGGCAGCATAACTGGTAGGTACGAGCGGCAGGTTGGGCGCTGGAAAGCCGTTTCGCGCTCGCCCGCGGGGTGATTTTCCTGCCACGCTGATGACACGCCGGTGTCACACATCATGGGTCACCCGATCTTTTGGTGATGCGGGGTCCGCAGTAGGGCGGGGTGACCCGAGAACGCCCATTCCGGGGCAATTGACGGGCGAAATCGCGCCCTCTGTGTCCCCAATCCCCACGCGTAGGGCCAACCAAACGCAAATCATCAAAAGATCGGGAGAGCCCGCATCATACGGCGAGACGTCGTCCGTGATTCGGGAGGCAACCCCAGTATAGGGTTGCGTCGATTTCGTGACGATCTGCTGGCCGGTGGCCCAGAAGTACCGCGCGCATCGGGGCCGATCGGCACTGGGCGTCTGCCCGGCCGGGGCCCATAATTGACCCCACGGGCCGCTGCCGTCACCGCCACGATTCCTAGTACTACAGTGGTAGTTATACGTCCGTACTAACCTCTTGAGCCGTGGTGGTTCGTGACGAGGCAGCGTTCGTACTGGTCTTACCCTCACGCCGTTCATTAACTACCACTGTAGTACTAGAGGGTGTTAGGCACCTTTCAGTGACGACTGTGCATCCGATATGCAGGAGAGAGGCGACGGCCAGCGAATCGCGCACGCCAGCGGGCCTGTATGGCCCGGCGGCACCGGGGTGGGGTGGCAGACCCCCGTATCGCCGCCTCCACGACGAACTGGCAGCATTCAGATCGACAACCGGCAATCAGAGGTGCCTAAACACCCTCCAGGGTGCGCGCCCGCGCGGACACGCTGTGAGGGCTGATGCTCTCTCTGACCGCCGCCCGGGCGGCGGTGTAACGCCCCAAGGTTGGGTCGGACGCGGTAGGCGATGCCGGCGGCGAGAGGAGGCCGATGACGACGACCGGATATGGCGGGCACCCATCGCTCAAAGGTGGCCTGGCGGGCACTTTGGGACTGCTCCTCGCCTCGCTCGGCGGGGTGCTCCTGACGGCCTTGACGAACCTCCTCCTGGTCAAGGTGCTGTCGGCACCCGACTACGGGCGCTGGGGCCTCTTCATCCTGTATACGGGCTACGTCGGCGCGCTCCACTGCGGCCTCCCCGACGGGGCGCTCGTCGCCTGGGCCGGCGGTTCGTGGGAGGAGCACCGGGCCGAGATCGCCCCGGCGTTCGGCTTCTTCCTCGCCCAGCAACTCGCGGTGGTCGCGCCCCTGGCCCTCCTCCTCGCCGCACTGCCGGCGGGGTGGGTCGGCGGTCGGGGGCTCTGGGGCGCGCTCCTCGCCTACGCGCTCCTGTTCAACGTGCTGACCTTCAGCCAGTTCGCCCTCCAGTCGTTCGGGCGGTTCACGCCGCTGGCCCTCTCGCTCTGCTTGCCGCAGGTGGCGCTCTTCGCGGCGACCCTCCCGCTCGCCGCGCGCGGCCGACTGACGTGCGGCAGCGTGCTGGTGGCGTTGCTCATGGCCACCGGCCTCGCGGTCATCGTCGCGACGCGCCCCGTCCTGGCCTGGTGCGACCGGGCGACGTTCTCCCGCGCGCGCGCGTGGGCGATCGGCCGACGTCTGACGCGCGCCGGCGCGCTCTATCTGGCCGGAAACTTCCTGCTGCTGCTCGTCTTCGGCCTCGACCGCCTCGCCGCCGCGCGCGCCTTCAGCCCCGCCGTGTTCGCCCCCTACGCGCTCGCGTCGCTGGTGACCGGGACCCTCTACGTCGGGCTCGGGGCCGCCACCGCGGTGCTCCTACCGCTGCTCGCGCGGCGCGACCGGGCGCACCTCGCGCGCGCCTACACGTCGCTGCGGTCGGTCATCATCCTCACCTGGGGACTGGCACTCGCGGCATATTTCCCCGCGGCGGCCTTGATCGGGGCGTTCCTCCCGCACTACGCCGCGAGCCTACCCCCGCTCCGCCTCCTCCTCGTCTCGACCGGGGCGGGGGCGGTGATCCGCTCGGCCCACTACACCTACTATCGCATCGCCCGCCGCCAGGTCGCGTATCTCGTCACGGGCGCGGGCGCCGCCATCGCCACCCTCGGCCTCCTCGTCGCGGTACGCCTGACGGCGGGCGGGTTGACGGCGTACGCCGGGGTCGCGGTCGTGGCGACGGCGTTGTGGGCCGGCGTCAACGAGGCCGTGCTGCGCGGGTATATCGACCGGGTCGGGTCGGGCCTCGTCCGCCCCGGCGGCGCATGGCTGGCCTTCGCGGCCACCTTCCTGGCCCTCTCCGGCCTCCCCCTGCCGCCGTGGCCCGCGCTGTCGGCCTACCTGCTGGCGGCGGTGGCGATCGCCACCGCCGCCTTCCATCCGCTGCTGAGGGCGATGATCGGCGCGGTGCGCGAGCGTGCCGCCGGTCCGGCTTTGCCGGGCTTCGGCGCCGCCCGCGATCGCGCGCGGCGTGGCCTGCGCCGCCGGTGTCCCCTCGTCCCTGGCGGGCGCGGGCGGGCGGATGCCACCACCGCCCCCCCACGGCGCGACCCGTGGCGAGGGCGGCCACATGTCGTCGCAGCCGGGCACACCGCCCACACCGTGGCCATCGCGCCCGGTCACCGTTCCGACGGGAGCGGCGGCGCGGCGGACGGCGGCCTGGCGGCATCGGCCGCTCCGCCCCTCGGCGGGGGGGGCGCCGTCGGGCGCGCGCGCCAGGGGCCGACGATACAGGCGGGAGGTGGCACGGGGCGGCCGCGGGTCGCGGTGGTCATCCTGAACTGGAACGGCTGGGCGGACACCCGGCGCTGCCTCGACGCGCTGGGACGCGACCGCGCCGACTGGTGGCGGGCCGTGGTCGTCGACAATGCGTCGACCGACGGGTCCTGGGCGGCGCTACGCGCGTATGCCGACCCGCGACCGTGGATCACGCCGCTCGCCGCCGGGGGGAACCGCGGGTTCGCCGGCGGGCACAACGTGGGGATCCGCCGCGCGCTGGCGGAGGGCGTCGACATCGTCGTACTCCTCAACAACGACGCGCTGTTCGTGCCGGGCGGCCTGGCGCGCCTCGTCGCGGCCTTCGCGGGGCGGCCGGAACTCGGCCAGGTGGGGCCGATCGTCACCTATCGCGACGCCCCCGACACCGTCTGGTGGGCTGGCGGGGTGTACCACGCCTGGGCCAACGTCACCCGCCATCCCGGCATGCGTCGCCCGGTCACCCCCCGCCGGTCGGGCCCGACCGGCTACGTGAGCGGCTGCGCGGTCGCCGTTTCCCGTGCCGCCCTCGAGACGGCCGGGCTGCTCGATGAGGGCTTCTTCCTGAACTTCGAGGACGTCGATTGGTCGCTCCGCATCCGCCGGGCCGACTGGGCCGTCGAACTCCTGGCGGAGCCGCTCGTCCATCATGCGGTCTCGGCCTCGCAGGGGGAGGGCGGCGCGACCTCCGCGACGCAACTGTACTATTACTGCCGCAACCCCTTCCTGCTGACCAGGCGCCATGCCACCGGGCTGCGGCGCCTCGCCCACCGCTGCGGCTTCCTGGCGATCGATCTGCCGCACCAGCTCGTCCGTGTCGCTCGGGCGCCCGGGCGGCGCCGGGCGCTGCTGGACGCCTGCTGGGCGGGCGTCCGCGACGGGTCCCGGGGCGTGGAGGGGCCGCGCCCGACCCCGTGAGCCGTCATGGCGCGGGTCACGGCGGGTCGAGGCAGCGGAACTCCCACAGCGCCGTGCCGCCGTCGTCGTCCCGCAAGGCCAGGCACGGGTCGCGCGCGAACGCCCGGGCGTCGTAGGGCGCGTCGACCAGCAGGTACCGCACCCCCAGGCCGCGCAACGTCGTCGCCCGTTCCCCGCCGTCGGCGCTGGTGAGGCGTTCGATCGCCGCGCGTCGCGGGTCGGGCGGCGCACCGCCGGGGATGTCCGGGTCGTCCGTGAGGAGGACGGGGCGGGTGAAATAGTCGCGCGCCGGGTTGAGCACCACCCCGCGCGCGAAGCCGGGGGCCACGTAGAGCGCCCAGGGGAGGGGCAGGATCAGCCCGGGGCGGCGGTCGGCGCGCGTGATGTCCTCGGCCCGGGCATAGACCGGCGGGTAGGTGCCGGGGCGCCACTGGCCGCCCAGCCCCCACCAGAGCGAGGGGGTGTACGCCGCCACGAAGAGCACGAGCGCGCACGCGGCCCCCACCCCGACCGGACGGGGGCGCAGACGGTGCAAGGCGCGCGTGGCGAGCCCGGGCATACGGGCGAACGCCGCCGCGTAGAGCAGCGGGAGGAGCCCGGTCCATTTCCCCGACTCGCGCAGGGCCCGGAAGCCGGGGAGATGGAGGAACAGGGCCGTGTTGAATGGGGCGAACGGGGGGGCGGGGCCGAACGCCAGGACAAACGCCACCGCCCCCGCGAGGGTCAGCCCGGCGAATCGTCGGCGGTCCCGGCCTCCCCCCCGGACGACACCGTCCCCGAGACCCGCCGCGACCAGGAGCAGGAGGACGACGAGCAGGGCCACCCAGCCGGGGCGTTCCCAGTCGAGCGTTTGCCCGACCCCGCCCCGCCAGAAACCGTAGAGTCCCAGGGTCGTCGCCCCCGTCCCCAGGGCGGGGATGGGCGTGGGCGCGAAGGCGAGGAAGTCGCCGGGTCCGATCGGCGGGGCACCCCCCGGCCCCAGGCCCGGCAGGACCCACCAGGCGACCGCGGCGAGGTCGAGGGCCCCCAGCGCCGCGAGCCGCCGCCCCCCGCCCGGTATGCCGACGGCCGCGAACGGCAGGCCGAACGCGAGGAGGGTGCCGAGCAGGACCGCGTGGTGCGCGCTGCTCAGCGTGGCCACCGCCCACCAGCCGACCGCGGCCGCCAGGGCGCGGCCGCCGCGCGCCTCCCCGGCGACCCACGCGAAAGCGCGGTGCCAGACGAGCGGCGCGACCGCGTAGCCGAGGAGCAGCGTCCACTCGCCCGCGGCGAGGCGCTCGTAGACGAACGGGTTGGCCGCGTAGAGGGTACCCGCCGCCAGGGCACCGGGTTGTCCCACGTGCGCACAGGCGCGCGCGGCGGCCCAGAACGCCAGGGCGGGGATCGCGACGAGGAGGAGGCGCTCCACGAACGCCCCCCCGCCCGTCGCCGTCGTCGCCTCGAGCGCCAGCAGCAGCGGGGCATGGTTCCACAGCTCGCCGCGCCCGATCTGGCTTAGCAGCCGATGGAACCGGGGCACGAAGAGCAGATCGTAGCGGAAGAGGTACGTCGGCGGCGAGCCGACGCGGAGCACGGGGCCGACGACGGCGAGGCCGAGGATGAGCGCCGCCAGCGCCGGCAACCAGGCCGCCGCGCGGGGCTGGCTACGGGCGCGGCACGAAGGTCTGCGCATGGAATACCTGCCCCTCGCCTTGCGGGAACGCCACCAGCAGGTAGCCGGCGACCCCCGGGTCCGCGGGGAGGCTGAAGGTCCCGGTGTAGTCGCCGGGTGCCCCCGGGCCGCTCAGGACAACGGCCTGCGTCGCCACCGCGGGCGTGGCAAGCGCGGCGAGGTCGGACGCCAGGACGATCGCGATGTCGCGGGACGGGGCCACCTCGTCGTCGAGGACGCCCCAGCCGAAGAGCACGATCCGACCCTGCCCGAAGGGCAGCAGCCCGAGCGAGGTGCGGACATCGCCGGTCGTCGCCGTCCACCCGAGCGCGGTGCCGCCCCGCGCGGCGAGCGGCGCGAGCAGCGGGCCGACGGTCGCCCAGGAGTACCGCAGGTCGAAGGCCGTCGCGAGCGGGGAGGGGTTCAGCGCGCGGACCCGGTCGCGACGACTGCCCTCGAGCAGGTCCCCGCCGAAGAAGTCGCGCGGCCCCGACCAGCCGACCGTGACGGCCGGGTCGCCATAGACGATGGCCTGCCCCGGCCCCGCACGATAGAAGGTGAAGGGATCGCCGAGCCAGAAGAGGAGCCCCCCGCGCGACACCCAGTCCCTCAGGGCGGCGTAGCCATCCTGCGCCAGGACATCCGGGACATAGCCGACCGCCAGGACGAGCGCGGTGTCGGCGGGCCCGGCGACGAAGCGCGCCAGCGCCGCCGCGTCGAGGCTATCCACCCGCTCGCCGTACCCCCGCAGGCCGAGTTCGACCGTCACGTGGTCGCCGATCCCCTTCCAGCTCGTGCGGGAGGTGAGGAGCGGCTCGTACGCGGGATCGTAGAAGACGCCGACCCGCCGTGGCCGCGGCGGCGTGCGCAGGGCGACCGCCGAGACGCGGAGGGGGATCGGGTAGGGGTTCGACCCGGTGACCGTATAGGTCAGCAGGGTGTCCCCATTCGCCGTTGTCCCGGCAGCGTGCGCGGCCAGCGAGACGGCGACCGGCGGGGCGGGGGCGACGTACAGCAAGAATTCCCCGGCGAGCGCGAGGGCGACGACGAGCGCGAGCACGACGAGCGCGAGTCGGAGCGGGGCGGTGCGCGCGCCCGCTCCCGGCGGGGCAGGCCCGGCGGGGTCGCTGCCCCCCGGAGTCGGCGGGGGGGGGGGCGGGCGGCCTGCGGCGGCGATCCGCCGTCGGGGGCGCCCGGTCGGCCACCGCCACGCGGTCGCGAACAGGTGGGCCACGGCCGCGCCAAGGCCCGTTCGCGGGGGGTTACGCACGCCACACCTCACCTGGTAAACTGGCTCCTGATCGCTGTCGCGCCCGGGACGATTCGACGCGCTTCAAACACGCGGGGGTCCCGCCACGCGACGGGTGTGGCGACGACGTGTCCCGGACCCGCCAGAATGGGAACGCCGTGGCGCGGCCGGGCGTGCGGGGGGCTACCCCGGGCGAACGGCCGAGGGCGAGAAGGGGGGACGGGTGGTCGATCGATGGGCTCACCGATTGCACACGGGGGCCATCGCCGCCGCGCGGGCCGCGTTCCGGATCGGCGAGCGTTTTGGCGTCCACGTCACCCCCAATCACTTCTACTACCCCATCCCCGATACGCGACGCTTGTCGGACGCGCTCTTCGCGCGGCGGTCGGCGCTGGTCGGCGTCGACTGGCGCGAAGCGGAGCAGCTGCGGTTCCTGGAGGAGGTCTGCCGCCCTTTCGCCGACGAGTATAACGCGTTCCCGCACGGACCGACCGCCGATCCGCGCGCGTATTCCTTCGCCAACCCCTTCTTCAGCGGCACCGATGCGCTGGTGCTCTATGCCCTCGTCCGGCACCAGCGCCCGCGGACGATCCTGGAGATCGGCGCGGGGCACTCCACCCGGGTGTCCAACCTGGCGCTCACCCGCAACGGCACCGGCACGATCCGCTGCATCGAGCCCTACCCCGGCCCTGACGTGGCGCGGTTGCCGACCGTGAGCGCGCTGATTCGTCGGCCGGTCCAGGAGATCGATCTGGACGTCTTCACCGACCTGCAACGGGGCGATATCCTGTTCATCGACTCCTCGCACGTGGTGCGTACCGGCGGCGACGTGCCCTTCCTCTTCCTGGAGGTGCTGCCGCGGTTGTCGCCCGGTGTGCTGGTGCAGCTCCACGATATCTTCCTGCCCTACGAGTATCCGCGCGCGGTGGTGAGGGAGCAGCTCTTTTTCTGGTCCGAGCAGTACCTGCTCCACGCCCTCCTGGTCGGCACGACCGCCTTCGAGGTCGTGATCGCCAACAACTTCATGGGGGTGCATCACCTCGCCGCGCTACAACGGACCTTCCCCCGCGCGCCGACCTGGCACGGCGGCAGCTTCTGGCTGCGGCGGGCGACGTGAGCGCGCGATCAGTCGGGCCACCCGATCCCCGATCCGATCCGATCCGGTCGCGGGGTAACCCGCCGGGGTCCGGAGCAGGAGCCAGAGCGCCCAGGCCAGGGCGAGACAGCCGCCCGCGGCGCTGATCAGCATCCAGTCCTCGAACCGCTGCCCATTCCACCAGCCCTCCTGGTAGCGCGCGCGCCGCACCTGGCGGAGGACCGTCTCCAGCGGCAGCAGCCGCGTGTACACGGCGAGCGGCAGCAGCAGCGCGGCCAGGGCGAAATTGAGCATCGCCGCGTAGAACCCGAGTCCGGCCGCCGTGATCGCGGCGATCGGCAGCGCCATCGGACGGCCCAGGCTCCCCCACAACAACAGGAACGGCAAGGCCCAGACCAGGTACTGCGGGTTGGTGGCCCGGCTCGTCAGCAGGAGGCCGACGAGGACGGCGGCGCTCGTCCCGGCCAGCGCGGGTAGCGGGATCGCCCCCGCCCGGCAGGCACGGAACGCCCGGATGGCCAGGGCCGCCAGGAGGAGGAGGAAAAGCGCGGTGAGGACACCGCCGAAGGCCCCGGCGTGGGCCTCGACGACGGCCGCACCGCCCGGGACGTACTGGACGAACCAGGGGTTCAGGCCCCCGCCGACGGTCACCGTGCCGCCCCGAGAGGCGATCGTCGTGCACATGGCACCGCCGAGGGTCGGCCAGAGCAGGAGGGCCGCAGCACCCAGCGCCCCGGCCCCCGGCGCCAGGAGCGCGACGGCCGCCCGGCGGGGCGCGGCCAGGCCGGCGCCCCGGAAGCACGACCCGGCGACGGCCGCGGCCCAGGGGAGGGCGAGGACGATCGGGTATGCCTTGGTGAGGACGGCCAGCGCCAGCGCCGCCCCGGCCAGGAAGCGGCGGCCGTCGACGAGGAGGACGAGCGCGACGAGGCTGAGGAGCGCCGCCAGCGCGTCGAACTGCCCGTGCACGGCGCTGACGAAGATGGCCAGCGGGTTGAGCAACCACGCGCCCGCGACCCGCCGCCCCGCTTCCTCCCCCCGACGCGGCGCGACAAGCCCGTGGAGGAGCGCCCCGATCGCGCCGTCGGCGGCGATCGCCGGGAGCTTGACGGCGAGGTTGAACGCGGGCGTGGTGACGCGCCAGTCGGTGACGTGGGTCAGGCCGGCCAGATCCCGCAGCGCGGGGAGCGCGAGCTGGTAGCCGCCGGGGTCCATGAACCGGGCGAGCGCCCTGGTCACCACCCCGAGGACGTAGGCCCAGGCGACCGGGTACGAGAACGAGCGACTCGCATACGGATCGAGACCGCCGGCCACTTCCTGCGCGAAGGTGGCCCAGGCGTGGACGTCTGGCGACCAGGCGGTGTACGGGGCCAGGAGCAGCCGTATGCCGATCCCGAGCACGAGCAGCACCGGGAGGGGCGGGGCCAGGTGCTTGATGTTCCGCACGACGCGCCGTCCTCCCTCCTCGTGGGGGGAGGTGGCGTGCCGTGTCCGGCAACCGCCATCCCGCCCGTCGCAGTATGCCCCCGCGAGCGTGCGGCGCGCAAATCCCCCGGCCTGGTGGGTCGCACGCTCGCGGGGACGGCTAGCGGACGGTGGCAACGGTGGGCATACCCAGCGCGCCGGGGTCCTCGGCGCGCCGGGTTGCCTGGCCGAGCGCTTTCGTCGACGCCAGCAACGCCCAGTTATGCTCGGGCGTCTGGCGCAAAGTGGCGACCCGAGACCAGGCGCACAGCCGCACCGTCCCCTCGATCGTCATGGCCAGGCCGACCAGGCCGACGCGCCCGGGATGGCGGCGCAGGTACCGGCTCACGGCGCGGACCAGGGTGGCGGAGTGCATCGTGGGGCACTGGAAGCCGACGGTCTCGACCAGGGCGATCTCCCCGGCGTCGATCCGGTAGCGCTGCCGCAGGAACTCCCCCCACGTCGACGGTGCCCGATTGGCGCAGATGGCGTCGGGGGCATAGACGACGCGCAACCCGCGCCGCTCGATCAGGATTCGCACGTAGTCCTCGTCGCAAATGATCGCGGGATCGATGCGGCCGACGACCGGGCGGAACGCCACCAGCTCCCCGGTTTTCGGCGCGATGAGCGAGACCTCGTGGTGCATGTCCCAGAGCAGATGCCCCATCTGGTGCACGAGGCCCTGCCGGGGGTTCGTCGGGACCGGGCGTGCCCCCACCATGCCGACTGCGGGATCGGCGAATGGGGCGCACAATGCCTGGAACGCCCCGGGCTGCGGTAGCGTGTCGGCGCTCTGGAGCACCGCAACCCCACCCTGGCAACGATCCAGGAAGAGGTTGACCGCCGTCGCTTTCCCCCGTTTCTGATCCTCGACCACCAGCGTGATCCGCGGATCGCGCCGGGCGCGGTCTCGGACGATCCCATCCGTCCCGTCCGTGCTCGCCGACGAGACGACCACGATCTGCGCGATCGCGAAGGCCGTGCCGGACTGCTCGCCCAGCGCGTCGAGGAGGCGACCGATGTTCTCCGCCTCGTTATGCGCCATAATTCCGACACTGACCCGGAATGGTGCTGCTGTGTTCATTCGTACCCCTGATTTTGGGCGCGACATGGTCGCGCAGGACGAGCGTCTGCGACGATCGGGATGGTGTGCCGCGGCCAGGGCACGCGGGGTCCAGCCCGTGCGTGCCCCCGCGAAACCGGACGTCAGCCGCGGACGCGGCGACGGATACCGAGGCCGAGCCCCGTGACGAGCACCAGGATGGGGACGATCCACCAGGGTCCGGCCCCGACCCCGCCACCGCTGCCGCCACCCAGGCCGGTGCTCGGCAGGCCGGGGAGCGTGCCCGAGGAGTACGTGATGGCGTAGGTGTCGTAGAGTCCCGACGAGGTCGCGGTGTAGACCGTCTGCGCGCCGTCGACTGCCTTCGCGGCGGTGGGCAGCATTCGCCAGACACCGCCGTCGTTCCCCTGGAGGGCGACGCTGCTGTACGCAGACGGTGCCCGGAACTGGAAGACCGCCTTGGCCACGACGCTCGACGGTGCGCCATCCCGGTCGACCGTGAGGTACCGGTCGACGATGCCGGACGGGGGGGCGTCCGCGCTCAGCGCGGACAGGCCGAGCAGCGGCAACGCCCCCATCGCCCCGAAGAGGAAGGGGCGAGCGGTAGCCGTGGCCGACTCGGTGCGTTCCGCGAACGTGATCAGGCCGCTGAAATCGGTGCTGAAGGTCAGCTGCGCCGATTCAAGACCGGGGGTCGGACTCCGCAGCACGACCGCCTCGCCCGCGCTTGCGGTGATGCGAAACGTGCCGGCCTGGCCGTCGATGACCGGCCCCGGATACGCGGCCTGTGCGCTGACGGGGCCGGCGGCGGTCACGCCAGGAGCCGCCAGCGCGGGCAGTGCCGCGCCAAGGGCCAGCGTCGCGGCCAGGCCGAGGCCGAGGCCGAAGCGGGTGGCGCGCTGCTTGAGGGTGGTCAGGGGTCTCGTCTGTACCGTCTTCATGTGGTGTGTGTCTCCCTTGTGCTGCAGCCGTCGAACGAGGACAACGACCTCCTTTCCGCAGTCGTCGGCGGGCCACCTCGGTCCTCGCAGCGAGGGCAGGGAGCATGGCGACGCGGGCGGTTACACCACTAGCTCGACCCGTCCTGAGGTGTCCAGATACTGGGACGGGCGTCGTCGCTTCCGCTAATGACGGTACGGTGCAACCAGCGCAGTGCGGCGACGCGACTGGTTGCTCACTACAGCTACTGTAGCCGCGCTACCCGACCGCATCCATAGACAGTTCGTACCGATCCCCCTGGTCAATCTCGCGCCCGGGCACCGGGCGAAACCGCCCGCCAGCGGGCCTTGCCGAGTACCGGGCCCGCCCAAGGACGCCCGGACCCGCGCCCGGCTGGCGCTTACCTCGGCCGCTCGCCGCTCGGGCAAGTCCCTGGGCGCGTCCGAGCGGCGACGGGCCGGAGCGGTCACCATCGCGCAGGCAGCGCGCCGAACGGCCCTGGCACGCCGCATCCAG
>JAABUH010001378.1_pt1 | contig 27779 bp, 29 predicted proteins | sample 5559121 | NCBI WGS metagenome assembly JAABUH01 (sample SAMN10711871, study PRJNA513364) | rock metagenome | isolation source: Antarctica rocks | place: Antarctica: Victoria Land, Battleship Promontory nord | collected 2015-12-28
CGCCCGGCGCCGGCAGCAGGAGCCGGACGGCCGAGGGCGCCTGGGCCGGCGCCGCGGCTCACCCCAGAGCAGCGGGCGCAGGTGTGGCGGCACGCGGCGCAGGCCGTCGAGCAGGCTGTGCGCACGATCGACTCAGCCGGCCAGGACCCGGCCGCAGCCGCCGATGCAGCCTGGGCCGCTTCGGACTACCTCACCGGGGCCGCGCGGCTGGTCGCCGGCAACGGGCAGGCTGGGCCGCTCGAGGCTGCCGCCCGGGACCTGGACCGAGCCGCCCGGGAACAGTGGGGGCGGGTCCCGCCGGCCAGCGCGGCCGGGCGGGGCCTGCGGAAAGCCTCCGGACTGCTGCTGGCCGCCCGGGTGGTCCAACACGCCGAGACCTCCCAGCTCCTGGCGCTGCTGGCCCAGGCCGCGGTGCTGGCCGACGCGGTGACCCGGTTGCGTGAGGCACAGGGCCGAGCGCAGCAGGCCGCGGCCGCACGCAGCGCCGCCGAGCAACTCCGGGCGTTGTGCGACCAACGCCGCACCGCCGGGCAGCCCGCGCAACCGACGCTGGCCGCTGTCCGCGGCCTCGGCGACGACCAGGCGCTGCGCCACGACGACCCCACGGCCACCGGCCGCGGCAGCACCCGATGACAGGAGCACCGATGAGCACCCACGAGGACCCGGTCGGGCAGGGCGCCGCCAAGTTCGGGCAGGCGGTGGCGGTCCTGGCCGCAGCCGCCGAGGCGTTCGCGCAACTCCAGCAGGTGCGGGCGACGCAGCGGGCCGCCCGGGACGAGCGGGCCGCCGCCGCCGCACGGGTCCAGCTTCGGGCCCGGCACGGCGCGGACCGGCTCGCCTGGTCGCCGCTGCTGGATCCAGCCCGCTGCCAGGAGCTGCGCGTCGATGAGGCCCTGACGGGCTGGACGGCGGCGCGGCGGTGGCCGCAGGACCCGGAGGCATGCACCGCGCAGCAGACGGCCGAGCAGCGACTGGGTGAGTTGCGGCCGCAGGCTATGCGCGCCTACAGCGACCAGGTGGCCGGCGGTGCCGACCCAGACCAGGCCATGCGGGAGGCGGGGCCGGGACTGGACCGGGCAGCCGGCGTCTCCGACGTCACCCGGGACATGGGTCCGATGCTGCGGGAGCTGCGAGCGGTCCGCGGGCTGCCCGAGCAGGACCCTCAACGCGCCGCAGCGCTCGGTGAGAAGCACCGGCTGTTGGACGTCATCGGGCAGCGGACCGTGGACGGCGAGGTCGTGTCCTCGCACGCCCAGGTCCTGGACCGGGCGTGCTACCCCGGCGCGCTGGTGGTCCAGGCCAGTGCCGCCGCCGCGGCGGCCGCCGCCGGGGAGGGCGCCGCGCAGGGCCTGCACGCCGCTGTCCCGGCCTCGCTCGACCAGGGCCGGCAGACGTGACCGACCCGGCCCGGCGGCAGGCTCTGCGGGCCGATGCGGCCCGCTACTACACCACCCGGCTTGCCGCCGACCCGGCCGCACAGACCTACCTCGCCGGCCGCGGCATCGCACCCGAGCTGGCAGGCCGGCTGGGCCTGGGCGCGGCGGATCGCAGCTGGACCGGCGCGACGGACCAGCTGCGATCCGCCGGCTACACCGACGCAGAGCTGGTCGCCGCCGGGGTCGGCTTCCGATCGGCCCGCGGGACGGTCGTGGACGTGTTCCGCAGCCGGGTGCTGTTCCCGGCCCACGACGAGCAGGGCGCCCTGGTCGGCTGGGCCGGCCGTTCGACGCCAGCGGCGCCGCAGCACGCCCCGCACTGGCTCAACAGCGCCGCCGGGGACTACCGCAAGCGCGAGCTGCTGCACGGCCTGCACGAAGGCCGCAGCCGCCTGCGCGCGGGTGCGGTGCCGGTGCTGTGCGAGGGCGTCTTCGACGCGCATGCGGTGACGGTGGCGACCCGGGGCGACTGCGTCGGGCTGGCGCCAGGAGGCACGGCGCTCACGTCCTTACAGGTGGATGCCGTCGGCCGTGCCGTCACGACGGCACACCGTCACGCCGAGGGCGTGGCGCCGGGGCTGGCCGGTCGGCGGGTACTGGTCGCGTTCGACGCCGACGATGCGGGACAACACGCAGCGGCCGCGGCGTGGCCGCTCCTGCAGGCAGTCGGTGCGGTCACCGACCTCGTCCCCCTCCCGCACGGATCAGACCCGGCCGGCGTGGGCGCTGACGCCCTCGTGCAAGCACTGCGCGCCGGGCACCCGCTGGTCGACCTGGTGGTCGACGACGCGCTCGCGGCTTGGCCGGACCGGCACCGTTGGGCCGAGCACAAGCTCGGCGCCGCGCGGGCCGCTGCCCGCACCATCGCCACCCTGCGGCCCGAACAGGTCGCTCGACAGGTCGCCCGCGTCGCCACTGCCCTGCGGCTCCCCCCTGATGCGGTCACTGGTGAGGTAGCCGACGCCATCGCACGGCACTCGGCACCCGTGTCGGCGGCCGATGACGACTGGCACCAGGCAACGGGCAGTCCGATCCTGGCGCGGGGCACGCTGACTGCCGTCGTGACGGCGTGCCGTCTCGGCGTGGCGCCGCCACGGCCAGCGTCGGCGGTGAGAGGTTGCGCCAGCGGGGCGCGTCGCCTGGAGGGTCACAGCCCGGAGAGGGCAACGGCCAGAGCCAGGACGCCCCCCGCCCGGCTACTACTTCGAGCGCGGCAACGCCTCCTTCTATGAGCCGACCGTGAGCTTCGTGTCTAAGACCTCCACCTGCGTCGTGAGCAACTCCAGGCACATGCTGGTCTGCGACATTGCGGACAGTGGCGTCACTGTGTCGCAGACCTTCCCGCCGGTCGTGCGTGCCGGTGGTTAAGCTATTGTCGTGCGTGCCGGTGGTTAAGCTATTGGCCGTGGGTCTACTATTGGCGAGCTTGGCGCTAGCTGCGTCACACCAGCAAGAGCACAAGACCATCGGGGTTACGGTGCATGAGTCCACCCCCGGCCTAGCAACGGCCAAGTAGCCAGCATGACCGCTACAAGGCAAGCGGCAGCCCAGGCAGGTTGCCCCGGGGACAGCCCCGGCTGAGCCCAGGGCAGCGGTGCCCCTCCCGGCCCGGGGGCCGGCCTCGGCCAGGCCGAGCGTGGACAGCCGCAGCACACCCACTGCGCAGGGACCGGCCGGGCCTGCCCACCAGCCGAGCAACCCACCGGAACTGCGCGGCAACCCGATACAGCCCGGCCCCTGCGGGACCGGCACGGACGGCCTGCGGCCGCTCAACTGTCCAAGGTTGCCCCCCGGATTGTGCGGGGCCGCTCCTCCCCGGGCAAGGGCGCCCAAGATCCTTCCTCAGGCGCTCCGCGGGAAGCTTCTTGGGCTTGTTCCCTGGCCCGGCGAGCCGCTGCGACCCCTGCGGGCGGCTTTGCGGCAGAGGGTGAACCCACCGCCCTCAAGGCCGGGGGACACCGGCCCACCCGCACCCGCTAGTCGGGACGGGACAGGGAGGCTCCAATGAGCACCATCACGCACACCAGCACCCACCCCAGCAGCACTACCAGCACGACGACCGGCGGGCAGGACAAGCTCGCGGCGCTGCACGAGCAGATCAGCGACGGTGTCGCGGCGCTGGTGGAGTCCGATGGGTGGCGGGCGATGCTGGACACCGCCGCGAAGTTCCACAGCTACAGCTTGGGCAACCTGCTGCTGATCGGCGCGCAGGCCCCGCAGGCCACCCGCGTGGCCGGGTTCCGCACCTGGCAGAGCCTGGGCCGGCAGGTACGCAAGGGGGAGCGGGGCATCGCGATCCTGGCACCGTGCACCTACCGCCCCAAGGCGGCCGAGCGGGCCGAGCCGGCCGGACCGGCAGCACTGGCCGGGCCGGCCGGGCAGGAGCCGGCCACCGTCTCTGGCGGGGGAGTGGCGCCTCAGGGCGTCGGCGGCAAGCAGGTCCGGGGCTTTCGTGTAGTGCACGTGTTCGCCCAGTACCAGACCGAGGGGGCGCCATTGCCCGAGGTCGCCCCGACCCTGCTGGTCGGGCAGGCTCCCGCCGGGCTGTGGGACGCCCTGGAAGGGCAGGTGCTCGGAAACGGCTACACGGTGCACCGCGGTGACACCGGCCGGGCCAACGGCTGGACCGACCCCACCAGCCGCACGGTCCGGGTCAGCAGCGACGTAGACGACGCGCAAGCGGTCAAGACGCTCATCCACGAGCTGGCGCACATCGAGGCCGGGCACGTCGCGGACCTGCCGACCTACGCCACCTGCCGCGGCCGGTGCGAGGTCGAGGCCGAGAGCGTCGCGTGCGTGGTGGCCACCGCGCAGGGCATGCACGCCAGCGGCTACAGCTTCGCCTACGTTGCCGGCTGGGCCGGACCAGACCTCAGCGTGGTTCGGCAGGCCGCCGACACCGTCACCCAGACCGCCCGGCGCATCCTGACCCCACTGGACGCCGCCGCCGCGGCCGGGCAGGACAGCACCCAGCCAGACGGCGCTAGGGCAGCCTGAGCCCCCGTGACGGCCGGCCGGCCGCCAGCACCACCGGCCGGCCGCCGGACCGTCGCGAGCACCCGGACCTAATCGAGGGTCTTGGTCTCTGCAGCGAGGGCCGGAACCCCAAGGCCGCGCACCAGCGCGACGGTGCCGATCGTCGAGGAAGCTCCGGGGGTGCAATGGCCAGGAGACACGATGCGCCGCACGGCACCAGCCTCCCCGAATCAGGCGCCGTGATGGGTGCTTCGCACGGCCGTTGATCCCGGATTCACCTGCGGCCCAGATCCCGTCGGACGGTTCCGTCGCCGCGCTCGACCTGCCTCGCCAGCTCGACCCGACTCCGCTGGCAGAACTCGCTGCTGGTCACCTGGAACCCATCCGCCCGCCTGCACGGACCGAACACGTCAAGAGGGCGACCGAGGACTACGGCACGCTCACCTACCGCAAGGGACGATGTGATCCTTCATGAGTGAAGCCGACGACGTCTCCTGCCGACGGCCGGAGGACAGGGTCCGCGCCGCGGGGGATCGCGTCTTGTCGGTGCTGGGCCGGCAGGGCTGGCTGGACCGGCCGGGCTACCGCTTCGAACACACCCTCGGGTTCGCGCTGGCGGCGTGCGGGGGTGCAGGGGAGCGCATCAGCAACCTGTTGCACGGCACCTGGCTCGGTCATCCGCTGCACCCACTCGTGGTGGCGCTGCCGACGGGTGCGGTGGCCACCACGGTGGCCTTGGACGTCGCCGCGGTGCTTCCGGGGCACGCCTCGGGGCTGCGGGAGGCGTCCCGGGTCAGCCTCGGTGTCGGGATCCTCGCCAGCGTGGCTGCGGCGACGACGGGTGTGAACGACTGGCAGCACACGCAGGAGCAGTCTCGGCGCGTCGGGCTCGTCCACGGGGCGCTGAATGCCGTGGCGACCGGGCTGTACGTGCTGTCGTGGTGCGATCGCCGGCGCGGTCGGCAGGTCCGTGGGGTTTCTGCCAGCGCCGTGGGCTACGGCATCACGGCGGCGAGCAACTATCTCGGCGCCAGTCTGGTGTACCGGCTGGGCATCGGGGTCGACCAGTCCGGCGCGCGATGGGACACCGGTGAGTGGACGCCGCTGCTGGCCGAGGCCGTGCTCGAGGCGGGTCAGCCCCAACGGGTGGAGGCGGCCGGCGTGGGTCTGGTCCTGCTCCGGGACGGCGACGACGTCCTGGCCGTCGGGGAGTTCTGCCCGCACCTGGGCGCACCGATGGTGGACGGCTGGCTGGACCGGGGCCTGCTCGTCTGCCCCTGGCACGGCTCCCGCTTCGACCCGGTGACAGGGCAGGTCGTCCGCGGACCGGCCACCGCCCCCTTGCCCTGCTACCAGACCCGGATCCGCGCAGGCAAGATCGAGGTACGTCCCGGGAAGCCGACGGGCCTTCGGGCAACGACAGGAGTAGGCCAATGAGAGCTGACCAGGTGCTCATCGAGCACCACAACGTCCTGCGGGCGCTGTGCAAGGACATCACCGGCAAGCCGGCAGGGTCGGCCGAACGCGAGGAGCGGGTCGACGACCTGATGGTGGAGCTCGACATCCACATGCGCATCGAGGACGACCTGTTCTACCCCGCCGTCGCGGCGGCCGGCCCGCTCGTGGCGGTCGCCCATGCCGAGCATCGCCAGGTCTCCGACCGACTCGCGGGGTTCTTGCGTACGAATCCAACAGACCCTGCCTACGAGGGCGAGTGGCAGGCGTTTGTCACCACCCTGGACGCGCACGCCGAGGAAGAGGAACGCGACCTGTTCCCGCCGCCGGTGGAGATCACCGCGGACGAGCTGGACGGGCTCGGGAACCGGATGCTCGCGCAGATGGACCAGGTACGGACCTCCTGGACGAAACGGCTTCGCGTCCAGGCCAGAGGGGCTGTGCTGCGCAAGATGTGAACTCCGTCAGCAACGTCCGCGAGCTTGTCTGACACTGATCGCTAGCTCCCTACACACTCGATCGACACCGTGGAGGTCGCATGTACGCACGTCTGTATGCCAAGGTCGTCGGGGTGACCATCGTGCTCATCGGCGTCGGCGGCGTCCTCCTGGGAGCGCAGTCGCTGTTCGGAGTCCTGAACATCGACATCGCAGAAGACGCGATCCACCTGGTGACCGGCGGATTGATGGCTGGTGTGGGCTTTCGCGGCTCGGACAGCGCCGTGCGTGCGGTGGTCGGCGGACTGGGAGTGGTGTACCTGCTCGTTGGCGTCCTGGGAATCTTCGTTCCCGACCTGTTCGGCCTCCTGCCGCACGAGTACCACACCGTGTTGGACAACCTGATCCACCTGTCGCTGGGCGTGCTCGGCATCACGGTGGGTTTCTTCCTCGGCTCGCGCCGGCCGGTCGCGCAGTCCTGACCCTCCTCGAAATTGGGCACGTAGATGAGTAAGAGCACTTCCGGCGCCTTCGCGACAAGCGTGGAGAACATCGACTGGCAGCAGACCAACCCCGACGGCACGAAGTCGGTCACCCTGGTGGGCTCACGTGAGCCCGGTGTCCCCTTCACGTACGCCTTCTTCGTCCCGGCGGGTGTGTGGGACGAGCCGCACTCCCACATCGCCGCTGCGCACCTTGTTGTCGCGAGCGGAGAGCTGCGACTGGGCTATGGCTCCCAGTTCGACCGGCAAGCAGCCGACCGCTTCTCCGTCGGCAGCTTCCTATACGTGCCCGCCGGCGCCGTGCACTTTGACGGGGCCGAGCAGGACACGGTGCTGCTGGGTACAGCAGTCGGTCCATGGTCGACCGACTACGTCAACAGCTAAAGGCGCAAGACCTCGGGTCATCCGGGTTGCTTCTACGTCTCGCAGGGGATTGCTCAGCGGGCACCCGGTAGCCGGTTGGGCGCCCGGAGTGGGCACCGGCCAGAGCGGGGCGGAACGGAACCGCTTACCGGGTCGAGGTGCGCAGACGGTCAGCGACCAGCCGCAGCAGGGACGGGTCCTCGTGCAACGCAGCGAGCAACTCGCGGACGACATCGGACTTGTTGACCGCCCGGTCGCTGGCGCGTCGCACCTTGCTGAGGTCAGCGTCGAACGCCTCCGAGACGTCCAGGTCGAGCAGGATCGTGAACTTGCGGACGACGCTTGAGGGAGTCGGCGCAGCAGCGACCCGCTGCGTCGCGACGGTTCCAAACCTGGCTGCCCGGTCCTTACCAGTCACCGGACCAGCTCCGAGGTCAGCTCGTCGAGAACCTGGTCGTACTCCCCGACCCCGGCCGGTGTCGTGCCCCACGACTGCGCGTACATCTCGCGGAGGCTGACCTGCGCGGCCAGCACCGGCAGGCACTGATCGGTCAGTCCCTGCCGGGCGTCCCGAGCAGACGATGTGCCCGCCCGGACCTTCGTCAACAGGATGTGCACGGCCACCTCGCGGGCCGGACCGAGGTCGTCAACCATCTGCAAGACCCGGCCGAGTTCGCGGACGTCCATCAGGGACGGCGCTGCCGGCACGAGCAGGTGGTCGGTCGCGGCCAGGGCCTGGCGCAGGAGCTGCTCCTGCGCCGGCCCGGTGTCCACGACCAAGTGCTCGTAGTCACCGGCAACCTGCTCCAGGCGCCGGCCCAGGTCACGGACCGGCCAGGCGATGACGGTGGCAGGAAAGCTCACGCCAGCCTCCTCGGACCAGGCCAACACCGAGCCCTGTGGGTCGGCATCAACGAGCAAGGTCCGACCGGAGCGGGCCAGCCCGCAGGCCAAGTACACGGCGCTGGTGGACTTGCCGACACCGCCCTTCATGTTGCCGACCACTACCCGCACCAGGACCTCCAACTGGCCCCAGCCGGGCCACAGGACGACCGTAAGTGATAGACGGCATGACGGCGTGACGGCACGCCGTACGTCGCTCTGTTCTTCGGGCCTCGTGGACCGCGACGCGCCCGTAGCAAGGCGGGTCCCCCCTTTTGGCCGCCGCGTCTGGGAGTACTTGTGCATGACGCGCATCGGACGACCACACAAGGGTGAGCGAACGCGCTTCCAGACTAAGGTGCCGACCGCGCTCGGCGACCAGGTTCGACAGCACGCCACTGCGACGGGACAGACAGTCTCGGAACTGCTGGCCGCAGCGCTCGCTGCCTACCTGTCGACTCCCCCCGAGCATCGGGGGGTGCACGAGCAAGCCGCCTAACGCAAGAAGCCGGACCCGGGCGGGTCCGGCTTCTCACCGTGTGCTCGCGCTCTGGATTGACCGTCCGGGAAGCGCGTTGATCTGAACCACCCTCACAAGGAGTTCTGCTTTGCACAGTACCCATCCGCCCTCACCGGCGCTAGCACGTCCACGACTTTCTGCGCGTGTCGCGCCCGCTGGGCCGGCGGCCGTGCGGGCGTCCCTGCCCTGGCGTTCGGCGTGTGCCAGCCCCACCCTGATCTGCCCGTTCCCCCTCGTTGAGGGCGGTGAGGCCTAGCTGGCGGCCACCTGTACGGCGGCGCCCAGGGGGCTGTGCACGGTCCCGGACGGCGTGGGGAACGGATGAGCGGGCGCCTGGGCGCTCCTCACCCGGCTATGACGGCTGCCCCGGCTGGACAACTCCACAGCGCCGCCGAACCGCCGACACGATGCATGTGGCCGGTCGGAGACCGGCATGTGGGGAGGTCCCCTCCCCACACCCCTCCGTCGCCCTTCGGGCCTCTCCCTCCGGTCGAGGACCGAAGGCCCTCGAACCCCAACGGGCACTCTGACAGCCACCGACGTAGAGCAACTCAACCCGGAGGTAACCAACAGACCGCGCGCGAGGCATAGCCGCTGCTCATGCAAGGCCAGCCCACGCCGACGCGGCCTGTGACCGCAGCACGGCCTGGACTGACGACGACGCCCAGACGGTCCCGCCACGAGCAGTCGGCACCCCCTCGGCAGTGAGGTCCGCGGCAATGCCACGGACGGTGCAGCCGGCGCGCCGCCTACCGACGATGCGCGCCACGATCGGCGCGGGGACCATCTGCGGGCCGCCGAGCCGCACCCCAGCGGCGCGCCTCTCCGCGAGGCCCTCGCGGGTGCGCTGGCCGATGATGTCGCGTTCCCATTCAGCCACCGACACCATCACGTTAGCGACGAGCCGCCCACTGGTCGTGGTGGTGTCCACGCCGAGATCGAGTGCCACCAGACCCCAGCCCAGGTCGCGAGCCCGGACCATCAACTGAGCGAAGTCAAGGACGGAGCGGCTGAGCCGGTCCAGCTTCGCCACGGCGAGGACGTCGCCCTGGCCGCGGTCGACCAGGGCCAGGGCGTCGGCCAACGCCGGCCGCTTGCGCATGCTGCTGCCCGACGCGCCGGCATCACTGAGCAGCCCGACGACCAGCCAGCCCCGACGCTCCGCCTCGGCCCGAAGCTGGCTCTCCTGGGCCGCCAGCCCCGCCCCGCTGTCGGCCTGCTCCCCGGTGCTGACCCTGGTGTAGAGCACAACCCGGGCCGGCCCGGTCAGGTCCCGCCGCGGCTTTGGCACACACCTGACCGTACGTTGAACGGTCGTACTACGTACAAGCGACGACACCCAACGACACGACAAGTGGTCTGAGTAGCAGCGCCGCAGGATCGTGCGCTAACGGCGCGTGCGTGCCCGGTCAGGTGTCCGGTGCGGTGGGGTCGCGCAGCAAGTCGGAGAGGGGCAGCACCGCCACTTTGAGCGCTCTGGCGTGCAGAACCTACGTGTGCAACGAAGGGCCTGCCGCTGCGCGGTCAGGTCCTGCCCGTCCGTCGAGACCCGGGCGTAGCCGATCCATGATCACGGTCACAGCAGGAGTATCGCCGGCCGACGCACCTACACCGGGCATTTGTGCGGGCGGGTCGTACGGGAACGCGGTCGAGCGCAAGATTCAAGAACGGGCGGGGGAGGGGAGCGTTCCCGTGGGACGTTCCTGCTACGGCACGTCCGGGTGGAGCGCTTCGGCGAGGACCTGCACGCCGGCACTTAGTTGTGTCTGGGTGGCTGCGGCGTAGCTGAGGCGTAGGCGTGGTCCGGGCGGTTCGGTGACGTAGTAGGGGCGGCCGGCGCCAACGAGGAGCTGGCGTGCGCGGGCCCGCTCGGTGACGTCGAGGTCGTCTAGGCCCGGCGGAAGGGTCAGCCACAGGTGCAGGCCACCGAGAGGGACGGTGTGGGGTGCGAGTGCGGGCAGGTGGCGGCGGAGCTCGTAGATGAGGTGGTCGCGGCGGGCCCGTAGCGCGCGGCTGAGCTGGGTGAGGTGTCGCGGCCAGGCCGGGTTGCCAAGTAGTTCGAGGGCGGTTTCCTGCAGGGGCCGGGCGACGGCGAAGTCGTCGACTGTGCGGAGAGCGGCGAGGCGGGCGGCGGCGGGGCCGCGGGCGATGAGGGCGCCGATGCGCAGGCTGGGTGCGCTGGCCTTGGACAGCGAGGACAGGTGCACAACCCGTCCCTCGTCGTCGTCGTTCACCAGCGGCGGGGGTGCCGGGCCGTCCAGGGTCAGGTACCGAGCCCAGTCGTCTTCGAGCACGAAAGCGCCGGCTTGGCGGGCGGCTGCCAGCACCTGCCCTCGTCGCTCGGGGGCGAGGACTACTCCGGTGGGGTTTGTGTAGGTCGGCTGCAGGTAGAGCAGGCGCGCGCCGCTGCGGGCAAAGGCGTCGGGCAGCAGGTCGGCGCGCACGCCGCCGGCGTCTGTCGGTACGGGGACCGGGCGCAGTCCCGCGGCCCGGGCAGCGGCGACCGCCCCGACATAGGTGGGAACCTCGACGAGGACGGCGGCGCCGGGTCGGGTCAGGGCGCGCATCGCGGTGGACAGGCCGGCTTGGCCGCCGGGCACGACCAGCACGTCGTCGGGGTCGGCGCCGACCGGCGTGGCCAGTAGCTGGCGTAGCTCGGGTAGCCCGGCCGGGGGCGCCAGCGCCCAGCCGCCTGGTCGTCGGGCTGCCCGGGTAGCGGCGGCGGCCAGCGCGGCCAGCGGTTGCAGGTCCGCTGACGGGTAGCCCGAGGACAGCACCAGCGTGCCGAGGACCGCGGGCTGCAGCAGTGCGCCGACGGCGCTGCTGTCTACCGGTGCCTCGCCAAGGGCGACGGTCTGCCAGCTGGTGTCGGGCTCGCGGCGACCAGGCTGCCGGCGGGCGGCGAAGGTGCCGCGCCCCGCTTCGGTGACCAGCACGCCCTCGGCGATGAGCCGGGCGACCGCCCGGCTGACCGTTCCCGGACCGACGTTGTGCTGGGCTATCAGAGTCCGAGTGGACGGCAGCTGGCCGCCGGGTGGGAGTGACGCTGCGCGCACGCGGAGGTGAGCGACGAGCCGTTCGACGCTGCTACTGTCTGACATGACAGCTAACAGTACCGCTACTAAGATGTACGGTGATGCGCTACCGCGAGGTCTGGCTTGGGGTGCCGTCGGGGTATTGGCGTTCAGCCTCAGCCTGCCGACCACTCAGGTTGCCGTCCGGCAGTTCGGCTGGGTGTTCGCGACGTCTGGCCGAGCGGTCGCGGCCGCGGGACTGGCGGCCGCCTACCTGGCGTTCCGGCGGGCCCGGTTACCCGGGCGGGCCCTGCTACCCGGTCTGCTGGTCGTGGCTGCCGGGGTGGTGGTGGGCTTCCCGCTGTTCACCGCCCTGGCCCTGCAGCGCACCGACAGCGCCCACGGAGCCGTCATCGTCGGGCTGCTCCCCGCAGCGACCGCGGTCCTGGGAGTGCTGCGCAACGGCGAGCGACCGTCGCCGGCGTTCTGGGTGACGTGTGCCGCTGGCGCGCTGTCCGTCGCCGTCTTCGCGGTCGTGCGGGGGGCAGGGCTACCGACCACGGCCGACGGTCTGACCGTCCTTGCCGTGCTGGCCGCCGCGGTCGGCTACGCCGAGGGCGCCCGTCTCGCTCCGCTACTGGGCTCGGACCAGGTCATCTGCTGGGCACTGCTGCTCAGCCTGCCCCTGATGCTCCCGGCCCTGGCCGTCGACGTGGCACTCAGCCCGCGCACGCGGCGAGCTGCCCGGCGATGCCGATGTTGCCGCCCTTGGCCGTTTCCTTGTCACCACCCTCGTCGGCCTGCAAGCGCTCGCCCGCGCCCACCCTGACCCCGACCTGCTGCGCGACTCCGTCGCCGTCGCACTCGAGACCCTTCGCTGACCTTGCCCGCAACGAGGAGCGTCGGCGCCTGCCGTCGTTCTTGACCGTACGTTCCACAGAGGAGTTCACCATGACCACCACCACCACCCCCCTGGCCGGCAAGACCGCTCTCGTCACCGGAGGCAGCCGCGGCATCGGCGCGGCCACGGCCGTGCTGCTCGCCGAGCAGGGCGCCTCCGTGGCGATCACCCACTCCAGCTCGCCGGACGCCGCGGAGCAGGTCGTCAAGCAGATCAAGGCCGCCGGCGGGCGGGCGCTGTCGATCGTCTCCGACGCCGCCGATGAGCAGGCCAACCGGGCTGCCGTGCAGCAGACCGTCGACGCGTTCGGTGGCCTGGACCTACTTGTGCTCAACGCTGGCGTGATCGGGGGCGGCCCGCTCGCGAGCCTGACGATCGAGGAATACGACCGGGTGATGGTGATCAACGTGCGGGCGCCGCTGACCACCGTGCTCGCCGCCGCCGAGCATCTGCCTGAGGGCGGGCGGGTCGTGGTCGTCGGCTCGGTCAACGCCGAGCAGGCCCTGGTGCCCGGGATGACCGTCTACGGAGCGAGCAAGGCTGCGGCCGCAGGGCTCGTCCGGGGACTGGCACGCGACCTTGCAGATCGCAAGATCACCGTCAATGTGGTTCAGCCGGGTCCCGTCGACACGGCGATGAACCCGGCCGACGGCCCGTTCAGCGCGCTGCTGACGCCGCGGACCGCGCTCGGGCGCTACGCCACGCCCGAGGAGATCGCCGCCACCGTCGCGTTCCTGCTGTCCCCTGCGGCGTCCTACATCACCGGCACCTCGCTCACCGTCGACGGTGGACTGACGATCTGACGATCTGACGATCTGACCGGCTGTACCGGGTAACCGGGTGCCTGCTCCACCGAAGCGCCCGGTTAAGCGCGGGCAGCAGGCTGCCGGCCTCGAACCCGCGGCGTACGGCCTCTGCGGTCCGTGGCGACAGGCCCTCGTCGACCAACCGGGCTCGATCGCACCGGTGTCAGCTGGTACCGGTAGACGATCTTCCAGCGGAACGGGTGGCAGCAGGCCTCAGCGTAGAGTGCACGCCGACCGCATGTGAGAGCCTGACCCGGTGATCAGTACCTCGGCCTTCGTCGGCGTGCTCGCGGTTTCGTTGATACTCGTGCTGACGCCCGGGCCGAACATGATGTACCTCGTGTCGCGCAGCCTCACCCAGGGCCGGCGTGCAGGCGTGATCTCCCTAGGAGGCGTCGGCGTAGGCTTTTTGGCCTACTTGACCGCGACGAACCTGGGCCTGTCTGCGGTCTTCGTGGCCGTGCCCGAGTTGTACGTTGCGATCAAGCTCGCCGGGGCGGGCTACCTGGGCTGGTTGGCCCTCAATGCGCTGCGCCCAGGCGGTAGCTCGCCCTTCGAGCCGGCCGAGCTGAGCGCGGACTCCTCGGTGCGGCTGTTTGGCATGGGGCTGTTGACCAGCCTGCTCAACCCGAAGATCGCCGTTATGTACCTGTCGTTGATCCCGCAGTTCGTCGACCCACGGGCCGGTCACGTGCCGCTGCAGGGCTTCGCGCTGGGCGCCGTCCAGATCGCCGTGTCGTTGACCGTCGACCTGGCGATCGTGACGGCGGCTGGTGCCATCGCCCGGTTCCTCACCCGTCGACCAGTTTGGATGCGCATCCAGCGCTACCTGATGGGCACAGTGCTCGGAGTCTTTGCGCTAAAGGTCGCTACCGACAGCAGCCGCCCCGCGACGGCCTGACCCCCCGTCCGTATGCCGATCGGCTACCGGACGGCTGCTCCAGCAGCCCTCCGCCAAGTGGAAGTCGGCGATGAGACCTGATCTTTCTGCCGCCGCGAAGGTGGCCCGGTTTATTCGTTCAGGACGGGTCGTCCGCGGACGTGAGCGCATTGGCCTTCGGCGCAGACCAGCATGAGCAGTTCGATGAGGCTGCTGCCGGGGTTGGCGAAGGCGTGCGAGGTGTGGGTGTCGAACTTGGCGACCTCGCCGTGGGTGGTGCCGCCCGGTGGTTCGGTGCGCTACGGTCGTCTCGTGTCTACTTCAGAAACTGAAGCCAGGTCGGCGTTGTGGGTCGCGGCGACGGCGACGGCGTTGGTGCTGGTGGCGTTCACGATGCCGCTGGGGCTGCTGGCGTCGATCGTGCCGGACCTCGGTGCGTCCGCGGTCGGGCAGAGCTGGGTGCTGAGCTCGATGTCGGTCGGGCTGGCGGGCGCGCTGCTGGTCGCTGGCAGCTTGGCGGATGACGTCGGTCGGCGGCGGGTGTTCCTGACCGGCCTGGGTGTGTTTGCCGCCGGGGGCCTGCTCGGCGCGCTCGCGCCGAGCGTGCTGGTGCTCGCGCTGGCCCGCGGCGCTCAGGGCCTTGGTGGCGCTGCGGTTCTGGCCAGCGCGTTGTCGTTGATCGCGCACGCCCACGCGCCCGGTCCCGGGCGGGTGCACGCGACCGGGGTCTGGGGCGCCTCGCTGGGAGCCGGGATCGCGATCGGCCCGCTGGGCGGGGCGCTGATTGCCGAGGTCGGCAGCTGGCGGGCCGCGTACGCGGTGTTGGCACTGCTGTCGCTGGTGGCCATCCGGCCGGCAGCACGCCACCTGACGGAGTCGCGGGCGCTGGAGCGCCGGCCGATCGACCCTGTCGGTGCGGTGCTGCTGGGTGCCGGGCTGACGGCGCTGACGGCCGGGGTCGTGCAGGGCAACGCGGCCTCATGACTGGCCGCGGGCCCGGTACTGGCGGGGCTGCTGGCCGCGGTGACGCTGGCAGCGTTCGCCCTGTGGGAGCTGCACTCGGCGACGCCGCTGTTCGACGTGCGGCTGCTCGCCCGGCCGGCGTTCACCGGCGCGCTGCTGGGCTCGTTCGTGCTCGGGGTCTCGGTGCTGGCGTTCATGAGCTTTTCGATGGCGTTTATGCATACCGCGCTCGGCGCGTCGGTCCTGGCCGCGACGGTCTGGGCACTGCCGTGGTCGGCGGTGAGCTTCGCGGTCTCGATCCGGGCCCGGGCGCTTGCGCGGGCTGTCAGCCCGCGCACGCAGACCGTCGCCGGCCTCACGGTCTGCGCCGCTGCGCTGCTGGTGATGCGCGGACTCCACGCCACGACCGGCGCCGCGCACCTGTTGCCCGGTTTCGCGGTGCTGGGTGTTGGGACCGGGCTGCTGAACGCGGCGCTGGCCCAGGCCGCCGTGTCGGTCGTAGAACCCGCCCGCTCCGGGATGGGTGCCGGCGCCAACAACACCGCCCGTTACCTCGGGGCGGCGCTGGGCGTGCCGCTGGTCGCCGGGCTGCTGCGTACCGGCACCAGCAGCCGGCTCGGCACCGGAGCCAGCACGGCCGCCGCCGCGACCGGCGCGATGAACACCGTGCTGCTGGTCGCCGCCGCGATCGCGCTGTGCGGCGCCGCCCTCGTCTTTGTCCTGCTCACACTCCCTCGAAAGGCATTCGCATGAACGATCTGACCAACCTTGCCGGCGTCACCGCCGCCGTCGACCCGGCCAACGCGGCCCGGTTCGTCGCCGCCGCCGGCCTCCGGGTCGACGAAGCATCCGGCACGCAGCTGCTGGCCCACCTCGACGCCGGCCCCGAGCACCACACCCCGTGGGGCGTGGTCCACGGGGGTCTGTACGCGACCGCGGTCGAGAGCGCCGCCAGCATCGGGGCGTCCCTCGCCGTCCAGGAACAGGGCATGTTCGCCGTCGGACTGTCCAACCACACCGACTTTCTGCGCGCCCACAAGCAGGGCCGCCTAGACGTCCGGGCATGGGCCATCCACCAGGGACGCACCGGGCAGCTGTGGCAGTGCGACCTCACCCGCCCGGACGGCAAGCTCGTCGCCCAGGGCCGCGTCCGGCTGCAGAACGTCCCGCTGTGACCCCCCGCCCCCGGTCATGCACCGTCCCGCATGAATGCACTGTCACGGACGGGTCATCGTGAACGCCCTCGTCGGGCACGTGCTGGACGTCTCCACCGAGAACTGCCCGATCGGCCGCACCCTGGACGTCGTCGGCACCAGCTGGACCCTGCGAGTGCTGCGCGAGGCCTTCTTCGGGGTGCGCCGGTTCGGGGAGTTCCACGAACGCCTCGGCGTGTCCAGCGCGCTGCTCACCACCCGCCTGGGCCTGCTCGTCGACCACGGGATCCTGACCCGTGACATCGACGAGCGCCCCGGCGAACGCGCCCGCCACGAGTACCGGCTCACCGCCAAGGGCCGCGACCTCTACCCGGTGCTCACCGCGCTACGCCAGTGGGGCGAGCAGTACGAGCTCGACGAGGACGGCACCCCCGTCGACGTCCACCACCGCGACTGCGGCGCCACCGTCGGGGTCCAGCTGGTCTGCGCCGCCGGGCACCCCCTGACCGCCCGTGACGCCGTCGCCGAACCCGGCCCCGGAGCGCGCCAGCGCACCACCACCCCGAGGACGCCCCGATGAGCACCCCCACCCCGCCGCCCAGCACCCCGACGGCCAACAGCCTCACCACCAGCACAGCCCCGGCCGCCTGGCCGCGGTCCGGCTGGGACGACGACTGCCAACAGCGGCTCATCCCGACCCCGCTGGGAGAGCTGCACGTCCGGGTCGGTGGCCGGCCCGACGGCGATCCGATGGTCTTCTGGCCCAGCCTGATGATGACCGGTGCGATGTTTCACGCTCAACATCGCCACTACGCCCCGACCCACCGCACGGTCCTGATCGACCCTCCCGGGATCGGCGGCTCCGCACCGCCGGTTCGCCCGCTCCGTGCGCTTAGCGCACGATCCTGCGGCCTTGCTACTCGGACCCCTACTAGCGGCCGAGCCCCCGGATCGGCTCAGCCGTCGCCACCGGTCAGCTCAGCCCAAAACGTGGCCGGGGCCTCACGCAACGGCAGTGGAGCAGGAACCAGGTGCCGGTCACCACAGGCCCGAAACGGGCCGTTCGGTCCCCGCAGCCGGTCCATCTGCGGGTCCGCGACGTCCCGCAGCCACCGAGCCATGCCCACGTGCGGGTCAAGGCGCAGCGTCTCCCAGGCCCGCCAGACCGCACCGAGCCGGATCCGGGCTTCCACATGCTCGTACCACTGCTCGCACCAGCCGCCGCCGCTGACCAGGTGCGCGGCGTATAGCGGCGCGATGACGTGCTCGACGAACTCCGGCAGGCTGGACCACCGAAACGGTGCCGGCTCGTCGAGCACTGCCGCGCCGGCCGCGCCTTGGCTGGTGAGCAGGTCCGCGACGGTGTGTTCCAGGTCGTTGAGCTGCTGGCTTTGCCGCTCCAGGACCGCCGCGACCTCGGCCGGCGTCACCGCACCACCCGCAGCGCCCGGCCGGTGCGGGTGGTGATCTCGTGCACGGCTGCTGCGTCCGCCGCGGTGATCTCGGCGGCCCGTGGACCCTCATACCACGGCAGCAGCCGCACCATCGCTGGCTTCGCGCCGGTCGCCAGCATCAGCGCGGTGCCCTTGGGTAGCGCCCTTACGTCGGCGGCGCTCAGGATCCGTTCCCGCCGGGTGCTGCTGGTCCGGGTGGCCCGGCCGGCGCCGGTGGACCAGGAGTCGGTGGGCACGTCGTGCTCGCCCACCAGCCGGGACACGTCCTCCACGAAGCTGGCTTCGTCCAGGCCGGCGCCGAGCAGCTTGACGGTCGCCGCGGACCACAGCGACCGCATGCCGTTGCGGCCCCACACCGCCTCGCCTTGGGCGTAGCTCTGCAGGATCGTCAGCGGCACGACGCCGCGTGATCCCAGGTGGGAGTACAGCTGAGGCAGGTCCGCGATCCGGCAGACGTTCGCGGCCTCGTCCAGCACGGCCAGCAGCGGCGGGTCCAGCCGGCCACCGCGGTCCTCGGCGGCGCGCACCGCGCAGCGCAACACCCGATCGGTCAGGGCGGCGACCAGCGGGGCGGCGCTGCCCCCACCGTCTTTGCTGAGCAGGTACAACGTCTGCCGGGACCGCGCGAACTCCTCCGGGTCGAACGCGACCAGGCCGGCCCGGGGGGTCGTCCAGGCGGTGATGTTCGGGTCCCGCAGGCAGCGGGTCGCGGTGCGGGCGGTGAACACCACCGACCCGCGGGTCTCCGCCGGGGCCTCCATGCTGCCGCGCACCGACCGGGCCAGCGCGGTGTAGCCGCCCTGTTCCAGCAGCACGACCGCGGTCGGATCCAGCTCGGACTGCAGCCAGGCGTAGGCGCCGGCCAGATCGATGCCGGCGAGCTTAGCGGCCAGGAACAGCGCAGCCAACAGCTCGGCGGCCGCCGGCCCCCAGATGTCGCGGGCGCGCTCGTCGTCCACGGTGAGCACGAAATGCGACGCCAGGCGCTCGGCGTCCTCCACGCTGGCCAGCTCCGCGATCGGGTCCCACGTCCAGCTCTGCTCGCTGCGGGCGATGCCCTGCGGGTCGAAGGTCCAGGACCGCTGGCCGGTGTCGGTCTCGCGGAGCTGCGCAGTCGCCGCCCAGGCGTCAGCCTTGTTGCTGGTCACCAGCACCGCGCCGGGAGCTGCCAGGGTGGCCGGCACCGCCAGGCTGGTGGTCTTGCCCGATCGGGGCGCCATGACCGCCAGCAGCACGTCCTCCCAGGAGGCGACAAGCGCCGGACCGCGGGGCAGTAGCTCCCCCAGGGCGACTCCCACGTCGCTGGCCGGTAGCGCCCCGCGGGCCGGCAGGGCCGGTCGCAGCGCCCGCGCCTTGGCGGCCGCGGGCGCCGGCAGCATCGGCTCGACGTCGACGCGCCGGGCCAGCGAGCGGGCTGGGCCGCCAGGTCGGCGCCGGACCCACCGGCGGCCCAGCCAGGCCACCAGGGTCAGTAGCAGCAACCCCACGGCGCCGGCTAGGGCCAGGGTCAGCCCAGGGTCCACGCCGGGCCACAGCCCGGCCGGCCCGCCGGCCCGGACCAGCAGCACCACGAGCAGCGGTGAGAGGGACGGGGCCGGCCAGCCCCGGCCGGTCAGCGTCGACGCCAGGCCCGCGCCGGCCCACAACGCGAACGAAACCACCGCGGCGACCGCCGCGACGCCCGGGATCAGCCACGCCACCGCCGCATCGCTGCCGCTGCCGTCACGCCGTTGTGCCGTCATGCCGTCCACCGGCTGTTCGTGTCGTGCACCCCGGCCTCATCCTCGGCGTCGGTCAGCACCGTGCGGAACGGCACCCCAGGGCGCTGGCCGACCTTCAGCAGGAACCGGCCGCGGCCAGGAGGCTCGGCGGCCGCACTCCACCCCGGCGGCGTCGACCAGGACGTGACCATCTGGGCCTCGGCCGCGGTGAACGGCAGCACACCCTCCAGCGCCGCCAGCTCCTGGCGAGGCAGCCCACCGACGATGACCGCGCCGCACCGCTCGAACAACCCGCGGGCCTTGGCCCGGTCCTCCTCCGACCGCAGCGCCGCCAGATCCGACAGCGAGTGAGTGATCAGGCACTGCCCGACACCCTGCGCCCGGTTCAGCCGGCTGAGCTCATCGACCCGATCGACCAGGCCCTCGCCGGCCCGCAGCACCCGCCACAGCTCGTCGAGCACGACCAGGAACCGGCGCTGCGGACCGGCCTGGGCATCAGCCAAGGCGTTCGCGGCTTCCACCGCACCGAACCCGGCGGACCAGCAGGCCAGCAACGCGGCGGCCTGGAGCTGCGCGTCGCCGGCCGCGATCGAGGAGACGTCCACACACACCGCGGAGGCGTCCAGGCGCAGCCGCTCGGTCGTCGGCCGGGCGAACACCGCGCCGAGTGGGCCTTCAGTCAGCGAGCCCAACGAACGCATCAGCGGATCCACCGCGTCCCGGTAGCGGGTCTCATCATCCCGGTCCAACGCGACGGCCCGGACGTCGGCCGGCCGCGATTCCAGCAGCGCGACCAAGTCCGCCAACAGCGGCGCCGGCCGCCCCCGGAACCGGCCGGCGAGCAGCCGCAACCCGGCGGACAGGATCGTCAGCTCGTGGTCCCCCAGACGACTGCCCCGCACCACGGTGAGCAGCGCCGCCAGCAGATTCAGCCGCCGGCCGTGCGCCTCCTCGGTCAACCGCTCACCCTCGACGCCGCCCAGGGTGCCGGCCGCCTCATCCAGCCCGCCCGCATCCAACACGTTCAGCGCGCCCTGGCCGCGGCCGAGCCGGACGACCTGACCGCCCAAGGCGCGCACCAGCTCGGTGTAGTCCGGCCGCAGGTCGCCCAACACCAGCGGGACGGCGCCGCTGGCCGCCGCACCCAAGCACAACCGGCGGACCATCGTGGACTTGCCCAGGCCGGGCAGGCCGAGCACCCCCAGGCTGGGGTTGGAGATCAGCCGCGCCCGGGTGAACCAGGTCAGCGGGTCGAAGCAGACCGCCTGCCCGGTCAGCAGGTTGCGGCCCAGTGGGGTGCCGATCGGCGGGCTGCCGGAGCCGATCGCGAACGGGTACAACCCGCAGGCCTGCACCGTGGTCGCCCGCCACTCCGGCGGCGCCTCGACGTAGGAGGCACGGCCCAGCCCCCGGCCGGTGTAGCCGCGGCGGGTCAGCACCGTCATGCGGTGCCGCCCAGGGTGGTGGTGACATGCGCCGGCAGGACCAGACCGATGCCCAGCGCGGCGGCGAACGACGCGGCCTGGCTGCCGTAGCAACGCCGCAGCCGCAGCCGGGAGGCCCGGCCGAGCTGCACGACCTGCTCGGCAATCTCGTCCAGCTCAGCCGGACCGGCGGTGACGGTCACCAGCAGGGAGAACCGAGTCAGGCCGGCGCCAGCCGCCTCCTCCCGGGCCGTCTGCCGGGCGGCGGCGACCGCGGCCGTCTCGGTAGCCCGGGACTCCCCGGTCCGGGCGCCTTCCCAGCCGATCGCGGTCCGGGTGTCGGCATCGACAATGGACGCAGCCTCACCGGCCGGGTGCGGCCGGAACACCAACGTCACCCGCTTACGCCGGGCACCGCGGCACTCCCCGAGCAGCGCCGCCAGCACCCGGGACGTGACAGCACCCCGGGGCGCGTCGACCATGCTCCACGTCACCGACGCACCGCTGTCGTGCCGGTAGGACTCAAACGTCTCGACCGCGCCGACCGGACCTGCCTCGTCCCAGGAGGGCGCGGCGTCCTGGCCGGCGGCGCGCAGCGCGTCCAGCTCATCAGCCACCCCAGGGTCGTAGGCGACCCGGACCGCGCTGGCGACGTCGCCGGCCGACATGGCCCGGACCTCACCGGCCCCGGTGCCGACCAGGCCGGCGATCAACCCGGGCAGGCGGGAGCTGACGAGCTGGCCCATCTCGGCCGCGGTGCGGGTCCGGGTCCGCCGGGTCCGCCGGCCGGCCAGGGACCGCTCACTCACTTCGTCCCGGCGGGCGGTGAACGTCAGGGCCACCCGGGCAGTGACCTCAGGGGCAGCCGCCGGGTAGGTCGCGGCGCAGTCCCGCAGCACCCGGGCGGCGAACGGCGGGCAGCCCACGACGATCTGCCGGTCCACCTCGATACCCAGACGGTGGCCCGGGTCGGGGGCGGTCTCGACGGTGACGGCCACCGCAACCAGCGCCGGTTCGTGCCCCAGGCCACCCAGCCAGGAAGCCCAGGAGGCGACCCAGGTGTCGGTGGTGTCCGGATCGACCAACGCGTCGCCCTCCGGCGCGACGGACAGCACCACGGTGTAGTGCCTGGTGCTAGGCAGGTGCACCAGGCCGACCGGTTGGCCCAGCGAGGTATGGACCTCCAGCAGCCGGGAGGAAGCCAGCAACCCGGGCAGGCGGTGCTGACCGAACGCGACCGGCGCCCCCTCACCCTTGCGGGGCGGGAGCTTGCCGGCCTGGTAGATGTTCTGGCCGCGGGCGCTGCCGTAGGCCCAGCCGAGCTGGCCGGCAGCGACCTGCCAGCCGTTGCGCCCGGCCGGTGAGCGGTACAGCGCCGGGGCCAGCAACAGCAGGAACAACAGCAGCACGAACAACCCGACCAGGAAGCCTCGGGTCTGGGCGGTCAACAGCACCAGAATCACCCCGACGAGCAGCAACACCGAACCGCCGATGCCGAGGCGGGGGATCAACCCGGGTGAACGCGGCCGCTGCCAGTTGCCGTAGGTCCGTGGCTCGCTGCCCGCCGCTCGCTCGCTGGTCGCCGTCATGCCGCGTTCCCCTTCCCTGCGCCGCTCGTGTGGTCGGTGACAGCACTGGTCGCGGCGCCCTTGACGGCTGTCCCGGCCTTCGCCGCGGCGCTGGCCGCGATCCCCACCGGCCCAGCCGCCGCCGCCGCACCGGCCGCCGCCGGAGCCGCCCCCTGCGCGGCGGCCTTGCCGGCCTGGGCGCTCTTGCCGGCCGCTCCGGCGGCTCCCGTGCCGCCGCCACTGCTTCGGCCGGCCAGGATCCGGGCGCCGGTCGGTGCGGCGGCCGCGGCGGCCAGCAACGCGCCGCCGCCGCCCTGGGAGGTCGCGGCCGCCACCGCAGGCGCCATCAGGCGCATCAAGCCGGGCAGGGCCACCAGAGCCAGACCGGCGACTGCCAGGCCGGCCAAGATCTGCTGCGGGCCGGTGCCGTCGCCGAGCAGGACGAACGCGGTGGCGTAGATGACCGCCGCGACGGGCTTGTAGAGCACCGCCGCGAGCAGCCAGGCAGTGAGCTTCTGAAAGCTTTCCCGGCCGGTGCGGGTACCGGAGGCAGCGGCCACGGTGGGCAGGACCCCTGTCAGCACGACGAGCAGACCGACCCGGACGACCATCAAGACGAGCTGCGCCAGGGCGGCCAAGGTGCCCAGGATCGCGACGATCAGCTCCAGGCCGATGCCCAACCCACCCATGCTGCCGGCCAGGGCGACCAGGCGGTCGCCGAGGTTGTGCCCGGCCGCCCGGCCGAGCAGCCAGGCCGAGAACTCATCGCCGGCCGCGCCGAGCAGCATCACGGCCGGGACGGCCAGGAAGGTGGCGGACAGCAGCGTGACCAAGGTCCGGCCGGCGACCACCGCGCCGCCGGACTTGCGTTCCAGCATCAGCCGGCCGGCGGCGACCAGCAGCGAGATCACCGCCAGGCCGACGGTGGCGAAGGCCAGCCAGGCGTGCATCTGCTGGGCCGGCCCGGTCAGGTCCGGCAACCCGACGCTGGTCCAGGACGCCAGACTGAGCTTGGCGGCCTCGGCGAAACCCTTGGACAGGTCCTTGGCGATCCCGTCGAGCACGCTGCCACCGGCCGCGCTGACCGCAGCCCCGGCCGCGCCGCAGAGCGCCCCGACGCCGGGCAGGCTGCAGGCGCTAGGCATCCGGGGCACCCCACAGCACGAAGCCGGAGGGGCTGGGCACCACGATGGCGGTGGGGCTGAGCCCGCCGTCCGGTTGCATCTGGAGCCGCCAGTCACCGTTACGCCACAACAACGTCAGGGTGACGACCTGGAAGCCGTCCCGGTTCGGCACCCTGGCGACGAGCTGGACCACGGCTGTGTCACGGGTCCAGGACACGAACCGGAACGCGGTCGGCTGAGCGAAGCCGCCAGGGGGGGCCTCGTCGGTGGTGCCAGCGCGAGCGAGCAGGTACCGACTGCGGCCGACGCCGGGCAGCACCTGGGCCAGCGTGACGGTCCGCCAGCCGCCGGCCGGCGACGCCAGCAAGCGGGTGCCGATCTGCTGGGCGGCGATCAGCGAACCCAGCGGGGTGCGGGCGTACCCGGCCGCGATCGGCCCAGCTAGGTGCGTCGGGCCAGCCGCTGCGCTGGACGGCACCCACTCCCCAGCCCACAGCGACCAGGTGAGCCCGGCCGGGGTCACGACCGGGACCGTCAGGTCGTGGTCGGCCGGCGGCTGCACCGGGCCGGCCGCCTTGGGCGGTGAGGGTCCCGAGGGCACGGCCGCCGCGGCGGGGGGCGGTACAGCGGCCCCGGGGCGGCCCGGCGGCGGGCCGTGGCCGCCGGCCGTGACGTCGACGACGACCAAGCCGGCGGCCACGGCCAGCAGCACGCCGGCCACAACCGCCACCTTGCGGCGGGACGGCGGGCCGGGCTGGTCCTCGGATGGGGATCGACTCGTCGAGGTCGGCACCAGCCCCAGCATGGGCATCTCAGCCCGCCAGGCCCAGTGCGGCCACAATCGGGCCGGCGGTGGCCGCCAGGATGCACCCGGAGAACACCGCTCCCAGCGCGGCGCCGTGCTGGGACACATCACCGCGGCGGTGGGCGATCATCAGCGTGCCGGCCACCATCATCAGGCCCACTACCGCCAGAGCTGTGACGCCCCAGCTCACCCACCCGACCAACTGCAGGAACCGGGCGGCGCCGGGAGGGGCCACCGGGGTGGTGCCAATCGACAGGACTGTCAGACGTGTCATGTGGACTCCGCTGGCACGGGCCGAGGTGAACGGCGACGCCGGTGCGTCATCAGTGACGATCCCTCAGTGACCAGTGTGCGCGACCCTAAGACGTCTTCCGTAGTCTTGTCTAGTAGTAAATACCCCTAGACAGCTCTGGATGGCAGGGATACGTTCCCGGCGACCCACGTCGATGGGAGGTGGTCCGGGATGACCAGCACACGACACGCAGCCGCCAATTCATGACGCTCACCGCCGACGGCTCTAGCCTCCGGGAGGCCATGAGTGATCACAGCAACGAACCCAGGTACGTCGACTCGGTTGCCGCCGCCCGCATCCTTGGCCTGTCTGCCGTCACGGTGCGGCGAGCAGCCAAGGCCGGCACGCTGCCAGCGGTCCGCATCGGGGGCGCCTGGCGCTTCCTGGTCGAGGACCTGCGCAACCTGCCCCACCACCCGCCACCGACAGCCGAGCCGCCCCCGCCTGCTGAGTAGTCCGGGGCGTCGACGGCGATCCCAGCGATGACCGCCAAACGCTCCGGGGCGCTGGTCGGCGCAGGCGGCGCGCTGGTCCTCGGCCCGGTCCTGGCCGTCATCGCCTTGGTCGCCGTCCTCCCCCGGCCGGCGGCCGCGGCCGCCGGCGTCGGGCTGCGCGCCGGCACCGTCCCGGCGGCCTACGCCGCGGCGGTGTCCCGAGCTGGCGCGAGCTGCCCGGCATTGTCGGCTCCGGTACTGGCAGCGCAGATCGAGACGGAATCCGGCTGGAATCCGGCGGCGGTCTCCCCGAAAGGCGCCGAAGGCCTCGGGCAGTTCCTGCCCGGCACCTGGGCAACAATCGGGGTGGACGCCAACAATGACGGCACGGCGGACCCATTCGACCCGCTGGACGCGATCGGCGCCGCAGCCCGATACGACTGCCAGGTCTCGGCCGAGGTCGCCGGCATCCCCGGTGACCGCACCGCCCTGATGCTGGCGGCCTACAACGCCGGCCCAGGCGCCGTGCTGGCCGCCCGGGGGATCCCGCAGATCGCCGAGACGCAGGCCTACATCCGGTCGATCCCGGTGCTGGCCGCCAGCTACGCAGCGCCGCTCGTCACTGCGGGCGGGTCGGCCGGGTCGGTGATCGCGGCCGGGATGAGTGTGCTGGGCACCCCCTACTCCTGGGGCGGCGGCGGGACCGCCGGACCCACCACCGGCAGCGGCCCGGGCAGCGGGACGGTCGGTTTCGACTGCAGCGGCCTGACGGTGTGGGAGTTCTCCACCGTCGGCATCGCACTGCCCCGCACCGCCGCCGACCAGGAAGCCGCGACCCGGCCGACGCTGACGCCCAGGCCGGGGGATCTGGTGTTCTTCGACCTGCCCACAGCCGGCCACGTCGGGCTCTACCTCGGGAACGGCCAGATGCTGGACGCGCCGCACACCGGGGCCGTGGTGCGCATCGAACAGGTCTGGGGCGGTGCCCGGTACGGCCAGGTGCTGCCGTGACAACCAGCCCCGAGCGACTCCCCTCTCGCCGCCGGCTGGAGACCTCAACGACCACGACAGATGAAGATCACAGCGCAGGCTTCAGTCCTAGGCAAGATATGTTCGGGTCACCCGAACCGTCCCCCGACGGGGACGGCCCGGACGCCCCGGTGGGGGCGAGGGAAAGCGGCCGACCCGGCGGGGTCGGTGGCACAGCCCGGGGGCGGCCCAGGGCCAGGGCGGCGCAGCGCCGGCAGGTTCGGGTCGGGCTGCGCCTGGGCGCGCGGGAAGCCGGGGACCTGGCGGCCGCCGCCGACCGGGCCGGGATGACCGCGGCGGGCTACGCGGCCGCGGCGGCGCTGGCGGCGGCCGCTGCGATGCCGCCGCCGCGGGCGCTGCCGGCCCCGAACCGGCTGGCCCGGCCGGTCTTGCATGAGCTGATCGTGGCCCGGCTGGAACTGGTCCGGGTCGGCACGAACCTCAACCAGATTGCCCGGGCGGTGAACGAGTCCGGCGGCCAGGTGCCGCCGATGCTGGACCGGGTGCTTGTGCAGCTCGACGCCAGCATCCGCCAGGTCGACGACCGCACGGTGCAGGTCATGGGGCACGACCAGTCGTGATCGGCAAGGCGCTGCGATCCGGGGACTCCACCCGCGGCCTGGTGCGCTACCTGTTCGGGCCGGGGGAGCACAACGAGCACCGGGCGCCGCGCCTGGTCGCCGGCTGGGACGACCTGGCCCGAATCGCCCCCGACCTCACAGCCGGGGACCCGGCGCTGCTGCGGTTGGCACGGGCGCTGGACGCCCCGAATGCGGCCGCGGCCGGCGCCGAGAGATCGGTCTATCACCTGATTCTGTCCTCGGACCGGGGTAACGCCGGAAAGGGCCAGCCCGCCGACCCGGCATTGACTGATGAACAGTGGGGCGGCATTGCCCGGGACGCGCTGCGGCGCATCGGCGTCATCGACCGCAGCGACGGCGATGACGTGCGGTGGATCGCCGTCCGGCACGACGAACCTGGCCTGGAGCATGTGCACGTCGTGGCGACCCTGGCCGGGCAACAGACCCGCCGGCGGCTGCACCCCTCGAACGACTTCTACCGGATCGGTGAGGCGTGCCGGGCCGCCGAGGCCCAGTACGACCTGCGCCGCACCGCACCGCGGGACCGGACCAGCACGCCACCGGTCAGCCGCCCGGAACGGCAGAAGCACGAGCGGCTCGGCCGGGCCGAGCTGCCCCGGGACGTGCTGCGCCGACAGGTCCGGGAGGCGGTCAGCCGAGCGACGTCGACCACAGAGTTCCTCACCGAGCTGCGCGGCGCCGGCCTGCTGGTCAAGGAACGGCTGTCGCCGGCCAGCGGCGAGCTGACCGGCTACGCCGTGGCGGTGGCCGGTGGGGACCGCAACAGCCAGGGCGAGCCGATCTTCTACGGCGGCGGGCGCCTGGCCTCGGATCTGAGCCTGCCCAAGGTCCGGGCCCGCTACGGCGAGGCCCCGGCCGGCCGCCCGGCGCCGGCAGCAGGAGCCGGACGGCCGAGGGCGCCTGGGCCGGTGCCGCGGCTCACCCCAGAGCAGCGGGCGCAGGTGTGGCGGCACGCGGCGCAGGCCGTCGAGCAGGCTGTGCGCACGATCGACTCAGCCGGCCAGGACCCGGCCGCAGCCGCCGATGCAGCCTGGGC
>JAABUH010001379.1_pt1 | contig 27768 bp, 41 predicted proteins | sample 5559121 | NCBI WGS metagenome assembly JAABUH01 (sample SAMN10711871, study PRJNA513364) | rock metagenome | isolation source: Antarctica rocks | place: Antarctica: Victoria Land, Battleship Promontory nord | collected 2015-12-28
CAAATGGAACGAATCACACTGGAAAGCAGCCAAACACTTACTCCGATATATCGGAGGTACATCCGACCTCTGTCTTACCTTTACGGCAGAATCTGGTGACCGCATTGCCTTGGGTTATGCAGATGCAGACTGGGGGGGTGACTTGGACACTCGACGCTCTACTACCGGCTATGTCATCAAGGTCTATGGATCGTCGAAGACAATACGATCAGTCTTTCTCATGTCCCCTCAGCAGACAACATTGCGGTCTACTCACCAAAGGACTGCCTCGTGAGTTATTCGACCGCTTGCGTGATCTGCTTGGCGTCGCAAGATCGGATCGAGTGGGAGTGTCAGGATAAGGCGATCTCGTCTTCCGGTCACGTAACCGCCTGCGCAGTCCCGCTGCCGCTTTTCAATTAGTTTGATGTTTCATACTTTCCTCCTTATGCATTTCGTCAATATTTAACAATGTGAATCAAAGCGCGGTGACAAAGAGCTCACCGCGCTGACAAACAGCTACGCAAATGGGAAGGCATTCGTGTCAGGATAAGGCGATCTCGTCTCCCGGTCTCGTGACCGCCTGCGCCCGCTGCCGCTTTTCAATTAGTTTGATGTTGCATTTCGTCAATATTCAACAGTTTATGAGGTATGCGGAGTTGTCGAGTAAACAGTGGATGGAGCAGATCGAATGTGAGTGGCTTTGTCAATCGATATGGGTACCACAAGCGTAGAGCGTTGTAGTTGTGAATCGGACCGGTATCTTTGTAGCGCGGAGCGTAGAGAGCGGAGACGGTGTTGTTGCCTGTAAACGTGAAACGGGCCAGTGATGCAGATGTCAGGACTTTGGTAGAGTCAATATTCAACCTTCAATAAGTTGATGTTTCATACTTTCTTCCTTATGCATTTCGTCAATATTCAACAATTCGGCCGAGTAATCTTGCCCAACATGTGTTCACCCGAAGCTGACTCGCTATGTGCGAATACGGGTGGCGTGGCGGTAAGAGAGCCAAGCTGAGGCTGTATCGCGTTCTCTTCTTCCGCGAGGCATTGGAAGCTCGAAGGGCAGTCAAGGATGGCGCTCTGCGAGGATGTTTTACTTGGAGTTTGCTCTCATTGGCCATATCATTCACGCCGATAAATAGGAGTTCTGTTTTGGGACGCGTGTCAAAGTATAACATACATGAAATGCGAGCGGTTTTGGTCTTCGATTGTGCGTCTCCTCTCTACCTTGCTTTCAAAGTTCCCCGGTGCTGCTCCAGATGTAGTTTCCAAGCCAAATGGCTATAACACAAAACCAAAAGTCTCAAGTGGCCCAAAGCCTCGGGACGATTCATTGCGGATTTGATCAAAAATCATGGTTGCCAGTCACGCGCTCAAATAGTATTTTCAAAAGCATGTCGCGAAGCATTGATGCAAGCGCTATCACTCAAGCAGTCAAATAATGATCGGGGGACTGAGCGCATGTGTCCGCATACCTTCGAAGGTCTGAAGCAGAGTCGGCATGGAGGCTTATCTCATGATTTAAATCCGACCTAGTTGCGGCGGTTAAGGCAGCACATTTTGGTCTTCTTTGATTCAACGTCGTATGAGCCACTGATCGGGATTTGCAAGCACTAAGTCGGAGAGAAAACTTAGTGGAACTCTAATACTGACCCAAACCACTTGCGTGCGTCTCGACGGTTGCGTAAGATACCCTTTTAAAGTTGCCATACCGCTATTTTCGTGGCGCTTCAGTTGATGACTGGGAACAGTCATACTATGATCGGGGCTTCTGGTGTAAACTGAGTGCTTAGACGTTGCAGCAATACGACAGCGAGTCTCCTTAGAAGGCAGCAAGACGACTTCAAGGCATTTAATCACCTTCTGCTTCTTCTCTTCGGCGTACGTTTTAGCGCCTGTGATAGCCGCAAAAGTCAGAAGCGGCTTTTCTCCTGCGAGCTCCTGCACTCATCGCTCTTTTTTTATAATCTGTGTCGTTCCTACTCATCGAAGCCTCACGGTCTTGTGAGAGTTTGTCTTTCTAGACCACTTGTTGCGAATTGCTGATCACAAAAGATTGACCGCTCCTTTTGAACGTCGCGCTGTCAGGATGTGACCAAGTTTGGCAGTTTGGAGGTATCTAATTACCTCCCTCAATATTCGACTTCCAACTCATGCTTTCTGACATGCGGATTAACTCCAAAACGATGGTGGTTATCAGCAACAAGTGTTGTTGGTGTCGACATCCTAAGCATCAAACAGAAACCCTGCGTCAAGATATGTAGACTTTCAGGTTCTTGGAACCCCATTGCTCGTAGCATTTACACACTTTTGGGTATCACATGCTGTGTGAGTGTACGGTACAGCTTACAGGGGTAAAGTAATCGGAAGCGGTTAGTGCTGATCTCGCAGATCTGATAACACAGCATATAATGCCGGAGAAATGAATCGCATTCTTCTGTGTCTCCTCAACGATCTAACACAGTTATTCTCCTACACCTGCGGCTGCACCTTAGCGTCTCAAAATCCCTTTCAGTGTCAGACTGCGAATCCAGACAAGCGTATTGGTCAAGTTTTTGGCCGGGATGATTTGCGGAGCTATCAAGGGGAGTAAAAGTGAAGCTGCTCGTGCGTTTTGTGCCAGCTGGCAATCGGCACTCATACCTATCTGGAAATCAAGACTTTCTAGGTCTCATGAAACACTGAGACACAAGTATAAGCAAAGCTCTCACGAGGACGCATGCAATGATCGTGTCAAATGACATGCTTGATGAGCCAGACAATACCTGCGCAAATGTGCAGACAGCGGCCTTGGAACACTCTTCGTACTGCACAGACCACCAGTCGCACCATCGCTTGGTTGTGCAATTACCGGTACAGCGGGTAGAGGAGGCAGCGAATGGCCTGCTCTAGGCATTGCCGACACGATTCAGACTCGGTTCCTCTTTTGTCGAGTTTTTGACCCATTCAGCGGGTAGAAGTATTTCCTGCAAGACGATCAGCACCAATATCAGAACGGTATGCGGTCACATGCCCGTAGTCAAACGTCAACTCCTCATGCCGCTTGATCCTTCTCACTGGATGCCAAGTCAGAGCGAACGGAACCGACAGGTGATCTTCCTCACAAGCGACAAAGGCGATTCTGTGGTCCCCCAAGACATGCAGCACTGAAAGGCTCAGCGGCATGTCTGCTGCAATAAATGGGCCTACCTTGCGGCAGACAGTTGGCGGTGAGGTGAGGTGCACTATTGATGAAGCGAGAGAGGTTCCCGTAATGCGCTCCATCAATAAGATAATGGTTGTTTAGCTCAAAGAGATAGTTGCGGCGGATCGCGTCCTGTGATTGTGAGCAAACAACGTTCTCGCGGTCCGGTCCGCTCACATAGACGAGACTGGGATTATCCTGTACTAAGCATTCTCTCACGGCAGCAGCAGCACTTCTCACCCCCGCTTATTTGCCTCGCCTTGCTCAATGATCTCACCAAGGTACTCTGTGGCCTGTCAGGTCCATCTAATACTACGCCACTTACCGATGATCGTGGTACCTTTCGCGATGTCCTCATCCGCAAACAGACCATAGCCGGAGACATTGCTAATACCTACTCGCACGGCCTGGCGATCAGAAACGCGAGACGCGGAATGATTTACAGCCCATGTGCCTCGCTGAAGATGAACATTGCTGCACTGTATGTAGCCGGTATCGGGAGATGGGAGCGATGGTTCGCCATGTGCACGACATCCCGTGTCGCTCCACACATCCTCGAGCCGGTCATGATCACGTAGAAGGGCAAACCTGAAGCACATTAAGCGGGTATCCGCCTCCACCTACAACTCACTTCGCACCGCAGGGTCCACAGACATCCGGGTCACACTCCCGGCCAGCCTTGACGCATTCGCACCTGGAAGATGCACAGATTGGACCATCGCGACTGTCCGTCCTCGAGATGCGCTTGCAATTGCAACCGCGGAAACGCCGCCCGCAGTCTTTGGCGCACTGATCGATGAGCAATCAATCGCCTGGGCGTTGGGACCATATACATAGCATGTCCTTTCGCAGTGCATCTTCGCCTTTGCACACGGACATCCTCCTTGTCCAGATTCGCATGGTCCAGCATGAAGGCAAGCGATACTGCTTGACATTAAAGCAGGACGGAGGTCTTGAATCAGCAAGGCCGTACCCGAGGCTTACCAAAGACAGGCTTGTCTGGACCTGCCGAATCCGAAAACGCAGGCACAGTGGTGGTGGGCTCAGACATGGCACTGCAGGTCACTGCAGCATTCCTTGCAGCGAGGATCTGCGGTTGAGAGGGTGGCAGCGATATCGGTGTAGCATCCGGATCGTTGACCGAGAGCATCTCCATAGCAATCTTGGATATGTCAGTCACCTTCGACTATTTTCAGTCAACGCACATCGATACACTTCCGCCACGCGAACACCTGACGCAATTCGCAGCTATTGATATCATCGCCGTCGCCCAGGACATCACTCAATTTCGAGCGCTCGATATCCGGCCATCGCTCATGACGGAGCATTTCCGTCGCGATGGAGTATCTTACTCGACAGTGGGTTGAGCAAGCGGCATCAATGTCTTGGGATCCAAGCGGAGGGTTCTCGGCGTCTGATGTTGGAAGCGGTGGGAGGATGTAGGATTCTGCGTTATTAACTGTGCGACATAGTCAGCTAGGCATGGGGTATCTGGGGGGCCTTACTATGAGCAGTGCAACCGCAGATTTGACACTGCGCGTGAGGGCACCACAACTCCTCGACATCAAGTCGTCCCCTGACCTCCTCGTCCACGTCCACGAGCAGAGGTACAGACCAACCTTGTTCCGGCAAGCGTTGAGCAGACGGAGGAAATGGCGGGAGATCTCTTTCTATCTCGAAGTCCTTGATTTTGGCGCATTTGATAGGCAGGACCCGAGAGGCATCAATCGCCGCGTCATCGATGCCCTCAGCGACAAGTCGTTTCAGTGTTTCGACTATTATGATGTCCACTGCATACGTTGAGCTGGGTTCCTCTTTGTTCTCATGCGACTCACCATTCGAATCCTGTCCAGGTTGGAGCCACGAGTATCGGTACTTGAATAGCTTTTCGTACTCATCTCCGCGGAAATTGATCTCGTCGTCGCCGAGTGTCGGGTGGAAGGGCAATGTTTTCTCCTCGGCTTTGATCCAGCTTTCCTTCAGTGACACACAGAAGGTGTATTGAGGTAGAGGATTGACGCCGCTCTCCAAGACCCCAGCATCTCTTGCGATGCTGGCGCTATCGATGAAGGTCGGTTTCGAGCTTAAGATGGATGCCTTGAAGACAGTCTTCGATTGACTCGATGATGAAGGTTGAACGACGACACTGCCGCCCTGATATTTTGGCAGTGGTTGAGGATTCGCCAACTGAGCGCAGCGCTTCTGGTAATCCTCAAAGCTTTGTAGCATGACGTCTGAGCTGCTCTCGGCCGAATTGAGCAGTTCCGCGTCGTCGAGGGGTCGATTGCTGGGTGGTTTCACGGCGTGGAAGTCGCGCCAAGTCCGGATGTAGACTTCTCGTATTCGGCGTGAAATGGGCGACTTGGCTGGCGACATGTCGGCGAGTGGTTCAGAGAGCGATAAACGAATATCGAGGCTTAAGGAGCATACAGTCAGCATTGCAAGAAAGGCTGTGGAAATGTCTTGATCTCTGATCGACACAGAAATCTACACGAACTAGGGTGATGGTTGCGCTAAACCTCAGCCAGTCAGGGGCGGAGTTCGCGTAGTCATGTGGTTCTGCTCGTCTTGTCCTGGAGTTAGAACTCTTCCTTGTCGGTGTCGCTTTTGGGCAACATGTAGCGGGCCTTGATACTTACTCATGCTGTCTTTATGCGAGCCTCACCGTAAACATATAGGCACCCATCAACACGGTCATACGCGAGGAAAATATCCTTTAAGATTCGAACAGTAGGTATCTGGATGATGGGATTGATGATTGGTGAATCGTAAAATCAATCCCAAGTGGCTGATCGGGCGTAGAAGCAGCTTTCATGTCTTAGGCATCCAACGTCGACAATTTCTATGGCCAATCATGCATCTTCGTCATCTGATAGCAATTCGGCCAACTCGAGCTCCTCTTCTGCTGTGATACTTGAGAAGTCTGTCTCTCGAGCCGACACGAAATCCAGCGGCAAAGGCTGCAGGAGATCTGAACGCTTAGTTCCTGTTCGCTCAGCAGAATCTTACCCTGAAGCGTCCATCGTCTCAGAGAGCCATCGAGACTCCCTGAGACTACCACCCATGGTGATAGTCCATCGACAGCCTTAATACCCTTGCAATGCTTTATCGCGGAGATCTCGCCGCAGTGGCCCGGTACGATCGACACCAATTTCGCGGGAGAATTTGGGAGGCCGCTCACATCCCAAACCCGAATCTCTTCGTCCTCGGAGCCGGATAGAACGATATCCCGCCCAGCATCGGCTCCCAGTAATGGGAGAATTGCTTTGACGGAAGCGGTGTGAGGTAGGACTGAAGATTTGCTACCGTTGAAGGGGTGGAATATCGCCGTTTTGTCTGCCGAGACTAGGTGGGTCAGCAGCGGGCTGACATTTGGGGAGACGCTTTACCGCTCCACAATCCGTCATCGCTCGCCACTATCCGGGCCACACTGGTCACGTGTCCTGGCACATCGGCTACAAACGCCAAGCTCCCTTTCTGAAGCATCCATCGCTTGATCACTCCCAACGAGTCGGCCGTCCATACCGACGGAAAGGCGTCCTCAGCATCGATATCCAATCGCCATGCGGCGCATTCGACTGGACGGGTGTGCTGTTCTCTGATCATCTGCACGCAGCCTGGGGTCGCTCGCGAGGACAGAGGCGTAAGGTCCCACAGGCGGATGGTCCGGTCAGACGAGGTGGAAAGGAGCAAGGGTTTGGGGGAAGGGAGGATGGTGATAGACTTGACAAAGTCTGTGTGACCTTCGAGAACATGCAGCATCTCTCCCGACTGAGAAGGCTCAGCTGTAATTCGCGCGGGAGTAATCTCACCTCAGCGTTCCACACGCGTATCGACTTGTCCCAGGAGCCAGTAAACAGTGCGACCCAGCTCGGTGATCCATCGTTTGGTTGTATGTCTGCCAGCGCGATCGAGGTCACTGGTCCTTGATGACCTTTGTACAGCCGCACAGTCTCTCCTGACTACACCCATCAGTGTCTTCGGACATTCCTCCACTCACGGTAAGATCCAGACATCTCGCCAGCCAACCTGATTCCGCCGTCCATGCTTTATGTCCACGGATCTCCAGGTCCAGCACCTTCCCTGACAGGTGAATCGGAGAACCAGTCCTTGATGTTGCCGCTACCTTGAGTTGGTGATTCGCGGCTGCCGTCAGTGACGATGTCGTCTGGAAAAGCAGTCCCGCGTCGGTCGTCTGCATTTCAGATGCCAAAGTGAGGAGTGTTAGGGATGTGACGCAGTGTCGGCAGGTTCGAGAGGACGGGGGAGGCTTGAAAGGCGTGGTGATTCATGTAATGGAAGCTCGAATCTCATAACCACCACGATCAGTCACGCACAGCAGCATCAGAATCATGAGAAGAGATCTAGACAGAGTTTCGACATTGAGCTTTTCTAAGCCAAAAACTCGCCCGGTGGCCTCGATTATTTCGACAAGATCAAAATGATCGCCAATCTCCAGATCCATACCAATACCAAATCGGACGCTCGAACGCGTTCTCTGACATCTACGATGCAGCTCCAGTCCTCTGCATCATCAGAATTCGTTGACGATATTCTCGACATCCGGCCAGCCGTCGCGATCGCATGACTTCCTCTTGCTGATTGGGAGATTTATATTCACTGGTCCATCAATTGAGGTCTCTCCACCTAGGCTTTGAGGTAAAGCTCGCTGGTCAGTTTCGCATCCAGGCTGACTTCGGAACAAGCTCGTCCCTGGCTATCCGATGAAGCGAGTTCGAAGCGCGCAGGTCACCGATCTCGGACTGGGGCGGAGCTGTCCGATAGCTCGAGACGACCCCGTGTCTTGCATACGCGGGGTTTTCTCCCTTTGTCGCCATTTCTTTCAAGGGAGTGCCTTGACAAGGGAAATCATTGTTGCCTTTGCTGACCGAGTCGGGGCAGACAGTCTGCTGACAAGGCTCGAGTCACCTCGTAAACCGACAATATCGATCTGGAGATCATTCGCCCCAATCCTGTGAACATTGCACTTTCTGACCAAGCCTTACATCCCTAGTCCTTTGCACGAAGCAGATCTCTGCCAAATCGGTCGATGCGCCCCATTTCTACCTCAGACTCCTTGGCGATGCTCTTCCATCTTCCGGTTCATGTGACCCTGCTGTTCCCGATCTTGGTGACGGGCGCACCGAGGCCACAAATATCCGCGGATGGATACGTCTGCACGGCGGACAAGACTGGCTTCACCCGCGTTGGATTTACCTTCGCCTGCCCCACGGGCACCATGTGCGACAGCTCCGTCACCGCGGGCAGCCCTTGTTTTGCGTCCGGCCAGTAAGTCTACTTATTGTCTTGATTATATGGAGCTGACCAACCACAGAGGCGTTCACACTTCCTCAGGCAGCTCAGAGACGATGACCACCATCATCGCATCTGGGGGAGTACCATTCAATTCTGCATCCCAATCTGGAGGCGTCGGAACTCCTAGTATCGGCTCGCCATCCCCAACCCATGTCGAGCAATCGGCCACTCGCGGTTCGTACACCTCGAACACTACAACAACCTTCGCCTTTGTGACGGCAATTATCAATACAACCAGGTCATCCACTTCGAGCGCAGGTGGATCGAGTACCGCACCACTCCCATCAAACTCCACTGGTAAGCGCTTCGTCGCGTACTGGAGCGCGTGAGTGCATCCTCAAAACTTCCCGCCTCGCCATGTCTTACTCTTACGCTCAGATGGGCCTCTCCAGCATCAGCACCGACACCAGAGCAACTCCAGGGCGTGACTCACCTTGTCCTTGGTATGTCTCACTCCAGCCCCTTAGTCTATGCTGTAGTGACTGACCATACAGCATTTGCCGACATGATCTCGTGGACCGGCTTTGTCACCAGTAGTCAGCCGTTCAATCAAGGAACGGTAAATACCTACCGCAAAAAGGGTCTCAAAGTCATGGCGAGTTTCGGCGGCTGGAACCTCGATCTCCCGTTCCACCCGGCAGTCCAGACCGACGAGACTCGTAAGGCGTTCGCCAAGCACGTCGGGGATCTCGTGACTTCTTTCGGCCTCGATGGAGCTGATATGGACTGGGAGTGAGAGGTTCTCTAATAGTCCAGAGTCTGTCCTGACAGTGGTACAGATTTCCGGGCGGCGACGGCGCAAACTATATGCTCCCCTCGTCCGACCCAAAGTTTCGCGGCGCCGACCCATCCGACGCTGAGAAATACGTCCAGCTTCTTGCTGAAATCAAGACCGCTCTTGACGGCAAGGAGTTGAGCATCAGTGTCCCATCTCGTCCGTTGGACAGAAGACTCTACACGGCCGATGTGGCCCAAGGCATCGATTCTTTGGTGGACTGGTGGAACGTCATGACCTACGATTACGTCAACCGCCGCGACACCCAGACCAACTTCCACACAGGCGGCGTCGTAGTAGCTGATACTCTCGCTTACTACAGTGGTTTCGGGATCAAGACGAGTCGCATGGTCATTGGCTTCGCTCTATACGCCAAGTGGTTCATCTTGAATGGAGCGGACAGCGCTTCCTGCTCGGCTAGTAAGCCGATCGGCTGCCGCATGGGCGGTTACGAGGATTCGACGGGTGCAGATGACGGTCAATCTGGCTCTTGGACTTTTAACCAACAGCTGAATCCCACTACCAACGCTACAGTCGCCGCGTCTTATCAAAGCATCCCGAGCAGCGGGACGAACATTTCGGATCCAAAGCAAATGTCTTCGGCGTTTTACGATTCGGCCCACCACATCTTCTGGACATGGGCGAGTCCAGACGATATAAAGAAGACGTGCCAGACATACAAGGATCAGGTGGCAGGGGTGGGATTGTGGAGTCTCAACCAAGATATAGATGCCGCGTCGGGCGGTGACCATATCAAGGCGGTGGCGGATTGCATGGCGTCATGAGCGGAATTGGCGATATAGTCCATACCTGCAAAGAGACTCATGAATTCTCTCAAGTCACCAGCTGTCCCGTATAGGAAGGGAACCTGAGTGATTGGCGTCGAGCTGAGTCTCCCGGCTCATAGGGTCCCAACGAAGGCGAGCAATGCCCTGTGAAGGGATCCCTTATCCTTGCGCATCATTTCGTGCTGCTGATTGGCCGGTCTGGTATTTCATATCAGTCTCCCGACATACGAGCAATACCTATCTCACCGCAGCGTGCACTTTCAAAGCCTTCAGACCCGCTTCCACGATCATCTCCATATATCTAGCCTTGGCGGACTTTGCTTCGGGCTTCAGATCCGATCTACTCGAAGCCGGTTGACTTGGCTGGACTCGCTTTCCCTCTCTTCAGAGGACGAGTTCCGGTTTGAGATGGTGTGAGGGCAAGGCAACCGAGAAAGGGAGGCTTGATTTGCCGCTAGCCACCTCCTCATCATCGGATGTAAGCCGTTTGATCGCGGGCATCTTGATGGGGCGCGTTTTGCAGCTAGGACCTCGTCAATCGTTTAAGATGCCCACTCACAAGGAGTGTTCCGACACCTGAACTCAACTGATTGTGCCTGCTATACGACGAGAATCGCGTAGAAGCAATTGCCATGGACCAAGCTGGCGACGGAGGTAAGTTGCTGGGTCAGCTTTGCGTCGAATGATAACTCACAACCGTGAGCTCGAGTTCTCGGAATCGAGGTTGAAACATCAGTTCAAGCCTTCACGCGCCAACCCGAGGAGAAGCATCACCGGGCAATTCAGCTGAGTACTGGTCAGTATGATGGGAGGACGACTGATCGAGAAACATGCGATGGGGTCGAGGCTGCACTCTTCTAGCGCCAACTCATCGGAATGAGGCTTCATACATTGCTGAGATGCCGTGCTTACCACGGATGAGGATCTCACCGAGCTTACCAGTCAGATCACGGTTAGCTATTTGTCCTTGGGATGAATCGGGGATAAAGACAATGTACAGCCCGGAGGATCAAGCACCCACTCCGAACTTCGCGATAGGAAAGCCACGATCAAAGTAGAGATGCTCGTCTCGACATCAAGAGCGTGTTAAATGCTTCTTTCGGAAGGTGATCTGTCAAGGCCAGCGACCATGTCCACGCCGATCAGAGAAGCGGAGGTGGATTGAGAATGGATGATGACAGATGATGACGTAGATCTGGGTGGGTGGTCCCATCATCAGAAACACTTTAGGACGCACGGATTGTATCACGGTCGGACTAGCACTGGATTGTCGATTCCTGTACTGAACACCTCTACGTATCGGTGAGCGGACTGACCTCGGCTCAAATGCTCTAGTGGAGACTGCTTGGACAGGAGAAACGCTATCATTATGCATTCGACATTCTGAGAGATTAGCTCATCAAGCAGACCTTCCGCCTTCCACATCACCCCTTTAGCCCACTCTTGGCCGCACCTGCTTGAGCGGATCATCGCACAAGGAGCACGTTGAGCGCCCTCTGGAAGTCGTAGTCGTTTGCGTCTAGGGCTTTGATTACGAGTGACCGAGGGAAACCCATTGCACAGAGCTACCGGAGAGACCGTCAATATCGAAAGAGAAGGCCAGTACACACACACCTTCTTCACATCCTCGAGGTCATCCGCCTGCGGTTGACTCTCTCTTCGCTGTGGCACCGCAGGGGGTCTCGGACCGCCGGTCATTTGTGCTGGTGGAGGGCCGGGTGGAGGCGCGTACTGCGGCTCGGCCTCGAGTCGAGCCGGTGGTGCCGATTGGATCGGGGGGGGACTAGATGTATCAGCAAAGCACAATGCCGGACTCTCAGCTCACGCAGGTTCAAACGCTCCCCCGAAAGCATCATCAAAGCTGATGCCGCGGGCGTGCTTGGGATCGGTCGGCGCAGGAGCAGGTGCTTCTCGAGCGATATCCCCACCGAGCCCCCATTCGTCGTATGTTCTCGGTGTCGGGACCGGCATCTCTGAGCTCTGACCAACGAACGCGTTTTGGGCTAATTGCGGTGCGACCATCTCGTAGCTCTTAGTCATCGAGGTGGAGTTGTCGGATCCCGAAGTCGGTTGGGATGATGGTTTGTCGAAATCGTCATCGAAACCGGCGAACTTGTCGTCAAAGGCAGAAGGAGGGTGTTGCTCCGCGCGCTGCGCCTGGTCAACCTGTGCGGGAGGCATGTCGGAGAAGTCAAAGTCGTCATCGTCGTCGAACCTGGCGGCCTTTGGTACCGATGATGGCTCTGCGGGCGCCGCTCCGGGGGGAAGAGTCGACTCTGTCCGCGCACCGAATGGATCCAGGTCGTCGTATTGAGAGGCGGGGGGTATGACAGTGCTCGTGGATCGAGCAGACGGAGGGGGAGGGGCACTGCGTCGGACCCTGCCCATGATGTCGTCAGAGGGCATGGACAGGACTGGCAGCGCTGGAGCAATGACAGTTCTGCTGGGTGCGACCTGCTGCTCGACGGCTCGCATATTCGCTCTAAAATTGGGCGCTTCGAGATCCTCGGGCTCCTCGCGCTCGTCTTCGGATGACACCAACTCCTCGATGTCGTTGGAAGCGGGTGCTTCGGTGCTCTCTGCTGGACGGGCTGGCTCGGGATCGACTGCAGTAGGCACGGTTTCGGAGACTGGTGTTTGTGGCGGACTAGAAGATGCCATGGCTTGGGTCGAGAGACTCCGCTCGGCGTCCGGCCGTATATCGAAAGGGATGAACGACTTGGGAATACCAGAGGGAATGCCCATGGTTTGAATATCGCCAGTGATGGGCTCAGGCTGTCTGGCTCTGTTCTTGTCACCAAAGTCCTCAAAAGCCGAATCGAAATCGTTTGGCCTTTGAGGCTGCTCTGAAGACGGCGCCAGGTGCATATCTTCGGTCGGTGCAGTAGACGTCTTGGTCGGCGCGGAGAAGGAGTCGCCAAAGCCGGAGCCGAGCTCGGAGTCAAAGGCGGATTGAGTCGGGCCGGCACTGGCCGGAGCGCCAAAGGGATCGGTATCATGGCCGTCAGGAGCAGCGGCCAAGGGATCAGCCTGAGCCGCGGGAACTTTCGCTTCCGCGGGCTGTTGCTCTGTTTCCGGTGAAACGGCATGCTTCGCCGCATTGAACAGCGTCTGGGCACCTGCGGCGACATAGCCGGCAGCAGCGCCGACCGCGGTTCCAGCTTCGACCAGCGCTGTCGTTGCCAATGACGGACTCGTCACGGGCTCCCCGGTGGGCGGGGTTTGAGGCGCGACGCCAGACTGCGGACCGCGAGCGAGTTTATCGAAGGGGTTGTTGGATCGCTGAGACATGCCGGTCGGTGTGGGGCTGAGCGCTCGGGGTGTGCCGGGTAAAGGCACACCGGCGGGAGTTGCGACGGACGGGGACGTGACTTGCTCGGGCCCAGCGTCTCGAGGTGGCGCCTCGGCCTCCTTGATGTCCTTCTGCAGCGACTCCCGCGAGCCCTCCGCCGTCGATAGTTGCTTCTTTGCGATGGTGACCAACCCCTTTTGTTGTCTCGCTTCCTTTCTCAGCTTCTCCAGCAGGAGCTTCAAACCCGCCTTCTCATCCTCAATCTCCTTCATCCGCTTCTGCAATCCTCGGACCTCTTCCTTGTCGCGCAGGAGCCCCTGGCCAAGCTCATCCTCTTCTGAGCGCATGGCGGATAGATCACTCTCGGCGGCGATCACGTCGGATTGCAGCTGTTGCAGCCGAGTGGTCTGCTCTCCGAGGCGGACTCGCAAGTCGTCGACGGCTTTCGTCTCCGCCTCGTGCTTGACGCGTGCTTCGGAGAGATTCGCCTCGAGCTCCTCGAGCTGGGTCGCAGAGGACGCGGTCGACTTTTCCAGCTCACCGCGGGCGTTTCCGAGATCGGTGAGGGAGCGTGTGGTGTTGGAGAGCTGGTTCTGTTTGTTGCCCAGCTCGGCGGAATTGTCGGGGACAGACGAGGGGGTCGCAGCGTCGTCGCCAAGGAGGTCGCTTGGGGGTGCGGGTGCTGAAGGTCAGCACTGCACAAGGAGATCGCTCACCAAACCCCCCGGATCCGCTCTGTTGCTGTCCCGTCGGCACTGGCGACATCTGCCTCTGGTCCTGCGCCGTCGATCGCCTAGAGGGGGGTGGGGGTAGGAATGCTGCCGGCGAGAACGGCGCCGGCTGTGGCGGGGGTGGTCTCGCGGGAGCTTGGTCGGGCGCTGGCGGCGGAGCTTGCTTTACGGGTTGAGGCGGATCGTCAAACAGGTCGAATAGATCCTTCGTCACGCTGCTCGGGCCCTGACCCGCCAGGACCTCTTGAGAGCCTGCGCCGTACTCTTCGCGGAGGGACGGGGGGATCAGACTGTTTGGCACAGTGGTTGGCACGTCCTGTCCGGCGAGCTTAGTGTTGATGAGATGCATGGCGACGGCGAACTCGTCGCGAGTCAGCTTGCCCTCGTGTCGGATGTCGGCGAGGTCCCTGGCATCAGCAGAGTCGCAATTTAGACCCACCAGATATTCGCCAAGACACCCTCGTCCAGCTGACTCTGCAGCATGAACGGCACAGCGACATCGCCCTCGATGACACCTTTGTTCTGAGTGTCGAGCTGGGTAAAGAAGCGATCCGACTTGGCCTTGGATTCGGAATTGACGTCCCAGGAAGGCAAGCTCGTTTGCCGGTTCGGCGTAAAGGACGTCGGCGTGCTGATCTTGCTCGGAGGAGGGCGACGCGGCGTCGAGGCGGGCCCGCTTACGCTCTGGCCGGTGCGTTGGGGTTGAAGGATACCTGAGCCGGGAGCACCGCCCGTGTACTGGGGTCGCACAGGACTCGCGCCCCCGGTGTTTTGCCGTGCAACGGGGCTCGCAGGTGGACGTCCGCCGGAGGCCTGCTCGTATGTGCCAGCCGGAAGGGTCGCGGGAAGGTTCAGCGAGGGATTCGCCATGCAGCTCTGGATGAGGAACATCCCGATGATGAAGTCGGGTAGGTCGAGGGAGCCGCGCTGCTGCGTGTCGGCGAGATTCCTGGGATCAGCCCGTTCGGAATCGAAACCTACCAGATCTGGCCCAGCTTGTCGTAGCTCAGCTGGCTCATGACATAGACGTCTCTCGCCTTGTCCCCGGTGATCAGCCCGTTCTGAGGTCCACAGCCGACAAAGATTCGGGTGAATTTGGTCCTGTCCGCGGGGGTGATGGCAGGTAGTGCGGCAGGCGGTGCCGCTCGTCCGGTATTCTGCGCAGAGATGGGCGGTGGTGCTTGCCCAGCGAACGTGGGAAAAGGGCCGCCTATCGGTTAGCTCTCTCCGGATGTTTGACCCTACTTTTCGAACCGAGCGTGTCGTCCACGCTGGATTGGTTCCCCGTTTGCATCCATCCGATCAGCCTCGCCGCCTTGTACCACCCGTCCCGAGTCAAGAAACCGTTGTTCTCCGGATCAGCCAAAGCCCAGATCTCGCCGAGCGTCTGTTGGGGAAGACCGGATGTAACGAGGAAGGGGAGAGCATCTTGACCGGGGAGGACGCCAGCCTGAACGGGATGAGTTTGAGTAACCAGAAAAAAACAAAGAAAAAGGACGCTATCCTTGTCGACGACGGTAAATAGCTGGTCAAAGTATTGCTTTTCCTGTGGCGCTAAATGAAGCCATCAGACATGTACATGGGAGAGAACCAGGAGATTCGTCAAGCCGGACCTACCATAATGGACGGACATGATTCAACCGGATTCTGCGCGGGTAGAAAGTACTCGACGCAGCAAGGAAAAAGTGCTGACTTGGTGACTGTCACGATTAAGTCAGGCCAAGTTCAAGAAGGAGACAAGGGAAAACGGGCGAGAGCTACTCGGCAATTCTTAGCAATAGAGAGGTTTTATGGGCCAACGTCACTCGGCTCCCGGACATTTCATGTTTGTTAAAGGGGAGGATCGGTTCGAGATCTCTGTATAGGCACGAGTCGAGGTAAAGTCGGGGTTGGCAAAAGCAGCATGGGGCTCTGCTCGTTCAACTCAGGATGACTACTTCTATACCTCGGCTTCCCCCTCACAAAGCCTCGAACTCATCCAGTTCATGGATCGCCCCGGACTGGGTTAGAGGATTCTACACCCGCTTACCGCTGGTCGTTCACGACCAAGAGGATGATTTGGCATGGCGAAAGTCACCCATCAAATCGGAGTCAAGCTGCTCCCTCTGGGTGAGTTGAGCTTATACTCTCTGCTGATCCCAGATACATCCTCCTTCATCCACGAGACATCCCCATTACCGCTCCTGGGCCTCCTCCTCCCCTACTTCCCTCCGTACCCAGCTCCTCTTCCTTCTTCGACACCCTCACGTACCCGTGGACTTTCGGGAATGGTCAAACGAGGATACGGCGCCAGGTGGGACGCTGCCGGCGCTGCACATCACCGCCGAGGACCGTTTACTATCCACGGAAGAGATCCGGGGCTGGCTGGATGCGAAGTATCTTATGGCAGATGGGTCAGTCACCCCCCCCAAGCGACATCCTGATACGTGGCAGACTTAACGGGATGTCGGACCAAGCAGCGTTCGATCGAGCCCTGGCCGTCGCACAGCTCGTCCTCGGTCCGCTCCACCGAGCCTACCTCGCTTCTCTCCCAATACCCTCCGCGGATTTCAACTTGCAGTTCCCCGTCCCCCCACCGCTCGCAGCGGGACTTATCACACCGCTCCCACCCTCCTTGACCGGTGACGCGAGGAGCGTCGACCTCGACCACGTCTCGAGAAAAGGAATACAAGCCATTGACGCTCTGGAGGTGTTGCTGGGAACAGGTTGGACATTGGGAGCTAGGTAAGTTTTCCGGCATCTCGATACTGACAACAGTCTGCCCACGCCCCTCGACGCTCTCATCGCTTCGCATCTTTACGTTATCTACGCCTTGCCAGAGATGACTGGGATGCGGACTAGCCTGGAAGAGCGCAGCGCTGTCGGAGAATATGTAGATAGGGTATTTGCATTCGCTGAGATGCGAATATCATGAGAAGAGATCCCGCGACGTTAAGCAATGGCACTGACATCTGCTTGTTTTGTGCGTGGCGGCGAAACAGACTTAGCCGGCCTCGATCGTCACCCTCGAGTACAGTTGCCCGCGTCAAAGCCTCTCTTCTCGGTGATCCGGAGAACGGATCGGACCCTGGAAATATTCCGGCGGAAGTGTCCTTGCACACAGCCGACACACGCTGGCCAGGTAACAGGAGGCCTAAGGGAGAGATGGACAAGAGGGCGTGGACGCAGGGGTAACCTGTTTGATTCACCTCAGGCTTGAGCCATTGCAAATGACCGGTTGACACTGCATGGATAGTCCGAGTAACAGGTACATCATCATCCATAATCCTTGCAACTCTGCCGGCTCAGGCGACAGCCAAGCTTTCAGATCTGCTCATGGCTGCTTTAAGCCTTATTGAGCAGGATATCCTTGAGCCTCTCGCCCAACGGTCCGGCCGAAGCAGGGTTCTGCCCTACTCACTGTCAGCCTTCAGCATCTCCCCCTCTGCTTACGTACCAGTCAACACCCCTCCGTCATACACGACCTTTACTCCGTAGTTCTCGTCAGCCTTGGTAAACTTTCCACCGAGCGAGACGATCTTGTCCTCGAGGCTGAAGGGAAGGATGTTAACGAAATCGTTGTAAGGGGTCAGCGCTTCCTCGGCATTGGAGAAGCCGGTGACGCTGATCCCGGAGAAAATCGAAGTTTTGCTCCCTGGCTTGACGGTCGAGGTGAGAGCGGCAGGGCCATGACAAACCGCGGCGACGGGCTGAGATATCAGCGGGATATCCACGGAGCTCATAGAACGCACTTTCTTCGCTGCGTAAAACTAGGCGAGAGGCTTAGCTTTACCGCAGATGTATTTGAAGACGTACCTGTTGGGCAAGGTTGGCAAAGTCTTTGTCAAACGGTAGATCGATGACCGGTCCATGCTTCGCGTCATCAGCGGCTTAACCCAAGTCTGTAAATGACTCACGCCGCCGATCACAAAGATCGCAACATAGTCCGCTGCGTTCACATCCTTGATCTTTTTGGTCTCGCTGAACAGCTTCTTCGCTTCCGGATCCGAGTTCAGGAATTTAACACTCTCCTCATCCTTGAACGTCTCCACGCTCGACTTGTTGATCGGTGCGAGACCGCCTTTGGGCGAGGCAGAGTCGATGTCGAAGTGAGGGCGGAGCCTGTAGTAGGGGTGAGCCGCTTCGGGTAGATACCAGCCGGCGTCCTGAATGGTTTCAGCTTGAGAGACCAGAAGACCAAGGCGAGCTCACCTTGCCGTCAAGGACCTTGTCGGCGGAAGTGAAGATGAAGAGGACGGCGGGTCGTGACATGGCGAGAAGACTTTAAGATGAGAAAGTTGAATGTAGCCGTTCCGCTGTCTATTGTACGATAGACCTTTATACTCAATAATGAGGACGGACTGAGTCGCTTGGTACGAATGACGGCAAATTTGTTGGTCATTTTCGCTTCATTATACTACCGCGCCTCCACATACCTCCACCTTGTCTCACACGTGTATGAGCCTGAAATTCGAAGGCCGATCTCGGCTGAATAGCGCGTTCGCTCTCGGCTCCGGCTTACGCCGGCCGAAATGTGGGTTTGATTACTTTCGAGTTGGGTTTCAGTGCCGTCTGTAATAAAAGTTCTCCCGAGTGACCTGAGCTCAATAACTTGCGACATGTCCACTTCTCGATCCATATCCCGCTGCTTATGCCCGCACCTCACCAAACGATCACCTCGACTCCACCTCCCCCATCCAGGACGAACAGCCGCCACTCCTCTTGCTTACATACGACATGCTTCCACCGTTCCCCCTCGCACACAATCCTTCACCAAACCCGCCGAGGATCACATTAAGCATTTACGATCCCTTCTCTCGTCCTCTGCCTCTCTTCTGTCCACAATAGACGGCTCCGCAACAGCCGATGACTTGGCGGGCTATAATAACGACTGGATGAACAAATACCAGGGGAAGAGTCCTATCGTCATCAAGCCCAAGACGACCGAGGAGGTCAGCAAAGTGATGAAGTACTGTTACGATCAGGGTCTCGCCATTGTCCCTCAGGGCGGCAACACCGGTCTTGTCGGTGAGTCTATCTCTCATTGGTCTTGTCGCTAGATTGACGGCTTCAGGCGGGTCAAATCCCGTACACGACGAGGTTGTCATCTCTCTCTCCAATCTCAAAGAGATCCGATCCTTCGACCCCGTCTCCGGTATACTGGAAGTCGACGCGGGGGTCATTCTCGAAACCGCCGATCACTATCTGGCCGACAAAGGCTTCATCTTCCCCCTCGATCTCGGTGCCAAGGGTTCATGTCATATCGGAGGGGTGGTTGCGACCAATGCTGGTGGATTGAGACTACTCAGATACGGAAGTCTCCATGGGAATGTGCTGGGATTGGAGGTGGTTCTGCCGGATGGCAAGATATGGAACGGGTTGAGCAAGCTGCGAAAGGACAACACGGGTGCGTCCGGCCTCAGTGCGGGCTCATTGCGCCTACCTTTACCTTCAGGTTTCGATCTCAAGCAGATATTCATCGGGTCCGAAGGGACCATCGGAATCATCACAGCCATTTCTATACTCTGCCCACGCCGACCAAGCGCCATGAACGTCGCCGTCTTCTCCCTGCTATCATACGAGGCGGTGCAAAAGGTGTTCGGAGAGGCGAAGGCGCACCTGGGGGAGATCTTGTCGGCGTTCGAGTTCATGGACAGACAAAGTGTGAGGCAGGACTACGTGAATTAGGCTTTCGCGGCTGAAGCTATGCTAGTTCGAGCTGGTCCAGAAGCATCAGAAAGATCTTGGAGTCGAGAGGAAGGTCTTCGAACAGGAGGGTGCCTTCTACTGCCTGATCGAAACTGGAGGGAGCAATTCTGAGCATGACGAGGCTGTGAGTTGATCTTCGGTGAGCTTTCTGACCACCCGTAGAAACTGTCCGGCCTGCTTGAGCACCTCATGAAGAACGGTATGGTCTTAGACGGCGTGCTCGCACAAGATCAGAGCCAATTCCAGTCCCTCTGGTCCTTGCGCGAGATGCTTCCGGAGGCGAACGGCAAGGCGGGCTCAGTATACAAGTACGACGTGTCGGTCCCGGTGGCGAAGATGTATGGGCTGGTGGAGACCATGCGGAATAGGCTGCGGAAAGCGGGGTTGCTGGACGGTGATGGAAAGCCCGAGGGCCCGATACGAGCTGTCACCGGATACGGACATATGGGAGACGGTAAGCACTCCTTAAATGCACGAGCTGACAGACGCAAGGCAATTTGCACCTCAACATCGTCGCCAACAAATGGTCTGATGAGATTGAAAAGGTCATCGAGCCGTTCATCTACGAGGCAGTCGGTAAGTCATTCAACCTGTGCACTTCGATTCCCGGCTGAGGGTATTTTAGCCGAGAACGATGGTTCTATATCGGCGGAACATGGTCTCGGTACTTCCAAATCCGCTTGATGGAGAGCATCTGCTGACACCAGAACAGGGCTGATGAAGGCGCCATACATCTCTTACTCCAAATCCGACGTCTCGATCGAGCTTATGCGGAAGATGAAGCATCTCTTCGATCCCAAGGGCTTGCTCAATCCGTACAAATACGTCATATAGGTCTTCTCAGCATGTTTCTAGCATCCGCTATTGCATTTGCAACGTACTCTCTATGGCCTGGATACCATAGTGGTCTGCCACATTCCCGACTGATTCCGGGAAAGGATCGATGGCTGCCAAATCTCCGTGAATGATCCCGTCGCTGGAGGTATACCCGGAATAGGGCAACGTGCCGCCACTGCGAATTGATGGTAACAATAACATCCCCTTTGATCGCATTCCTAAGCGTCTGCAGCGGGTTTTAATTTGCTCTCCCTCTGCATGGCTCGGATGACGCCTCTTTAAGGGATTCCTTGCGGTCCGATTCTATCGAAATCCTTCAGCGGAATCCGATTCAACCTCTCACGGAATTCGAGGCAACGCTTATCTTCCTACGTCACCCCCTCATCTCTGTCTGTACCCGGAACGTTCTACCATTGTCTCCGGTCTAGGGGGTGGCGATCATGGCGAGTGGTACGCAGGGTCAGACGGCGGGACCATCGGCGTTCTCGGTTTATGCCAGTCGATTCCTAATTGGAAAGAGTGGTTCGACAGGTCGAGGAGGACCGAGAGAGGAAGGTAGTCAGGTGAGTGAAAGCCTGATTACTCTGCTCTTCATATGGCACGTCCCATTTCAAACGCGTGAAGGGTCTGTATGACCCGTCAACCCTCAGCGGAACTTAAATCCTCTGAAGAACTTGTGCTTGGCGGACCTTCCATTGTCCAGTCAGCTTGTCACCAGTGCTGACGTTTTACTCTAATCTGTCCTCCTATGGTCCCGTTGGTGTCCCCTTTTGCAGATCTTCCGCCCACCGTCGCCATCCTCACCATCTCACGACCCGTTCCTTCCCTCTCCCACCGCATCTCGCTCTCATCCCCATCTTCACGGCTCTTCTCGATCTCCATCGCTTTCCGCCCGGACACCTCCCTTCCCAGGTCCTGGTATCGAAGGGATCCCCGATATCGATGAACGCCTTGGCAGCGGCATCGGCGTGGGCTTATTATTTGCTGATCCCACCGAGCCAGCTGCCCCACGGAGCGTCGCAGCGAAGACCAAGGACAAGGTCAAGGCGGCCGTGCCGGACCCCTATGCCGAGTCATCATCACCTGAAAGCGACGAGGAGATCGAAGCCGACCTCGACGAGGTGGCTCAGGTTCGACGATCTCTCCTACGACCTAAACCATCATCATCCAAGCCAGTCTCCGAGCGAGCAAAGAAGGGATGGCTGGCGCATCAGAGCGTCTTTCCGCCTTCATCCTCGTCCTCGTCGAGTCCAACGGAAAGCGATAAGGAGACGGAAGACGAGACAGACGAGGACGAGCGGTCCCGAATGATGGGCAGGTCGAGGCAGAAGACGAGGTCGCAATCACGCGACGCGGAGGCGGCTGAGGACGACGAGGATGTTGAGGGGTACATGCTGTCTCCGCCAGAGCTGTACCGGGCATCGATGAAGCCTCCTCCATACAATGCGGCATCAGACTTAGAGGAACCGCTCCTAGGACCCGACGAGCTGGAGGATGAGCGCGACGGCAGGAGAGGCAAGGTTCCGGTCCGCTTACAGGTGTATCATGGGAGATTCGGCCATTGGGAGAGGGAGGGGTTGCGCAAGTACAAGGGTGAGCAACGGGGCGCTTCGCGTCTAGCACGCGCAGCTGACATGCCCAGACTCTGGCTTCCTGGCGCTATGGTTGACCGGTCTGATCGGCGTGATCATCGGGCTGGGTTTCGTTTGGGGGTCCACAGATGTCAGTCTAGCCTTCTAGCGCTTTCTAGGTGTCTGATTTCCCCAGCCTCCTCCCGACGGCTCAAACCGCTCAGCACCATCGATCGTCCCTCTCCTCCCCCTCCTTCTCATCCTTCTTCTACCTTCCTTGATTCTCCCCCCGGTGTTCCTGTTACTCCTCCGCAAGACAGTTCGCCCTGTCCTCCTAGCCACAGCGGTCGCCATCCCGTTCTCTCTGTTTCTCTGTGGCTGGTGGGCGCTCGGGGCGAGCTTCGAGACATCTGGCTTTGATAGGGTGGAGCAGAGTGAGCGATGGTGGGGAACGACGGGACTTAGGATATGTGCGGTCGTTTTGTGGTTGCTGGCAGCGTTGTTTGGCCGGCTGGTATGGCTGCGACGCAAGCGGTTAGAAAGGACCGCCGCGGTCGTGGAGGTACGTCAATGCTCTTGTCGGAATGGGATGTGCCGACCATGCCGTATCAGCTCTCCACCCATCTACTCCTTACCCATCCCCCGCTCCTCTTCCTCACTCCTTTACTACTCGGCGTCTTCGCAGTCACCTCGATCCCATTCCTTACCCTCCTTATCCGACTCGGCACCATCGGCTACTGGCGGCATCCCCGGGAGAACACCTGGGTCTTCCATATTCGCCCTTATGCGGGATGGCTCATCTTCCTCATCTCCGTCATCTGGATCTGGACATGGGGTGTGATAAGAGGAGTCGGGCGCGTCGCTGTAGCCGGCGTCGTGGGAGAATGGTACTTTCATCGGTGAGTTCAGTATATTTCAACTCTGGCTGATTCGCTTTAGTGACGAGCCGACCCACCCGTCTGCTCTCGAAATCACCACGGCCGCCGTTCACCGCGCCACGGGCACCTCTCTGGGCAGTGTGTGTCTCGGAGCTGGGATTGTTGCCACGGTCCATGTCATCGGTCGTGGAGCCGCAGAAGCCAAGCGCATCACCTCGCCGCGCTCGAAGATCCTCCCTACACCTCTGACCTTCTTGACGGGTCTCACGCCGGTGTTCGCCATCGTTGCCGGTGTGCTGGATCAGCTGAATGGCTATGCGTTGGTCTATGTGGGGATCACCGGAGAGGCGTTCTGGCCGAGTGCGAGGAGAGCTGTCGGGCTTGCAAAGGGGAGAAAGGGGGGGAAGCTGCTGGATTGTGAGCGACTGCCTCATGTATGCTGATATCGGCTGACGCGACGCAGACACCCTCATCAAGCTTCTCCTTACTCTGAGCTCGACGGCGATGGGTCTTTTCACCGCGACAGCCGGATACTTGTACATGACCCATTCGCTTGGCAATCCCGCCTACGCCCCCATAGCGGCGCTGCTGTGTGGCGGCGTGCCATTCCTTGCCATCAGAGCTGGTGCAGCGGTCCTCGAGGATGCGTGAGTGCCTCTGATTGCCTTGTCGCTCTGGCTAACGGGTCTAGCGCCGACTCACTCTTCATCTGTCACCAGATTGACCGGGAGGTCGGTGGAGGACATTGCGAGGAAGCGAAGGTTGCCGTGAGTTTTCCCCTGACTGTATCTAGGTTTTTCTCACAACATCCCAGTTCGCCAGCGAGTCACTTAAAGGCGCGACCGCGGTGTAGACGAATTTCATCTCCTGCAAACACCTCTCTACGCAGATGCCATATGTTGTCGCATCCAGTTGTATCAAAGTGTACTTCGGCGAGTCTGCCGGGAGCCTTGATTCTTCATTCGTGTATCGGCTCTCCATCTGTCACTTGGACCCCCGGTGGCATGCAACGCTCGAAGCGCCTAGTAACCCAGTGCCGCCTGATTGAGCAGACCAGACTGATTGAAACCTAGTTTGCTTCCGACAGTACTCTATCGCTGCTCAGTCTCGTCGTGCATCTTTTCAGATTCTTTCTCCTCTTTCCTCGATCATCGGTCCTCGTCCTCTCCGAGGTAGAATCTCAACGTTTGGCATGTATCTCAACGTAGCCTTGTCGACCGATGATTCGCGCCCAACCCTCACGTCAAGGTCGTCTCCTTTGGCCAATCGTTATCAATAAGCTGGCTGGGTTTAGCTACGCATTTTGATAGCGACATGTCTTTCGAAAATCAAATAGACCTGACGATCGGGTCAACGCTACATCAACGACAACCTTCCCCACTTCCTCAACAGCTCGAAATCTGCCTAGATTCCTCTCCGACACCGGTCCATCGTCCACCAAACCATATCATCACGCCTCCAAACATACCCCGAGGCTCACGATTTCCCTCCTCGCCAGTTTCAACACCGTTACCTTACAGCAAGATATTTCCGCTTTTGATCGCACGATGTTCGGAAGGACTCAACTACGCCGTCATATTCCCATACATCAACGAGATGGTCAAGGGGTTCGGCGTGCCGGAGAAGTCGGTCGGAGTATGGTCTGCTTCGGCTGTAGGTCCTTTTTCCAAGTTGGAACTCGAGCTGAGATGGATCTAGGAATCCGCTCTGATGGTCGCCGAAGCTATCTCCGCCCCACTGTATGCCCCTCTGGCGGATAGGATAGGACGAAGACCGATCATCATCTTCCTACTGTTCCTCTGGGGATTCTTCGCTGTCGGTTTTGGGCTGGTGCAGAACGTCTGGTCGGCCGTGCTCGTGAGGGGAGCCTGTACGTACTGGTCATGCTGCCGCAGAGAGAAGTTTTGACGCTTCGGCAAAGTGGGGTGTTTTGCAGGGCTTGGGGTTTTGTCTAGAACCATGATCGGAGAGCTGAGTGATCGGACAAACCGGATACAGGGTAAGTCGAAGCTGAAGCTACCCGCGACCGAGACGGAATGATGAGCGAGCTGACAGTCACTCTCAGGTTTTGCGCTCTTCGCGCCCTCGTTGACTGTCGGCGTAACCTTAGCGTAGGTCTCCCTAGCAACCAGTGCCGACTTAGGTTCTCAAGTCTCATAGACCCCTCATCGGCGGTTTCTTCGCCAACCCCGTTCCTCGGCTTCTGCCAACATCATACTCAGTCTTGGTGAAATATCCATATCTCCTGCCGGCTGCCATCACGGGGTCGACAGGGCTAATCGCCGCTGTCTCAGCGATTTTTCTCCTCACCGAGGTGAGTGTTCTGTTCTACATGGTCGAGAAAGTTGACAGGGATCGAAGACTCTGCCAGCCTCGCTACGACGGTCACGAGCGCAAATGAACCTGGAAAAGACATCTCGTGGCGGGGTCGGCGAATTGCTGAGATATGCGCCGTTCCAAAATGTGCTCATCCTCTACGGCTGTACGTCACCTGCTGCCCACATCCTGATTCGGCTTAGCACTATTTAGTGAATAATGCCGTCATGTTTACCTGGGAGGCCATTTACCCTCTTTTCGCTTTCACTCGGAACAGTCTTGGCGGGCTTGAGCTATCTGTGGGTCTGCCTGGCGTTCAAGAACATTCCCGCTGATGTGTCCTTCCAAGACAGACTCAAACGATCGGCGTGGTCCTGGCATTCTCCGCTCTCTTGTCGATTCTCCAAACCGTTTTCATCTTCCCCGTCCTTCATCGCATGATACCCGAGACTCTCTACCTCCAGCTTTGTGAGCGAAGCGGTGACGGATACAAGTGGGATCCTAATCTGGACCAGGTCTGGCGGCTTACCCCGTCGCCGTCCTTTTTTTCCCTGTTCTTTGGGCGTCCGTCTACGTGGATAATGGACGAATGGGTGTGGTAGGATGGGCAGTCCTGGCCTTGCAGATGATATTACGTCGAATGGGCGATTTTGCGGCGACGTGAGTGTGTTTCGCCGAGCAGCTCAGGCGCGACGCTAATGCTTCTGCATAGCATGCTAGACTCCATCATATTTGATGCTATTCCCGGACCTGAGCATCTCGCTATGGCAAATTCGGTGACGTTCAGCGCAGCGGTGAGTATGGTGTCGAAACCTTTAACCTGAGACTGATTAGCGCACTCAGGCCGTCGGGCGAGCAATTGGTCCATTCGTAATCAGGTAAGTCATCCCGACAGTCTGTCAATCCTTCTGAGCTCGCTTCGCGCTTCAGCTGGTGTTTCTCCCTCTCCGCAAAGTTCGTCTCACCCGTCTCTCCCGGTCGCCAGCTCGTGTGGATCGTCTTCGCACTGATGTCAATGCCCTCCATCTATCTCGCCCACCGGATGAAATGGGACATTGTCGAGCGCGGCAAGGAAGGCTCGGAGGAGGAGACGTATGAGCTCCTGAGCGAGAGAAGTAACAGGGATCTGCTCGGCCGGGCGGACCGGCATAGCGGCGAATCTATGGAGGTTGTGACAGGGTGTGAAAGTCTTCTTTTGGGTCTCAAGCGGGTCGCGTGAGATGACATGTCAAGACTTTGTCACTCTTCACGTATTGCGCAGCGTCAAGCCTTTGGCACCCATCACAGACAGGAGCTGCGCTTATCTCGATCTCCTCGCGATACAAAGGGTACGGTACCGATTTGACATGTGACGAAAGGTCGGGAGCAGAACCGGCCCGCTTTGACAAACACCGCCGGATCCGGCGAATGGGCTCCAAACATTTCCTTCTTTTCTCCTCATTCCTGCTTTACCTCGCTTTGTATCATAGAATTGGTGCATAACGGTAAGCCTTACCCCCCTCGGGCCCAAATGACCCTCGGTTTGTAACCACAACTCTGCGGATGAGCACGGCCGAGCATGAGTCTGAAACGCCATCCAGCCTTCTCCGTCGAATTCTTCAGCCATGTCCGAAACATTTTTATACTCTCCTTTTTATTCAACGGCTGAATCAATCCAGAGTGCGATCGAGAGTGCGTGGAAAGTGCCAGACCAGGGAATCGGAGAGGAGTGTTTCAGCCTCGGGAACCCATATGATCACCAGGTGTTCCCCCTGATCGACAGGGCGTTTCGGTTGACGCGATGCTTCGGATGGCCTTCTGCGGGTGGTGTGATGACGCAGATCGGGAGTCGGGTATAATGCTGCCGTCCACTGACCAGGTGATATACTCGTTCTACTGATGACAAACGACGTCAATCAACTCAATCTCTGTGTGTAGCGACAGCAAAGATGCCTTCAATCTTTTCGAACCGGCTCGGGCGAGCTAACCATCCTCCAAAGCAGAGTGAGTGATCCATATCCTGCGACACGATACGGAGCTGACGACATTTCTGCTCAGATGAAGAGACGTCCGCCCCGCTGAGTCCGCGAGTCGGGCCGCTGCAAGTGACTGTCGGGCCTGCGGTGCTGCGTTCCGCTATTGTGTCCTCCAGACCCACAGCGACGACGAGGAGGAGCAAAAATGTGGCATCTTCGTCGCGGGAGGGTGAAGGTGTGTCCCATATCTCATACTTGAGTCACCGCTGATTAGAGCTCAGTCAAGCTCGAGCTACCTTTGCCTCCTCACTTGCCTCTTAACTCATCAAAGTTCACCTCCCAAGCTATCGCCTCCACAACTTCGACATCTTTTTCAATCCCATTCATCCCACCCTCTCCGACACCGTCGTTTGCTTCCGCCATGAGCAACGCCACCATCCGCGCGGACTCTCCTT
>JAABUH010001380.1_pt1 | contig 27756 bp, 36 predicted proteins | sample 5559121 | NCBI WGS metagenome assembly JAABUH01 (sample SAMN10711871, study PRJNA513364) | rock metagenome | isolation source: Antarctica rocks | place: Antarctica: Victoria Land, Battleship Promontory nord | collected 2015-12-28
GTGCGTGCGTGCGTGCGTGCGTGCGTGCGTGCGTGCGTGCGTGCGTGCGTGCGTGCGTGCGTGCGTGCGTGCGTGCGTGCGTGCGTGCGTGTTCTTACACAATGCTACTATTGTTTCTTTTGAAATTTAAAGAAATATAGGGAACTTGATTAAGAGACTGTTGCAGGGATACAGCTGTAGTGACAGACATAAACTCTATGATTTTGCCACCTTTTTGAAGGGATTCCAAAAGGTTTGTCTGTTTCATGTAGCAAGTCAACAACATAATACACCACCACCACCACCTGCTAAGCCCACTTCTGAGGGTTTCAGAGGGCCGCAGGAGGTGAGGGCAGCTCCCATACAAGGAAAGCAAACATTTCACAGTAATTGCGGTCTGTAACAGACCGCTTACAGAGTCTGTGAGTGTCTGCATGCAGTGGAATGCAGTGTTTTGTCATGCTTTAAAAAAAATCGTGCAAAGTGCAGAGCACAACTAGATTGAATACCCATCCGGTACTCACTTTCCTTTGTGTGTAGAGTGCTGCGCATCCACCTAAGCTTAGGCTGCATTCCACATTCAAATTACGCAAATTGTCACATCGCTACCCCCATTATAGCACAAACTTGCAAATCTGCTGGATGGCAATCCAAAATGCTTGTCCACCAAAAGTCTGCAAGGTCATTTCCAAAGCAGTCCTCCAGCCAGAAGCAGCTCTTCTGGCAAAAAGCGTTTTTCAGAAAATCATGGCCCCTCTGATGAAGGGTCAAACCAAGCAGAGGCTTTGTATGTGTTTTGCTTTGCAGCAGCATTGTTACTTTCAACAACAGAGTGTACTCATGAAACAAGTAAGTCTGTGCGACACAACTGCTGTTTTGCTAAATCATCATGGTAAATCCTCACCATGTGCACCCTAATGCTAAAAAGCGTTTGGCAAAGGGTGGCTTATGCAAGCTGTCATCACGGAACTTGTTGTACATGTTTGCCCACTGATGCCCAGCAACTACTTTTTGTACTAGACACCACGCTGTGAATCACCCTGCATCCTGGTATGAGTGCAGATCATCTTCTGCTGAGGTGGGGGCAGCTCTTATTCCAGCTTGAGGAGTCCTGACCTGCTGGATGTTGCTATGGGAAAGCAAGGTCTTGAGGCTATTGCGAAGGCAAATGTTCACCGCCTGACTTGAAGCATGGAAAGGTGTTGATGTACTCAAAGGTGAAGCTTCCTGCAAATCACAGAACATTGCTGTTGAAACGAAAAAATGTATTAAACAAAATTGACTTCTCAAATCTGAATGAGGTGTCAAAGATCCATTAGTGTGCAGCATGAGCCTTGGCAATGATGCACTCCCAATAGAACGTTCTGAGCTGCAGCTGCCACAACCTGGCAGGCACACCCGCTGGCGTCTGAGCTAGCCTGAACCAATTTTAAGCAGGCATGGTGTGCACCTCAGCAGCTGCCATCAATTGCTGCCAAAATCTTACTTGCAGCCTAGTCTGCCGTGTGCTTGAAAGTTGCACTGAGCTGTGGCTGCTACCACCAAGGTGTATTATGATCATAGGAATATGGTGGATTCCACCTGCAAAGTTGCTGGTTGAGTGACATTGCACACAACAATCAACAGGACAGTGTAACAACACAGCTACCCATAGTGCGGGACATCAGGGTCGTATGCTTTGCTGCCGAAATCCGTTGCAATATCATCCCACTTCTTGTGCCATTGAGTGGCAGGACTACCAGTGATGGGCAGTGCCAAGCTCACACGACCTGACATCTGCAACTTGCTTAGCTCGTCCGTCTCAGTCAATGCGGGTAGGTAGTTGCCACCCATTTGCAGGTATTCTACACGTCTACAAAGGCGTGCTATTGCTTTCAAAAGCGGCTCCCAAGAGGCTGAGAAAATGTGATTGAAGGAAAGGTCCAAGGCATAGATCCTTAGCGAGCTGCCTTCGAGCAGTGTGGCAAAGTGGTTGATGTGATCAAGCGTCAGGTTGTTGCTCGAAAGATTACAGACAAAGCGGGTTTTTCGGAGTGCGGTATTGTTGCGGTTGTAGTCATCTACAAGTTCCCGGAAAACCTGTTCGAGAGCCACATTTTCCGCCCCAGACTCTGCTGGAGGAGGCAGATTACACCTAGGTCTCGAAGAAAGGTGCTTTGGACAACATGCCAACATGACTGGCAAGGACTGTTAAGCTTGTCACAGTTGCTGACAGAAGCCCTAGCAACCAGACAGCGTCCAAGGTTATGCCTGCAGTCAGCTAGCAAAAGTCGCGCACAGAGAGCTCTAAAGTGGAAGCTGATGAAAACATGTGTTGAATATGGATGATGAGACATGACGTTGCTGCAATGCATATTATGCCACAGGTCAGAGGGATGACAGGAGCATGGGTCACGTTTCCAAATGATAATTATAAGCTACAAAAATGGGATCTGGTGTTGTCTCTTGTTTTCTGGTCAAAGTTGAGGACACAGTGAGAAGGCCCGGACCTTTTCAACCATGCATGCTTTCCTAACGCAATAAACACAGCCCACGGTGGGGTTGATGACCAACTGCCCATCAAGATCACCGCAAAATCAACTGCAATCATTTCAGAAGCATATGCATTCTGCTCAGTGAGCAAGTTGCCAGCTGTGTGCGCCTGAGCTGCTACTGTGTGTCAGAAGAACAAGAGAAAGCAAAAGAAGAAGACATTCTTTTTATCAACAGCCATGTCTCATCAGCACTTAGGACTCCTTACTCCGAGTAAGCCTATCTACAACTCTTGTCAAAGTTTCTGTTCCTCATGCCTTCCCAATACAAGATGTGCTGATGCGGTGAAGCAGCTTGACCATTTATGCTTAAATTCATGAAACGCTTGCCTCACAAACAAGAAAAGACTCCAGGCCTGCTCATGACACAGACTTCTCAACCATGTGCACCCAAGGTGCCAGCAGCAGCCTTGCTTGAAGCTTCCAGTGAGATGGACGCTACCGTTGTTCTGGTATGTGTTGCTGTCATCAAGATTAGTCATGGACAGTCATCTGCAGGGTGACCTCGAGTAGTCTGAGTAGCTGTCACCCAGGGTGCTGGTGAGGCAGATCTCAATTGATCCGAGTGGATATTCCACATGAGGCAACAAGGGCAGTGGACTGTGCTGGGCTGAGCTGTAGCAGGTTACAGATACTTGGAGCCCTCAGTGCCCTTGTCTGCCCCTCCCCGGCTCTTCAGAAATTTGACCATGTGCATTTCTCTGTTGACGCGTGCAGCATCAATTGGAAGCTGGCCGGCATCATTCTTGGCTGTCATGTCAGCTCCAGCATCTAGCAGTAGTTCTGCAGCCTCCTTACGGCCATACCCTGTAATGACAGGAGGAAAACGTGGTCAGGCAAGCTTTAAACACCAACCGAGTTGCCAGGCCTAAAACAGCAAGGCCACTCTGCCTTTCATGTTTTGGTAACACAACATGATGGCACGACACCACATGCAACAGCAACAGAGTTCTGGGATTGAACTCTATTGCTTGTTGAATAAGCAACAAAGAATATCTCCAGACAGCAGTAGAGGCACGATCATTGCAGCACAGCTTGATATCTGGACCTCTCTAAGTGGGTGCTTGACAAAGTCTGCTGCAGTGTGCAATCAAAGTCTGAATTTGTCATGCAGCAGCTACGTCTTCCTTCTGCTCATGACATGCACCAAGGAAACAGCCAACAAAGTACGCAAGCAAAAACACAGTGCCCCAGAAGGCTCTTCTGATAACTACCATTACCTGCGGCGTAATGCAGTACTGTGCTGCCCTTGGCATCAGTCTTGGAGACATCTGCTCCGCCTTCTAGCAGCACCTTGACAAGCGCAACCTTGTTGTAGCCAACTGCCAATCCCAGGGCTGTAATTCCCCGCGCATCAGACTCATTGACATCAGCTCCCTGAGACACACTAGGGCTTACAGCATGAGCAGCAGCAGCAGCAGCAGTCTAATGAAAGACATTGTGAGTGCAGCTGCAGAATAGTAAACAAAGCAGCACAGTAAATCTGTGTAGTAAAGAAAGCAGAATATTCAGGTACACTTAGCAAAGGTGTGGCCATATGAAGGCATAGTGTTGTTTCTCTTGCGTGTTGCTAGTAGCCTGATCATGCTGTTGCCAACAAGAAAATTCAACTTCAGACACCGCTGATGATTTGATGCTGATGCTATGTATTGACCCCAGTCTTTGTCATGATGCTGCATGTTGTCTCTGTATGGCAATGTGTGCTCAGGCAACTGCATGTATGATGTTAGCTTGCACATGGAGAGCCTGATTTGCAGGGGGACCTTCAGCTCAAATTGCAATGTTTGCAACACAATCAGCTGACTTTTATACCTCATTGAGAAGTCGTCTTGTAGCTTCAATGTTGCCCATTTTGGCTGCCTCATGGAGTGTCTGTGCTTCCTGAACAATGATGATGTAATGTCAAAACAACATGTATACATGTCTGGCTGCTAACATGATGCAGACAGCAGCCAAATCCACGGTTGGTTCAGGCGCTTGGCATGACATTGGACGGCTGACAATTTATGAAGTGCCATGACAGACGTTTAGCTGACACGCAGCTAGATGCAGACTCCGTGCAAGGTGATGGAACACTACAAGAATGACCAGCAAGCTTGCCTTTTGCGATGCTGACCCTTTTGCAGGCTTATTGCTTTGCAACCTGATACCACCCATCTTTTCAGAAATTTTTGTCATAAGCTCTGAGTCATTCCAGTACTTCTCCATAGCGCCAGCACCATTGGCTTTGATGTCATCAAACACGTTTCTGAGGTCTGGGTCCTCTTGCATGGCTGTCAGTCTTTCTTGGTACGCTGGGTCGGCAGCTGTCTGTGTCTGTGAACTAAGCATCGACTCAGCCATGCCCGGTGTATGCAGAATTCGCTGTGCTTCCAGGTAAGACTGCTGCGCTGCCTCTGGATTTTGCTTCAAATACTCTATGACGTGCTTTGCTGTCTGTGGGTCGACGCCGGGAGGCAAGGCAACCGGTACCTGATCGGCAAAGTGACGTACCGTGTCTTAAAGTGTCGATCGCAGTGTATGCAGCCTGGCTATGGTTTCATACGAAACACAAGTTCGTTGCGCCTGCGTTAAATGTGTACCTTGGTTCCGTTGGGTAGCAGGACATGCGACGCATCAGATCGACTGCTGCTTCCTTTGATCGTGGCCTTGTCCGCTTGGGCCGATTTCTTTCCCATAGTGCAGAAGTCAACCGAGGCGTGCAGCACTGATCAGCCAGCAGCAAACGGAACTGCTCGACGACTGGCACTCCAACAGCTGGATGTACGCTCGAAGTAAGTAACGCCAAAATCACCACCAGTTAGGGCACAGTCTGCGCGAATTACCACGAAGTCAACGTGCTTGCAAGATGTGCAGCTTCGCTGGTACTGGATAGGCTTTGCTGATCTTGTTTTGCGATTAGGGTTGATGCGATTACGGTATTAGGTCTGGGGCGTGCCAGTTACGTCAAAATGGTTCCACCTACCGTATGTCATCTGCATTGCAAATACTGACAAGCTACATGCCGGCTATTATTGGGTGTAAAGTACTCAAGATGTACTTCAAGTGCAATGCTTGTAACAAAATTGAAATGGAGGCCAAGGGCGAACAATGCAAAATTGTATGCAACAGTACACATGTGTAGTTACTTTACTGATGCCATAACCATAAGAGAACCATATGAGAACCATAATATGCATACAGCTCTGCTCTTGTGGTTCTCTGGTTCTGTAGCGTGTAGTCGTACTCCGCAGTGGAGGTATCGAGACAGATACCGTTGTGAGGTGTGCAGCAGCATTGAAAGGCTGCGCAGTTTAATGTATAATATAAGAGAATGCGAAGATAAAGTACATGACATCTGTCTACCTCACAATATGAGGGTGAGTCACCAATACACTCCTGAAGCTAGCACTGAGTACAGCACCGTCACATGCAGTGCATCTTAGTCATCAGTGAATAACTGTAAATTACAGTATTACAGCTTGTATGGTAACAAACGTTACAGGTTCTTGCGCAACCAATCCAAATTCAGCGCCTCCGTTCTCACATACCAATCCAACATCAGCTCGAGCTCCTGCAACCATATACAGAGTCTCAATATTGCCATGCAACTGCACAAAAAGGGTATGATCATGCGCCTTGCGCCAACATGAGGCCAATACAGCTGTATTGTCAGCCGTTACTGCCCTGCAAACCAAGAACATCTTTGTTGATCCACTCAAGAAACAATAATCCTGAAAGTATACAAAGTGCCATTTTGAGACAAAGGTGCTGACAGGAAATGAAGTGCAATAGTCAGACAAAAGAAAACAACAAATTTCCTTTTACACTGCACCACGTTTGGTCAAAAGATGTTGGCCAACTTCCACAACCAATTATGACTTAATTGTTCCTCACTTCATTATCCTAGGCCTCCAACCCATCTCTCCAGTGAGGAATGCAAACACAAAGTGCAAAGGGTCAAACAACAGATGCCTATCATCAATCCTTTGCACACCACCCTTGTTGGGGACCAACACTATGTCACGCACAAAGTTGTGGGAGTCCAATTGATCTCCATAGGTGAATCGGCCTGGGATGATTGCCGCTAGCTCATCACTTTGGGAGACGTTGTACACATTGCCGTCTACTTTGCCTGCAGCAGCACAAAAGATGGTCAAATCCAACCCTGCCATATATTACGATGAGATAACATCAAGTCAACTATCTGTACTTCAAAGCATGATAACAGCATGTAACAATCATAGATCTGTAACTGCTCATGCACACAGTTTGCCCAACTTGCAACAAAGTTCAAGGCAAATTTCAAGGCAAACAAATGTCTAACAGCAATTAGAAGCAATCCCCACCTGTGTCGGAAAACAGAACAATTTGAGAACGGGGTTCCCGCTCAGATATGTTGAATGTTCTCAACATCTGTACATGAGCATTGAACCCATCAAGCTCCTCTTGCAACAGTGCTATGAGATCGCCGTCCAGCTGGACCCCTAGCTGGCTGATTGTGCAGTTTGCCGCTTCATGCTCTGAATCATACGTGTACATTTGCAAAAAGCCAAGCTTCTCACCTGGAGCTAATCATGCGAGGCCTATGTAATGATGTACATTGCCTTGAACCCCAAAAGTTGTGTCGCATGTCGGAAGCCGTTCCCTGTTTTTGTCTTTGATACCTGCACATATTGATGACATTAGCTGCAAGATGCACATGTGCATGATGCACAACACACAAAAAACACAGCTGTCCATGACGCTATAACTGCTCTCTTGTTCCTACCAATACACATTTGTATGCAGGTGTGTATTGGTAGCAGGAACATGTGTGCAGAAAAATCTCACCTGATGATGCCATCTGGAAAGCACAACTATAAGACCTAATGTTCTTCGAAAAAGCCAAAAACCCAGGTCTCTGCTTGCAGATGAGACTCTTCAGCACAGGAGGAGTGGGCTTCAAGGCAGGCAGCACCTCCTTGCCACGCTTACAGCACTGGCTGAAAGTTGCTTCACCAAACTTCGCCTTGCCAACATGATCCTCATGCATGAAGTGCAAGGCCTAGCAACACCGGCACTTATAGTGCATCGGGCCCAAATTGTGTGGATTCACCTGATTCTCATCAGCAACGTGCTGCCGCCCAAGCATGTGCTTAGCAGCAGCATTCGCTGGCCGACAACGACAGCCGGCAGCCTGCAAACGTGTATCAGAAATAAGATAGACATGTAAGATAGCGCGTCGTGAACAATGTCAGCTGGCGCGTGAACTCACCTCAACAATGTCGAAGCGCTGCATGCAGGTGCAAGCGGCACAGCAGGTTGTATGTTTGAACGCGAGCTGGCAGGAAAGCTCGCAGCAACTATTGCCCGTATGCCAAATTCGCACGGTCAGTCTTGAATCGGTGCCAGGCACGATCTAGCATTGCAGATCGCGGATCAGCGTATCATCGACATATGATCAAGCTCACCGATGGCGTTCGGCGATGTCACGTTGCTGAACCTGCTGTTGCATGGCAGCGAGGCTATCCTGATTGTTCAACAGTTCTGGCGTCGAGCGATTCATTTGCAAACTCAGTAGCAGAAGGAGCGCAAACATGATACAGATGCGCATGCTGGGAAATCTGGAACCGGGAGAGTCTACAACCGTCTGGTGCGTCGCAGCAGCGAGTCGCAGCAGTCAGTCGTCTCAGCGAGAGCGACGACGTAAGGTACGGCAAAAGACGGCGTAAAGTACGGCGTATTTACGGTGTACCTGTAACGCCAGAAAACCAATTCCGTTCTATATATAAAAGCGCCTTACAACGACGCCCTTTACACTGACAATCGCGTTACAACGACCAAATTTCCGAAAACGGTTGGTTTGCACTGCAAATTCCCTCCCTACAACAGCAACGACGCCCGATACAACGATTGGCCAAATGTCGCTGTATAGTGATTGGCCAGTGTCGGCAAAACGCGCTTGTAGGCCGTTTCTGCTGCGCTTAGGTGCGTCAAACCGCGTCCAATCAGCCACATAAGAGCACATACATGTTTTGCAGCCCCTGCCGACGCTAAAATGTCTCGAAAACGTGTGCAGCTGAGAGATGTGTCAACTAGCTGTTGAGCATACAAGTCTGTCAAAGGACAAGCTGAATGCACTGCTGCAAACGCAACTAAAGAAGCCTGAACTGGCCCGCATTTGTCAATGAAGACCCAGCTGACAGTGACTCAGACTTGGATGTCGAGGAGGAATTTGTTGAGGAGACTATCAAAGCCCCATCATTGTGTGATGCAAGGCAGCAGCTCAAAGGCCTAGCAGTGTTCTTGGCTGACAATCCTCAATTTTCAGCTCAAGATGGAATGCTATTGCAAATGCTGGCAACCAAAGTGTCAAAAATGACAGTCTCCAGGATCAATCAAAGCCATCAGCAAAATATTACAGCGTTCTTTTCTTCAAATCGAACAGCCCAATCATGTGCTTGATTTGTGGACAAACCAGCTGTGCAAGTGAATGCCTTGTATTGTCAGCTGACAACACTGCTGCAGCAGTCCAAAACTGGTGTCAGAATCAAATTTGACTGAATTCTTGATGACTTATGGCCATCTTTCTATACAGTGACATTTGACAGTCATCATATGTCGTTATATCGCTTTAACAACAATGCGCTACAGTGACCAAATTGTTGCAGACCAGTGTGGTCGTTGTAAGGAGCTTTTACTGTAATGAATAGAAACTTCAAACATTGAGGATCGTGCGCTAGGGTCAGTTCTATGACCGCTCCCGTGAGCCGGAAGGCTGGAATGAGTTTCTCAGGCACACATCGCTGCATCAAGCCACTGAAGCCTGATGTGTGCTTGCTTGCTCTTTGGTCATCTCGCTACTTGACCTTCTCACTTGTTTTCAATTGCGTTGCCCGCTCACATCTAAAATTTTCAAAACGCACAACGACAGTCCATTGGCAACTGATGTCCCTGCCAATCACATATGTGCGTGATTCTCTAGAGGCCTCTGGCAAAATAGTAGCTCAGGTGGACACAGTCGCTAGCGCCTTTTGTCTCAGCCTCTTGTTTGGCATGGACAAGGTGTTAGTGAGCAGAGATCTGGATACAGATTGGAAGGACTTGCAAGCCAAGCTGGCATCTGGATATCCTGTTTTTTGGTAGTAGACAAATTCTGTACCTGCTGGTACTTGCAGCTGCTGGAGTCAACATTCACTTTTGCTGCCTGCTGCCCCTTGGCCAGGTATGCCTGAGGTATACCTGCATGCCTGGAAGGGTGAAGCATTTTCGAAAGACAGTACTATGTTGAGCAACAGGGGAGTTCGATGTCTTGGCCATAATCCGCCCTGAATGTGAACTGGCTGTTGTGCAGGGTCTATGTCAGCAGCTGTGAATGGCACGGGAACAACTGGCAGCTGCCAACCGTGCCAATTTTGACCAAAAGTGCTTTGTGCACTGTCTCAACACAGGCTCTGCTGCTGTCACAGCCAGGATCCGCAGCAGCACCTTGGCAAGCTTGGTTCTTCTTCTGCTTTTCTGCCTTTCCAGGTCACTGCTGCTGTCCTTCTAACAGCAAGAATCAAAAAAGCATCGACAAGCAGCAAAGGTGCTACAGTTGCGTGTCTGGCTTCTTTGGCCAGGAGCCGGCCAACTCCATCCATTGTTGCCCTCAGCATTCTGTGAGCGTTATGTGGAATCACTCAGCTCAGCTTCAAACTAGCAACGCTCTCATTGAACGATTCCAGAGCTGGCACAGCTGATTCCAGCTCTGCTGGTAACTAAGAAGAGCGTCACCAGGGTTCGACCTCCACAGACATTGTCATAACATGCAGGACTGGACACTGTTGTCTGAGAGAGGGCAGCACGTACCTCAGAGCAAGCTGGATGACTTGAAACTACGGTGCAAGTTGTGTTGCAGTACTCTGTGCTTGGGGTGAAGCCCGATGCATCTGTGAAGAACATTTCTCGTTTATTCAGGTCAGTGCAGCCTTCACAGCCCTGATTGAGCCGTGAGCTATGCTTGCAACCTTGTGTGCTTCATTGCTGTGCTTGTGAAGCCTGGGAGCTTCTTGACGCTGACTCACTGCCCATAATCTACTCGCAGGGTTGAAGGCACTTTCTGCTCAGCTCACAAGTTTGGCTCATGTCATGCTGGGTCAGGCAATAACGGCGTGAAATGTGTTTGTTTCAGGCAGTTGATGTTGCAATACTACACAGGATCAGCAGCTGTTGTTGGCAGCTCGAATGCTGTCAGTGAAGAAGCAGCTCAACAGATCACACAATAATCTGAAGGACGCAAACAAGCATCAGAAATGTAATAGGGCATTGGGGCCTTACTTGAGCTGCAGCTGATCTGGTACATGAAGACATGTAAATTCAGATTCCTCCGAGTCCTGAATCAGTATCAGTGTACAGTAGCACGGCTTGACAGCAGCCTGCCGGCTGCATGTACCAAATCAATGATATCCGCGGCGGATGTCGGACTGCTACAAGAACTGGATGCAGGCATGACTGTGCTTGCACACCAACTGTCACTCCACCGTTTGCAACAATGTTTCTGGATGTACCACAAAGTGAGCTGCACAAATTTGTGCCAGATTTGGACTCTTTGTCTTGGTGTTTATGTGTGTCTGGATTGCATGTTCACTCATGCGCAACGTGTGACTCATAAATTGCTTTGAATTCTTACATGTGATGCACGGCCAAGGAAGTTCTCAAGTGGTGTGCAAGTGTGTGTGGTAGATTACGACTTCAGATTGCTACATCTGAGAAACTTCACAGTAGTCTGGCCTACACAGACACCAATAAAGGCTTGTGCAGAAGCAAGTTTTGTCTCGCAAGAGATATTGCATGTGCTCAAAAAACATTCATCAATCACACATCTGTCATCAATGCCTTAGACGTAGTATGCTAGTAGCAGCAACATCGAGCACTGTCAAAGCAGGATCCCATCACCACGCTGAAACAGCAACGTGCAAAGACTGGTGTTGTAGCAACTGTTGTGCAAGTCTAGCAGTACTGAAAAGTAAGGACGCTACACAAGGAGTCTATGTAAGAAAACTATGTCATAATCATGTCTTCCCCATCCATTGCCTCAGGCAGAGTGCCACAGTCCGTTTGCATGTCCTCTGGCCCAGCAAGTGCATCATGGGATCTTGCCAACAGGTCTTGAACATCTTGGCCAAGTTCTGACTCAAGAGTTTGGATCCTTTGCTTGAGAGCTACAAGCTGATGCCCAGGTTGAGCTCCAGGATGCACAGCCATTGCAGCAACTCTGAAACTGTGATGCAGGCTCTGCAGTTGCCGAAGTTTGTACATCATATACTGCAGCTCCTCAGGTGTGCGAGCATAAGGTTGAGAAATGTCAGCAGTGGACTGTGAATGCTGAGACTGCTGATGCTCTCCTGAGGCCTGCAACACTTGCTGTGAGCTTGCAATTAAGGACTGACACGCACTTCCTGATGGCAGCTGAATCTGCAACTGCTGTTTCAGTGGCTCTGCCTGTTGATGCCCTTGCTGCTGTCCCTGCTGCTGCTGCCGCACAACATCTTGTGACTGCTGCTGCTGCTGATGCTGCTGCTGTGCGCCGGGTATTGGCAGGAGTGGATAGTTGCGTCCTTCAGGAGTGACATGAAGAATGGTACCAGAGTGAACTGCATGCGTGGGACTTGATGACATCCTGTTAGCTGATGACCCTGATACCGCACGCTGACTCAAGACTTCTGAAAGTTGCGATTGACCGTGGTGGACGCAGTCACCATTGCCAATGCCACCTGCATTGCAAGCAATTATTGGGGTTTCGTCCATGCATGCTTCAAAATCAGGAAGCTGTCATATGCAGAATCACTGATGCATTCAATTGCATACAACAAGGGTGACACAACAAGGCTGTCAAGGTCACAATGATGTTGTCAGTCATCATACCTGGCAGCCCACGAAGCTCATCATGCATGGCACTGGACTCCTGCTGGATGACAGGGTGTGACCTAGGCTTTGCCAAAGCACTGTTAGCAACCTCTGTTGAGACACCCGCCGGACTTGGCATGTTGTTGCCTGGCTGGTTTGCCTGGTTGTGAAACCTGTCAGCTGAAACCCTGTCTGAGCTGCAGGCTTGCCCACCAAAGGGCTGCAAGGCATTATTGCCAGACGGAGCTGTGTCCTGCCTGTTGCTGGCACTTGCAGGCTTTGGGCTGAGCTGAGTGCAGGGCAAATCAGCAACAGCAGATGAACCTGCCACAGATAGCCCTGTCTGTGATCCTGTCACTGCAGTACTTTGCGCTTGAGTGCCTGCTGATCTGGACGCTGCAAAGGGCTTTGCAGGGGACGCTGGTACATTGGTGGGCGAACGCACAGCAGCTGCATACGAGGCAACTCCAGATGGTTCTGCCGCTTGACCACATGGTCTACCAGCAGATGTGGGCGGTTGCAAAACAGCTTTGGCTCTTGATGGTGCGGCTGTTGTACTGACTGACCCTGCCATGCGGCTGTTTGCTGCCCGTGCATCCTGCTTTGCAGAGGTCTGACCTGTTGGCTGCTGCCTTGTCTGTGACAGGGGTTGCCCAGTGGCACCAGAACCAGCAGGCTGCCTGCTGCAAGCTGATGATGCAGACCTGTGCTGTGGTGCTGGTTTGTTTCTGGTCCCACTCTGCTTTGTGGAGCTTGTTGCAAGGTGCCCTGTGAATGCACTGCACAGATTCCTTGCAATACTAATGAGTGCAGACCCCCGGCTTGAAGATGCATCAGGACGCTGATGATGGTGAGCTGACTGGGTTGGCTGCTGCAGGCGCCGCTCAGTCTGCTGATGCTGAGGGGATTGCTGCTGGAACGACTGCTGCACTGGATGCTGTACTGGCATCTCAGGTGGCAGTGGTGAGTAATCGGCTTGCATACTGTCATTCCCACGCTGCCGCCAGTTGGGTGTGTACACATCACCCTGGTTGTAGCGGATCTCAACCTCACTGCGCCTATGCTTGCGCTCAACACCAGGCTCGCCGGGCAGCACAACTGAGAATGGATGTTTGGTCACCTTGAACTGCTTGGATAGCAAGTCACCAGGGTGACCTGCAGACCTGGCCCCGTCCACCCTAGCCTTTGCAAGGTCTGTAACTCCACCCTCCCTGACTCTACCTGCTTCTTTGGCATGTACAACCCTGTGGGAAGGTTGTTGGGCTACAAGGTCGGCAAGTGCAGCAAGGGGCTGCTGCAGACGTAAGTGTGGCATCTGTCTGACCAGCTGCTCTTGTTTGTTGGTAAGCAGCCTGGTAATTCTCTGCATGCATACAACAATTTAGTATCCAATAGCTGAGCATCACAATAAATACATGACACATGATAACCCAGAGCCAGCGTAAATGGGCTTGTATGCGGCAACTGGCTTGTGTGCCATAGCTCAGTCAAGCATTGGCCAAGCTTACACACAAGACATAGCACAAAGATATAGAACACTCAATGGCCGCCAAGCTGCATTGAATTGTTGCTGAGCAAGACTATGCCTGACTTGTAGACAAGCAGCTAGTTACTTTGCAAGCAGCTTTCAGTCATGCCAAGTGCATAGATAGTCAGTATCATGGCGTCTGAGCGCCAAAAGCATACCAGCGCTGTTGCAGCAGATCCTGGGCTTGCAAGCTGCCCACATGTGTCCTGAATCACACCAAGCTGCTGTTCACTGAACAACTGGTCACATGTCTGTGGAAGAGGTTGGCTGCATGCCAGTATGATGACCTGGCAGATGTTCAGCATGGCTTTGGCTGCAAGGGGACCATAGTCCACAGGCGTTGGACTGACTGCACACTCATACAGCACTTCAACAAGGCTTAAATTTGGGCCAGAAGGCTTTGTGCATGATTTGTCACCGAGGTAGTTATCCAGCAGGCATGACAGATCAGCTGCTTTATGTGGTCTGCGCGCATACACTCTCTGACTGACACGCAGCAGCTGAAGGACTACGTCAAGCCAGTCACCCTGGACTGCAACTGCGAGCCTACTTGACTGGACCTGATATGCTGGATGTTGTTTGATATGTCTTTGACACAAACAGCATTGGATGCTTGCAGACCTGCAGGCAACCAGCACATGTCACCGAAAGAACCGTCATTGCAATACCAGAATGGAAAGTGTATACAACTCTTGATTGTACGCGTTACTGTATGACTTACATGTCCAGAAGCTGCAGCAAGCATGGATACCGGTAGTCCTCAAGCGGCTTGCACCGCAATTCTGCACCCAGAAGGATCACATAGAGCCTGGGTACAGCTGAGAGGTTCATGTGGTTCATCAAAGTTTGATGTGCCTCTGATGTGAGCAATGCTGCACTGCCAACTGCTTGGTGATACAATCCCTTCCTGCACAGAGCCAAACAATTCTGTTTAGGTACCAATTAGTGTGGGGAGCCAAATGATTGGCAGCAAAAATGGGCAATTTTTGAAAACAGCGTCTCTTACCCAAACTCGTCAAGCTCTTCACAATTTAGCAGCCCATCATACTTTGCAAAGACAGCATCGAAGGCCACAGTCAAAATCTCAGCTATGGCCTTCACGCAGGCTTCTGTAGCTGGTGAAGTCTGTGGTGATTGCTGTACAAGCTGCAGGTTTGCATGCTCAAGCAGCTTCAATAGCAAGGTGACCGAAGATGACCTGACCAATGCCAGCAAAGCTGCATGCACCACCGGATTTGAGACGTGAGGCAAGAGGCTTTGCGCGATATAGGTCGTGCTTTCGTCGCTGTCAGCGATTCCTGACCAATATCTCTGCACCAGCAACAGCAGAATCCATGGTAACTCTTTGGCAGACCAACAGGCAAGACCCTGGCAGTTCCGAAGACCTCTATTCAGCTTAGTGTCTATGACTGACCTTGATCTCTGGAGAGATCGGACAAGGTCCTCTGCCTAAGGGACAAGCGAGAGTCGTAGCCTCTCGCGGTTCTTTGCCTCGATACGCCAGGTCTAAGGCTAGAGCACCTGCAGCCTCAGTTCCACAACCAGAAAACATTCTCGGGGTTAAGATGCAGAAGATCTGACTCAACAGCAAACGACGGCGGGCCAACGACGTAGCTACGTGCTGTTGTTCAGCTTCTTGGCATAACGTCGACAGCACAACGAGTTTGCACAAGCTTGTGGCTTCTCGACGTACATAGCGACGCGAAGGCCTCGAAGTCATGTCATTGTTCAGCTGTGCACACGTGCACGTGAGCCACCTGGCGTATCGTTGACAGGTGTCCTGCAAGTCACAGATACTCTGATTCCACCGTTCAAGTCAGGTAATCTAAGCCTGCCTCTTAGAGGCGTTTTCGAGTCTGCAGCTTGTGTGACAAAGGGTCTTAGCAGCAGATGTCGTTGTTCACCGTCAAATCTTTTTTGTGAGCCCATATGGGATCCAGTGCATTTGCATGTCATGTTATACTAGCTAGTGTTGTATCAGAATGACTTTGCAAAGACAAGCTGCCGGCTTTCATTGCATTGGCTCCATCGGCAGAACAACATCAAGACAGGACACAACGGTTGAGAACTGCTTGTTGCTTGCAAGGCCCTGGCGTGCCTCTAGATCAGCCAAGCTGACAGACGCTGTGTGACTGCACTGAGTGGTAGAGTGTACAACCAAAATGTTGCTTCTTGCCATCCATTGCTGGTCTGGGGTTGTAATGATACTGGCCCAGACACAGGTTCTCTGAAGCAGATTGGTGCTGTTCACCAAGTATGCAGCCTAAGCACACATTCATCAACCTCACTCAGTGTGTATGACATAGAGAGATATTTGTAGGTCATGACCACAAGCAACTTTTGAATTGCTTGCTGACCCTCCTGGAGTATGTATTGCAAAGTCTAATGACAGTCGCACCACTTCCAAGGTAAGAGTGCATACATCACATGCTGCTCTGTCAAAATCAGCAAATGGTGCAATTCATGTTGGTGAGCTGCTGCTGCAGCAATAATATTCATTTCACTTGCAGTGGAGATTACCTGCAAGTGGTGTGAGCCATGGCAACATCATGCCATCTGTGGGCATCTGTCAGTCAAGACTGTCAGATGCCCACACAGAGCAGAGCACTAGAAACAGAAAGACCCTGAGCAAGGTGATGGCTTCTAGGCTTGTAGCTTCCTGTTCTGTTCTGGAGAGACATGCATCTACCAGTTACAGACTACACCTCTGCTTCAGGTATATGACGCTTTCTGCAGCAATTTTATTGTTTCCTTTGCTGCATGCATTGCAAGGCCTGCATGAGTCCTGAATCAACTGAATTGTGCATGACTGCAACTGACATGACCAGTCTCTGGACTAGATGCACACACGCAATCCCCAGGTCAAATTTTGCCAGCAGCATACAAAACAGTGTAGCATGTGTTGGTTATACTGTGTGATCACAAATGGCATCTAGCAGTGCCTGCCCATTGAGTAACACCACATGCTGAATCAGCTCTGCAGTGGCTAGAAAATGCCCTTTTAAGCATCTGCTACTGAAACATATAAGAACCCTTCTCTTCTTTTCCATAGTTGTGAGTTATGATTTTTCACTGCTGACTTGTGAGCAGCATTTAGATGTGCAGGCTTTGTGCTTGTGCTACTGTTGCTGATGGTGGACCTTGACATCACTGGCAGGCTGCTGATAGGCATGGGAAAGAAGCTGAAGCCTGTGGAGCTTTGCTCTTACACTTTGGCACACAAGCGTGGCGACGAGCTGATGTGGTCTAGGATGCACAATAACAGCAAAGCCAGGTGGGGTGCTGTTGTCTTCCTTTATTTTTATCAACATCTTGGCTAGTAAGTAATGTGATTACCTGTAGGTCTGCCTCACAAAGCAAGCTGGCAAGCACACATCTTGCTCGCACGTTCAATGATGCCAGCTGGCACTTGTCTTTGCAAGCAGTCATATTAATGTACTCGTGTCAACACAGTTTCATCAGAGCTCAATTGTGTCAATGCCTGTGCCCTAATTCAGTCAAAGTGCAGCAGCCGCATCATGCACACCCTCACTGCAGAGTGTCCTTCTATGCCAAGCTGCGCTTTGTCAGCTGGCATGACACAGAAAGCCTGTTCATAGCTGAAGTCCACCACTTCTTGCGGGGCATCAATGCAGATGCAGAAGTGCTCAGGTTGGCAGTGTGCAAGCTATACCCTGCTAGGTATGGCAGAGCTGAAGATGTCATGACAGCCAGCCTGAGCAGCCGCACGCAGCAAGTGTTGGCTGTTGGCATCTCAGAGTGAAACATCAAGCTGGTCACAGCCACGGAGGGAACCAAGCTGTTTGGGCTGGTTTACAAGAACACGTCTGGCATGGCATGATCTCAAGATGCGGGTTCAGTGTGTTCACGCTGGTGCAACGCCAGTACTAGTGTTAGCATGTAGTTACCAAAGTATGCCCGTTTAGGTCAATTTTACTTAGGTCAGCGGTAGTATACTGCAGTAGCTCTGCAGGGCACTTTGTTTCATAGCTACACTTTGACAGTGTTCTGCTTCCTGATGCGCATAATATAGCTTCAGAGCACATCAGATATTGCAGCACTTTCAGCCGTTGTTGAATAGGATCAGACGCTGCAGGCTAGACCTTGCTGATCGCACTCTAGACACTTTCAGCAAGCATCAGATCCTCTAGACAAGGCTGAAAGCGTTCAGCCATGTATCAGACATGTAAGCTGAAAGTTGCTGATCATACTCTAGTCAGTTTCAGCTAGTATAAGACAAGGCTGAAAGCATTCAGCCATGTATCAGACACGTAAGCTGAAAGTTGCTGATCATACTCTAGTCAGTTTCAGCTAGTATAAGACAAGGCTGAAAGCGTTCAGCCATGTATCAGACAACATAACACATGTATGCTGAAAGTTGCTGATCATACTCTAGTCAGTTTCAGCTAGCATAAGACAAGGCTGAAAGCTTTCAGACAGGGGTTCAGACGCGCTTCGTTCCCATAGTGCTTGGGCTGCAATATTGCAGTTAGTTGCAGCAATGCCATGCATCATATGCCATGCATGCCGCAGTGAAACCCATTTCACAACAAGTCTTGCCTGATAATGACAGTGGTTACACAAGGATGCAATACAGCCATCCCAAAGAAACACAGGCCCTCACTTAAGCACAGCATGTTTAGGAGAAAAATATTGCATGCAGATGACCCAACTTCGGACATGATCAAAATGCTATTGAGCTGATCAGTTCACAAGTCTCACAGCTGATAAGAGTGACGCCTCAAACACGTTCAAACAGTTTGTTGTCACATGCACAAACCTCAGAACTCTCGTGCAACATCAAAGCAAGTCTTTGAAATTGGATTTATCCCAAAGCAGCTAACATGTCTAGCTTGTAGTAACTACACAACATAAATGAGAAGCACTAAGAGAATGAAGAGCATGGGGAAATTGCAGTTCATCCTTTTCATAAACTAATCATCAAGCTACGACTCATGGTCATCTAGTTTCAGAGCACGGCATATGTGGGAGCACCTGTGTGCTTTGAAGAAGGCATTTGCTGCTGAGCGAATGCCATAATCAGCACCTGCAGGTCTAGCTCCACGAACTCGGGGCCTGCAGATCGCAGGATCAATGAGAGTTGTACTGCCACTGGCAAGCTGGAAGCCTTGTATATCTGTTATCATGTAGCGGCGGTCTCGTCCCTTTTTGAGGGACATTTCATAGCTGAAATGCACCATTGCCTGAGTTGTGTCCAGCACCTCCTGACCACAGACAGACGGGGCTGCATTGATGTCGCCGTTGTTCTGGATCCACTTGCAGTAGTCCCCCTCAATGACACGTTCCAGGAAGTAGACGACGCTGCCACAGGCTGGGGCAGACTCATGCGCCTTGACAATGATGAGAGACACAGAGCTTGTGAAGTGCATGGAGGCTGTGGACGCATGTGCCTTCTTGGCCCTCCTGTGAAAGTCACGTATGCACCTGTCAGCAGTGAGATGGTCCTTGATGTCTGCCTCCACGTCCTTGATGTTATTTTCTAGCTCATCTCCTTCAGCGTACAACCTCTTGGCAACATACTGTTCACCTGAGTCAGTTTGTGCATAATACACGTAGCGGAAGCCACCCCTTGCAAACAAGTCTTGGGAACGCCTGAGGCGGATGTGGCTGATAGACGGCTTGCTGAGCTGCCCATTTTCTAGCTTGTATACCTGCTGTTGGACCTGCTGATATGCCTCCCAATTTGTGTTGCCGTCCCAATCTGGTAAGCTGTGCATGGTTGGCAGCTCCAATACCTCAATGTATCTCTTGCGGTGATTGATATCCTTCATCATGGCAGCCTTCTCTTCATTATTGCGCTGCAATGCTTTCACTTTCTTGACCTGATGCTCAATCTTAGCTTGCTGAGCTTTGGCACTGGCCAAGCCAGCTTTGGCTTGCTTGTGCTGCTTTTGTCGCTGCAGCTCCTGTGCTTTAGCCTGAGCTATCTCAAGGGCGTACTGCAGCTTCTGCATTTGCTTGACATGCTCCTGCTTGTTCTGTGCTGCCTCAAGCTGCTTCACAGCTCTGTCATGATCTCTTTTTGCCAAAGTTTGCAGCAATGCCACAATCTCTGACTCAAGTGCTGCAATTTCAGAGTCTGCCATGACTACTGGTTGCTGCTTTTTTGTGCTATCCTGCAGGCCAAGAAAGCTTGTTCACAAGCATGGAAGCAGCACGATCAAGTGAAAAAGGGATACAAACTTGTAGCAGCTCTACAGTGTGCGCAAACGACAGTTGGACCTGACAGGTCCTACAAGGCAAGACTTTCGTACAGCAATGCGGCCAAAACACTGTCACAAAGCCAAGTGGGCTCACCGGCGAAAAGCGATCACAGTCGGCAGACTGCAGAAGGCGCCGGGTAGGTTGACAAGGCTGCTGAAGGAGGACCTGAGATTTTGCGGGTTGAAAGCTCAGCAACCTGCAAGGAAGTCGCGGACTATTAAGCTTTTGCCTCATGACCCTGTCACAGCGCTTTTGTGCAAAGAAGTGCAGACGCAGGCGCAGCAAAACAACAGTCGCGGCGCACCTGTTGCGGCATGACTTCCAGTACCACAATGTAAGACTTTTATCAGTTTATGCATGGCGTAAGGTGAGTGCAATGCGAGTCTCAGGAGACACTTTGGCCGCTTTCTTTGTCCGTTTCTCAGTCATGTCAGCGCTTGGGAGCACGCGTGCCACGTGGCTTAGAGCTTGAGTAAAAAGATCCGTTTCCAAGGTTCCAGGTAAACACGCATTTCCACGTGTCAAGGCAATGCTTTGCTTGACATGACACATCACGAGCCTACACACGAACGTGAGCCTACAAAACGGCTGGGCTTTACCTTGGAAAAACGCCATCTTCCCCCGAGAGCGCATTTGCCTTGTTCGAAATTGACAGTGTGACAGTCAACTGAACCTTGCTGCAACGCCCCCCAGCTTGGCCTGCGTCTAAAGCTACGGCAGGTATGGTTTTCGGCTGGTTCCGCAGCAGTGTTCCGGAGGACTCAGGTGTGCTGATTTTGAACTGGCCACTTGAGACATCTTCCTTGAGTGAAAATGTGATTGCACACTGCTTGTCACGCGTGTGCGTTGCCGCGCTTAGATTGCTTCATCGGACTGCAGCACAAACGGTGCATGAGGGTCACAGATCTGCTGTTGCTGACCTGCCTCAAATTTTCCGCAGATGTATCAGGCGCGACGCAGAGTACTCCTAAACAGCAGCGTGAATCTCTTAGACTACTTGAGGAGGAGGCTCGTCAGTTAGAACAGGAAGTGGAGATCCAGGAAAAGAAGGACCGTGTTGCTCGGGCGCGAGCTCGACTTGCGCAGTCCAGGTAGGGATCCAGGGTCTACTCCAACAAGCTGTTATGCACTAGCAACGAGCCTTGGTGCCCGATGTTGATTGTTTGCAACTTGGGTTTTCTAGAACTAAATCTGAGTTAAGTTATCACTTCTTGCAGGAGTGATGAAGCTGCAGTGACAAGTCCTGCTCCTGTTCCTGTAGGAACATCATCAGACATGGCCCCAGGTATTGTGATCCGTGCTGCTGTGTCGTTTTGGTGCAGTTTGTTTCCTCTAAACACATTTGAGCCTTAAGCTTGACTCAAGCTTCAGTGAAGAGCTTGAACAGCTTGCAGTGCTGTGTTGCAAACATGGCATGCATTCTCATTGCATGTATGTCCCTTGACACTCCCATTTGGTGCAGGCTTGGCACAAGCAGTGATGGAGCTGAGACAGCAACAAGCTGAGGCAGCAAGACAGCAGGAAGAGCTGCGCAGACAGCAAGATGATTTCCGCAGACAGCAGGAGCAAGTCTGTAGAGAGCAAGAACAGGCTCGTAGGCAGCAAGACCTGGAAAGGCAGCAGCAGCTTGAGGAGCAAGAACGCAGAAGGCGTGAAGAGATTGAGAGGAGAGCTGCAGCAGAGGAACACCAGCGTCAAGAACAGATTGCAAGGCTGAAAGCAGAGGTTCAAAAGTGAGTTTTTGCTTTGCCCTGCACATTGCCTTTGGCTCTTTCACGCCCCTTGCCATTTTGCTTGTCTGCCATATTGTTTGCAAGCTCATGACTTGTTTACTTCTAGGTATTGCTGTGGTGCACTGCATGCAGCAAATGCACAAGCTAATCCACACACTGGAGACTCATTTTAGCAGGTCTAGATGAGACTTTGCAGGGCCCTTCTGTCATCAGCTTCAGCAAGTATTACTTTTGTTTGCAGGCTACAAGCTGCAGCAGCTGCCCCGTCACTTGTTGCCCCAACAGCCAGTGTGCCTGCTTCAGAAGATATGAGGCGTATGGCACGGCAGATTGCTGCTGTTGAAGAAGGTAACATTCCAACCACATGCATGCAATTCATCTTGAAATCCCAGATTGCATTGGCCAACATTTTGGATTATCTTGTCTCAAGTCATGGGCTGATTAGCCAGTTTCAAATTTAGGCTTGCTGAGTTATAAATGTTTAGCCTTGCTGAGCTGTCATACAGCCTTGCTGAGCATTTGTGTCTGGATGTGATGCAGCCAACAGGAGAGCTGAACAGAGCCTCATGCGTCCCAGCAGTCATCACATCACAACAGCTCGTGATGACTCTGCCCATGATGCTGAGCTGCGGTCCATCACGCGCAGAACAGAGAACATGCGGCGTGACGCAGCTGCACAAGAGCACAGCCTTGCTTCTACAATGTCCCAGCAGAAGAGTCTCAGCAGCCGCCTGCCTTCGGAGTCAGTTGTAACTGCTCAGTACAACAGAAGCCAGCAGCAGATGGACCAGGCGACCAAGGGCATGGACATCCTCATCATGATGGACTGCACAGGCTCCATGGTACAAACAGCATGTGCAGCAATTGATCTTCTGCAACATCATGCATGCATAATTGGGCATTCATGCAAATGCAGCAAACTACTGCAGGCATCTGGCATTAGCTCTCCTGTGTTGTCAGGCTCAAGCAACGTGCACAATGTGTCATGCTGTTTGTTTAAACTGGGTACTGACTCAAGCTTGTGCATGCTCACTCAGGCTTGGGCCATTGCATCATGCAAGCGACAGATCAAGGCTGTCCTGGAGAAGGTGCAGAATGACTACCCAGAGGCCATGATCAGAGTGGTACGGGCAGCTTCCTGTTTGTTCTTACTTTCCTTCCATGCAATCACAGTCCTCTGCCTCACAGTCATGCCGTGCAACTTGTCTGCTGCTTTCAAAATGTGTGTTTGTTTCATGGACATTCCTTGCACGCCATCAAGCTTGCATGCGTATCACTGGAGCATGCCTTGCAGGCCTTCGTTGGGTACAAGGACCATGGTGATTCAAATGAGCGAATTCTGCTCCACAAGTTTGTGGACAAGCAGGACATCAGCTCTGTGGAGCAGTACGTGGGCAAGATCATGGCTAACGGTGGAGCTGACGGCCCAGAAGACATTGCGGGAGCCTTGCAGGTACTAAGCTTGATAAGCATGCCATGTTGTTATGCATGCTTATGTTGACATGACTAGTGATGCTGGTGCCTAATATTTGTGATACAGCAAAGGTGTGCTAGCCGCTAGCAGTTTGGCCCTGCATGTGTTTCAATCAAACGTTGAGTTCAGGTGGAGGTCCACCACATGGACCTCACCCTGTGCTGGAAAGTTCTCTTCCATGCGTCAATGCCTGTGCGACTGCCTATTGGAACATCAAGCTCGGTCCACACTACACACCAAAAATGCTTTGCTGTCTTGTCCTGTGCAGCCAACTAACTTTCAGAAGTCTATACAATGTGCTGCAGACAGCATTGGACCTGCTCAAGGACAGAGTGCAGGGCTTCAGGGCTCAGACCCGGATGATCATTCACTTTGCAGATGCACCATGCCATGGCAGCCAGTATCACAGCATGCGCGATGACTACCCTGGAGGTGACCCCCATGGTGAGCAACTCCACGCCCCACTTCTCCCATTGTGTCGTCGGCTTGCACACGTGTGTTCTGTGTCAAACATGCAAGCTCTTGTGGCTTACCTATTGTGGGCTAGTAGGGATTTTTTGCCAGCTGGCACTGTCACTGTAGCTTTCATTGTACGCACCGTCATGCATTCTGGTTTGTGGGTTGTGTTGTTCTCTAAGTGCTGCTATATCTGGTCACAATGGGTTGAGCACATTTGTTCCAAAATGCAGGTCTCGATCCTGAGAAGATGCTGCGGGAGCTGGCTTCCAAGAATGTGGACTACTACTTTCTGGAGATCCAGTCCCAAGACACCACAAAGATGACCAACATCTTCAAAGGCTGCTATCCTTCAGGAGGCAATGCCTCATGTGGCTTCCATGTGCTGCCTACTGGAGCCAGTCCAGACAGCTTCATGCCAGCAATGTTGCGTAGCATCACCATGTCTGCATCCCGAGCCAGTTCATACTTCTCTCAAGCATCAAGCAGGCGTCCCGGCTTTACAGGTCATGAGTATGACTCTGAGGGCGAAGATGCCGCTTACCATGACTACTAGCAAGTCAACTTGTTTACTTAGGGCTTTGAATTTTTGGCAGCTGTGAAAATGAGTTTGGTACACTGTCATCTCAATTTGAGTTGTGATGAGAAGAATGTCAACAGCCATTTTTGAACTTGGTATGTGTGTAAAGTGATCCAATGATTTTTCTCTTGCTTTCGCTCAGCAATCAAGGTGCTTATAGGTCTGCAAACAGATGAGACTGCAACATTCTGTATACTACGCAGCTGTCTGACAGTTGTACTACTTGTATTCTCTGATGGGGGTTCTTTGCATAGGTTTTTAGGACTTGATGTTACAGTGGTGGTTGATGCCTTATCAGTAGCCTGCAGGTGTAGGTGTCTTACATAATTTTTTGACTGAAGTAGGTGGATTCCTATACAAATTTGCCAAGCCTGGACTAACGCTGAGAAAAAATATTTGATCAAAGACCATGACCATGACACAGTCATCAGTTCAGGTCATGTTGCTGTAATAAAAAAGGAATGACAAGTTTTGCAAATACTGCATGCTACGTGCATACCTGATACTTTGTTGAGAGAGAGAAAGGAGGTTCTACATCCGTTGCCCAGCCTACAAGTTTGATAGATGTGCCAGGGTGTTTGAACCCTGACAAACTTATGAATGTGCCGGATTTGTCGGATGGTACTGGTGCTAAATAAGCCCCCAACAACTCAGGCACACAAGGCATACCATGCCGCATGCTATGATAGCAGAGCAGCAATACATGGCCTCCATGCAAACACGACAAGATAAGCAACAAACAAACAGCCGTTTACCACGGGACAGCCAATGACAATGCAAGGACAACACGCCTAGGTTTGTCCCCCTAGCAAATGAAATCAACAGAGGCAAAAAAGACGTGTTCACGGATATGGTTCTCCCGTATTTAATATATGTTGGTTGAGCAAAAGAGAAGACTCTAGGAAACAATTAGAGGGCTGAAAAGAATTCCTGTCGCTTGCTGTAATGACCGCAAAGTGGGAAAAGCACAGGCCTTTCAAGTAGTACCAGTAATTATAACGACAGGCTGTAGGACAAGGGAAGCCAAAAGCTAAAAGCAACTGGGCAAAGGCAACCAGACATTATCAATAGGCAAAACCGTCAGGACAGTGTCAACAAGCGAATCGGCAGGCGCCCCAGCACGTCCCATACCGCACTGGAAAAGCCAACCAAACAAAGCCCAGCAAAACATATCACAAAACAGATGACTGCAACACAGATCTGTGTTGGAAATCCTGATGTCTGCAAAAACTGCACAACCGTTGTGCACATCCAGTTTTACTGTAACAGTTGCCTGAGCAGTCACTTTCAGGTGAGTCTCAAACAGATTGGTTGAGAGGTACATACAGCGAAATACCAAAAAATGTGTGCTACAACTTGAAGACAAGCTATGCCTACACATACATTACACCTGGCATTGCAAAGACTTGGCATAAACCAGAAAAACTCGTTACTTTTGATGCATTGTGGTAGTATGTACACCAAAGAGTAACCAGGCTGTCTTTCTACACAGGAGGACTGTTTGCCTGGACACAATTCTACCGGCTCCATCACAGTAGTAGTAGCTGTAGGGCTAATGCAGTGCTAGATCAAATTGCATCTGCAGGAGCGCAGCATCATGCTCTGCTAACATGACAGCATAAGCATGTACACCTGGCGGCCATGAAATCTCAGGATTCATAAAGGGGGGATATGTCTGTTCTCCTGCCACTCCTGCCCAATCAAAGTCCAAGAATCTGACATGCCATTGTTGGCCATCCTGACGTACTGCCACATTTGGAAGTCTCATGTCGCCATGAGCTCCTGAAGTGCCCACGCGGATCTCAACACTTTGAGCCTGTTGCAGTGCTTGCAAGACATACGACTTTGATTCCAGCAGCTCTGAGTCCGACAAATTGCTCAATACCCTCCACATTTCAGGTAAAAGCTCCATGGTTATTAAGAAACTGTGGTAGTCAACTTGCACGACATCAAACAAAGTTGGAGCAAGACCAGCTGATGCCCAGGCAGCATGAACATCAGTCCCATATCGGCCAGCAAACTTTGCAAGACGTGTCTGTCCTGATTCAGGGTCCGTATATGAGTACAAGCCTGCATGTTCTGCATTAAGACGACTTACATTTGTAAACCTGCAAGTAAAGAGCATGGGTCAGGCATCAGATTTGCTGGACAACGCTGAAACAATGCACAAACATTTCTCAACAGTCTGTAATTATATTCCAAGAGAGTGAGTGAACAGATGTATACCTGTGTGTGTCATGGAGGGCAATGGGTATGCCGTCCCAATACAATCCAGCACGCTCATTCTGAGCCAGTGATGCAGGAATGCTGTATTCAGCAAAAAGCTCCTTGAGGCAGGAGAGCAGTGCAGTCACTTGCTGAGCGAGGCGGAGCATTGCCGGCTCTTGACCCCACAACCCAATTATTATGCATGCCAACTCTGCTGCTCTGGGACGAACATTGGGTTTACAGGCTTGTGTTGACATTGTAGTGTGTCACTCTGGATCATAGTGACACGCTTTGACCCACTTCGTATAATCACACCGTTTGTGATTACTGTGCTGCAAGAGAAGTGCACGCATGGAATGGCTAATCCTTGACAGACTGCAGCAGACACTCTCTGGCAAAGGAGCTTCTTAACTTCAAGTGGTCAGGCTTGAAAAGGAACAGGCAGAGGCAACACAGTGTGCTCATCTGTGTCTGCCAGCCTCATTCTTTTTAATTAACGTAAGAGTGCTACATGAGTGCTAACAAAGTGTGAGAACAGGAAAAGAAAAATTCATTTCATGATGCTAGGGGAAGAATCAGGCGCCTGCAGAAATGAACAAATCAATAGCGCAGTGTCTGCAACCACAGTGTCTTCACCCCTGACAAACATTGTCTGATGAGACTGGAGTCAACAGCACAGCGCATAAATGCACCAACATTTGTGAAGCAAAGTTTGCACTGGACACTGAAATATGGGGCTGACAGCATGCCAGCAGCCTAGGCATTTTGATCACGCTGCTGCCCGCAATTTCCTGGGTGACCGTTGCCGGTGTTGTGGCACAGCAGCACCTTTTGCATTTCCAGGGCTCACCCACTCATAGCTGTTGATATACTTATGATTCTTGGCATCGGCCAAATATGCTAACGCCAAAGGATCATGTTTCAGCAGCAGTTGTGCATTCGTATTCTGGCCCCTGACCCGTACACCTGCTTTCGGGCTTTTCCTGACTTTTTCCTTGTTGGCTTCACACATGCGTGTCAAGCCTTGGTTCATGAGCTCTATGATAGCTTCTGACTTGGCAGCAACTGCCTCTAAGCCAGGGAAGGCCTCTGGTCCAAAGCGGTGGCTCAGCCAAATCCAGAGAGACATCACCTACACAGCAATGAACATTGGGACTGTATGTGAGGGGGGGGGGGGGGGGTGGAAAACGTAT
>JAABUH010001381.1_pt1 | contig 27699 bp, 20 predicted proteins | sample 5559121 | NCBI WGS metagenome assembly JAABUH01 (sample SAMN10711871, study PRJNA513364) | rock metagenome | isolation source: Antarctica rocks | place: Antarctica: Victoria Land, Battleship Promontory nord | collected 2015-12-28
CTGGCTCTGGTCGGGCTCCGCCCTTCCGCCGCCAGCGCGCCGACCGCTCATCCTAGTTGTCGCGCACCGCTCATCCTAATTGTCGCTGGGCAGGACGAGGTCGGGCCGGCGTCGATCGCGACCTTCGTGCCCAAAGATCGGTCACTCTCGCCGACCGAGATCCGGATCATGCTGAAGCAGCTGGAGCATGTTGCGACGCTGCCAACGATCCGGCTCGGTATGAAGCTCTTCCTGCTGACGATGGTGCGCAAGAGCGAGTTGCAGGACGCGGTGTGGGACGAGGTCGATTTCGAGAACGCCGTCTGGACCGTCCCGAAGGAGCGGATGAAGCGGTCGAAGGCGCACAACGTCTACCTCTCGCAGCAGACGCTCGACATCATGATCGCGCTAAAGACCTGCGCCGGGAACTCCCCGTACCTCTTGCCGTCCCGCTACGAAGCCGATCAGCCAATGTCGCGGGCGACCTTCAATCGCGTCACCTACGCCGTGATGGAGCGCGCCAAGGCGGAAGGTCTGCCGCTGGAGCCGTTCACCGTCCATGACCTCCGGCGAACCGGCTCGACGCTTCTAAACGAACTCGGCTTCAACAGCGACTGGATTGAGAAGTGCCTGGCGCATGAGGACGGCCGGTCCTCGCGCGGCATCTACAACAAGGCGGAATACGAGCACCAACGCCGCCATATGATGCAGGAGTGGGCGGACATCGTGGACGCTTGGGTAGAGGGTCGCAAGCATATCCCGACCCTGATCCCGCCGTCGCTCCCGCTGCTCACGCTTGATCCGGCGATTTGACGGGGCGGCTTTTCCGCTTCCGCACATCGGGCGCACGGGCTCGTACAATCTCAGCGGTCTCGGAGGCGCGGCGCCGTTCTTCAATCCAGGCCTGAATTTCATCCAGATCCCACACGACGCATCGCGGCGTGAGATTGAAGCGCCTCGGGAACTCGCCCCTTTGCTCCATCTCGTAGATCGTCGTGTCAGCCAACGGCACGATCTGGTGCAACTCCGGACGTCGGATAGTCCGCTTCAACTCCCACCGCGACCGCATAGCTACGGGCCGGGCCTCCAGCCCCGTGCCGGGGTGCGGCTTCTCTGGCAACATGCTTTGCACCACAACGTCCTCCGGCCCTGAACCAGCTTCGGCATCAAGCGGCAGCTATCGCTAGGGGGAAGGGGTCTTGAGGGCGTAGTAGGGGTTCCGGCGTCCCTAGCGCGCAGATCGGCGGGGTAAGCGTGCCATCAGCCTACGCAGCCGGTATCTCTACCGCTAAGCGGTTGGCGATCGGCGTGTAGAGGTCGACTTCGGCTTCCGGAGCGCGGATCGAAACCAGCAACGCGTACCGCGCGGACCGCTCCCAGCGCTGCAAGCTCGGCTTCTCCTTCCACCAGCCGCTGACCGGGAAGACGCCGATCGAGTCACGCTCAGCCAGAGCGGCGGCGCTGCCCCGCCAAATGTCGGAGTGGACAGACCCGCGGTCCCGGATCGTGCTCAGCACCCAATCATCACCGCCCGCCGCCGCGCCGACCTCGCCTTCCTCTTCAGCTTCGGCGGCGCGGTTTATGCGCTGCCGGAACTGGGCGAGCGTCTCGAGCGAGCGTTTGACCGCAAAGCGGAGCGCGTGCGAGGCGTAGCGGTGGCGGCGGGTCCAGCCGCGCTCCCCGGGGTTGGGTTCGACGAAGTAGGACAGCGTCACGCGAAGCTCCACGTCCTGATCGCCGAGCGCCAGCAGCTCCTCTCGCGGCCAGGGCAGTCGATGCAGGTGCATGTCGCGCGTCTTGATCTGCGAACCGTCCTTGCGGAACGGAAGCAGCGCATCTTCGACCATCAAGGTCGCGTCGTTGCTGGCGCTCATGATTGCCCGGCCGAGGTCGGGCACGCCCCATCCGTAGCGACGCAACATCGCCGCTTTCTGCGCCTGCGAGCCGGCGGCGTCAAGGTGAGCACGCATCGCCGGTGTCCACTCCGCCGAATGGACGACTAGGCCGCGCACCGTCTCGGCCCAGAGTTCCGGCCGTTCGGCCATCACACCGGCGCAGAGGTTCGCCGCGAGCGCCGAGGCGGCGCTCGTGTCGCCGAAACTGTCGAATAGGCGCTGGTTCGGTCGATAGTGTGTCGTAATTAGCTGGAGGTCGTCGATTGCCTCTGCGGGGTTAACGCCGTCGTGCGCGAAATTGCCGCCTTCAAAGACGACGTCGGGCCGGATCGGCCACTGACGATCCCACACATTCGAGGTGCGGCTAGCCGGCGAGAGGTCGCCTGCCGGCGCCACCGTTTCCCAGCCATGATGGTCGGGATGGGTGATGGTGATCTTGTCGGTGTAGGCACCGGCGACAAGCGCATTCCAGGCCTGGCAGGGGTTCTCGGCTTCAGCGAGATCGTTGCTGTCGAGATAGTCCGCGGCAACGATGTCATCGCGCATATTGCCGGCTGCCAACACCATCAACCGCCGCTCGGCTCCGCCGCCGTAGCAGAGCTTGTCGACGGCGGCGGACCAGGATGACGGACGCCCCCGACCGAGCCCAACCTCGCTGGTCACCGCCATGACGAACACCCGCCGGCGACGGGGCGCTTCGGCTTCAGCCTTTCCAATGCCGACCTCGGTCACGGCACCGTAAAGTTCGGGATCGTTTTGTGCATTCGGCGGCAGGATCTTTACCGTCTCCAGGCGATGCCTGAGTGGGATCGCGCCGCCTTGAGTCAGCGCCGCTTCGAGGTCGCCGTAGAGCGAAACGCCGGCCATCTGAGTCCCATGCCCGGTCCAGTAGGCGCTGTCGCCGACGCCCCAGGCGTCGTCATAGGCGTGCTGATCGCTAGCCTCGAGGCCCGGCGCAAGCAGCGGATGATCGCGCGCCGCCCCGCTGTCGAGGATACAGACCGCAGGGGCGAGCGCTGAGGGCGTCTCGGCGCGGTCAACCAGATCACCAGCCCAGTCCGCCTGCTCGACCGGTCGCATGTCTAGGAAGAAGCTCGGCGTATCCTTAGCCGCGCGCAGCTCGGCCACAGCATCCGTGTTCTCCACCAGCCGGGTCATCGTCTCCGAGTCGGACAAAACCAGCACAACGTCGCGCTCGGGAAAGCTGACTAGGTGCTCCTTAATCCTGACGTGGAGCCGAGCCGCGACCGCCCGAAAGTTCGGCAGGCGTCCATCGCGAACCCAGACCTCCCACCACGCTGTCACCCCGGCCGGCGGCAGCAGGGCGGTGTCGTCCGTGAACAGTGACCGGACGGCCGCGAGCCGCACGTCCTCGATCCTGGCAATCAAATTCTGATTCTTCGGCTGCCCGCCCGGCGTCAACTCGTCCCGATACTGTTCGACCTTGCCGGCATAGTAGTCCGCCACGGCCTCCGGCACGAAGACGGTCGCCGTGACGAGTTCGTCGCCCTCGGCTGGCGGGCGCACCGCCACAAGCTCGATCTTTTTGACCCGGTTTTCCAAGGCATCGAGCGCGCCCTGATGCTCGGCCGGCACCTCGAACTCCAGATAAAAGCCGCGCTCCCCCTCGGCGACCGTCTCGTCACGGGCCGCCAATTGAGTGCGCGCGCCGGCGATGGCGAGCCCGAGCGACTGTTCCAGCTTGGCTGCGTGCGCCGCACGGGCGCGCGCCGGCGGCAATCCGCCGCCACCGCGCCGAGGCGACGTATAGATCTCGTTTTCGCCGCCACCCTGAACCAGGAGGTGCGGCCGGTCGCGGGGGGCCTTCGCCATGGTCCAATTACCGAATCAAAGGGCGGCGGCTTTGCGCTCCGCCAGCGCCGTCAGGAGTGTGGGCGTCAGCACCTGCTCCGATCCGCCGAGCACGGCCACCTTGGCAGCCTCGTCTGCGGCGCGCGCGATCTCCGCCTGGCTCAAGCCAGAGGCAACTTCGAGAACTGGCCCCCAGTCAAGACCGGCGCGGTCGAACGTTGAGAGATGATTTTCCAGAATGCCCTGGGCGACCTCCGAGGTCGGCAGATCGTAGGCGATTACGTCATCGAACCGCCGAAACAACGCCTTGTCGAGAAGCTCCGGGTGGTTTGTCGCCGCCACGATGAGACTAGGCCCATCGTCGTTCTCGAGGAACTGTAGGAACGAGTTGAGGACGCGGCGGATCTCGCCGACATCGTTCGGCGCGGCGCGTTGAGCGCCGATGGCGTCGAACTCATCGAAGAAGTAGACGCCACGCTGAAGGGAGATGGCATCGAACACCAGTCGGAGCCGCGTCGCCGTCTCGCCCATCAACTTGCCCATCAGTCCATCGTAGAGGACGGTGAACAGCGGCAGCTTCAGCTCGCCCGCGAGCGCCGCGGCGCTCATCGTCTTGCCCGAGCCAGGTGGCCCGACGAGAAGCAGCTTGCGTCGAGGTTGTAGCCCTCGCGCGCGAAGGCGCTCCTGCTGGCGCTGCTCAGTGAGCACGCGGCCGAGCCGTTCTCTTAGCGGTGCCGTCAGGACCATACTGTTTAGCCGGACATCGGAATAGCGAGCGGCTAAAAGGCTTGTGAGCTCGCCTTTCGGCTGCGCGATCGGGACAGGCCCGGCGCCGCGCCGCGCAACATTGGCGACCTTCCCCTTGGCAGCATCGATCAGCTCGCGGAGGTCCTGCGCCAGCTTACCGTGACCCTGACGAGCCTCGTGCGCCGCAAGCTGCGTCGCCACCGAGAGGAAACGGTCATCGTCCCCCGCGATATGGCTTTGCAGCAAGGCAACGATATGGCGCGCTGTTGTCATAGCTTCCTTAGCTTCGGCAGGGTTTCCAGACTCCTTTGACGCCCCTGACTCTAGCGGCGGTCGCTTGATCTGTATCGGGAAAACGTGCCTGGGCTCCTAACGTGACGACAAGGGTCCCCAACCTTTGAGGCGCCCCGCGGCGACCGTTGCCTGCTCGTCGCCGCCTCCGACCTGCCTAACCCCATACAGAGCCTGGCAATCCGCCACGCAGGCCCCCGTGCTAAGAACACGGCCCCCATGAAGGTTTGGTTTCATCTGGAAGCGCGGATCAGGTAAGCGCTTACGGCCGATGCGATGGTGACGACCAGCTCCGCTTCCTCGAAGCGCGGGTCGCGACCCTCCCGGATGTGTCGGCCCTGCTCGGACGCGAAACCCCATAGCTTTTCCAGGGCAACATCCATCGGCCTTGGCATCGTCAGCTCGGGAATAAGCTGGCCGAGCGTCTTCGACGGTTGACCGGTCACGTCGCGAACCACGCACTCCAGAGCCGCCATGGCGTGCTGAATTGCTCCGGTGACATCCGCCGTCGGGCGGCGCGAGATGTCGCGCAGCGCTTCGTGCATCTCGTTCGCCGCGGTCCTGCGACCTGCCTCTTCCATCACGCCTCGCGCCGTTGAGAGCGCCTGGGCAAAGACCTCCGAACCGCGAACGATGATACGTCCTTCCCGCATCTCCCAGCCTATTCCGTTGTCCCGGAACAGTTCGTTCAACCGCTCCTGAAATTCGTGGCCGCGGGAAGAGTCGGAGGACACGAGACGATCGTAGAAGCCCTCCGCGATGTCATAAACGCGGAACCAAGGTGCGCTGGCGACCAAGTGCTCGACTTCGCCGAAGACGTTTGGGTAGGCGGACCAGTTGCTCGGATCGGGCCGCTTGAGCAGGATGCCGCACACTTCCAAACGGGCATTGAGCGGACTCAGGCCGAGACTGTCGGCCAGCATGACGAGGCCGTAGCGCAACTCGTCGGGAGCATCCTCGCGGACTGTGATTTCCGGCTCGGCGGCGCGATAGCCCATGCGCCGCGAAAACGATTGGTCGGGCACGGCGTCAGGCCGCGACGACAGAAATCCGCCCGGCAGGGCGCGAGCAGGGTTTGTTGTGAATGAGGATCTCGACGTCCTGATCGAGCGCGGTGAGAAAGATCATCAGCCGCTCGACCGAAAAGCCGTCGAGCTTGTAGTTCGCCAACGCCGACACTTTCGGCTGGTTGACGTTCAGCTTCTCCGCCGTGGCGGCCTGGGTCAGCCGACGCCGGGCTACGACGCCGTTGATTGCATCAGCTAGGCGCAGCTTCGTCTGGCGCTCGTCCGCGTCGGCATAGCGGAGGTCGGCGAACACGTTGCCAGTGCCGCGGGTGATCGTCTCGTCATCCATAGCTTCAACGCTCCGGCTTATCATACGGCCCTCGTGATCCTCTTGCGCCACCGCCAATCATCGCTCAACGAGATCAATATCGACCTGCGCCGACCTTCACGGTCTCCGGCAACCCCAGGAAGTCCTTCTTGGACGGCCCACCCAGCCGAGCGTCTTTGTTACCTGCCGCCAACGTGCCAGCCATGCCCTTATATCCCACTTTCAGGATACCTGTTCAAGAGCGGCCGAGCTGGCGGCCCAGGGCGCTATCGAAAATCCCGTGTCCGTACCTTGATCGCGTCCAGTGACAGGTCGGGGATGTAGATGTCGCGCGGCTTGACCCCGCCGGGCGGAAGCTCGCGGGCGTCTCGGCCCGATCCGCCGTAGTGAAACTCGTCGCCTCGCCCGTGGGGCAATGGGAACGTCCTATCGCGATCACCGACGCTGGCCAGCGCGTCCGACAGGTCATGCAGTCGATCCACAACGATGTGGACCACCTCGCCCTCCCGCCGGACCCGCCCGTCGACGCCAAGCATCGCGGCCGAAAGCACCACGCGCCGCTGCTTCTCGAACAGGGTGGGCCACACGACCAGGTTGGCGACGCCGGTCTCATCCTCGATGGTAATGAACATCACGCCTTTGGCGGACCCAGGCTTCTGCCGCACGAGCACCAAGCCGGCCACCTTCACGGATCGCCCGTCCCGCGTGGCTCCCGCGTCGGCGCAGGTTAGAACATTCTGGGCCGCGAGATCACGCCGGAGGAAGCTGATGGGATGTTCGCGCAGCGTCAGGCCGACGTGGCCGTAGTCCTCGACGACCTCGCGGCCGGCGGTCATCGCCTTCAGCGTGACCGGCTCCTCGCTGACCTCTGGCACGACGGCTTGTTCCCGTGCAGAGGCAGCCGCGAACAGCGGGAGCGGTTCGTCGCGGAGCGCCTTGATGGCCCAGAGCGCTTCGCGCCGGGCGATCCCCAGCGCCGGCCCGAAGGCGTCGGCCTTGGCCAGCTCGACCAGGCTCCCGACCGGCGCCTCCGCGCGGCGCCACAGCTCGTCGACGCTGGCGAACGGGCAGTCGGCGCGCCCGGCGAGGATCTTGGCCGCATCGGCGTTCGCCAAGCCGCGCACCATGCGCATGCCGAGCCGGACCGCAAAGCGGTCCTGTCCGAGTGGCTCGAGCGTGCAGTCCCATCGCGAGGCGTTGACGCAGACCGGCCGGATCTCGACGTCGTGATCGCGCGCATCGCGCACGATCTGGGCGGGCGCGTAGAACCCCATCGGCTGCGCGTTGAGCAGCGCGGCACAGAACACGTCCGGGTGCCAGCACTTCAGCCAGGACGAGGCATAGGCGATCAGCGCGAAAGAGGCGGCGTGGCTTTCCGGGAAGCCGTAGGAGCCGAACCCTTCCAGCTGAGTGAAAGTGCGGGTCGCGAACTCTTTCGTGTAGCCGCGGGCCACCATACCATCGACCAGCTTCTTGCCGAATGAAGACACGCCGCCGGTGAACTTGAACGTCGCCATGGCGCGGCGGAGCTGGTCCGCCTCGCCGGCGGTGAACCCGGCACACTCGATCGCCACCCGCATCGCTTGTTCCTGAAACAACGGCACGCCGAGCGTCTTGCCCAGCACCTGCTCCAGCTCGGGTTTGGGGTAGTCGACCGGTTCCTTGCGCTCGCGCCGCCGCAGATACGGATGGACCATGTCGCCCTGGATCGGGCCGGGCCGCACGATCGCGACCTCGATGACCAGGTCGTAGAAGGTGCGCGGTTTCATCCGCGGCAGCATCGCCATCTGCGCCCGGCTTTCGATCTGAAAGGTGCCGAGCGTGTCGGCCTTGCGGATCATGGCGTAGGTGCGCGGGTCCTCGGCCGGGATGGTGGCGAGATCGAGCGCGATCCCCTTGTGCTCGGCCAGCAGGTCGAACCCGCGCCTCATGCAGCTCAGCATCCCGAGCGCCAGCACGTCCACCTTCATGAATTTCAGGGCCTCGATGTCGTCCTTGTCCCACTCGATCACCTGCCTATCCTTCATGGCCGCGGGCTCGATCGGGACCAGCTCGTCGAGGCGGTCGTTCGTCAGCACGAAGCCGCCGGGATGCTGACTGAGATGACGCGGCGCGCCGATCAGTTGGCGGGCGAGGTCCAGCGCCAGGCGCAGACGCCGGTCGCCCATGTTGAGGTTCAGCTCCCCGGCGTGCTTCGGTTCCACGCCTTCGGTCGACCAGCTCCACACCTGCGACGAGAGCATCTTGATGAGATCTTCGGTGAGACCCAGCGCCTTGCCGACGTCCCGCAACGCCCCCTTGGCGCGGTAACGGATCACGGTCGAACAGAGCGCGGCACGGTCGCGGCCATAGGTGTCGTAGACCCACTGCATGACGACCTCGCGCCGCTCGTGCTCGAAGTCGACGTCGATGTCGGGCGGCTCCTTGCGCTCCTGGCTGACGAAGCGCTCGAACAGGAGGTCGTTGCGCTCGGGATCGATGCTGGTGATGCCGAGCACGTAGCAGACCGCCGAGTTGGCCGCCGACCCGCGGCCCTGGCAGAGGATCTCGCGGCTGCGCGCGAACTGCACAATCGAGTTCACGGTCAGGAAGTACGGCGCATAGCCAAGCTCCCGGATCAGCGTCAGCTCGTGACGGAGGCCCACCTTCACCTTCTCGGGCACGCCCTCCGGGTATCGGGCGTCCGCGCCCTGCCAGGTCAGCCACTCCAGCGCCTCCTGCGGGGTCAGCCCCGGTATCGTGGCCTCCTCGGGATACTGGTACGCCAATTCGTCGAGGTTGAAGCGACAGCGGTCGGCGATCTCCAACGTACGCGTGAGCGCCTCCGGGTAGCGGGCGAACAGCCGGTGCATCTCCGCCGCCGGCTTCAGGTGGCGGTCGCCGGACCGTTCCCGCTTGAACCCGACGTCGTCGATCGTGCATCCCTCTCGGATGCAGGTGACGACATCCTGCAGCACCCGACGTTCGGGGTGGTGAAACAGCACGTCACCGGTGACGACGGTGCGGACCCGCGCCTGTGTCGCCAGGTTCGACAGCCTGTGCAGGCGCAACTGGTCGCGCGGCCGACGCCGCAGCGTCAGCGCGCAATAGGCCCCGCCACCGAAGATCTCGGCGACGCGCCGGAGTTGGCCCGTGCAGGCCGCGTCGGCCTTGTCGGGCACGAGCACCCCGATCAGCCCCTCGGCGTAGAGCGCCAGGTCGTCCCAGCCGAGGATGCACTTGGCCTTGCCGCCGCGCCGCTTGCCGAGCGACAGGAGCCGGCAGAGGCGGGCATAGGCGGGGCGGTCGGTTGGATAGACCAAGATGGCCGCCCCATCCGTCAGGTCGAGGCGGCAACCGACGATGAGCCTCACGCCCGTGACCTTGGCGGCTTCGTGACCGCGCACGATCCCGGCGAGGCTGTTGCGGTCGGTGATCGCCAGCGCCTCGATCCCGGCCACCGCGGCCTGGCTGAACAGCTCGTCGCAGGACGAGGCGCCGCGCAGGAAGCTGAAGTGCGACGCGCACTGAAGCTCGGCATAGCTCACGCGAACAGGCCGTGCAGGAACCAGCGCTGCGAGCCCGTCTCGACGTCGACGCCATTGCCGGCGCGGAACAGCCAGAAGCGCGCGCCGTCGTCGCACTCGGCCTGGAAGTAGTCCCGAACCGCCGTCATTTCCGCGTCGCGGCGACCCCATTCGCCGTAGATCCGCTCCGGCCCGTCGGCGCACTTGATGCGTCGTCGCACGCCCCGCCATGTGAAGTGGCTCGGTGGATGGTCGGGGAGCAGCGCGATCGTGTCGATCGGCTCGGGTGGCTTGAGCAACCGTGTGGGTCGCGGCCAGTCCGGCGGCCAGCGCATGTCGGTCGCCGCCGCCAGCGGCGCGACCTTGCGCACCGAGCGCTCGGGGACGTCGCTCTCCACCGCCGCCAGCCGGTAAAGCCGCTGCGCACCCACGCGGTTGGCGAGGGTGTCGATCAGACCGGATACGTCCGGCTCGGCGCCGTCCGTGAGGCTGCTCGCCACAGCGCGATAGGCCAGCGGCTCGGCGACCGGCGCGGACAGCGCCATCAGCTCGATCCCGAAGCCCGGCTCGATCGTCTCGATCCTGTCGGTCAGGAGGCGGGTCAGGCGCTCGATGTCGCGCACCGGCTTCGCCGTTCCGATCCGCACCGCCTCGATGCGATTGTCGACGCGGTGGCAGAGGAGGTCCAACCGACGGGCACCGAGGCCGCGGCTCTCCAGCACCGTGCAGAGCGCCGACGTCAGCTTCTCGACATAGCGCGCGATGGTCTCGGCCGCGCCGATCGGCTCGGCGAAGCGCCGCTCGACCCGGATCAGCTGCGGCGGTTCGATCGCGATCACCGGCTCGGGCACTCGCCCGTGGGCCTGGTCGAGCCGTCGGCCCAGCTCCGGCCCAAACCGCAACGTCAACGGCGCCCGCGGCTGCGCCTCGACCTCGCCGATCCGGTCGAAGCCCATCTGCTTCAAGCCCGCGACGAGTCCGCCCGAAAGGCGCAGTGCCGCGAGTGGAAGATCGGCGATCGCCTGACCGGCGTTGCCTTGGGCGACGACGAGGGTCGCCCGGCCGCCGTACCGTGCCAGCGCGTGCGCGGCGCCATAGGTCGGCGCCATTGCGGCTCGACCACGCACGCCGGCTGCGCGCAGGCGCTTGACGAGATCGGCCAGTAGCCCTTCTTCGCCGCCGAAGAGGTGCGTGGAGCCGCTCGCATCGATCAGCAGACCGTCCGGCCGATCCGCCATTACGATGGGCGCGTAGCGCTTGAGCGCCCACAGACCGAGATCGTCCAGGGCGGCCGCGTCCGCCGCCGGCGCTGCGTCGTGGACGACCAGGCCTGGAACGAGCGCATGGGCTTGGGTCGCGGCAAGCCCGGGACGGAGGCCCAGCGCCTGGGCCGCGGCGTCCGCGGCCGTCACGACGCGCTTGCGCCCCTCGCGCCCGACCATCACCAACGGCACCTCAGGCGGAGGCGCGGCGGAGCCCAGCCTGCGACGCAGCCGATCGGTCGGCCAGGTCGGCAGGCAGAGCGAGACGACCCGTTGCATCGCATGCCTCCACGTCGAACTCCGCGCACTCGCCCGCGCGACAGCGGATCAGCTCGACGAACCAGCGGGCGCGGCCGACCCCTGGAACCGATAGGGGCGTCGAAGGCAGTGCCGTCACCCGCCAGCGCGTGATCGCGGCGGTAGGCTGGCCGAAGTCGGCGGCTTCGGTCGCGCGTCGCCACCGGCGGACCGCGATGCCGATCGTGCCTGACGCTTCTGCGGCGAGTTGGAGTCGGCGCGAAGCCGTCATCGACAACCGCGCCAGCTCGGCGACGACGCCCGCCAGACCGCCGTGGCGCAGCCCTTCCTCGAAACAGGCGAGCACGGTCTGCTCGTCCCCGGCCTCGACGTAGATGACCCGGTCCGGGTGTAGGCCCGCCTGGTCGATGGCGGGCGCGAAAAGGTCGGGGCGCGTGACGCACCAGAGGACGCGGCCAGGGAGCCGCGCCACGATGCCGGCCGCGAACATGGCTGCCGCGGCGCCATCCACGGCGCCCGATCCGCCCCCACCGACCTCGTGCAACGCGCCGAGCGCGAGCCCGCCTCCCGGAAGCGCGGCATCGATCACGGCCTCGCCAAACGGCAGCACCGCGTGCGCGACCCGTCCCGTCGACTCGATCCGGGCAATTCGCGCGCGTAAATCGCTCAAAGCCAGACGAGGCCGAGCCTCCGTCATGAGGCCTCCTCCTCGTCGTTAGCCGTTCCCTATTTGTTCTTCGGAAGCCGGTCGCGAGTCAACGGGAGTCTTCGCGTGTCCACAGACCAGACCAGACCGTCAGGCCACGTCGGGCGCGTCGCCGTCCCCCGCTGTAAGCCTCAGCTAATCGCTCGCGGCTCGCATGGTCTCGACCTGCAGCGAACCCGCCGGAAGCGGCCGAAGCAGCTCAGACTCGGGTTTACTGAGGTCGATCCAGGCGGCCCATTGCTCGGGCCTCAGCACCACGATCTGGCGCGAGTGATACGGCTGAACGTCCTCGCCCGGATCGGTGGTGAGCATGGCGAAGGCGGGCGAGGCGTCGCCCTTGCCCTCCCGCCATAGACCGGCGATCGCCATGAACGGCGCGCCCTTGAGGGTGAAGCGATGCTTCGCCTTGGGGTACTTCTTGCCGGTGAACTCGAAGAAGGCGGAGGCCGGGATCAGGCAGCGGTTGCTCTTGTCGAAGTGGCGGCCTTCCGAACGGAAGTTGAAGATCGGACCGCTCCGTGCGCTAGCCGGCGGAAAGCCGAAGGTCATCGCCGCAAGCTCGATCCCGTTGCCGGCGGCCCGCATCACGGGTCCCGTATCGCCGATCCGGATGTCGTCGGCTTGCGGCAGGTCGCGCTCGCCTTGTTCAGTCGGCGTGCCGAGGGCGAGCCCCTGCATCATCCCGCAATACTCTCGCCACTTCACGTGCTGCTCGTAGTCGTTGCACATCCGCCGATCCGCCCTCCCTGAATGCCGCCTTTACGGCTCAGCGTAGTCCAGGAAAGCCGGCATGGTGAGGGGAAAGCCCCGCCCTGTGGACGAGCCTCGCGTCTCGGCCGATCCCTTCTGCGGGCGCAACGCCCCGGTGAGAGGGAGAGGGCCGCGGCTGTCGCCGTGACGGGCTTCAGGGTCGAGAGCGGCTCCCGGCCGGCCCGTCGCGGAGATCCGCCATGCCTCGTTCCTCATCCCACCCGGCCCCCGGCGCCGAGCGTGCCAACCTCTACGACGAGATCACCACCCGCATCGTCGCCGAGCTGGAAGCCGGGCGGTTGCCTTGGGTCCAGCCCTGGGGAACGGCCGGCGTGTCGGCCCCGCTCGCCATGCCGAAGAACGCCTCGACCGGTCGGGCCTACTCGGGCGTCAACGTGCTGATCCTCTGGGGCGCGGTGGTTGCCCGCGGCTTCTCCTGCCAGAGCTGGCTCACTTTCCGGCAGGCGCTGGCGCTGGGCGGCAACGTCCGCAAGGGCGAGCGCGGCACCACCGTCGTCTACGCCGACCGCTTCATCCCCGACGACGAGAGGCGCCGCGCCCGCGAGACGGGCGACGACGCCCAGGCGATCCCGTTCTTGAAGCGCTTCACGGTCTTCTCGACCGATCAGTGCGAGGGCTTGCCCGAGGACCTCGCGACCGCGCCGCTCCCCGTCCCCGAAAGCCTGATCCTGCCGGAGGTCGAGACGCTGATCCGCGCCAGCGGTGCCGACGTGCGGCTCGGCGGCGACAAGGCGTTCTACGCGCCGGGACTCGACTACATCCAGGTCCCCCGGCCCGAGGCCTATTTCGAGCCGATCAACTGGCACCGCACTGCGCTCCATGAGCTATCGCATTGGTCGGGCGCACCGCACCGGCTCGGACGCGACCTGTCGGGCGGCTTCGGCTCGAAACTCTACGCCAAGGAGGAACTGGTCGCGGAGATCTCGGCGGCGTTCCTCTGCGCTACGCTCGGGATCACGCCGACGGTCCGTCACAGCGACTACATCGCGTCGTGGCTGGACGTGCTGCGCGAGGACAACCGCGCCATCGTCCGCGCCGCCTCGGCCGCGTCGAAGGCGACCGATTACCTGCTCGCCTTCCGGCCCGGTGCTGACGCGCCGGTCGCCTCGTCGGCGGACCACGAGCGGAAGGCGGCGTGATGAACGCGTTCACCCCCATCGCCCGCTTCGAGGCGCCTACCAGGAGCGATCCGGCTTCGAGTACTCAGCCTTGTCGCCAGCGTGCAGTCAACGATCTTTGCCCGACAGTCCACGCATGAGGAGATCGGCTGAAGGTGCCCTCGATGTCCGAGGTAATTTTCCCGCGAGTGTCGATTCCTGACAGGCTCGCGCGTCTGAGGGTCGGAGAGATGCGATTGACGCATCCTCAAAATTCGAAGGAGGGCCGCACACATGCAATACGCACTGCTGATATACGAGGACGAACAGGCAATGGGGAAGAACGAGGGCGGCCCAGCGTTCATGGAACTGGTTCAGCAGCATATGGCCTTTTCGCCCGAGCTTCGCGCCAAAGGCATCCAGATCGGAGGCGCGGGGCTCAAGGGGACGAATTCGGCCACCACGGTGCGCGACCGGAATGGGACGCGGACAATCCACGACGGACCCTTCAGCGAAACCAAAGAACAGCTGGGAGGTATCTACCTGATCGAAGTGCCCGACTTGGATGCGGCCATCGACATCGCGCGAAATATGCCGTTGGCCGAGGGTGGTACGGTCGAAATTCGGCCTCTGCTTGGGCCAGGATGAGCGTCGCCGCGCTCGATATCAGCGTTCGGAAGGCGGGCGGGCGCCTCGTCGCTGCGCTCGCCGCCCGGTATCGCGACTTGGACGTCGCCGAAGAGGCGTTCGCCGAGGCTTGCGCGCGGGCGGCCGCAGCCTGGGCGAGGCAAGGCGCTCCACGCGACCCGTCCGCGTGGCTTTATCGCACGGCAGAGCGCGCCGCCCTCGACTCATTCCGGCGACAGCGCACGCGCGAGCGGCTGGCGCCCGATCCCCCATCCCCGGAACCGACCGTGGAGGACGCCCTTCTGGACGACGCCAACCTGATCCCAGACGAGCGGCTGAGGCTGATCTTCGTCTGCTGTCACCCGGCCGTGGCCCCGGAGGCCCGGGCGGCGCTTACGCTTCGATTGGTGTGCGGCCTCTCCGCGCGCGAGATCGCCCGCGCCTTCCTGATTTCCGAGCCGACCCTTCTTCAGCGGCTAGTGCGCGCGAAGCGCAAGATCGCCGATGCCGGAGTGTCGTTCGAGATCCCTGGCCCGGAAGCCTGGCCCGAGCGGCTCGACGCCGTTCTGTCCACTTTGGAGGTGGCCTACGCTAAGGCGCACGAGGACGCGGCCGGCGCGGGGCCGCACGCGAGCTACGCCGCGGAAATCCTTGAGCTGACGCGCGTGCTGACAGAGCTCCTGCCCAGTGAGCCCGAGGCGCTCGCGCTGGCCGCCCTGGTCCGCTACGCCGAGGCGCGCCGTCCGGCTAGGCTCGACGAGCACGGCGCGATGGTGCCGCTCTCCGACCAGGAGCCGGAACTATGGCGGCGGCCGTTAATCCACGCGGCTGAAGCCTATCTGAAACGGGCCGCTGCGCTGGGCGGTCTGGGCCCACGCGCCTTTCAAGCAGCAATCCAGAGCGCCTGGTGCGCGCGCAAGAGCTTGGTGGAACCTCCGCCCTGGCGCACGGTCCTTGGCCTCTACGACGCCCTGCTCGCCTATCGAGACGATCCCGTAGTCCGCCTGAACCGTGCCGTGGCCGTGGCCGAGATCGTGGACGCGCCGACGGCGCTGCGCGATGTTGAGGCGCTGGATCGCGGAGCGCTGGCGAGCTTCCTTCCGTATCACGCGGTCAGGGCCGATCTACTCCGCCGGGCGGGCCGGGTGGAGGAAGCTCGTCTTGCCTATGAGGCGGTTCTTGCCCTCGATCCGGCGCCGGCAGAGCGGCTCTGGCTGGAGCGGCGGAGAAACGGCTTGGGACCAAGCGGCTGATCCCCGCCCGTTCGGGCTTCCTGGACCAAGTGAAGTTCCTCCGATTGACGCAAGGCTCAGCGGTCTCGCGATGGCGCGACAGCTTGGCCTTGCCTCGCCCGCGCCCTCGAACTGCCAAAGGATTTCTTGAGCCGTGTCGAATCCACTCGCCGTCAGCCGTCTCTCGGTTGGGTGCTGGAGCAGCGACCCGGGCCAACGACGGAGGATCTCCCAGATGCTGAGTGCAAACGTAGAGAGCAACAAGCAAACAGTTCACAAGCTCTTCGACGAGGTTATCAACACCGGGCAGCTTGACCTGTGTGATCGATACCTCGCCCGCGACAGGGTAGACCATCAGGACTATGGAATGCCGGCGGGTTCTTCCAACGGGCATGATGGATTTCAGCGAACACTCGGCGTTTTCTTGGAAGGCTTCCCGGACCTGCATCTTACGATTAACTTCATCATCGCCGACGAGGACCGCTTGGCGGCTTACGTCACCACGGAAGGCACCCACACCGGATCGTTCATGGGCGTCCCGGCGACGGGAAAACGATTCAGTGTCAACGGGACCGACATCTTCGCTTTCAATGAAGCGGGGTTGGTCTCGGACCATTGGGGCGCCTTCGATGCTTTAGGCATGATGAGGCAGCTTGGCTTCATGACGGCAGCGCAGCCTCCTCGCGTGGCAGAAGGCGTGTAGCCGGACGGCCAAGCCCCGAAGATATTGTCCGGATGGCGTCAAAGCCTGAAGCGGGTTTACGGCTTCATAGCTTTCCGGCTTCCCGGGACAGATGGATTAAGAGTGAGAGGGAGGAGCGGGTCGGGTGACGGGTTGGAGGTCGAGAGAGAGTTTCCCGGCCGCCCGTCGTGGAGTCCCCCGACATGGCTACCGCCGTTCAGAAGATCGCGTCGCTCGGCAACACCCGCGACATCCCCTTCAACAAGCTCGTGCTCTCGCAGTCCAACGTCCGCCGCGTGAAGGGCACCGTCTCGATCGAGGACCTCGCTGAGTCCATCGCCCATCGTGGCCTTCTCCAGAACCTCAATGTCCGCCCCGTGGTGGACGCCGAGGGCCAGGAGACCGGCCTGTTCGAGGTGCCGGCCGGCGGTCGCCGCTTCCGTGCGCTGGAGCTGCTCGTCAAGACGAAACGCCTGGCCAAGACCGCGCCGGTCGCGTGCAACGTGCGCGAGGCGTGTTCGCCGATCTCGGCCGAGGAGGACAGCCTCGCCGAGAACACCCACCGCGAGGACCTGCATCCGCTCGACCAGTTCCGCGCGTTTCAGGTGCTTGTGGAGCGTGGGCTGCGCGTCGAGGACATCGCGGCCCGGTTCTTCGTCACCCCGCAGGTAGTCCGGCAGCGGCTGAAGCTCGCCTCGGTCGCGCCAAAGCTGCTCGACGTCTACGCCGAAGACGGCATGACGCTCGACCTCCTGATGGCGTTCACGGTCAGCGCCGACCACGCCCGCCAGGAGCAGGTGTGGGAAGCGCTCGCGCGGCAGAACTACCGCGAGCCGTACCAGGTCCGCCGCGCGCTGACCGAGGGTGCCGTGCGTGCGTCCGACAAGCGCGCCCAGTTCGTCGGCGTCGGGGTCTACGAGGGGGCGGGCGGCATCGTGCTGCGCGACCTCTTCCAGACCGATGACGGCGGCTGGCTACAGGACCCTGCGCTGCTCGACATGCTCGCGATCGAGAAACTGCGGGAGGAGGCGCGGGCGGTCGCGGCCGAGGGCTGGAAGTGGGTCGAGGTCGCGATCGGCTTTCCGCATGGGCATGACCGCGCGCTCCGGCGGCTCCACGCGGCGCCGGTTCTGACCGAAGAGGAGCAGGCCACCTACGACGCCTTGCAGACCGAGTACGGCACGATCGAGGAGACCTATTCGAACTCGCCCGACGACCTGCCGCACGAGGTCGACCAGCGGTTCCGCGAGATCGGGGCGGCGCTGGACGTCTTCCACAACCGGAGCCCAAGCTTCGAGCCCGCCGACATGGCGCGCGCGGGCGCGTTCGTCGGCATCGACGGCGCGGGCAATCTGAAGGTCAAGCGCGGGTTCGTGCGGCCCGAGGATGAGACTCCCATCGTCGAGCCGGAGGTGCCGGCGAGCGACGGCGGCGAGGAGATGACCGCGAACTCCTACGCCCAGGCGAGCGGCACCATGCCGCCCGTGCAGCGCGCCGTCATCACGGTCGGCGGCGCGTCCGACCCCGAGCCGGCCGAGGAGGACGAGGGCGTGAAACCCTTGCCCGAGCGGCTGCTGGCCGAGCTGACCGCCCATCGCACGCTCGCGCTACGCGATGCGGTCGCGTCCAGCCCGCACGTCGCCACGACGGCGCTGCTCCACAAGCTTGTCTCCGACACCTTCCAGGGCGTGTCGGCGTCGGGCGGCTGCCTGGAAGTGTCGGTTCGCCACGTCTTCTTCCCCGCCCAGGCCGACGACCTGAAGGACAGCGCGTCAGCGAAGGCCATCGACGAGCGGCAGAAGGCGTGGGCGTCAGACCTGCCGTTCGGCGACGACCAGGCGGTCTGGGATTGGCTCGACGTCCTCGACGAGGCGAGCCGGTCGGCGCTTCTGGCCCATTGCGTCAGCTTCGGGGTGAATGCGCTGGTCGAGAAGGTCGACCGCTACGGGGGCGCCGGGCTGTCGCAGCACGTGCTGGCGCGTCGCGTCGGCCAGGCCGACCGGCTGGCCGTGGCGGTCGGGCTCGACATGGCCGACGCCGGCTGGACGCCCACGATCGGCAACTACCTCGGCCGCGTCACCAAGGGCCGAATCCTCGAAGCGGTGCGGGAGGCCAAGGGCGAACAGGCGGCTCAGCTCATCGACCATCTGAAGAAGGGCGACATGGCCAAGGAGGCCGAACGGCTCCTGGCCGGCACCGGCTGGGTGCCCGAGCCGCTGCGCACGCCGGGTCACGACGATACTCAGCGCGACGCCGCGCCGGCAACCGAGGGCGGAGAGCCCGAGGCGCTCCCAGCCTTCCTGGCCGACGAGGACGAGGCGGTCGACGAAAAGCTCAACCCCGAGCCGCACGCCATCGCCGCCGAGTGATCCGGGCGCGCCGATCGCATCTCGACCTGCCCGTTCATCTTCCAGGGCTCGGCGCTGACGCGCCGGGCCCTTTTCTCTTGGGCGCAGCAGAGAGGGAGAGGGGCGCCGTAAAGGGCGAGTCGGGCGGGCTTGAGAGAGAGCGCCGGTCCGCTCGGTCCCCCTCGCTTCCCAGGAGCTTCCTCCCATGGCGACCTCTTCCGCCGGGCTCACGCCTGTTCCCTTCGTTACGCCTTTCGTTCCCGCGGCCTCGGCGCTGATCGCTGTCGCCGAGGCGCTGCTGCCGACGCTCGCGCAGGGTGAGGCCGTCGACGCCCGCGCGCTGCGCGAGGCGATGACGATCACCTTCGGCGGCTCCGATGCTGAGGGCCTCTGGGCGTGGAAGGACGCCTATGACGCCTGCGAGATCGCGCAGCTGCTGTTTCTCCGCCGGTTCGGGCCGGCCATGCGCGCCAAGCCCGTCGCGGCGCAGCTCGCGATGCTGGGCAAGGTCGCCGCGCTCCTGCCTACCCACACGCGTCGTTCGGAGGAGAGTCAGGCGCTCCAGCAGTTCTCGACGCCGGTCCCGCTCGGCTTCGTCGCCGCGACCGCAGCCGCCATGACCTCGGCCGATGTCGTGCTGGAACCGTCGGCCGGGACCGGGCTGCTTGCGGTTTTCGCCGAGCTGGCCGGCGCGTCGCTGACAATGAACGAACTCGGCGACACCCGCGCCGACCTGCTCGTCTCTCTCTTTCCGGCCAGCCCCGTAACGGGCTTCGACGCCGCCCACATCGACGACCACCTCGACCCGCGGCTGCGGCCGAGCGTCGTGCTGATCAACCCGCCGTTCTCGGCCGGCGCGCACGTCGACGGCCGCGTCGCCGACGCCGCCTACCGGCACATCGCCTCGGCGCTGGCGCGCCTGACGGGTGGCGGGCGCCTCGTCGCCATCACCGGCGCATCCTTTTCGCCGGCGAACCCCACCTGGGCCGCCGCCTTCGCTCGATTGCAGGAGCGCGGCAGCGTCGTGTTCACCGCCGCCATCGACAGCCGGGTCTATGCACGCCACGGCACCATGACGGAGACGCGACTGACCGTTATCGACCGCGTGACGTCCGGCGGCGCTGCTGCGACAGCTTCGCTCGGCATGGCGCCCGACACGGCGACGCTGCTCGATTGGGTGACCCGTTACGTGCCGCCACGTCCCGCCTGTACGCCGAGCCGCCCTTCCGGCTCCGCGGATCGGCGTAGAGCCGCTTCTGCGACAACCCGGTTTCGCACGGAGCCGCGCTCGCTCGCACCCATCACGGCCGACGCGATCGAACTGGTCTACGAGGCCGTGGACGTCCCCCCGCAGGGGGGCACACGCCTCAGCGAGGCGCTCTACGAGCCCTTCGCGTTGCAGGCCATCCGCATCCCGAGCGCACGGCCGCACCCGACGCCACTGGTGCAGTCGTCCGCGATGGCGAGCGTTCGCCCACCGCTCCCGAGCTACCGGCCGCACCTGCCCGCCGGTCTGGTGGAACAGGGCCTGCTTTCCGACGCCCAGCTCGAGACCGTGGTCCTGGCCGGCGAGGCGCATTCCGCCCAGCTCGCGGGCGCCTGGACCGTGGACGCCACCTTCGACGTGGTCTCGGCGGCGCCCGAAAGTTCCGAGGCGGTCGTCCGCTTCCGCCGCGGCTTCACGCTGGGCGACGGGACCGGCGCGGGCAAGGGCCGCCAGGTCGCGGGCATCATCCTCGACAACTGGCTGAAGGGTCGTCGCCGGGCGCTTTGGGTGTCGAAGTCCGACACCCTGATCGAGGACGCCCAGCGCGACTGGTCGGCGCTCGGCCAGGAGCGCCTGCTCGTCCAGCCGTTGTCGCGCTTCCGCCAGGGGACCCGGATCCGGCTCGAGCAGGGCGTCCTGTTCGCCACCTACGCCACGCTGCGCTCCGATGCCCGAGAGGAACGTGTTTCGCGCGTCCAGCAGATCGTAGATTGGCTCGGAACAGATTTCGACGGAGTGATCGTCTTCGACGAGAGCCACGCCATGCAGAACGCCGCCGGCGGCAAGGGCGAACGCGGCGACGCCGCGCCCTCGCAGCAGGGACGTGCGGGCCTGCGTCTCCAGCACGCGCTGCCGAACGCACGTGTGCTCTACGTCTCGGCCACGGGCGCCACCACCGTTCAGAACCTCGCCTACGCGCAGCGCCTCGGCCTCTGGGGCGGTGAGGATTTCCCGTTCGCAAACCGTGCCGAGTTCGTCGCCGCGATCGAGACCGGAGGTGTGGCGGCCATGGAGGTGCTGGCCCGCGACCTGAAGGCGCTCGGCCTCTACACCGCCCGCTCGCTCTCCTACGACGGCGTCGAATACGAGTTGGTCGAGCACCCACTCACGCCCGAGCAGACGCGCATCTACGACGCCTATGCGGGCGCGTTCCAGGTCATCCACTCCAACCTCGACGCGGCGCTGCAAGCGACCGGCATTACCGGGGCGGCCAAGGACGGCGGAACGAAGACGCTGAATGCCCAGGCCAAGTCCGCCGCGCGCTCGGCCTTCGAGAGCTCCAAGCAGCGCTTCTTCAACCACCTGATCACGGCGATGAAGACCCCGACGCTGATCGCCTCGGCCGAGGCGGACCTCGCCGCCGGCCACGCCTGCGTGGTGCAGATCGTCTCAACCGGCGAGGCGCTGATGGGGCGTCGCATTGCCGAGATCCCGGCCGAGGACTGGGGCGACGTCCAGGTCGACATCACCCCCCGCGAATATGTCCTCGACTATCTCGCCCACGCCTTCCCGACCCAGCTCTACGAGCCGTTCACCGACGGCGAGGGCAACCTTTCGTCCCGGCCCGTCACCCGCGACGGTCAGCCCGTCCGGTGCCGCGATGCGGTTGCGCGTCGCGACCGGCTGATCGAGCGCCTCGCGTCGCTGCCGCCCGTCCAGGGCGCGCTCGACCAGATCGTGCAGCGGTTCGGAACCGACATGGTGGCCGAAGTCACCGGCCGCTCGCGCCGGATCGTGCGCAAGCGCGGCGAGGACGGTGCCGACCGTCTCGCCATCGAAAGCCGGCCCGCCGGGGCCAACCTCGCCGAGACGTCAGCCTTCATGGACGACGACAAACGCATCCTCGTGTTCAGCGACGCGGGCGGCACGGGGCGCAGCTACCACGCTGACCTCGGGGCCAAGAACCGGCGGCTGCGGGTCCACTACCTGCTCGAGGCTGGGTGGAAGGCCGACGCCGCAATCCAGGGCCTCGGGCGCACCAATCGCACCCACCAGGCGCAGCCGCCGCTGTTCCGGCCGATCGCCACCGACGTGCGCGGCGAGAAGCGGTTCATCTCGACGATCGCCCGGCGCCTCGACACGCTGGGCGCCATCACCCGCGGCCAGCGCCAAACCGGCGGCCAGGGCCTGTTCCGCGCCTCCGACAACCTGGAAAGCGACTACGCCCGCGCCGCGCTTCGCCAGCTCTACACTCTGCTCCTTCTCGGCAAGGTCGAGGGCTGCCCGCTGCAGCGCTTTGAGGACGCCACCGGCCTGTCGCTCACCACCCGGGACGGCGCGATCAAGGAAGAGCTGCCGCCGATCACCCAGTTCCTCAACCGCGTGCTGGCGCTCACCATCGAGCTGCAGAACCTGTTGTTCGAGGTGTTCGACGGCCTGCTCACGGCCCGGATCGAGGGCGCGGTCGCGGCGGGCACCTACGACCTCGGCCTCGAGACGATCACGGCCGAGAGCCTGGCCGTCATCGAGCGCCGGACCGTCTACACCCACCCCGGGACCGGAGCCGAGACGCAGGCGCTCACGGTCGCCCGGCGAGATCGCAACAGGCCGCTCAGCCTGGATGAGGCCCTGGAGCGTGGGGCCGAGCCCCGCGCGCGCCTGCTGATCCACGGCAAGTCGGGCCATGCCGCGGTGCAGGTCCCCGCGCGGAGCGTCACGTTGGACGACGGCGAGGTCGAGCGGCGCATCCGGTTGCTCCGGCCGATGGAGCGCCGGGCCATGTCGCTGGACGCGCTCACTGGGTCGCACTGGGAGGCGGCGGACGAAGCAGAGTTCTCCGAGGCGTGGCAGGCCGAAGTGGACCGGCTGCCTGACTTCGTCGACAGCACCTTCCACATTGTGACCGGGCTGCTGCTGCCGATCTGGCGGCGGCTGCCCGACGACGGCTGCCGCGTCTACCGCTTGCAGGCCGACGACGGCGAGCGGGTGATCGGGCGGCTGATCTCTCCCGTCTGGGTCGCCGACGCGCTCGGGGCGGAAGCCCCGGCAATCGCGCCGGGCGACGCTTGGACCGCGGTGCTGGCCAAGGGCGCGGTGCTACAGCTCGCGGACGGGCTCACCGTGCGGCGCTCGGCCGTCATGCACGTCAACCGGGTCGAGCTGACCGGCTTCACCGACGGCATGGTCGATCGGCTGAAGGCGATGGGGCTCGTCTCCGAGATCATCAGCTGGCGACTGCGCCTGTTCGTGCCGACCAGCGACCGGGGCCCGTCCATCCTCGGCGTCATCCTCGACCGTCACCCCCTCGCGCGGATGGTCGACCGCGCGGCCGCATGACCATGGAGAGCCAGGCTTCAGACCTGGCACACCGTCTCGCGCGCGATGCCGAGGCGGTGTGCCGACAATACCTCTCCAACGGCCGACGCGAGGGCGCCTATTGGCTTGTCGGCGACGCGGCGAATACACCGGGGCGTAGCCTCTACGTTCGCCTGCGCGGACCCGAGTCCGGCAAGGGTGCAGCAGGTAAGTGGACCGACGCCGCCACGAGCGAACACGGCGACCTGCTCGACATCGTCCGCCTCAGCCGCAACCTCGCCACCGTCGTCGAGGCGATGGACGAAGCGCGCCTTTTCCTCAGTCTGCCGAGGCCCGAACCGCCGAAGCCGATCCCGGCGCCACGATCGTCGCCCGAGGCGTCGCGGCGCTTGTACGCCATGGGCCAGCCGATCCGGGGTACGTTGGCGCACGACTATCTGCTGGAGCGCAGGATCACCGCCGACGTTCGAGCAGTACCGCTCCGGTTCCACCCCTCCTGCTACCACCAGTCCGGCCCGCATGGACGACGCGAGGCACGACCCGCCTTGCTGGCCGCCGTCACCGACCTCGCCGGAACGATCACCGGCGTGCATCGCACCTGGCTCGATCCGGCACAGGCCACCAAGGCGCAACTGTCGACACCACGCAAGGCCATGGGCGACCTTCTCGGCAACGGGGTCAGGTTCGGGGTGGCGCACGGGGTGCTGGTCGCCGGTGAAGGCCTCGAGACAATGCTGTCGCTGCGAACGGTCCTGCCCACCATGCCGATGGTCGCCGCGCTCTCGTCCAACCACCTCGCCGCACTCCTGCTCCCGGCGGGGCTGCGGTGCCTCTACGTCGCCGTGGACGACGACCGCGCCGGCCGACACGCGGTGGAACGACTGCGCGACCGGCCGGACCTGCGCGGGGTCGAACTGCGCGAGCTTGTGCCGACCCTGGGCGACTTCAACGAGGACCTGCGGCGCCGGGGACCGGAGGCATTGGTCGAGGCGCTCGGGTCGCAGCTCGCCCCAGCGGACGCGGAGCGGTTCCTGGTGAATCAACCCGGGAGATGATGGCCAGCTGACGGGAGCTCGTCGGCATCGTGGTTGACCGGCGCGGGCAGTCACCGGATAGGTCCTGGTCCGGCGAGAGGCCGCCGCCCACGGCCTTCTGAGAGGGCGATTTCGGCCGGAAGCAGTCCGGGCCGGCAACGGCTGCGGTCGACTTTCTTCCCCTGGACTTACCACCCCACGCAACAGGTCGCGTGGGGTGGTAAGCCCATTCCTCGCGAGCCAAGAAAGCCGCCCTCCGCCGTCCTCCGCTGCGCTTCGGCCGCTCGGGCGAGAGCCCGCGGTGCAAGCCCGTCCCGCTCCCGGCAACGGAAACGCCACGAAGGCCGCGATGGGCGCGGCTTCAGCCTAAGATGGACGACCCCGATGGCGACCGAGCGCGATAGCCACGATTACGAGCCCCCGCACGCCAGCAGCCCCACCGCCCATATCGTCGACCAACTCGAACTCCACGGCTACCAACCCGCCCGGGGCGATCACGACCCGCGGCCCATGCCCGAGACGGTCACCGTCCAGGCCGCGCTGGCCGACGTCTTCGACGCCCTTGTCTCCACCTTTACCGACACCCCGCTCGAACCCGACCTTGAACAGCTCCTCTGGTCCACGGTCAACGTCTTCCATCGCCAGGCCGGGAAAGCGCAGCGCGACCTCGACGACAACGAGGACGCCCAGAAGCGTAGTCAGCGCGAGCAGGACGGCTCGGAGGTCAAGTCGGTCGAGCTCGAACGGCTGCTCACCGAGGGCCAGGACCGCATCGACCGCCGCGACACCTATGAGGCCATGCGCGACCAGGCCGGGGACCTCTTCGAGCTGCACACCGGCACCACCTGGAAGCCCCACGCCGGCTCGCTCGCGAACCGCAAGGCCATGACCGCGGCGATGATCGACAGCCGCGACTTCATCTCCGCCAAGCGCCGGGCCGAGACCGAGGTGCTAATCCCCAAGGGCACCAAGATCGCCTTCACCGGCGGCATGGACTGCAACGACCATCGCCGCATCTGGGACGCCCTCGACAAGGTCCACACCAAGCACGCCGACATGGTGCTGCTCCACGGGGGTTCCCCAAAGGGCGCGGAACTCATCGCCGCGAAGTGGGCCGACACCCGCAAGGTCCAACAGATCGCCTTCAAGCCCGATTGGACGAAGCACGCCAAGGCTGCACCGTTCAAACGCAATGACCAGCTGCTCGACACCATGCCGATTGGCGTCATCGTGTTTCCGGGCAGCGGCATCTCCGACAACCTGGCCGACAAGGCCCGCAAGCTCGGCATCCCGCTCTTCGACTTCCGCAAGGGAATGGGTGCGTGAGCGGCTTCTTTCGCAGTCGGCGCGACAAGCTCGATGCGGCATACGGCCGACCGAGCCGGTCGAAGAGCAGATTAGGTGGCGGGGCATATCAGATGACTTACTGCTACCGACCGTTATCTGTTTTTGCGGTGAGAGCGTTGCCGCGTCGTTTCGGAGGAGCGCATGATCAGCCAAGAGGACAAGCACCAAGCGTTTTGCGACTTGCATCTTCGGCCGAGGGCGTTCGTGATTCCCAATCCTTGGGATGCCGGCTCCGCCCGGATTCTCACGGCGCTCGGCTTTGAAGCTTTGGCCACGACGAGCGCCGGATTTGCGTTTGCAATCGGGCGCCGGGACTCGGCGGCGGCTCTTTCGCGAGAAGCGATCTTCCAGAACGCGCGAAGCATTGTCGAAGCGACTGACCTGCCCGTCTCTGCCGACCTAGAAGATGGCTTCGGGTCGGACCCGGAGACCTGTGCCGAGACGATCTCCTTGGCGTACGAAATGGGCCTCGTAGGTGGCTCGATCGAGGATGCGACAGGCAATCCCGCCGCCCCAATTTTCGATTTCAATCTAGCGGTGGAGCGGGTCGCCGCCGCCGCGGAGGAGACACGAAGGCATCCGTTCCTTCTGACCGCGCGGGCCGAGAACTTTCTGCACAGGCGCCCCGATCTGGACGATACGATCCGTCGCCTTCAGGCTTTCGAGGAGGCAGGAGCCGATGTTCTCTATGCTCCGGGTTTGCCGAGCCTCGAAGCGATCCGAGCTGTGTGTTCCTCGGTCAAACGGCCGGTCAATGTCGTCATGGGACTTATCGGCCAAGTCTTCACAGTGGACGATCTTGAAGCTGCTGGCGTCAAGAGAATCAGCGTCGGAGGCTCTTTCGCAAGGGCAGCACTTGGGGGGTTCCTGCGTGCTGCCCGCGAGGTGAAGGATCACGGCACTTTCAATTACGCGAAGGACGCAATGCCTGCCTTGGAAGCTGAGTCCTACATGGCGGACACAAGCAGATGACTGTCATCTGCAAAGGTCGGCTTCGGCCGGTACCGTAGTGCCGCGCCGGGTGGAAAACGATGTTCCGCGTACCTTGAAAGAGGAAAGAGCAATCGAGTACCAGGACCCATACACTGACAAGTACGAGAGTTGGCCGTCGCCCTTTGGGTCGGGCTCTTCGGCTTCGCTCGAACCGGCTCCGCCGTTTCGCCCCTGGCGGGCTTGATCCCTGACGCGAGAGGGCGCGCGAATGCCCGCTCCGGGTGGAGCAGGAGGCTGAAGGACAGCTTGGCCGCATGGGGCGCCAAAAAACGGGAGCTGAGCTGCGTTGCTCGAACTTGCGAGTTGAGAGACCGATGGCAGCGGGTGCGTTTGGTCGAGCGCAGGCAATCTCGGCAGCGGGGACCTTCTTTAGGCCGCTTCGACAGAGTCGAGCAGAGGAAGTCAGGAAGGGAGCGAGGTCGCTGCGATATCGGCCTGCTGAGGCCTGCGTCGGAGGAATGCTGTTGGCCGACCTGGGCTGTCCTTCGTGGGTGGGCGGAGCCTGTCGCCACCCGTCTCCCGGACTGTCCGGGGATGCGTCCCACGCGACCTCTCGTGGCTTGATCTGGCCGAAGGACGGCTGCGCCTCGATCGACTTGCCGCAACGGCGTCCGGCAACTTTCTTCCCCTGGCACCCCACCCCACGGGCAAGCCCGCGGGGACCCCGGGAGCGCCATTCCTCGCGAGGCAAGAAAGCCGCCTCCCGCCATCCTCCGCTGCGCTGCGGGCCTGACGGCTGCGTCGTCGATCGCCTCCGGCCTCAAGATCGCCATCGAGGCCGCGATGGCGCGGACCCGGTAGACAGACAGGAGACTTCATCATGGCGACCATCGGCACCTTCACCAAGTCGGGCGACACCTTCACGGGCTCGGTCAAGACCCTCAGCATCAACGCCAAGACCACGATCAGGGCGGCCGACAAGGCCAGCGACAAGGCCCCCGACTACCGCGTCTTCTCCGGCTCCACCGAGTTCGGGGCGGCTTGGAAGAAGACCTCGACCGAGGGCCGCTCCTACTGCTCGGTCAAGCTCGACGACCCGAGCTTCCCTGCTCCGATCTACGCCACCCTGGTCGAGGGCGATGAGGAAGGCAGCTATAGTCTCATCTGGTCCCGCCGTAACGGCGACTGACCGGGCGGCGCCCCGCTCCACTCGGAGCGGGGCTTTCCCGCGCTGAAAATCAGGAGACCGCCACGACGCCGCACAGCACGCCGCTCGGCGTGCCGTCGTCGCTGGCGAGCGGCAAATAGAGTCGAG
>JAABUH010001383.1_pt1 | contig 27673 bp, 34 predicted proteins | sample 5559121 | NCBI WGS metagenome assembly JAABUH01 (sample SAMN10711871, study PRJNA513364) | rock metagenome | isolation source: Antarctica rocks | place: Antarctica: Victoria Land, Battleship Promontory nord | collected 2015-12-28
AACCAACCCCCAAAGGTGCCTGCTGGCTCAATCTCATCGAAGGATGGTGGCGGATCTTTCGGCGGAATGCCTTTGCGGGGCAAAGCTTCGCCGACCATACCGAGATCGAGACGGCGACGACGATTGCGACCCGCCAACTGAACCATCGCGCCAAGCCCTGGGTCTGGGGACGACCGCCTCGTCCCCATCGGCGGCTCCGTCGCCGTTTTGTTTACTCGCTTTGAGGAATAGAGCACTAGTACTACAGCGACAGTTATGAGACATCAGTTGTATTCGATTGGTTGAGGGCATCGAGGATCTGCGGCCAGATGCCGGCGTTACGCCAGTGCTGATAGCGGCCGTTGATAGTCTGCCACGGTCCGAATTCCTCAGGAATGTTTCGCCAGGAGGCACCCGTGCGGATCACCCAGAAGATACCGGCCAAGATGGTGCGGTGATCGTGCGCCGGTCGCCCGGTCGGTGGCTTCTGGGGCGGAAGGAGCGGTGGGATGCGCGCCCATTGCTCGTCGGTGAGGGTGTACTCGCCGGAGGACAGCAGCTGGAGTGTAGGAGCATCGCTCGTGGATGGATCCCGCACTGATCGGCGCGCCGCATGGCAGCACCGGGCAATCGCTTGATGGCGACGCCGAAAGGCTGACCAGGACAGGTGGAAGCTGAGCTGCTCCGGTGGCTGGGTTACGGTGAGGAGCAGACGCCGGACCTCGGGCAGTGTCAGCGGGATCAGGTCGTCTTCTGGTCCCCCTTTTTTCCGCCTGTGACATGCAGGCGGGTGACTTCCAGGTAGGCATGGGCCAGCAGGGCCAGGGTGATGTGCCGATACCAGGCCGTCCACTTCCGCACCTCGTACTGATCGAGCCCTACCGTCTCCTTGGCTGCTTCAACGCTCTCCTCAATCGCCCAGCGGCGACCCGCGACCCGCACCATCTCCTCCACGGACGTTCCGGCTGGTCCGAACACTCGGAAGTAGGCGAGCTCCGTCGGCTCGCTCAGGCTGCGGCGGACGAGGAGCCAGGACCTCATCCCGGCAGCCGTCTCATAGGGCAACTGCATCCAGGCCCAGTCGTAGAGCCGCTCACCCTTACTCCCGGCTCCACAGGACAGCGTTGCCCAGGCAGCGGAGGTGAGCGTTGCCACGATCTCGTCCGCGCGCTCCTGCGCCCCATCATGCCAGAGCGGGTGATTCGAGGACACGGCGAGCACATACGCCTGGTTCTGCCCTTCCAGCCAACGGCGCAGATCTGAGTCATCTCCATAGCCTTCATCCGCCGTCACCCAGCGCGCCGGCACCCCGGCTCCCAGCGCCCGCTCTAGCATCTGCCTGGCCAGCTGTGGCTTGGTCGCGAAGGTTACCTCCTTCGGCACACCGGCTTCCCGTCGCCGCTCGGGGTCGTCTGCCCACACGCTCGGCAGATACAACGCGCGGTCGAGAAAGGTCCGTCCGGTCGTGCTCGCGTAGGCCAGAAACACACCAATCTGACAGTTCTCCCGCTTGCCGGCGGTCCCGCTGTACTGCCGCTGTACCCCCACCGACTTGGTGCCTTTCTTCAGGAAGCCCGTCTCGTCCACGATCAGGACACCATCGGGATCGCCCAGATGCTCAACTACGTAGTCCCGGAGGTCATCACGCACCGCATCGACGTCCCAATCCGCTCCATTGAGCAGCCGCTGCACGCCTTGTGGGCCGGACTCACCCAGGTGCTCCGCCAGTTGCCAGCCATTCTTGCGTTCGACCCGATCCAGCAACCCGCTCAGATACCGCTTGGCTCGTTCCCGCGCCTCTGATCGGCGAAACCGCCCGGCAATGCGTGCATGCACGGCATCGAGCCCGGCACGCCAGGACTCGATCTCCTCGCTCGTCGTCATGATGCCCTCCATCTCCGTTGTCTCGGAGGGTATCAGATGTATCCTCTATCTGTCACTGTAGTACTAGCTAGTTTCTGGTGCGAATTGGCCTGGCCGGACGGCGAGGCTGGACGTGAGAGGCTCCTGATGTCGAGGGACGGTCATGCATGGCGGGGAGGCGGGTCATGCTGCCTTGGGTCGGACTCGGGCCGCCCTGGACTGGGCGATCGTGCTCAGGTTTTCGGTGAGGATCCCCCAGCCGATCCAGCGATCAAATCCTCGCGTGCCCCGGTCACGGCAGCGTCGTAACCGACCGCGACGTGTGCACACACTAATGCGGCCCTCCATGCCGGCTCGATACCGCTGCGCTTGTCGGAACCAGCGCTGGCGTTCGAAGCGCCGCCGTTCCGGTGTCACGGCCCCTTTCCGGGGTATCGCTACCCGCTTCACGCCCGCGGCCGTGGCTGCCTCCTCGTTGTCTGGGTCGTCCAATCCTCGATCCGCCGTTACGAGAGTCGGGGCGTGGCCGAAGAGACGGCGGTGGTGGGCGATGCTGGTGGGCAACTCCGGTGCCTCTGGCGGATTGCCCTCCAGGACGGTTGCCCGCGTAATGATCCCGCCATCCACCTCGTCCAGCCAGATTTTGTGCCCGAACTCGGTCGGCTTGCCGGCCTTGCCACGGCGGATGATGGCGGTGTGGGGCTCAAAGATGCTGACCACCTTCTCACTCGCCGCTACCGCCTCATCCCCCAGCACGCGCCGCCGTGTCTGCTCCACCACCTGGTCCACCAGTGGCATAACCTCCAGCAACGTCTGCCGGAGCCGGTCCGCACCGCTCGCAACCGGAAGCAGTTCCTGGACCCGTCGCGCCTGACGGAGACTGGCCCGGGTGACTGCGAGCAGTCGCTGGTAGGCGGCACGGCGTCGATCCACCGCATCCTCCCCCCGGCGCCGGGCGCTCTCATTGAGCTGCCGGGCCAGCCGCTTTGCGGTCTGGCTGCGATTGTGCAAGAGGGTTCCACTCGCACCCAGGCGCTGATCGACCATGGCCTTCGCTCGGCCCAGCAGACGCCCAAGGACCCGGACACCGTCCGCCAGTAAGGAGCTATCCGTGGGGTACCGGATGGTGCTCTCCACCACCGTCCCATCGGTGCGCAGTCTCCGTCCGCGCGTCACTCCCTCCCGCCGAGCCAAATCAACGAGAACCTCATTGATTTGGCTCGAGCGTCTGTGCCCCAACCAGTCCTGCCCAGCGGATCAAGGTGGTGTCGTCGGGGAGGCGCTCCAGGTAGACCCGGCAGAATTGGCGCAGCACCAAACTGTCGGACACCCAGTGCTCGGTCTCCTCGTAACTCCAGTCATACAGCCGCCGTACCACCAGCATCCGCAGGATGACCTCCACGGTGGTGGAGTGGCGACCACGTGATGCCGACCGTGGATGGCGTGCGGTGAGGTCATGCTTGATCCGAGCGACCAGCGCGTCGTCTTCCAGCAGACCATCCAGGGCTGCCAACTCGGGATCCATCTCCAGTGCCAACTGTGGCACCAGCGCAAACAGGTTTACCGGGTCGTAGCGGTCCACTATCATGATGCAGAGCCTCGGCGTCAGTGTGGTGTGTCGTAACTCCAGTCTGACTGACCAGGCTCTTTTTGCACCAGAAACTAGCTAGAACTTCGGTTAGGTAGTCATTTTGATCTGACTACAGGGCTGCAAGTCCACCGACGCACCGTCGATTTCGGTTCGCTCGCCGCCGGCTAATGACCGTTCGTCAACATATCGCATGACTGTGTTCCCGGTGTCTTAAGTGGAGAGACAGGCGGCGACGCTGTTTGGACCGGGTGGCGGAGACCGTGGGCCTACGGTCGATCTCATGTACGCTAGCGCTCAGAGACTGATGCGGAGAGGGGGTGTTTTCGTGGCCCAGGGTACCCGAGCCGGATGGTGGCTCAAGCTCGACCATGGAAGGGAGCAATTCGGCCAGCTCGAACGTGAAGTCAAGCTGTGGATATCCGAACATCAGGGCGGGCTTCCGTGGAGAGCTCGACCAGAATACGATTCGAATCTCCAGTGCATCCGATTCTTCGTTGATAAGGTCGAGCCTATGCCGCCGCGTTGGGGATTGCTGCTAGGCGACGCGCTGCACAATGTCCGGTGCGCGCTCGACCACATGGCCTGGCACCTAGTGGTGATCGGGGGCTCTCCACCGAGGAAGATCGAAGACCAACGGCGTGTCGGCTTCCCCATCTACGACACCGCATCCGGATTTGCCAAGGGTATCAGAACGCGGATCCCAGGTGTTTCCCCGGCGCAACAGGCGATTATCGAGCGACACCAGCCGCATCATCGAGGGAAAGGTGCGGGGAAACATCCGCTTGCCTTGCTCCAGGACCTGAACAACACTGACAAGCATCGGGAATTGCGAACCCTGGTTGCTGCCAAGGGTGGGAACTTTCGATTCGATTTGACCGCGCCTATGGGCTCCCAACTTGACCGTGCAGAGATCGTCCCGGCTTTCAAGGACGAGGCATTATTTAAGCTGGGCACAGAGATAACGCGGGCCTACGGTCGATTCGTCGATGGCGAGATAACCGTCGCCTTCATCGGGAATATTGGAATCGCCCTTGATAACGGACTGGACCCCAAAGCAACCTTTGATGCCATTCATGTTGAGGCCATGGCTGTCTTGCAGGAGCTCGAAGCTGCTTTCTAGAATATTGGTCACGGCGTCAGAGGTGATTTGACGGACGGGGAGGAATCTGGACCTGTGGAGGTCCATCAGGTACGTGAAAGGACCTCCACCAGACGTAGCTCCTCCTTTGCATCCCCTGGTCGATCCCTCTCCTGCCGAGCAGACGATCATGCGTCTGGTCAAGCGTGCCAAGCTCTTCGTCTTCCTGCGGCAGCACCGGCATGAACTCTTCGATGATGCCTTCCAGCAGGAACCGGGCACGATCTACAAGGACAGTCCCTTCGGCCCGTCGCCGGGTGCCTGCCTTGGCCCCTGGTCGCCGCTTGCCGGTCAGTGCCTGGCGTTCGTCATTACTAGGGCTGAGCCGGGCAATGGTCCGTAAATTGGACACCAGCGGCCCGCCGATTTGCAGGATCGAGGGCGTAACGTAGCGTTCATGCTCCTCATTCCACACCTATCTCGGCGGGAGTGCGAAAACGGCGGTCAGAGGTAGAAGGTGGTGCTGTCGAGCGAGGTCGGCACGGGGGTGACCGTCGGTTGGGGATTCGCGGAATCATAATGGAAAGGTATCCCGGTGATGAGTACGTTCAGCGCGACCGTCCTGCCATCTCGGTCCAGAATCACTTCCACGCTTCGATTCCATTCTGGAACGGCCGCCTGCAAAGCCTCCCTCACATCGTTTGATGAGCGGGCGTTTTGGGGCGCTGACGTCGGAAGGCTCGAATTTCTCGGATCAACGTTGATGGCAGCGGGAAGACTGGTACCCGCGATCTTCTTAAGCACGTCGCCAGGCTGGATACCGGCTCGTGCAGCAGATCCTGACCAGTCTACGCTGACGACTCTGAGATGCTCGTCAACAAGAATACCGAGGTCAGGCTGCGCCTGCGACGAATCCGCATGCCCCGTCGCGGAGGTTGCTCTATATCCGATGAAGGCAGTGGCAATGGCGATCCAGACCAGCAAGACCGACGCTGCTAGCGGCGTGAAGTGGCGTCCTAATGCACTCCTACCAGGCACGTACATTCCTGTCATCCTCCTCACGGTATGCAGGAGCCCTCCGGCCCAGGTCCCGAGTAATTGGGTCCGTAGTAGAGATAATAGTCGCCATTGGTCGCGTCACTCCCGACATAAAGAGTCCTTCCGGATGGCGTGTATTTGTACATGAGGGCGGTCGTTGACCCGCTATGGCAGAGTCCCAGGGAATGGCCTATTTCGTGCTTCATGACGGACCACAGGCTGACTTGATTCGACGGAGGCGTACCTGTACCTGTGTACCACGCGACACACGAGCACGTGTTTATATTGGTTACCCAGCCGGTGATGCGATTCGAATTCAACCAATCGATCTGTACGTTGGTCTGACCGTATGTGGAGTTTTGGCCGTAATCTACACCCTTGATCGGCTGGCACTGTGACGGAGATCCCGCGTACGAGCACGGGAAGAACTGCGCTCCCAACCAGGCATTCGTGTTCCACTCGTTAATCGCGCTGTTAAAAAGGTTCTGCCATGTAATTCCTTGGTGCGTGAACGAACTGTCAAAGTAGTAGTAGGCGGATGGATTTGTCCATTTCGGGGTGGGTGATCCGCTATTCACGGTGAAGGCCCGGGCTGTCTGAATTCCCGCGACCATTGTCAATAGAAGGAGTAGAATAAATGACCGGCTCAACCTTGATGTCAAGCACGCACGCAGCGACCTCATGTTTATACTCCCGCCCGGCGTTGCGCCGCAGCGAGCTGCGACGGTTGTGAATAGTATAAGCTATTGGTTCTTCATAGGTGAGTTGATAGGGATGAGGCACGCCTGACGGCGGTGCGGTGCAGCGAGCCGCCAGCGGGACAGACACGCTGGACGCTCCACCTTCTGGCCAACCGCTTCAGTGATCGTGAAGGCGTTCCCGTGTCGTACGAGTCGGTACGGCGCACGCTAAAAAAACAGGCTGTCCCCTCAAGGGCGGCTCGGAGCCGGACGCCCACGTCGGGGTCGAGGATGGCGGACACGTCGGTGGCTATGTCGAGGAGGACAAACAGCAGGCCCGGTGTCCCGGTAGACGTGGGCCTCGTCGTACGGCAGACCCTTGGCGTCTAGCCAGCCTCAGAAGCGCGTGTCACTGCTGACACCCTGAGCCCAGTAAAGCACGTGGACAATCCTCGCAGCCCGTCATCCTAACCATGGCGAACCACTAGAAGCGGTCTGAGAAGCGTCATGCGCGAGCTAACCGCTTGAGCATGAGACGGGTCATGGTGGCATACATCATGGCTTCACTCGTCTCACAGAGGTGCTCATACTCCTTGGCCAATCGCCGACTCTGACCAAACCAACTGAACGTACCAGGTAGCCAGGGAGCATTGCTGCTCCCCAGCCCCCTCAGAGTAGAGGAGGCCGCCAGCGAGGTACTGGGTTGTCCAGCCCTTTTCCGACGGCCTCTCCCCAAACGCAGCATGCGAGTTTCCCCGCACTGCGCTTTCCAGTGACTCATGCCAGGTTCCGCCCTGTCGGTCTTCCCGCATGGATGGCCTCGTGACAGGGACGACAGACCACCAAGGTCTTGCGCTGCCGGGCCGCCATGATCTGCACCCAAGCCGGCTTCTCCCTGCGCCCCGTGCGCTTCAAGTCCACCAACTTCCGGAGGTGGTGGACCTCGCAGTCTCGGTGCGAGCCACAGAGCTCGCAGGTGTCCGCAAGTAGCCGTTGGAGCAGCTCGTTGCCCCGATCAGTGTCGATCTTGGGTGGAGTCTCGGTCAGGACGGCGTTCCGTTGTCGTCGCAGCGGGATGCCGCCAAACTGGGCCACCAACGGCTTCTTGCCTGGCCCCCGCTCCACCACTACCCGCAGGCAGCTCATACTCCCGGACGGGGTCTGGACCATCGCCCGGTACTTGCGTTGCATGGCCATCATCGAGCTCTTGTGCTTGCACGCCAGCGTTCCTGGATGATCCCTAAAACAGTTGCGCCTGTTCGCATCTCACGTACCTCGCTGCTTGCGGGATCGGAGTCACCTGCCCCCTTCGCCTCTGTGGCCGGCTTTCCCGGCCTCCTTGGCGGGGCGATATTTGCCGTACGCGTCCGCATGGCAGACCCGCGACTACTACGGGGACTCCGTCACCATAGGGCTCGCGCCCCGTAGGCAATCCCGTGCTTCGTCGTTGTCGTCCGTCCGAGCGCGCCGTAGGTGCCCCACTCATCTCCTTGAATGACCTCATTGGCCATCGCCTGCCCTGTGGAAGGTGCGGCGGTTCACAGTTCAGCCCGCCACACAGAGCAGTACCGGTGATCAGACGTTCTTCCGGTAGGAGCGCACTTTCTCCGAGCGGAGATTGGGATGCAGGCAGTCTAGCTTTCACCTTAGCGCGCGGGTCTTGCGGCACCATCCGCTACAACGTCTTCACGAACCCACCGCTTTCCGCACATGCTCCTTTCCCCTTGGTTTTTCGACGCCAGGTTAGTGTGGTGACCCGAGAACCTCCTTCCGAGTCCTCCCTGCCTGTGGCAGGTTGACGACAACGCGCCTCACGGCGCACACCGGCCGTGAGACTTTCCCGTCATCCGGCTCCTCAACTGTTTGGCTCGTGTTATGAGTACCTCACATGTCTCATCGACTGCAGGTGGCAGAAACGCTCGATCCGCTTTAATCAGCTCACCTACCCCGCCGCACCAGGGCGAGCCTAACAGCGGGGGGTAGAATGCACCGCTCAGCGGAGGAGAAGTGACTGTTGGACGTGGTCGTGGCCCAATATCGAGACATCCGGCACTGGCTAGATCCGGGAAATCGGTGTCATGAGCAACGGTAATCCCGCCGTCGATGTCGTCCGCGTCCTGGTCGATCGCCTCCTGCGACTCGACGGGCGGGCCGCCCTCGAACTCGCGTCTGACAACGTCACGTTACAGTTCTCCGGCCCGTATGTCACGCCATACACAATCAGCGGCAAACAGAATATTGCCGCTCTTGGCGAAATGCTCCAGGAGTTGAGGGGTGCGTTCAGCCAGGGGTCAGCGCCCGCTGCGATGACTCCGGTCACCCACCTCTTCGGTGCAGGCGATCTGGTCGCTGTGCGTATGGAAACGGACATGCCCGGTCGAATGGATGGCCCAGATTCCGCGCTCACCGAAGAGATATTGGCCCGGAGACCGGATCCCAACCCGTACGGAATTGAATATGACTCCCAACCGTTGTTTGAGGTTCAGGCGATCCTTCGTGTTGCCGATGGAAAGATCGAGCATGCATGGATACAGACATCTAACGCGCTGGCACGCAAACAGCTTCTTCAGATCGGGAGGTGGCTCGGTCCCGGAAACGAGGATCCCGCCAGTCGGGCAGCGTGGACCAAAAACGTCCAGAAGACCGGCGATACGCCGCATCTTGCAACGTACATCACGCAGGACGAGCAGATGCGCGACGTGCCGACCGACAAGCGTCTGTTCCAGGCCGCGATCAGAAACGCGTATCAGGAACTCAAGCGCGCCCGTGAGACCAACAACGGTCTGAGCATCCGCAACAATCTGTTGTATCTCGGTGAAGCACTGACGCTCATCGGCCGCCCCGAAAAGGCGGTAGAACTCCTGCGGGAGAAGGTCGACATCGAGCGCGGCCTGGGACACACTCGCATGATGATGATCGCGCAGGTCTACCTCGGGCGAGCGGAGATGTATCGCGGCAACCTCTCCGTGGCAGAACAGCTTCTCCTCGAAGCGCGGGACCTGAGCGAGGGCGACGGCATGCGGGATCTCCGCTCCATGCCCCGTCATTACTTGGGACTGACCTACCTCGAGCAGGGCCGCCAGCAGGAGGCCATACAGACTTTACAGGAGGCGCTCGACGGCACACGGGAACTGAGACCTTTTGAGAAACTGATCCAGCGCGAGGAACGAGCATTGGCGTACGCGCAGTCGTGGCCCGGATAGGAGCCCACTCGCCCCTGAAAGGGCGACTCCATGAGTTTGCCGCGGACACAATTCTCCCTCGCGCGTGACGCGCACATCTTCCGGAGATGGCTCAGGATCTCCACTCGGATGGTTTTGCACCAGGAGGACCGCCGCGGCATTGACCCGGACAGCCTCACGAAAGCAATCCGCTAGACGGACCATGATGGAGTTGATCCCTCCCTGGTAGACGAGACTCGCACCAAGGAGCCGATTCTTCGTGTCGAGCGACACCACCCGGAGCTACTCCTGCGCCAGGTCCGCCAGGTCCGATCCCAGGCACCCGACGACATCGGCCGGCGTGGGGACAATGCGTCCGTCGGCTGTGATGTCGGTCCGGTCCACTTCGTACCGCTGCACCAGCTCGGCCAGCAGACGGAGGTTCTGCCGGACGAGATCGATCACTGTCTCAATCTCGCCGGGGATCACGCGTCGCGGTTTGGATGTGCAGCGCGTCATGGCGCGTGCTCCTTGCCACGGGCATCGACATCCCACGCGGCGGGGTCGTGGATGCGGTCGCACAGACAGCGGTCGAGTTGTGAGCGGAAGAGGTGCGCATGCTCGTCGCTCTCAAGGTCATAGAACTGGCTGACTTGACGGGCCAGGCTGTCAAAATCGGAGCGATCGTAGAACTGCCCGGCGAAGGCGGCGAAGGTCTGGGCGACCCGGGTGGGCGTTATTAACCGGAGCGCCAGCTGGAGTCGTGTGATGGGGAACAGCGTCTGGTCGATGCGTGCCATGAGGAACCTCCAGAAATGGGGAGAGCGGAGCCCCGAAGGACTCCGCTCTCGTACCGGAATGGATCTCGCGTCAGGCGGCGCGCGGAGGATCGTCCGGTACCGGCCGTCGGTAGACGATCAGGTGCCGCAGACGCGGCGAGGATCACGAGTTCGAGATCCGGTAGCAGCACGTCAAATGGGGAGGGACGTACGGAGATGCGGCAGAGCAGTTGGCCGTGGAACGGCTGCACCCGCAGGAACGGCAAGTGGCTAGAACGGGAGATCAGCCTCATCATCCTGGCTGTTCACGACGCGCAGCTCGCCGTTCGGTTTACGATCAAGTGGAATCAGCTCCGTCGCCACAATCTCGGTGGCACGGTGCTTCTGCCCATCTTTGCCTTCCCACGCTCGATAGGTGAGGCGACCGGCGACGAAGATCAGGCGTCCCTTGCTGAGGTGTTCCCCTGCAAACTCGGCCAACTTCTGCCAGCAAACGACGTTGTGCCAGTCGGGTTCGGATTGAGTGCCCGGTTTGCTCGGTCGGTCGGTGGCGAGGCTGAACTTGGACACGGCCTGGCCCTCCGGGGTATAGCGCATCTCGGGATTCTGTCCGAGACGGCCGATCAACTCGGTGCGATTGAGACTGAATGACATGGTCTACCTCCGTGGTGTTCAAGGGGGTGACGGTGCTGACGGCTTGCGCATCAGCCGGAGACGCTCGCTCGAATCGAGCCGGAGCTATGAGTAGCGATCAAGCGACCCGAGCTTGATCGCGGTGACGCATTACGGACCGAGCGAAGATCCGGAGACCATCTGGTACCGTCGCCAATTCGGCCACATCTTTGACCCTGGGTAGACTGACAATCACCACCCGCCTGCCCATCACCTGCGCCAAGGTCTCCGCTGCGGCCTGACCGGCCTCGTCGCTATCGAGGGTGATATAGACGCGTTCAAATGCGGTCAACATCTCCACAACCTCGGGGCGCGCGTGTGTCCCAATCAGGGCGACGGACGGGTAGCCCCAATGCAGCAACGTCAGCCAATCGAAGACACCCTCCACGACAAACACCTCCCGCGAATCCTTCGCTGCCTCCCAGCCAAGGAGCGGCTTGCGACCTGGGAGGCCAAGGTACTTCGGGACAGCAGGCTGCGAATCGAGCGTGCGACCGACGAGCCAGATCGGCTGACCTTCCCTGATCACGGGGACCACAACCCGACCAGCTATGAACTCGCACCCGCTCCGCCTCAGAAGTCCAACGCGCAGCGCCGCCTGAACGGGAAGTCGGCGACAGCGCAGATTACTAATCAGTTCGTCGCCGGCTGCGTAACCAAGGCGGCAACGTTCAATGACATCATCTCCAAGGCCGCGACTGTGAACGTATGCCAGCGCTGCCGAGTCGGTGAGCAAGCGGTTGTGGTACAGCTCGACTGCGGCGGTGAGGCAGGATCGCTCGTCTTGTCCTGTGATTGCTCGGCGACTTGCACACGGTTTCACCCTCCGCGTGGGCTGTCGTGCCTTCCTTGATACCGATCGCTCCCCGGTGAGCAGTGCCACTGCATCGCGGAAACCCAGTCGTTCGATGTGCTCCACGAAACTGATGACGTCGCCACCGATATTGCACCGGTAACAGAACCAGCTCTGCGTGCTGGTGTACACGTAGAGATTGGGGCGCCCACCATCGCCGTGGAAAGGGCAGCGCCCCACCAGAGCCTGTCCACACGGACGTAGCTCGGTACCGTACCTCTCGATGATCTCCTCGACCGCATGATTGCGTTTCAGTGGACCTGCTCACATGACAGGGGGTCTCCCGCAAAGTTGATGATTTCGGCCTGCTGGCTACGAGAACTGGGAGGCACCCCGAACTGCGGCGACCAGTGGTTGTGGTCAGACCTTCCTTTTCACCAAAAGTGACTCGACTTTGGCCATTTCACGCTGCGTAGCAGGCAACCTCGAGTAAGGAAGCAAGCGCGGAATCCTGTTGGCTTGGCGAATTGGCCAGGTCAGGCATGCGGACCGGAGTTGGCCAATTCACCAGTTGGGTCCGCCAGATCTCACGACGGACGAGGGCCAAGGCATCGACAAACGTCGCCTCCTGCTTGTCATACCACGCACTCTGCCGGGTCGGGATGGTGTCTCCATGCAGTTGGTGCGCTAGGAGCACGACGAGGGTGAAGAGGCCGAACAAGCAGGGGGTGGTTCGCTCGACGGCGCGTTTCGTCCACTGGCGCTGCGTCTCGATACCCAAATGCACACGGGCTTCCTGGAATGTCACCTCAATGTTCCAGCGATGGATGTACCAGTTCAAGATTTGCTCAGGGCTGGCCGCCTCATCGGTACAGCCCAGGACCATCGATTTGAGCTTGCCCGCTGGATCACGGAGCAGGAGCCAGCGGATCGGGACCGGGTCGAAGCCATCACGGTGCCAGAGGCCGGTCTGACTGATCGCATCGAAGGTCTTGGTCTCACCGTCGTACCAGCGGACCTCGATGGTGTCCCAAGAGGTCGTCGGGCTGGTGAGGTGTTGTCCCGGCGTGGGCCGGCGCGGTCCCTTCTTCGGTTTGACGCCGGGCTTCCCCTTCGGCTGCGGTGGCACCGGCGCGTACAAAGCCGCCGTCATCCGCATCCGGGCGACCCAGGTCACCTTTGCCTCCCGACACGCGAGGGCAAGCTCAACGACACCAAAGCCCGAGTCCCCCACGAGGACGAGGGGACGGTCCGGCAGCCAGCGGCGGAGGAGTTGCACAAGCCGAGCGGCGCGTTCCGGCAGGCTGCGATGGACCTTGTGCACCTTCATGCTGACGGCGGGCGATGGTGCCGGAATCGTGAGGAACGGCAAGGCCCAGGGCCGGCTGCTCCAGGGAAGTTGGACAATGGCAGTGCAGCAGAGCCACCGGATGCCCGTAGTCGTGGCGGGATGACCTGGCTTGGAGCGCACGGCGTCGTGATAGATCCCTTTGTGCGCAACCCACCGGCCGAAGCGACGTTCGAGCGTGTCATCAACGGCGATGATCACCGGCTCATCGGCTGCAACGAAGTCATCGATGATCAGCCTGAGCAGGATCCTGCTGAGCTGCAGGGGAGACCAGATGGCACGGTTCAGGAGGCGATGGTAGGTCGTGAAATGACGCTCGTCGATCAGGCCAACGGTCCGCAAGGCGGACGTGACCGTGCGGCGACCCGAGGTCAAGAGCGTGCCAGTGATGAGGACCAGTGCGTGATCAAAGGTGGGGCGCGTGAAGGCACTGGCAAAAGCCGTCAGTCCTTGTACGATGGCAGGCGAAGGGGTGGGCATGGGTGTGTCTCCGAGGGATGGAGTGGATTCCCTTCCAGCGTAGGCCTTGCTTGCCCTCCCTTCGTCTCAAAAATGGCCAAAGTCGAGTCAACTTTGCGGGAGACCCAGCTTAGGGTCCGCCGTTGTGCACTACCTGCGGCCGATACACGAGGCAATCCAGTCGGAAGGGTTGCTCTCGTAATGGCCGACCCGGTGTGGTGGCACCACCACCTCTTGCGGGCGGCCAAGCATGCCGGCTCCCACGCGCCAACGCGTAGCTCCCACCGACGATTGGCAGCAACTCCAGTTCCTCGTGAACTGGCCGGAGCAGCTTGCCTATGAGCTGATCCGCCCCATTGTGCTCTTTGGCTTGACTCCAGCCGAACGTGCTGCCCAGACGGGTACCTCTGAGCGCTCGCTCCGGCGCCGCGGTCAACACTTCGACGGGACGGGGATGGCCAGTCTGTTTGCTGATGCAGCGCTATTCGGGGGAGATGATCGTCGCTTTCTCCCCCCGCATCTGCGACAACTGATCGTGGATCTCAAGGCCGAGTATCCCGCGTTCGGCCTTCGGGGGATCGCTGCGATCTGCTATGTGTCATCTGGAAGACGGCCCAGTCCCTCCACGATTCGGCACATCGTCGCCGATGGACCCAAGCCCAGATCAACCGGGCACCGCGTCTACGACACTGATGCGATCCCCTGGTAACGTTAGCCTGAACATGAAGATGCTCGCCGTACTGCGAGTTCCTTGATGCTTGAGCGATGTGCTGCTGCGACTGGCTCGCACCTCAGCCACTTTCGGGTTTCTCTCGTTGCCCCCGAGGCCTATCCGGATGATCGTGTCCCCCAGGTGGTCGTTGTCCGCGAAGGGAACACGAAGCCAGGCAGCAACGGCGGCCTTGCCATTGAGCCAGCCCGAGACCGGGTGGCCACGATCCCGAAAAGCCACAGAACCGCTCATGGTCGAAAGCGCGAGTTGAACATCATGACCGTTATAGGCATCGATGAAGCGCTGCAGAATCACTCGGGTGTGTACGATGGTCGGGACGCGTGGGAACTGGCCCTGCGTACACTCATAGCCAGAGAGCGCAACCGTCGACAGTCTGGGACCTCTGCGCTCTCGGACCAACTTGAACGATATTCGATGCGTCAGGTCCCCCTGCGCTTGGAGCGGGTTATTAACCCGAGTGACGTCGACGCCCGCGACCCGATAGTCAGGTGTGCCGCCGTCAGGCGTCCCGCCTATGGTCACGTCGATCTGCTGAAAGCGGTCGGCCTCCTCGAAGCGCGCACGAAGCCAGCGCCTGAGCAAGTCCTTCTTCCTCATCTCGACGGATTGGTGCTCGGCGTAGTCGCAGTCACCATAGTTCAAGGCCGTATCGGACAAGGCGGCAAGAGTGCCGCCTAAATCATGGCGGGCGTACGCGTTGAGAAACGTCTGTACTGCATGGCGCGTTCGCTCCAGCTCGTTCCTTGCGGAAGCCTGCCGGACAGTTGGCATGCCCATGATTCTGGTCTGCGGCGATGCCCTGCTCTCAGCTGATCCTGACAATGCGAGAGCACAGCTCAACACACATGCGGACACCTTCGACAAGGTGACTGATCGACCGAACGGCGTTACCACGGTGGCAGCGCAGGCATCTGCATCTCCCGTGTCACTGTAGATGAATTCCTGTTAGAAAGAGGCCGGAAACGAGACCTAAGAGCACTCCATTGATCACCTGGATTTCGTTTAACCTGTTTCCATACATGAGCGCCAAGCGTGTTACGTCCACCCGTGTGGCGAGGAGACCGGCGGCAAGTACAGGTGCCGCTCGCCCCAAACCATACATTCCCAGGGATAAAGCTCCCACGACCGGGCTAGCTGTCAGCACAACCATCACCACGAGAGCGTAGTATCCGGCAAGCACAATAAAAGTTGTCCACCCCTGAGCAAGGTCGACACCCCAGACAAAGCCAGCCCAGGTTGTTCCGAGCGTGCACTGGCAGGAGGCCGGCGTCTGCCGTCTTAGGGCTGGAAGGTGCCAGCGCGCGGTTCTGGTGTCTTGTAGTGCGCAGCACAGGAAAGTCGCCGCGATTACCGTTCCCGCAATGCTTGGCCACCGATTTAACCCAATCGTCATGCCACATGCTGCCAGCACGAATCCAAGAGCCCCAGCCGACAACACACTCCCGAGTATGTGTGCTATAACCGCCTCTAGCCAAACTCTCCTGCCTGCCGCCTTCACGAGGGGCGTGATCTTTCCGATCATCGCGGCTCCTCAAGGGCTGGCGGCGTTCGACCAACCTACTACGAAACTCACCACGAGGACAAGGCAGATAGCTATGATTGGCTCGCCCGTGATCTGCAGGCCCACAAGGCCGCCTGCCGCAACGCTGAAGCCAACAAGCATGGCACCGCATACCGCTTGTTTGGCAGGCGGTGCATCAGCGAAGAAGCGTAACGTTTTCATGCTACGGATACGAAGGGGCAGTTCTGGGCACCGCACCGAGCTCCAGTCCGGAAGAAGCAGTGGCATCCTTCAAGACCATCAACGGGGTCGGCACGACCATGCAGTCCAACGTGGTCGATCAGTTGACCGCAGCCGGGAACACGGCCTACAGCTACGACCTCAACGGCAACCAGCTAGCGAGCACATCCGGCAATACGCTTGCCTACAACTCGCAGGATCAGACCACGAGCATCACCCCCTCCGGCGGGTCGGCGATCCCTCTGACCTACACCGGCCCGGGACAGGCGGAGCGGACCGGCAACAGCTCGACTAGCTACCAGTACGACGGGACGGGCCTGAGCGCGGTCGCGACCAGCGCGGGAACCACGGCCATCACCAATGCACCGGACGGTGCACTGGTGAGCGAGCGGGTGCCGGGCCGGGGAACGTATTACTACCTGTTTGACGGGCTGGGCTCGGTGGTGGGCGTGACCGACAGTAGCGGCAACGTGGTGAACACGTACAGCTATGATCCCTACGGGAACAGCACCAGCAAGAGCGAGCAGGTGCCGAACCCGTTCCAGTTCACCGGTGCACTGCTGGACAGCAGCACTGGGCTCTACAAGATGGGCGAGCGGTATTACGATCCGAGTATCGGGCGGTTCAGTCAGGAAGACCCGGCTGGCGGTGGATATTCGTACACCGGCGACAATCCGATCAATTACATTGATGGTTGCGGACTAAGAGCGACCGGCAATAGGCAAGGGAGAGGTGGGTCAGGAGTAGAGAGAACAGGCAGGGTGCCGACGATCATAGAGTACTCACTTCCGTGATCGAGGAGCACCGATGCCTGCCCTTCCAGCTTCCCTGGTCGAGCCACTCAGGGTCCAGTTCGCCGCCTTGCTGCCGGAGCGTCCCCGTGTTGTCCCCACCCATCCCCTCGGCTGTCACCGTGAGCGGGTCTCAGATCGTCTGGTCTTCGAGCATGTCCTCGCCGCCTTAGTCCATGGCTCCGGCTACCAACGGATTGCCACTCCTGGCTGTTCCGATCGCACCATTCGGCGCCGGTTGCAGGAATGGGCCGCTTTAGGGCTGGCCGAGCAGGCGCATCTGCTAACTCTGGAGGCATACGAGCGGATGATCGGGCTGGAGCTGGAGGAGCTGGCGGTCGATGGCTGTATCACCAAGGCTCCCTCCGGTGGCGAGATGGCGGGCCGCTCTCCCGTCGATCGGGGTAAGCAGGGGCTGAAGCGGTCGGTACTGACCGAAGGAGCAGGCATCCCCCTGCACCTGGTCCCGGCAGGCGCCAACCGCCATGATGCCCCCTTGCTGGCGGCCACCCTCACCGGCCTGGACCAGGCTGCAGCCCTCACCGACGCCGAGCCGGGGACGGTCCACCTGGATCAGGGCTATTCTGGTGGACCCACCCGCACCCTGCTCGACCAATTGGGCTTGGACGGGGTCATCGCCCGGAAGGGGGTGCCGGCGCCACGGCAGGCGGGGAACCGTTGGACGGTTGAACGGACGCACAGCTGGATGAATGGCTACGGGAAGCTGCGGCGCTGCACCGAGAAGCGGCGAGTCATTGTGGAGTTCTACCTGTTCTTGGCTGCGGCCCTGGTCGTGCTCCGCCGTCTGATCCAGGAGGCCCGCCTCCGCTACCGCTGGCCCACCCGGCCAACCATCCGCCGCCTCAAATAGGGCCTATTGCCGGTCGTTCTAAGTCAAGTGCGGCAGATACGACACCCGTCTAGACGCTTGCGATCACGAGCGACTCGTCTCGCTCGACACTGCATCCCCTTCGATGCCGGCGATGATCGTCGACGACACGTGTTGCAGGGTGTCGAGATTCCGTTTGAGCACGGTCCGATCCTGGGCCCAGCGCGCGATGTACGGGAACGAGTAGCCTGAGCTATCCAGACCATAGCGTGTCAGGACCACATAGGCTGCTGATTCCGCGACCGTCTCGACGTCGCGATCGTTCATTCTCAGCGTGTGCCCGGCGACCACATGCGCCGTCTCGTGGGTGAGGGTCTTGGTCGCCTGGTCCCCATCGATGTGGGTCCCGATACCGACGTGGTTCGTCATCGGCTGGAAGTATCCGTTAGCCGGCTCAGTGCGCTCGCGGGAGACAGAGACGCCATTCGATTCCAGGTAATCCCACAGGTCCACGAAGAGCCGCATGCCCAGGTCCGATGCGCCATCGATCATCTCGGGACGGGGTGGCTCTGGCAGCGGATCGCCTTCGGTCGACGACACGTCGAAGACAGTACCGACGCCGAAGCCGCGGACGGCCATACGGTCTCCTGGTGTATCGTCGCTTCCCTCGTCCTGCGTGATCTTCCTCGTGTGCGGCACCAGAATCTTGATACCACGCTCGCCTTTCCTGACCTGTCTCCCCAAACTCTGCCATCGCCGGTACCCCGCCACCATGGTTGGGGCGGGATGTTGGGCGTGAATTAAGAGCACGTTTCCGAAGCTATAGTGCGGCAGTTTCGCCATCGTCTTGAGATAGGCCGCGAAGCCGTCACCCTGAAGGATGGCGTCGATGCCCGCTTCGAGCGTCTGGATCGCGTCTTTGACCCGATCCTCTCGCGGCTGCTCTCCGTAGCGTGGTTGGTACTCCCCTCGTGGCATATATAAGGAGGCATGATATATGTGTGTTTCTGATCTGTCAAGATAGCAATCTACTCTGTGTCGATCCCCGCGGTGGTCGTTCCCGGGGCTGGATGCTACAGTATGGCATGCAAAGTTGGTGAAACGGTTCAGCAGGCGTATGGATTCAGGAGGACAACGTGACCGAACAGATCGACTACGCGGCAATCGGTCAGCGGCAACAACAAAGCTGGGCGGCCGGCGACTTCAGTATGGTGGCACGGATGACGGTCTTGCCCGCCGAGACGCTTGTCGCGGCGGCCGGACTGCGCGCCGGGAACACGGTTCTGGACATCGCCACCGGCAGCGGCAACGTGGCGCTGGCAGCGGCCCGGCGCTTCTGCACGGTGACGGGCATCGACTTTGTTCCGTCTCTGCTGGAACGCGCACGCGAGCGAGCAGCGGTGGAGCAGCTCGACGCGACCTTCGTGGAGGGCGATGCCGCGGCGTTGCCGGTGGACGATGCGTCGTTCGACGTGGTTCTGTCGCAGTTCGGCGTGATGTTCGCACCAGATCAACAACGCGCAGCCGACGAAGTGGTTCGCATCTGCCGGCCGGGCGGAACGATTGCCCTGGCCTCCTGGACCCCCGACAGCCAACCGGCGGAACTGTTCCGCATCAACGCGAAGTACATTCCGCCGCCGGCCGGGCTCAAGCCGCCGGTCCGTTGGGGCACAGAAGAGGCGTTGCATGAGCTCTTCGGCGATCGGGTGCGATGGCGCCGTATGGAGCGGCAGATCTCACCCCAGCAGTTCTACTCGGCCGTCCACTATGTCGAGTTCTTTCGCAAGTACCTCGGGCCATCAGTCCGTGCGTTTGCGTCGCTCGATTCGGGACAGCAAGAGGCTCTGGCGCGCGACGTGATGGACTGTGTCGAGCGATTCAATCGCTCGGGCGACAGCACCGTGCTGTTGGAGAACACCTATCTGGAGTCGGTGGGCACGCGGGTCTGAACGGGAGTGGATCGGCGCCCGAACGACGACCATCTGGAGGCTTGGCTACGATCGCGTCTCCTGGCCCGCGCCCATGCAAAAACTTAAGGGACACCCTCTACTCTGCAAGCGGGCTCGGCTGTGTCGTCGTGCTCGCCGTGGACTGCACCCCCAGCACGCGCTCACCCTGCGCCTTCTTCTCACCGATATGATGGAGTGTCTCCTCCAACCCGCGAATCTCACCATCCCATCCCTGGTGACGTGCTTCGATCAGAAGTGTCTTGGTGTTCTCTTCGATCTGCAGCAGTCGAGGGAGCTGCACCGGGTCCATCGGGAGCATTGGGCAGCGCACACAGGCATGCTCGTGAGGACATGCCGTGCCATAGGGGCGGTAACAGTCTCCCAACGCCATCTTGCGGTGCCGGAAGTGCGTGGCGAACTCCTCCCATTCCCGGTTGGATGGCTCACGATATTCAATAGTCGGTCGATTCTCTCGACGTCGCACCAAGTGTCCCTGATACTGCCGAACAACCTCTTCGGGGTACACCGCGACATATCCTTTGGTTGTGTTCAGATCAAGGTGGCCCAATAGCTTCGCCGCGATGTGGATCGGCAAACCACCATTCACCGCCTCGGTCGCGAACAGCCGGCGGAAGTCGTGTGGGGTGAAGCGCAGTGGCTCGCCAGCCACGTCCACCAGCGCGGCACGGCGACAGGCTTTGGTCAGCAGGGATCCCACCGTGCCCGGATTCATCACGGCGCCCTGCGCGCGCCACTGGCGTTGAAACAGGTAGGGGAATGGTGCACTCATGGTCTTCTCCAGCGGATCAAACCGCTCGACGACCGGAACATGCCCTGACGCCGCGCTGATACGGGTCACAATGGTTGCCAGCACATGCGCGAGTTCGGGACAGACCGGTAGAATCCGCTCACGATCACGCTTCGACGGCGCAATCTGCAGTAACAGGACCCGTTGGCCGTCTGACATGGTCGCGCGCTGGACGCTCAGGTGGGTCAGCTCCAGCAACTCTTCAACGCGAATACCCGTGAGTCGCAGCACCTCGACCACGGCCCAGACCCAGAAGGCTTCGTCCTCGACGTCCTGACAATTGATCAGCTGGTCGTCGGCTGCGTCATGGTGTCGAACCATGACCGGCATCCGCCCTGGTCGTGGATTCACCTCTCGCCGCTGGACACACACCCGACGATAGGTTCGCCCCTGGAGAACGATGGTCTCACCATCGGCACAGGATTCGGCCGTGGCGAGCAATTGTCCAGCCGCGATCCGGTGCGCCCGGATATGGGCCAGCAGACGCGGCAGAGTGGGATGCAGTGTGCGGATCCGTTCGTGCATCCGTGCCTGCCGGTGGAGGAGCGCTTTGCGGTGCGCTCGCAGGTCGGCGGACGAGATGGGACTTGGACAGACGAAGCGGCCCCAGCGTGCGGGATCAGCACTCGCCCACTGGGCAAGATCCAGATAGAAGCTACGCACGACCAGGAAGAGATCCGCCGCATCCTTGCGTGGCCGGCCATCGGGCAGCAGTTCCTGGCGCTTCCTCCGGGCCTCAATGACCGAACGCGGCAGATCGATGGAGGTGACCTCCGGATGGTGCAGCTCGATGTCCCGCCAGAACATCTTGGCCAGCCGGACTGTCAGCTGACTGGCTGAAATATAGTCGATCGCGACCGCACGCTCGGTGAGGTAGTCCACCAAGAGGTCTCGGACCTCGCGGCAGGCGATACCATGCCGGCTCGACCAACTCGGCAATCGACAGCTTCTTGAGCCGAATCGCATACCCTGAGGTCAGCGGGGGATCGGTGATCCACCCCATCGCCCGCAGGAGTTGATGGGCAACACGGACACCAGAGGCGAATCGTCCGGTCGCATTCGCGGCAGCGGCGAACACCTGCAGGTCGACCGTGGTGATCTCGGGGAGATGTTTGCCGGTATGCACGATGATCTTCCCCAGGACCAGCCCCGCCTGCTCGACCGTCGCTGCACTAACAGTGGCTGTCGCGGCGACCGCCTGGAGGTGGTCGAAGTGTTCCTTCTCCGTCAGGGTGCGAAGCTTGTCGTACAGCTTGTATTGCGGGATGCGCAGCAGCCAGGCGTAGCTGGGTCGAATCTCGCCTTCCAGAATAAGTGTCTGGAGAGCAAGAGAGAGGGTGACGCGTTCGGTCCGCGTCACGGCGCCAGCCTCGCTTTGCCAGTCTTCCGCCGGCTCTCCGCGTTGGTTCCAACGTTCCTGCCAATTCACCTGTGCGATCTTCGAATCTTCGATTGGTTCCAACCAATTCAGGAGCTTGGTGATTCCAATGCGCCGCCGACTCCGCGATGTCTTATCAGTGAAGTAGCGCTGCGTATGTGCGGCCACGAGTTCCTCGATCTCGAGCCGCGACCTCATGACCGTTCCGCCCTACCAAGCAAGATGAGGAGATCATCGTCGTCGTACTGCCATGCGGCACGGGAAGCCTCTGGCGCGGCCTGGGGAACCGGTCGTTGGGCGGTGCCATAGTGGGTCTGCACACTGGTTACGACATCGTCGGCTCGTGCTTGTAGATACCGCTCCGTGGTGGTGATGTGCTTGTGTCGGAGATGCGCCTGAACATGAACCAGGGGCACAGCCGGGTCACTGGCGAGCCGCAGGGCACAGGTATGTCGGAAGTCATGCAGGACCAGATTCGTTCCCAGCTGCGTGTCGATGCGTGTCAGGATCTTGCGCAAGGCCTGATAGGTGAGTGGCCGGCGGGGCTCGCGCAGCGTCCACCACAGCGCGTCGCCGGCAGGCACGTCACCTCGTTCGACCAGGTAGAGGCGGAGCCACTGGAACGTGTCCGGCGAAGCGGCCACCCAGTGCGGCACTCTGGTCCCTTTGGTAATCAACCGGACGGACTGGCGGCCCCAGTCCACGTCCCCATCAGTCATTGCCAGCAGTTCACCAGCGCGGCTCCCCGATGAAAGGAGCAGGCAGAAGATGGCCCGGTCTCGGCTACTGGTCAGGTACGCAAACACCTCGTGCCAGAGCTCGTCGGCGATGGCACGCGGCAGACTTGCTGGCTGTTTCTGTCGGTACGGACCACGTCGGGTGTGGGTCCAGGGATCGTCGGGTGTCCGATGGGCGCTTGGGCGGGCTGCCGCACCTGGACCCAAAGCCGGGTTGAGCCGCGGTCCACGCTCCCGTGCACGGTGATAGTCGTAGTACCCGGCGATGACACTCAAGCGGTGGTTGATCGTGGCCGGCGCATACCCAGGTGCCAATGAGGGCTTTCCGGTACGCGGATTGAGCACGCCGGCTGCAGGGGCGTCGGCCCGCCGGCGATGACGGTAGGGATTATCAGACGAACGGAGGTGCAACACGTAGTCGCGGACATGATCGGACCGGGCGTCCTGCCAGGCCGTGCCGCCCGTCGAGAGGAACCGAAACCAGTCGAGCAGCGCATAAGCGTAGGCCTTGATCGTTGCCTGGCTACAGTCGGTGGCAATCAGTTCGTGAAGATACTCCGTGACCTCGGCAATGACGCTGCCGTCCGGGCGATGCACCTGGTACGGTGGACCGGTACCCGAATTCTCGCGAACCTCGTAGCGTTCCTCGGCTGCCATTGCTGCGCCCTCCCGTCTCATGAATGTTGGCGATGAGAAGTATCGCCAGTAATCCATTTAACGGGTCTGATCCTCGCCCAGCGTCCTGACTCGACTCGTGTGGCCGGCTACCGCAAGTGGCAGGAGCTGGGTCGGCAGGTACGAAAAGGCGAGAAGGGAATCGCGATCCTGGTTCCCCATAAGCGCCGTCTCAGACGTGACCAGGACGAGAGCGAAGAACGGCGCGAGAATGAACCACAGCAGAGTATCACCACCGTTGCCAGTTTTGGCGTCAGCTGGGTCTATGATCACGCTCAAACCGATGGAACTCCACTTGCCCAACCACCAGCTGTTGAGACCGTTGACGGCGCCTCAGATACCGGCATGCGCCTCTACGTCGACCTCCTCGACTACCTCGACGTACACGGCGTCACTGCAGCGCATTGACTCACTGGAGATGACACTTTGACAGGATGATTGCCTCACGAGTACTGTAACCCGACATCGTGGTGATGATCGGAGGAACCGTAGTGAGGTCAATCATGAACTCTGAAGCCAAGCGTCAACTGGTGGTGCAGGTGGCAGCGCGCTACAGAGAGGCACGCCATGTTCAGAAGTCGGTGATCCTCGACGAATTTGTCGCCGCCACCGGCTACGCTCGCAAGTACGCGATCCGCTTACTAATGAACCCAACTCTTCCGCAGCCGGCCGCGATCACACGATCCTGGCCGCGGCACTACGGTCCCGAGGTGCAGGGGGCCCTGATCGTCGCGTGGCGAGTGGCGAACGGCATGGCCATCTGGTGGTGACCGGTGAGGCGCGCGTGCAGCTCCTCGCCCTCAGCCCCGCCACAGCCGACCGCATTCTTCAGCCCTTCCGGCAGTGGGATGGCATCCGCGGGATTTCGACTACCAAACCGGGCGCCGTACTCAAGCGACAGATTCCGATCCGCACCTTCGCCGACTGGGATGATGCCCATCCAGGCTTCCTCGAGGCCGATCTGGTGGCGCACTGCGGTCATAGCACCGAGGGCGCCTTCCTGCACACCTTGACGCTCGCGGATGTTGCCACCGGCTGGGTCGAGTGTCTGCCCTTGTTCCATCGCACCCAGCACGCGGTGAAACAGGCACTTGTTCACGCGGGTCAACTCCTCCCATTCTCCATCCTGGGACTGGACACCGACAACGGCGGCGAGTTCATCAATGATCTTCTGCTGGCCCACTGTGAGCAGCAGGGCATCACCCGAGGACGGGTTGCCAAGAAGAACGATCAATGTTTCGTCGAACAGAAGAACGGCTCGGTGGTCCGCCACGTCGTGGGCTACGACCGGTTTGAAGGGGAGCCGGCTTATCGGCGGCTGGCCGAACTTTACCGGGCACTCCGCCTGTACGTGAACGTCTTTCAGCCCTCGATGAAGCTCCGCCAGAAGACCCGAGATGGGAGTTGAGTGCGACGGATCTATGATCGGGCGGCAACCCCACTGCAGCGGCTGTTCGCCGCCGACGTGCTCACCGCCAGCCAACGTGAGCGACTGGAGATCACCTATCAGGCGCTTGATCCGGTGCTGCTGCTGCGACAGATCGAGATACTCCCGGGTACCCGCTTGCGGGTGTCACTCTGGCGGCACGCTGTGATCCGACCGGTCGCTACCGAGCCGGAGGGAGTGGCGGAGCCAAAGACGGACGCTGTTCGATTTGATGTGGCTGCCTGTGGTCTCGCTGATGGAGACGCGCCTGAGGAGGAGCAGGGCAGAGACGAGCAAGACCGGAGCAGACGGAAGTACCACAGATGAGATTGAGGCTGCAGGGGTTGGACAATCGCTGGTCAGGCATCCATCACGTCACGTTTGTGACGCCAGACCTAGATGGCACCATTCGCTTCTACCGAGACGCCCTCGGGCTTGGACTTCTCTTCGTCAAAGAGTCGCGATTGGCTCCCGACGACCAGCTTTGGCGCCATTGCTTCCTGGACGCGGGCAACGGAGCCGCGCTTCACGTCTTTGAGTACAGCGGCGCGGTCATTCATCCGCATGTCCCCGATGGCCGCCCATGGTTCGACGGCGGCTTGCAACAAGTCGCATTGAGCGTTCCCGATGAGACTGCGCTACGCGGCCTACAGGAACATCTCAGGGAACTAGGCATCGGAGTAAGCGACGTCGAGGACTTTGGTCAGGTGCGCGCCATCCACCTTCGCGACAACAACGGCATGCAGCTTGAAGTAGCTTGCTGGGCCGAAGACCTCGCGCAGGGACCGCTGGCCTGATCGACTTCTGCAACGCTCAAACTGACCCACTACCGCGGATCCCCTGAGGCAGGCCGGCGCCACGAACCAGGAGGGCGCCGGCCAGCTCACAGCGGCCCTGGACCGGGTGAACTGGCAGGAGATCGTTACCAGCCACCAGGAGAATTAGCCGGTCTTTCGTCTCCCGTTACCCCGCTTTTCTCCGTGGCCCTTTTGTCCGAAATGTCCGAAACAATGACAACTACCCTCTGCGCCAGAATTGCCACCAGAAGCGCGTCGATTGCTCAGGAGCCACTGAAGCTCCACCGCATCAGAGACGGGCGCAGACAGCAGTTTTATGGTCGAAAGGGACTCCTGATAGCGCCCCTGCCAGAACCCAACCTGGCCGGCTAACTCTTCATTGCGAAGGCGTAACGCTCGGAGCAAAGCACACCTCGCCAGAGCTTGGTGGCTCTCCCGCACTTTTGATACCGCTGGCGAATTCATGTGATCTGCAATTGAGGCTTCATGAGCACGGCGAACGGTGACCGGCGTGTTTGCGTGAGCGGAACATCACAGAGCCAGCGGTCAACACGCACGAAGTTAATGGCGGCCGCGGTGAGAACGTGTTGGAGGTGGGTCTTCGCTTGGCCAATGTAGCGGGAGCGTCGTAAGCCGAAGGCGCGTACCCCTTGAGAGATCGTGCCTTCGATCCCTGCTCGCTTGGCGTACTCTTCCTTGAATTCGTCGGTCGTCTCTCGCTGTCGAGCCACGCGGAGGGCATGGTAGTGCTCCTGGGTCCGCACCGTGATGGACCGCCGTGCGTAGTGTTTCTTTGAACGAAAGCACAGGTCCCGACTCGGACACGGTCGGCAGTCTTTGCTCGAGAACTTGATCTTGACCACCTCGTTGCTGCCCCGATCCTTGGCCGGAGTCCAGCTGAGGCTGGTATGGCCCTCCGGACAGGTTGCACTCTCGTTCTCCCAGTCAATGGCAAACTTGGCAGCATCGAATCCCGTTCCTTCGCGTGCCTGCCACTTGTAATCTGGTCGGGTTGGGCCGATGAGCTCGACGCCAAACTCCTGTTGACTATCGACCAGCAACTCCGCATTGAGATACCCGGTATCCACGATATGCCGCTCGGGCAGGAGATCCCTGTCTTTGAGCGCCTCGTGGATCTCCGGTGTCATGGCACCATCAGATGTCGGCCCTGGACTCGTCTCGACGTTGGTGATCAGATGTGGAGAGTCTTCGTCGCAGGTCTCGGTGAGATGCACCTTGTATCCGACCCAGGCGGTCGTGCCCTTCTTGGCCAGGTGTGCGTCAAGATCATAGGGCGAACTGATAAAGCGCGAGGATGGGGGAATGCCCTGCTCCTCAGTTCGCCAGTGGAGCGTTCCATCCTCGACATAGTACTGCTGGATCCAGACCAGGCGGAGGATTCGCACCGCCGGGATCTCCTGCAGCCAGCCGGGAGCTGCCGGGGCATCGATGGCCATGAGGAGCGCTCTCCCATCCTGTCCGATGGTCTCGGCTAGCGCCTGCCGTGCCGCTTTACCTTCCGGCAACCGAGCATCATCCAGACGCCGATCGTAGCGTTTGACCCACCCGGGCTCACTTCGCTCACGAAGCCATGCGGGTGCGGCTACGGCCAGGACGTTCAGGACGTGACGCATGCTCTCCCCGACACATTGAAGTCGGTTGATGGCCCGAATGGCGGCCAGAACGTGAGTTGAGTCCGTTCGCTGTCGGCCACGTGCCTTCAGCAGCTTGTGTTCCCGAAACAAATCCAGCATCAGGTCAAACAGCTTCTCTTCGGCGCCACCGGCGATCAACCGGGTACGGAACTCACTCAGGACCGAGTCATCGAAGCCAGGATCAACGAGTTCCAAGGAGAGCGTATACTTCCAGTCGATGCGGCCGCGAACGGCATCCGCGGTTTGCTGATCAGAGAGGCCCTCGACATACTGCATAACGGTGACCAGTGCCAGCCGCCACGGAGCTTCGGCAGGTTTTCCGCGTGCTGGGAACAGCGTCGCGAAGGCTTCATCACGATAGATTGTCCCTATCTCATCGCGCATCCGCATGAACAGGTTCCCTTTGCGAAACGCAGCGCGAGCGACGCGTGCAGTCTCGTCAGGAATCGAGGGAACATCGTGGGGATGGAGGCACATGGGGAGGCTCCTTCGGGTGACTAAAGACGACCGCGATGTACGGCCAGTCACCCATTGTCCTCCCCGACCGATTCTCTCCTCTACCACTCCCCGAATTCGCCAGCGGTATCGTTCTTGATGATGACAACGGGAGGAATTCCTTGATATACCACGATGAGCCCCCGCGCTCCGATACTGTGCCGCTCAATCAAGGATTCCTGAATGCCACACACCCTCCTTCCCGCTCCCAGTCGCGT
>JAABUH010001385.1_pt1 | contig 27607 bp, 24 predicted proteins | sample 5559121 | NCBI WGS metagenome assembly JAABUH01 (sample SAMN10711871, study PRJNA513364) | rock metagenome | isolation source: Antarctica rocks | place: Antarctica: Victoria Land, Battleship Promontory nord | collected 2015-12-28
GCCCGTTCGCGTCGCGCCCCCGCCCGTTCGCGTCGCGCCCCCGCCCGTTCGCGTCGCGCCCCCGCCCGTTCGCGTCGCGCCCCCGCCCGCCACACCCGCCGGGCTCTCGAGCTATGTCCGCCCCTTGGTCGGGACGGCGCGCTACGGGCATACCTTCCCCGGCGCGACCGTCCCATTCGGTATGGTCCAGTGGAGCCCCGACACGCAGAGCGTCGATACGCTGGGTCGCCCGGCCAGTGGCTACTTTTATCATGATAAGGCGCTGCGAGGCTTCAGTCTGACGCACCTCAGCGGGGCGGGGTGCGCCACCTATCAGGACGTGCCGTTCCTCCCCGCCGTCGGCCACCTGACGCCGCCAGCCCCGCGGCCGGGCAGCCACTGGGCCTGGGCTCGCTACTCCCACGCCGACGAGGCGGCGTCCCCCGGCTACTACCATGTGCGCCTGGCGTCGGGGATAGATGTCGGCCTCACGGCCACGCCCCACACCGGCATGGCGCGCTTCGCGTACCCCCGGACCGCCGCGGCGCAACTGCTCATCGACGGGGGTGGCAGCGTCAACGGGACGCGCGCGGCGTCGCTCACGGTGGTCGGGCTCAACGAGGTGCGCGGGTGGATCGCCAGCGGCGACTTCTGTGCGCACAACCGCTTCTCCTACAGGGTCTACGTCGACGCCGTGTTCAATCGCCCCGTCAGGCGCGTCGCGGCCTGGGACGGCGTGGCCCTGCGTCCGGGCTCGCGCGTCGCGGCCGGGCCGCACGCGGCCCTCGTGCTCGGCTTCGACGCGCGCCGCGACCCGGTCGTCCTGGTCAGGGTCGGCTTGTCCTACGTCGACGTGGCCGGCGCACGGCGCAATCTGCGCGCCGAGAATAGCGGGTGGGATGTCGAGGGCGTGCGCCGGGCAGCGGCCCACCGGTGGGACAGCATGCTCGGCCGCATCCGTGTGGGCGGCGGGACCATCGACCAGAAAGCCTTGTTCTATACCGCGCTCTACCACGCGCTCCTCGCCCCCACCATCTGCAGCGATGTCGACGGCGCGTACCGCGGGCTCGACGATCAGGTGTACCGGGCGCGGGGCTACACGCAGTACAGCAACATCTCGGGCTGGGATATCTATCGGGGCGAGGCGCAGCTCCTGGCCTGGATCGCGCCGCGCGAGACGAGCGGCATGATCCGCTCCCTCCTCGCCGCCGCGCGCCAGGGCGGGGGGCTGCCCAAATGGCTCATCGCCAATCGGTCGCTGAGCGAGATGGTCGGCGACCCCGCCGCCCCGATCATCGCGGACGCCTACGCTTTTGGCGCGCGCGGTTTCGACGCGGCCGGCGCGCTACGGGCCATGGTCTCGGGGGCGACCGGGGCGGGACCAGGGCGGGATGGTTACGTGGAGCGACCGGGGCTGGGCGACTACCTGACCCTTGGCTACGAGCCCGAATTCGCCCACGGATTGCCCGGCGCGGTCTCCGTCACGCTGGAGTACGCGCTGGCCGACTTCGCCGTGTCCAGTCTGGCGCGCGCGCTGCGCGAGAAGGAGACCGCGCGGACCTTCCTGCGGCGCGCCCAGAGCTGGCGAACCCTCTACAACCCGGCGACGGGCTACATCGAGCCGCGCTGGCCCGACGGGACGTTCCGGCCGGCTTTCGCCCCGGCCGACCCCTGGCTCTACATCGAGGGGAACGCGGCGCAGTACTCGTGGTTCGTCCCCCATGACATGCGCGGCCTGATCGCGGCGATGGGCGGCGATGGCGTCGTCCAGGGCCGCCTGGACTCCTTCTTCACGCGTCTGAACGCCGGCCCATCCACTCCCTACGCCTGGATGGGCAATGAGCCGAGCCTGCTCGTGCCCTGGGCCTACATGTGGGCCGGCGCGCCGTGGCGCACCCAGGCCGTGGTGCGCAGGATTATGGCGCAGTTGTACGACACGGGGCCCGGCGGGCTTCCCGGCAACGACGACCTGGGCGCCATGTCCGCCTGGTACGTGTGGGCGGCCCTGGGCCTGTACCCCGCCGTCCCGGGGACCGACGTCCTGGTAGTGCACGGCCCCCTCTTCCCCTTGATCCATGTCTCCGTCCCGGGCGCGCGCCTCTTCACGATCGTGGGGCAAGGGGCGGGGCTCGGGCGGCCGTATGTGCAGGGGGTAACCCTCGACGGACGCGCGCGCCCGCAGTCGTGGCTGACGGCCAAATCTCTGCATCCCGGCTCGATCCTGCGCGTCGCGCTCGGCGCGCTGCCTGAGCGGGGTTGGGGAGCGGCGAGCGCCGATCGGCCCCCGTCGTTCGGCCCCGATGCGGGGGGAGGGCAATGACGGTGGGCGCGAGGGAAGGGGCGCCTGGGCCCGGGAAGATCGTGAGGGACGCGGACGGATCTGTGGCGGACCCCGGAGAGAGTAGGGCGATGCGCGCCGTTAAGCGGGTACTGCTTGCGCTCCCACTCGTGGCGCCGGCCGTGGGCGTGTCTACGGCGCCGCCGGCGTCGGCGCGCGGCCCCCGCCCGACGCTGGCGAGGATCGCCCAGCCGGCGACCGGCATCGCCGTCACAGTCTCCGCCGATGGGGCCTACGCCGTGACGGCGCGCGCCCCGGCCTGGACGTTCGCCGGCGCGGCCGGTCACGCGCTCGACGGCATCGCGATCACCCACGGCGCCGACCGCATCGGAGCCTACAAGGAAATCGTCTTCCGCTACCGCGCGGGGACCGCCCGAATCGCCGCCATCCGCGCCTACGCCGCCCGGCCCGTCGTGCTCTTCCGGGTGACCTATCCGGGGGGCGGGCGCAACACGGAGCCGTTCCCCACGCTCACGACCTACCCCCGGGGCCTATCCTTCCTGAGCTACAGCGGCGTGTTCGGCCACTACCACTTCGATCCCGGCGGCCTGGGCGGGGCGGCCGATAGCCCGCGCCTGCTGTTCGACGCCCACGCCAACGCCGCCATCTTCTCCCCAGCCTCCAACGCCATGGTCGCCGCCACGACGGTTGCGCGCGCCCCGTCCACGGGCGGCGCGGGTCGCCTGGCGTTGTCGAGCGGGATCACCGCGACGATCCCCATCCTCCCGCCGGGGCTGACCCAGACGACGATGCTGGCCATCGGCGCGGGCATCAACAGGACATTCGACTCCTGGGGCCATGCCTTGACCAGCCTGCAGGGCAAGGTGCGCCCGGCGAACGATAGTGATACTGTCCTGACGCATCTAGGCTACTGGACCGACAACGCGGCGGCGTATTACTACAACTGGGAGGACAGCCACAGGTACCCCACGCGCGACCCCAGGGACTATACCGCCACCTTGCTGGCGGTGCGGAACGAGTTCAGGCGCATTGGCGCGCCGCTCGGCTACATGCAACTCGACAGCTGGTGGTACCCCAAAGGACCGGCGGCCGATTGGGGCATCTCAGGTGTCATCCGCCACCAGGGCGCGTATCTCTATCGCGCCGCCCCGGCCGTCTTCCCTCAGGGGCTGCAGGCGTTCGAGCGGCAGTTGGGGCTGCCGCTCGTCGCGCACGCGCGCTGGATCGATCCGGGCAGCCCCTACACCACGGAGTACAGGATGTCCGGAGGCGTGTCCGTCGACCGCCGCTTCTGGGATGACACGATGGGCTACCTGCGCGCCGCGGGCGTGGCGACCTACGAGCAGGACTGGCTCGGCGATCCCGGGGGGGCGGTCGCCGCGAACACCATCCATGACCAGACCGCCTTCATGGACGAGATGGCGGCGGCGGCCGGCCGCCATGGGCTGAGCATGCAGTACTGCATGCCGTCCGCCCGCCACTACCTACAAAGCGCGCTCTACAACAATGCGCGCACGATCCGCGTGAGCGAGGATGGCTTCAAGGACGGTCTCGCGGTGGGCGGCAGGGTGGACGACAAGTGGACCCCGTTCCTCTACGACGCGCGGCTGGCCGGCGCCCTCGGCGTGTGGCCGTTCACCGACGCGGTCAGGAGCGACAGTCTGCCCAACCTGCTCCTCGCCACGCTCTCGGGGGGACCCGTCGGCCTGGCCGACAGGCTGACCGCCGTCGAGCGTCACGAGGCGCGCTACAAGGCGAATCTGCTGCGCGTGGCGCGGGCCGACGGCGTCATCGTCAAGCCCGATACCCCGATCACGCCGATCGACGAGGTCTACCTGCGGGACGCCGCCGCGCCGGGGCGGCTCGGTCCCATGGTCGCGGCGGCGTACACCGATCACGGCGGCGGGATGGAGGCCGCGTACGTGTTCGCGTACAGCCGCCCGCGTCCTGACCGAGCGACCACGGCCACCTTCACCCCGGCCGCCCTCGGTTTCGCCTCCCACGGTCGCGTGTACGTCTACGACGCCGCCGCGCGGGCCGGCGCCGTCCAGGACGCGGGACGGCCGGTGACGATGCGCGCGCCGGCCTATCAGGGGGCGTACGACATCGTGGTCCCCGTCGGGCCGTCGGGCATCGCCCTGCTCGGCGACACAGGCAAATTCGCGTCGCTGGGCAAGGGGCGCGTCCGCATGTTGCGCGACGACGGGCGCGCCGTACGCGCAACGATCCTTTTCGCCGCGGGGGAGGGCGCGGTCACGCTCTCCGGCTACGCGACGACGCCGCCTGTAGTCACGACGACGTACGGCGCGGCGCGGCTACGTTACGACCCGCGCACGCATCTGTTCGGCGTCGTCGTGGCGCCCGGGCCCGACAGCGGGCACGCCACCCTGAGCCTCGCGCGCCACCCCGGCGCATAGCATCCCGTGGCGTCCCCGCGCGGGAGATGGCCTATGGCGCTGCGGGCGATGTGTTCTTCGAGCTATGCAGCCACCCGGCGACGCTATAGGATCCGTAGGCGCCGTCGCGTATGCCGATCGTGTTGTCGGCGTAGATCGGCAGGCTCGACGTCCCCGTGGGTGACCAGTTCTCCTCGACGATGTCGATCCGCCCGTTGAGCCGGTCGACGCCGCTCACCACGGCGACGTGCCCAAAGGCGCCGCCATAAAAGAGCAGCGCGTCCCCCTCGCGCGGCCCCGGCGACCCGCCGTTGGGGACGAACTCGATGCCGCCCGGATGGTTCGCGCGCATGTCGACCGCCGCGGCGACGCCGCCCCAGATAGCGGGATAGCCCCAACGCAGGGTGAAGTACCGCTGGGCGAGCTCGACGCACTGATACAGGATGCCGTACGTCCCGGCGCACCCGTTGTTGCCATCCCCCGCGTTCGAGTAGACGGGCACGCCGTCCAGGCTCGTCAGGACGGCGCCCCACCCCGGGCCCCACGCCGGGCAATGGCAACACGTCTCCTCGGGCGGGCGCGGCGCGGCGGGGAACATCGGCACGCCGGACGTAGCGCCCCCCACCGCGAGGACGCGCAGGGTCGACGCGACCCCGACGAGCGCGTCGCGGTCGGGAGACCCTGCCCCTCGCGACGCGTACAGGCGAAACACGACCGCGCCGCGCCGCAGGTACAGAATTTGGCTCGACCTGCCGCCCCCCACGGTGGGGGCGCCCGTGAGGCGCACGGCCGGCCCGAGCGGCAGCGCGACGGTGTCCCGCGTCGCGCGGGGCAGGTACGACAGGTCATGCGAGACGAGGTCGGCCAGCGCCGGCCCGCGCGGGCGCAGCGGGATGAGGGCGACGTCGATGTCGCTCCCCGAGGGAGACTGCAGGTCAAGCTGGCCGTACCCGGCGAGCGTGTCGGGCCACAGCCGGCCGGTCCAGCGGGGCGGGTAGGCCAGGCTATAGCCGGGTATGCGCGCGGTCGTCTGGCCGGCGCCGCTCGCGCCGCCGTACGTGAATCGTGGCCAGCCAGGCGCGGTAAGAGGCGGCGAGCTCGCGACGCCGCGCGACGAGCGGGCAGGGGCCACATACCCCCGGGAGCCTGGGAGCATGCGCCGCGCCATGGGCGCGCCAGGACCCGTGCGCGCATTGCCGGCATACGCCGCGCTGAACAAGGTCAGCGCGAGGCAACCCACGGCCAGGGGACGAACGATAAAGAGCACGTGTACACAATCCCTTTCAATTCAAGACCAAGCGCGTTTAGGATCAGGATAACGACCAGGACGCAGGATCAGGATGCCGCATCGGGCGACAAAGCGTCAACCAGGGCTCGTGAATTGTCGGGGCAGGCGTGCCCGTGTGTGCCCGTTCGGCCGCACGCGCCATAGTTGGCGGGGGTCTGGGGGGAGCCATCTCCCCAGGTTCCCCCGGAGGTGCGCTGGGCTGTTGGACCCGCGGTTAGGGTCCGGGAGACCAGTTAGCCATGGGCGGAGGGGGCGAGGAGGGGAGAGAGGTGCGCCGGCGACTTTTCACTAGCCCTGAAGCGTCAACTGCGCCGCTATACACATGGCGATGCTATACAGTAGGATAGATGGGACGGATCGGACGCCGGCGGATGGAGAGAGGGCGGCGCGGGCACTGTGCGGGACTTGTCGCGGGCACTGCGGGGCTACCTGTGGGCAACCTATGTGGCCGCCGCCGTCCTCGTCGCGGGGGAGGGCGCGGCCCTTGTCGCCTGGCGCCCACTCGCCCCCGCCCACCACACCCTGTGGCCCGCGGCCGCCCTCTTCGCCGTCCTGGCGTATCTTGGCGAGCGCCTTGCCCTGCCGATCACGAGACTACTGTGGAGGAGCCTGGATACAGCGATCTATATCGCCGCGATCCTGCTCTTCCCGCCGCCCCTCCCCCTGGTCATCGCCCTGCCGGCCATGCTCCTGGCCCGCGTGCGCTGGAGACACCTGCCTCGCTATAAGCGGGCCTTCAACGTCGCCCACGGCCTCCTCACGGTGGGGCTCGCCGACGCCCTGTTCTCGCGCGTCGTCGCGCCGACGGCCGTGTTGCGCCCCGGCCACCTCGCCGCGGCGCTCCCCGCCCTGCTCCTCCTCGGCGCGCTGTACTACGCCCTCGACGTGGTGCCCCTCCTCGCCGTCCACGCCCTCGTCACGGGCCGGGGGCCGTGGCGCATGTGGCGGGAGCACCATTGCGCCGTCGCCCCGCTCGCGCTCACCGACCTCGCTCTCGGCATCCTGGCCGCGCTCGCCTGGCAGTACGACCCCCTGGCGCTCGGGCTGCTGGCCCTGCCGCTCGTGGCCCTCTCCGCCGCCTTGAGCGCCCGCGCCAACGACGCGGAGCAGCGCGCCGCGACCGCCCACGCGGCCGCTGCGACGGACGGGCTCACCGCCCTACTCAACCACCGCGCCTTTCAGACGCGCCTGGAAGAGGAACTAGCCCGCGCCGCGCGCCACGACCATCCAACCGCCCTGCTCATGGTAGATCTCGACGATTTCCGGGCGATCAACAACGGGTATGGCCATCAGATCGGCGACGCGATGCTCGTCGCCGTAGCGGCCGCGCTGCGCGCCAGCGTGCGCGCGGGCGACGTACCCGCCCGCTACGGCGGCGACGAGTTCGCCGTCATCCTACCGGAGACCGCGCTCACCGAGGCGCTGGCCGTGGCGGAGCGCGCCCTCGCGGAGGTGTCCGCTACCGCACTCGCGGCGCAGGACGAGACGATACACGTCGGCGTGAGCATAGGGGTAGCCGTCATGCCCGAACACGCCCGTACTCACGAGGAGTTGATCCGGGCCGCCGACAGGGCGGCCTACGCGGCCAAGGGCGCGGGCAAAGGTTGCGTACGTGTGGCGGCAAGGCTAATGCCCACGCCGCCGCGCCCCCCTCTCAGTAGGCGGCCGGCGACGACATCTACGATGACGACACGCCGCTCACGCCTGACCGGACGCGTACGTGAGGGAGATGGGCGGGGAGGACAAGTACCCCACGGGTGGCATCGCGACCAAGGCCGTCAAGTAGGGCGAATCGCCGGAGGGGGAGCGCGAATGGCGCCGGCCCACATGCCGAAGGGATGTCACGCGAGAGCGACAAACGCCCGCGGCGGAAGGTACATTCTTCCGCCGCGGGCGTAGCCACAGTGCGGCGCCGTGAGGCGACTCCGGGGCTTCTAGAAAAGACTCGTCCCGTTCGCGCGCTCTATCGCATCCTAACCGGCCGCCTGGCCACCCTCGGCGCGGCGCGCCCACCCCTTACGTCCGAGGTGATGCTGCCTGTAGTCTTCCACCGCGGCGCGCGAAACGCGCCAGACGCCTCCCTCTTTATGAGCGTTGAGGGTGTGGAAACGTATTTGCATGCGTAGCGTCGCGGCGCTGAGGCCCAAATCGCGGGCGGCTTCGTCTAGCGTGAGAGAATTTTCCATTGGATTGTTGCTTTCTATAGTCATACGGGGGCTGTCCCAGTCGGGCCGGATGGCCTACTTCGTACTGTAGCACTATTAATGCCACGGTATGACTTTGAGTAGTATTTTAGCGATTGCCCAGCGCGGCGCCAGTACGCAACGAGTCGGCGTCGTTATTGGCGATGTCTTTCTCTGCTATCATATTCACAGCCTATGCCATCACACCGCCCCAGGGCAAACATCCATCGACAAAGCGTCCTTCAGTATCATAATAGCGCCATGGTCAGCGGTGAGGACGTCCGTCACGCGGCTGGTGTCACGATTAACCGGCTCGCGCTCGCGCGCACGCCCGGTGGGTGTCCCCGTCGAAGACGACGACGAGGCGTTGCGCCAACGACGCCAGGAACGTCGCCCGCGGGAAATGTTAGACATGGCTTCACCATCATCCGGCAGTACGGGGATTGGAATCTTGAGCCGTTGACCGCCGCCAGCACGAGCATAATCGTCGTCTGCGGTCATCACGTATGAGGGGTTATGCTTTCCCATTCCACTCAGCATAAAACTGTTGCAAAAACTGCTCCATGAAGGAATGGCGCTCCGCGGCCATGCGCCGGGCGGTCTCGGTGTTCATGCGGGCTCGAAGCAAGAGCAGCTTCTCGTAGAAGTGGTCGATGGTCGAGCCCGTGCCGGCGAGGTACTCTTCGGCCGAGGCGTGCGCCCGGGGTGGGCGATCAGGGTCCCAGATGTCGCGGCCCTTATGGCCGCCGTAGGCGAAAGTACGCGCGATGCCGATCGCGCCGATGGCGTCGAGCCGGTCGGCGTCCTGCACGACCATGCCCTCGCGGGTGCGCATCGCGTCTGGCACGCCCGCGCCCTTGTAGGACATGGCGCCGATGATCTCGCAGACGTGCGCGACCGTTTCCTCGGCCACGCCGAGCGTCTCGAGCCAGGCGCGGGCGGCGCGCGGCCCGGCCGTCACGTCCCCACCATGGAACTTCCAGTCCGCGATGTCGTGCAGCAGGGCGGCAAGCTCGACGACGAAGGGGTCGGCCTTTTCGCGCGCGCCGATGTGCGCGGCGATGCGCCAGACCCTGTAGACATGCCACCAATCGTGGCCCGACCCCTCGCCCTGCATCAGCGCCCGCACGCGCTCATGAGTGCGCGCGAGCGCCATCTCCCTGTCCATCGCTCACGCCACCGGCGCCGGGCCGAGCGGCCGCCCGGCCCCCGTGGCGGGGTCGTGGGGGACGGCCTGGTAGGCGACGTCGCGCTTGTTGGCCAAGCGGGCCACGACAGTGAGCGGACGGAGTTCCCCTGTGCCGATCGTCGTCATGACCTCATCTCACCGTCCCGCTCACCGTCCCGCCAGGATAGTCTCGCCCGTCGTGGCACGCGCCGTGCTCCGCCCTCGTGTAGCGCGCAAGCATCGTGAGTTCGCGCACCCGTGGACGCGAGCGATCGTACGCGGCGTATGCTACTCATTGTAGCCGGTACGCCGCTTTTCGCGGGCGGCTATAGACTCGATCGGAGCAGGTCGATGAGCGGCGACGATAGCCTCTTTCTGACGGGCGCGCGCGTGTACACGGCCGATCCACGCCAGCCGTGGGCCACGGCGGTCGTGACGCGGGGCGGCTTCGTCGCGTACGCGGGCGACGAACATGGGGCGCGCGCTTTCGTCGGCCCGCGCACGGAGCGTATACACCTGCCCGGCGCGCTGGCCGTGCCGGGCCTCAACGATAGTCATATCCACCTGTCGTGGGGCGCTCGGGGCTTCGACATCCTGAACCTGGAGGGCGTGGCGACGCCCCCAGAGCTGCAGGAGCGGCTGCGCGCCTATGCCGCGACGTTCCCGTGCAGGCCCTGGATCGAAGGGTTCGGCCTGCCCTACGAGGCGTTCGCCGGGTTGGCCGGCCTCCCGCGCGAGATTCTCGACACCGCGGTGGCCGGCCGCCCCGTCTACCTGCGCGCCTACGACTGGCACAGCGCGTGGGCCAACACGGCGGCCCTCGAGCGGGCCGGCATCGCGCGGGGCGCCGCGCTGCCGCCGCCTAACAGAGTCGCCGTCGACGATGAGACCGGGCTGGCGACCGGAATGCTCAAGGAGAAGCTGGCCCTGGACCTCGTCGCGCGGCTGATACCCGAGCCGCCGGAGGAGGAGCGCGACGACCTGCTGCGCCGCGCCATGCGCCACGTCAACGCGCACGGCGTCACCTCTGTGCAGAACATGGACGGCGATCCCGCGCGTCTGGCGCAGTACGAGCGCCTGCGTGAGCGGGGCGATGTAACCGTGCGCGCGGCGCACTACCTGAGCGTGCGCGAGGACACGCCGCGCGAAGAGTTGCGCCGGCTGGCCGAGCTCCTGCCCGCCTACGCCGGCCCCTGGAACCGGCTGCGCGGCATCAAGCTTTTTATGGACGGCGTCGTCGAGAGCAAGACGGCGCTCTTGCTCGACCCCTACGCCGACGGCTCGGGCGAGGCCGGCGTCCCCGACATCGACCCGGACGCGTACCGGGACATCGTCGTGCTGGCCGACGCGCTGCGGCTGGCCGTGGCCACGCACGCCATCGGCGACCGCGCTGTGCGCCTGGCGCTCAACGCCTACGAGGCGGCGCGGATCGCCAACGGCAACCGCCGCGCGCGCCGGCACCGCATCGAGCACGTCGAGCTAATCCAGCCTGCCGATGTGCCGCGTTTCGCCCACCTCGGCGTGGTGTCCTCGATGCAGCCCCTGCACGCGATCCTGGGCGGCGACCCGCGCGCCACGCCCTGGACCGCACTGGTCGGCCCGGCGCGCGAGCCCAACGCTTTCGCCTGGCAGTCGTTGCTGCAAACAGGGGCGCGGCTCGCCTTCGGTAGCGACTGGCCCATCGTGACGCCCGACGCGCGGCTGGGCCTCTACGCGGCGATCGCGCGCACGGGTCTCGGCGGAGAGCCGGTCGAGGGCTGGCAGCCGCAGCAGAGGATCACGCTGGCCCAGGCGCTCGACGCTTACACGCGCGGGGCGGCCTACGCCGAGGGGCAGGAGAAGGTCAAGGGGGCGTTGCGCGCCGGCATGCTGGCCGACCTGACGGTCTTCGCGCGCGACCCCTTCGCGCTGCCGCCCGACGAGTTGCCGTCGGTGGACATCGCCCTCACAGTCGTCGACGGCCGCGTCGCACATAGAACAGGGTAGGCAGGGGTGACACGTGGCGACTGGGAGCGCCGGCAGGCTGCCGGCGCTCCTGGGACGTGGCTTCACACAGAGCTCTTCAATTCGGCGCTAAGGCATGGTTCAATTGGACGTGACAGTGTTGCGCCTCCAGCAGGCGCAATGCTGTCACGCTACCCTGAGCATGCTCTGAACCATGTCTAAGAGATAGTCCTGGTTAGACGGCTACAGCGCGATCGCCCGCGCTTGCTTGGTCGTCACCACGTGGGCGTCGTTGCCGAAGTCGTCCAGGATCTCGTTGTGATACGCGATCATGCGGGCGGCCGGCAGCGCGTCGGTGTCGGTCGTCGTATGCGCGTCGCCGACCAGCGTCACGTCGTAGCCACGACTGACGGCGACGCGGCTCGTCGTATCGACGCACATCTCCGTCTTCATCCCGCCGATGACAAGGCGCCGAATCCCTCGCGCGTCCAACTCCTCTTGCAGGGGCGTTTCGTAAAAGGAGTCCGACGAGCGCTTGCGGATGACAAGGTCGCCAGCGCGCGGGGCGAGAGCCGGATGGATCTGCCAGCCGGGCGACCCGACGGCCAGGCCACCGTCGGGGTCCCCATCGTGCTGGACGTAGATGACCGGGGTGGCCGAGCGATGGGCCCTGGCGATGAGGTCGGCGATGGTGGTCACGACGTCGTCGCGGCGGTAGGCCTCGTCCAGCAGGCCCACCTGGGCGTCGATGATCAGCAATGCGGTATTCGTACTCACTGAGAGATACTCCCTTCAATCTCATGTTGCTGCGTTGTCTCGCGCCCACACCGCCAAGCCGCCGTCACACCGCGCGGAGCGATGCAACAGCTGTCTATCGTGTCGGGTAGGCGTTTCCAGATTGGATCGAACAAACGCTACAGCACCAAGGGAGGATACCTCTACTACTGGGATCTGCTACTGAGGGCATGCGGGCGACACAGGCAAACATAGCGCCAAGAGTATCGCGTCGTACCACGACAAGCATACCACAGGCCCTGTGCGCGGGCCTGCCCCTTCCCGGCACGGTCTTAGCCTTGGTTGTCGATTAATCCTCGAAGGCGAGCGTCTCCGTCAGCCCGTCGTGGCCGACGGTTGTGTTGGGGAAGATCGCGGCGGCCTGCTCGCGGCACGCCGCCGGGTCGGAGAGCGCGGGGCTGAAATGTGTGAGCCACAGGTGGCGCGCGCCGCCGTCGCGCGCGAGTGTCGCCGCCTCGGCGAAGGTCATGTGCTGCACCTTCCAGCGCTTGGGCGCCTCGCTCGGGTCGCCGTACATGCCGTCGCAAATGAAAAGATCGGTCCCGGCGCCGTCGCCGCGCAGCAGGGTGACCAGCCCCAGAGTTGGCCGCGTGTCGGTGGCGAGGACGAGACGCAGGCCGCGCCGGGCCAGGCCACGCACCTCCTCCGCCGCGACGGTGCGTCCGCCGTGCTCGACGCTCTCGCCGTGCTGCAGGCGCCGCCACAGGGGGACGGGTATACCGAGGGCGCGGGCGCGCGGGGCGTCGAAGCGCGGGGCGCGCGGCGCGTGCAGGGCGTAGGCCAGGCACGGCACGGCATGGTCGAGCGGCAGGGAGCCCACCGTGACGCCGTCGACCCCGGGAGGAGCGACTGTTTCACCGCCGGTGAGCGTGACCAGTTGGAGCGGATAGGGCAGATGCGGGGCCACGACGAGCAGGCCGCGCACGACCTCCGCGAGCGGCTCCGGGCCATAAATGGTCAGCGGCTCGCTCGCGTCCTTGCCGGCGTTGGCCAGCGTGAGCAGGAGGCCAGGCAGGCCGAGCACGTGGTCGGCGTGCATGTGCGTGAGCAGGATCGTCGTGAGGTTGCGCAGGCCCCACCCGCGCTCACGGACCGCCACCTGCGTGCCTTCGCCGCAGTCGAGCAGGATCAGGCTCCTGCCGGCGCGCACCAGCGTGGCCGAGAGGCGGCGATTGGGGAGCGGCTGCATGCCGCCCGTGCCCAGCAAGCAAACGTCGAGCATTAGTGGTCAGTAATCAGTAGTCGGTAGTCAGTAGATACGTGAGTGTGCCGCTGGTTGGCGTGGCGCACATCAGGCTATTACAGTCTACCCGTCCTTCCGACTACTCGACTACCGACTACTCGACTGTGGCCTCGCGCCCCGCGAGCAGGTATTGGTCGACGTGCTTGCCGCGCGTCCTGAGCCACACATCGCCCAGGCAGCGCTGGCACAGCAGCCGCTCGCCGTAGCGATCGACCCGCCGCGCGTAACCCCGCTCGGTGAGCGTGAACTCGTCGTGACAGGTGGCGCACTCCACCATCACGGTCTGTGCATATTTGCCCACGATAAATCCTCGCCGTTTCGATTATCCCGGCCTCGCGACCCACCCGGATTGGGGCGCGGGCGCATACCCTTATCTCTGAAGACGTATGCGCGCTCCGTATCCTTACACGTAGCGACGGGTTGCGGCACTATGTCGCCGCGGGCGGATGTCAACTTTCCACTATCGCCTCCCCCCACTATCGCCTCTCCCCATTGATGAGATGGTCACGCGCTACCTTTGCCCTTCGTTTGTCGGCCCGCGAACCGACGGCCGCCGGCCGTCAGCTACTACACTATCTCTATCGGCAGGGATAGTGGGAGCACGAGGGGATAGTGGGAACACGAGGGGACAGGGTCCTCAAACGCCGGGCAGTCCTGCTGGAGGGGGCAGCAGGTTACGTCGCGCGCGGGTAGCTACATGCGTCCAACGAGATTGTGCGGGAGGAAGCGGGGCGCTGTGCGATGTCGCGCCCGGCCCGCGACCGCAGTCACCGTGCGCGGCCATGCAACCCTAGTCGCATGCTCGTTCCGCACTTTCAACCTCGTAGCATGTAGCGGTTTTGTGGCGCGAGGATATGATCGATGAGGGCGACGAGCTCGTCGAGGTCGAAGGGCTTGACGAGTGTCGTGTAGCCGGCCTCGCGCAGGGACGAGGCGGCGCCGGCCGGCCCGTCGGGCGGGACGCAGATGATGAGCCTCCGCGCGCCTAACGCCGTATCCGACCGTATCGCGTCGAGGAGCGCCAAGGCCGCTACGCGTCGCCCGACGGGGATGTCGAGGACGATGGCGTCGGGCTGCATGGCCCGTAGCTGTTGGTAGACCACATCACCCCCCACGCTCTCGCGCGCCTCCGCCTCGTAGATGTGGGAGATCGCGCGGAAAACGCGCGTGTCGTAGCCCGCATCGGTCAGCACCTCGCGCAACAAGTGCGCGAAGACGCTATCGTCGTCGATAACCGCGGTCGTCGCCATGTGGATCATCCCTCCGAGAAGCTGCGTCTAGAGGATAGCATAGTGGTGGCACACTTTATGCGCTGGTTTTCGATAGACGGGCGAAAGGGTCGCGATGGTGGCGGCATACGACAGACATAGAGCGAGAGGGTGAGCCATGGCACGACACGTCGTTTTCGTCGTCAGCTCCCGCCCCGCGCGCCTCGATGTGCGGCTAGCGACTGTGCGCGACGTCGGATACTGGCCGCTACCGGCCCCGACGATCGACCGGGCGCTTTCCCTCGCCGCTAAAGTGCGCCCCTCGCTCATCTTAATCGACCCCGAGCTCTCCGACGGGCGCGCCATTAGGCTTGTCGAGTCGCTGCGAGCGATCCCGGCCCTACCGGGGGTCCGCATCGTGGTGCTCGGCGAGTTGACGCCCGTCGAGCACGACGCCGTGGCGCGCGACCCCCTCGTGCACGTCCGGCCCATCCTGGACGGCAACGGGCTGCGCGGGCTCCTGACGGCGCTGCTTGAGGGGCGCGACGCCAATTCGGTCGCGCCCGCGCCGTAACGGCCGCTCCATCCGTCGCGACCGGCCATGGCCATCACGCGACCAGGGTCTATAAAAAGTCGCCCAAGTCCCCCCTTCGCCCCCTCCGGGGGAACCTGGGGAGATGCCTCCCCCCAGACCCCCGCCAACGACAAGACGTGCCGGCGAACAGGCTCGGCTGCCCGACAATTCACAGACCTTGATCACGCGACACCTCCAGTGGCTGTCGCCGGCGAGACGGCATACCAGTCGCGCCGGCGCGGCAATCCGTGCAGGCGCGCAGTCCCCGCGAAGCGGTAGGCCGGCGCCAGGTAGAGACGATGGTCGGGGCCGGGGGTGAGCACCTGCACCATTGTGACCTGTCGCACCGTCCCGTCCCCGCCGGCTCTGGTCCCCGGCGGCACGTCGTCGATCGCCGGGGGGATCTGGCCCGATCGCACCCCCGCCCACGCCGCGGCGGCGCTCCGCGGCGACACCGGGCGGGCTTCGACGACCGGGGGCCACATGCGCCCCTCGATCACATGCCCGCCCGGCGTGACCCACACCGTCGCCGCGTTCACCATGCTCGCCGCGGCCCCGACCCAGCCGAAGCGTACCTGCAATGCGGTGGCGGAGGCCGCCAACGGCTCGACAGCCTGCAGGGGCATGGCGCCTCCCGGCCAGCCCAGGCGTGTCAGCCAGGCGCGCGCTGCGGCGACGGCGCGCGCGCCGGTCGTCAGGGGCTGGACCGGGGCGACGGGTGGGGGCGCGGCGTCGTGGTAGACCAACTCGCCGGTCAGCGGCGAAACGGCGATGCTGCGCAGGGGCGGCAGCGACCGGCCTCCCCCCTCCGCGATGACGACCCAGCGCGCTCCCGCACTCCTGATATGCGCGACGGGCGCATGGATGCCGAGCAGGCGCGCCAGGTCTCCGATACGCCCGACGATCGCGGCCGGGTCCGCCAGCCGGAACGCGCGCAGGACTGCCGGCGGCGACGGTAGGGATGGGGCGGTCAGGCGCAAACGTCCGGGATACGGGATGCCCGGCAGCGCCGCGGCCAGGCTCACGGTTGGGGCCAGCGGCCCGGTCGGGACCGCCGGCGAAGGATAGCCCCGCGTCAGATCCGACAGGCGCGGATAGGGCGCCTGCCAGGCGACGGAGGGCGCGTGCGAATGATCCGGCAGTCGCGGCAGGACGAGCGCGACGACCAGGACAGCCGCTACGAGCGCGGCCAGGCCAGCGAGCGCCAGGGTGCGGCGCCCTCGTAGGGCGGCAGCGGGGCGCGTCCCCTGGTCCCGCGATGGGGACGCGGACGGACGCACGAACTGGCCGGGCACGACGACGGTGCGCGGCGAGAGTTTTTCAGCCGTGAGCAGGCGTGAGCGCAGCTGTTGCGCGAAGGCGGGATCGGGCTCTCCCACCTCCACGCGGCGCCGCAGCAGCGGCCCCAGCTCCGTCAACGTGCGGGCGAGGGTCTCCTCCGAGGACGCCCCGTCTCGCGCGAACCGCTCCCGATCAGTCACCGCCCAAGGCCTCCTCGTGGATTCGCTGGCGTAGCGCGCCAAGGGCGCGCCGCAACAGTTGCTTGACGGCGCCCTCGCTGCGCCCCATCGCGGTCGCGACGCCCCGGAAGTCCTGGTCGTCGTAGAAGCGCAGCCGCACCACTTGCCGCTGATCGCCCGGAAGCGCGGCGAGGTGCGCTTCGAGCCAGTCCGCCTTCTCCCACTCCTCGACCCAGTGGTCCACCGGGCCGCGCTCGCCCCCGCCCCCGGTGGTATCGTCCCCGGCCCCCCCGTCGTGTGGCAGAGCCAGCTTCGGCGTGCGGCGGCCGCGGTCGGCGGCGGCGTTGGCGGCGATGCGCAGCAACCAGCGCGAGAAGGGCACGCCGCGATCCTCGTAACGCTCGATAGCCACGAGCGCGCGCTCGAACGTCTGTGCGGTGAGGTCCTCGGCCTCCTCGCGCGAGGAGCTATGCACCATGCAAAAGGCGTAGATCCGCGACAGGTAGAAATCGTACAGCGCGGCGAAGGCGGCGCGGTCGTGTCGCGCGCGCGCGATCACCTCCGACGACGCCTCGGCGCGTGTTCCTGTCGCCTGACCGCTCGACACGCTGTTCGTCACCCTTCTACATAGCACAACGTCGGACCGGCGCAAAAAGTGATATTGTCCTGATCTATCACTTTTTCGGCGCGCGACGCGTTCTGCTTAAAGAAGAGTATACGCCCCCACGACGCTGGAGGGTATGGACCAGTGGCGCTCGCTGGCGTTCGCTGGCGCGTGGTGGCGCTGCGAGGGCGCGGGTGGCCTGTTTGCCCCTGCCAAACTCTTCGACTGGGGCGCCGGCCGGTATAGATGTGAAGGAGCGATAGACCGGGAATGGCCAGGAGAGTGGAGAGCACGCCGGTCGTCTGCGTGGCCTGCGCGGCGGCGTTCACGCTGACCCCGCAGGCGTACGAGCGGCGGGTCGCGCGCTACGGCGCCCACCTGCTCTGCTCGCGTTGCCTGAGCGACAGCTGGCTGCGCACGCGCGGCGCCTACCAGAAGGATGCGCTGTTGCGCGACGACGAGCTCGTCGTCGCGCACGAGTGACGCGCTATCGGCCAGAGCTCCCGGTGGATACCGTCACGGCGCAGGTGTGTCGCGCATGCTCAACGCGATGCGGCCGCGCTCCTTGTCGACAGAGAGAACGCGCACGCTCACGATATCGCCGACCGAGACGACGTCCAGGGGATCGCGCACAGGGCGCGGGCCAAGCTCGCTGCGATGCACGAGGCCGTCGTTCTTGAGCCCGATGTCCACAAAGGCGCCGAAGTCGACCACGTTGCGCACGGCGCCCTGTAGCGTCATGCCCTCGCTCAGGTCGTCGAGCGAAAGCACATCGCGGCGCAAGAGCGGCGGGGGCGCCGCGGCGCGCGGGTCGAGCCCGGGCTTGGCCAGGTTCTCCAGCACGTCGAGCAGCGTCGGCTCGCCCAGTCCCACCTCCAGGGCTATGTCACGTCGCAGCCTCTCGTCGGCCTGCACCGCGACGCGGTACTCGGCGGCGCGCTCGGGCAGGCGCCGGTCTCCGCCGGCCGGCAGCAGGGCGATGAGCGTGCGCGCCCCGTCGTAGCTCTCAGGGTGAATGAAGGTGTCGTCGAGCGGCTCGGCGCCGCCGGGGATCTTGATGAAGCCGGCCGCCTGCAGGAAGGTGGCCGGCCCCAGCCCCGGCGCCTTGAGCAGCTCACGCCTTGCCCGGAACGGGCCGTTGGCGTTGCGGTAGGCCACGATGTTCTCGGCCACGCGCTTCGTCACACCGGCGACGTGGGCCAGCAGCGCGGCCGAGGCCGTGTTGGCGTCGACGCCGGCGAAGTTGACCGCGGACTCCACCACGCGGTCGAGCGCCGCGGTGAGGCGCTTCTCGTCGACGTCGTGCTGGTAGAGGCCTACGCCGGCCGATTGGGGCGGGACCTTGACGAGCTCGGCCAGGGGGTCCTGCAGCCGCCGCGCGATGGAGATCGTGCCGCGCGCCGTGACGTCGAGGTCGGGGAACTCGGCCCGGGCGATCGGCGCGGCCGAGTAGACCGAGGCGCCGGCCTCGCTGACGATGACGTAGGCGAGCTCGCTCCCCTTATCCTTTTCCCGCACGCGGTCGATCAGGCGCGCCACGAGGCGCTCGGTCTCGCGCGAGGCCGTGCCGTTGCCGATGGCGACCACGGACACGCCGTGCGCCTCGACCAGTCGCTGCAGGGCTGCGAGGGCCTCCTCGGCGCGGTTTTGCGGGGGATGCGGGTAGACCGTGTCGAGGGCCAGTGGCTTGCCGGTGGGGTCGACCACGGCGACCTTGCAGCCGGTGCGGAAGCCGGGGTCGAGGCCGAGCACGGCGCGCCCGCGCAGTGGCGGCTGCAGCAGGAGGGCGCGCAGGTTGCGCGCGAACACCGAGATAGCGTGCTCCTCGGCCCGCTCCGTCAGCGTCGCGCGCGTCTCACGCTCGAGCGAGGGGGCCAGCAGGCGGCGATAGGCGTCGGCGCAGGCGTCGCGCAGGTCGTTGGCCAGCGGCGAGCGCCCGTCGGGGACGTAGCGCCGCGCGATGAGCGCCAACACGTCGGCCTCGGGCGCCTCCAGGGCGACGCGCAACACGCCGCTTTTCTCGCCGCGGTTGAGCGCGAGCGTCTGGTGCGGCGCCACGGCCGCCGCGCGCAGGCCGAACTCGTAGTAGGTGGCGTAGGCGCGAGTGGGGTCCTTCTCGGGCGCGTCGGGCGCGGTCGCGGTCACGACGCCGGCGCGCAGGAACAGGGCGCGCAGCGCCGCGCGCGCGCCGGCGTGCTCGTTGACCGCCTCGGCCACGATGTCGCGCGCGCCGGCCAGCGCGTCCTCCTCGCTCCCGACCCCGTTCTCAGGGTCCACGAAGGGCCGAGCCTGGTCCTCGCGCGGCGCCGTCCCGGGCCGTTGCGCCAGCATCAGCGCGGCCAGGGGCGCGAGGCCGCGCTCGCGAGCGATCGTGGCGCGGGTGCGGCGCTTGGGCCGATAGGGCAGATAGAGGTCGTCGAGCGCGGCGATAGACGCCGCCGCGGCGACCTCCGCGTCGAGCTCGGGCGTGAGCGCGCCGACCTCCTCGATCAGGCGGCGCACAGCGGCGCGGCGCTCCTCCAGGGCGCGCCACGCGGTCAGGCGCTCCGCGATGTCCCCGACGGCGACCTCGTCGAGCCCGCCCGTCACCTCCTTGCGATAGCGGGCGATAAAAGGGATGGTGTTCCCCCCGTCGAGCAAGTCGACCGTGCGCGCCACCGCCCCGCGCGGCAGTCCCAGCGCCGCCGCGACCGCCGCCGCCGCGACCGCCGCCGCTGCCGCCGCTGCCGCCCTATCCTCCGTTTCGACCGTCACCACTCAGTACTCCCCTCTTTGCTCGTACCGCACCGCATGCCACACAAGTCTAACGCGCCAGGAGTTCCCGGGCCAACGTGGCCCGGATGGGTGCGCCGCGACCATGCCGTAGACTACGGGTTGGATTGTCGTGAGGAGGAAGCATGGCGAGCGAGAGGGCCGGACGGGAAGCGGTGGTCGTGCGAGGGAGTATGCCGCGCCCGCTGCACTATGCTGGCCGGGTGGCCGTGGTCGCGCTCGGCCTGTTCGTATTCGCGCTGGGGGTGACCCTCAACCTGCGCTCGGGGCTGGGGCTTGGCCCGTGGGACGTGCTGCACCAGGGCATCAGCCGGCGCACACCGCTCACCTTCGGCCAGGCCAGCGTCGCCACCGGCGCCCTCGTCATCGCGGCTGGCCTGCTCTTGCGTGTGCGACCGGGCGTGGGCACGGTGATGAACATGGCGCTGATCGGCCTGTTCGTCGACCGCATCCTGGGCGCCCGGCTGATCCCGCCCGTCGCGCCCTACGGCCCCGTGGCCCAACTCCTCGTCGACGCCCTCGGCGTCCTCCTCGTCGGCCTCGGCTCAGGCCTGTACATGCGCGGCGGCCTGGGGGCCGGCCCGCGCGACGGCCTGATGCTGGGCCTGCACAGGCTCACCGGGCGGCGCATTGCCCTGACCCGCACGGCGCTCGAAGCGATCGTCGCCGCCACCGGCTTCCTGCTCGGCGGCACGCTCGGCCTCGGCACGCTCGTCTTCGCGCTGGGGGTGGGACCCGCCGTCGAACTCGGCTTCCGCCTGTGCGGCGTGCCCGCGCACTCCGGCCCCTAACCCGCGTTATCCGCCACGGAGGCATGGAGGGCGCGAAGCAGCTGTTTCTTCTCTCCGCTCTCCTCTCCGCGCGGCCGTAGGCGATCGTCAAGCGGAAGGAGGGGACACGCTGTCGCGCCAGTCATCGGCGGCGGGCAGGACGAGGCTGATGCAGGTCCCGTGGGTCAGGCCGGGGGCGGGGCTGGTGGCCCAGACGCGACCGCCGTGCGCCTGCACCACCGCTTTGACGATGGCCAGGCCGAGCCCCACGCCATCCGCCCCACGCCTCTGCGCGCCCCCGTGGTAGTAGCGATCGAAGAGCAAGGGCAGGTCGGCCGCGGGGACGCCGCTCCCGGTGTCGCACACGCTGATGAGGACGCCTCTCTCCGCGTCGCCGGACGGCGTCGCCGCGACTGTGATCGCGCCGCCGCGCGGCGTGTGCTGGAGCGCATTCCGCACCAGGTTGTCCAGCACACGCTCGACCTGACGCACGTCGACCAGCACCGCCGCTGTCCGCGGCGCCACCCCGACCTCCAGGCGAACGTCTCCCACGCGCGCCAGGGCGCCCGCCCGCTCGAGCAGGTCGGAGAGTAGGTCGGCCGTGGGATAGGGCGCGCGGGCCAGCTCCGGCGCCGGCCCCTCCAACCGCGCCAGGGTGAACAGGTCGTCGATCAGCGCCGCCAGCCGGTCGACCTGCGCATCCAGCTCGCGCAGGTAGTGCGCCATCGTGGCCGGCTCCTCGGCGACGAGGCCGTCGGCCAGGGCGCTGGACACCGCCTGTAAGGCGTTGAGCGGCGTACGCAGGTCGTGCGAGATGCCGGCGACAAGGTCGCGCCGCGCATCCTCGAGGGCGCGCTGCATCCGCTGCGCCCCGGCCAGGCTGGTCTCCATGCGCTCCAGGTCGGCGGCGAGGACAGCCATCTCGTCCCCGCTCTCGACCAGCACCGGTGTGTCGAAGTGGCCGGCCGCTATCCGGTGGGTCGCCCGCGTCAGAATAGTCAGGGACCGCCGGATCATGCCGGCCAGGGAGAGCGCCAACGTCAGCGAGATGAGCAGCGCGAAGAACAGCAGGGCCATCAGCAGCGGCACGTCCTCGGGGCTCACGAACATGAGTCGGGCCGTGAACAGGGCGTCGCCGAAGGCGAAGAGCACGCCGATGCTGGCGCTGAAAGCCATCTTGCGGCGGATGGCGCCGAGACCTACGCGCGGGCCGGCGGCCAGCGCCCATGTGCCCACGATGAGGGCCAGCGCCGCGCTGCCGAGTAGCGCGGCGATGGTGGCCAGAGGCTGGCGCCCCGGTGGGTGGTAGAGCCACAGGAACACGCCCTCACCGCCGACCAGCGCGCACACGACGGCCAGGTTGGGGAGCAGGCGCCGTCCCCACGCCTCGTCCTCCCCCGCGCGCGACGGTGGGTGGGGGGCCGGCCCCCCCGGCGTCGCGCCGGGGCGCGCCGCCCAATCTGATGCGGCGGCGCCGCCGGCCGCTTCCCTGTCCATCATTGATCGGCTTCGAGCTTGTAGCCGACGCCCCAGTCAGTTTTGATGTAGCGGGGGTGCAGCGGGTCGGGCTCGATCTTCTCGCGCAGGCGGCGCACGTGCACCGTCACGGTGCTCCCGTCGCCGACGAAGGTGTAGTCCCATACATTGTCGAGCAGTTGTGCGCGCGAGAAGACCTCGCCGGGGTGGCGGGCCAGGAAGAGCAACAGGTCGAACTCCTTGGCCGTGAGGGAGAGCGGCGCGTCGTCGTGCGTGACGCGGCGCGTGCGCGGGTCGATCGCGAGGCCGTCGTAGGTGAGTCGCGCGCCCCCCGCCCCCCCCGCCCCCCCCACGGCGCCACCGACCGTCGCCGCGCGGCGCAGCAGCGCCTTGACCCGGGCGACGAGCGCGCCGGGCCGCAGCGGTTTGCTGATGTAATCGTCGGCGCCCAGGCCTAGTCCGAGCACCTCGTCGGCTTCGGCCCCCTTGGCCGTGAGGATGAGAATGGGCACATGACTTTGGGCGCGCAGCCGGCGGCACACCTCCAGCCCGTCCATATCGGGCAGCATCAGGTCGAGCACGACCAGCCGGGGCTCCTCGGCTGACGCGAACGCGAGGGCGGAAACGCCGTCGCCTGCCACCTTCACGCGGAAGCCCTCGCGGCGCAGGTAGCGCGCCACGACCTCGCTGACGATCTCTTCGTCTTCCACCACCAGGATCGAATGGTCTTCCTGCAACCGCGCCATGACGCCCCCCTCGTCCGTGCCACACCGTGCCGCGTGATGGATGGCGCGTCCGTACCGCGTGAGGGCGCAACCATGTGGCCCTACACCTTACACCTTCGAGCATAACACCGCCATCTTACGCGCGAGTGACAGGGCTTACGAAAACCTTACAAGGTGGTGGCGCGTCCGGCGCTCAACGGCGTCTGAGCGTCGCGCGCATGAGGGTCTCGTCGCTCAACGAATAGTAGAGCCAGATCCTCTCGCCCTGCTCGACCGCCGACGCCGCGAAGGCGATGTCGGTCGCGGTGCCCTTCGGGGGAGGCGGCACGATCAAAGGCTCCTCACAACGGTCCACGACCGTCTCAAGGGTGGCGTCGAAGGTTACCCAGCCGATACGCCACTTGGTGTCCCGCGTCGCGCCGTTGTAGAACATGACCGGACGTTCGGACTTCTGGCCCACGACCGGCCCCGTGCTCAGATGCCAGGCGTCGAAGTGATCCGGGCGCGCGGTGAAGGGCGGGTCATCGTAGGTCCACGGACCGTCGAGCGTGCGCGCCGAGGCCAGCCCAATCTGGGAGCGATTGTCGGCGGCGTACTCGATAAAGAGCCGCCAGCCGCCCGCGCCGGCAGGCACGATCTCGGCCTCCTTCGTGCTCTGGTAGCGCGCCGACGGGGGTAAGACAGGTCCCCGTTTCGCGAGATGGGCAAGGTCAGGACCGGCCGCGACGAGCAATTGCCCCGTCTCCGTCTCCCCGTTCCATCCTGTGTAAAACACGTAGTAGCGGCCGTTCTCCCAGGCCACGGACGGGTCCTCGCAACCGTCGTGGTCGTCCGCGCCGGGTCCCGGCGGGAACACCGGCTCCCTGTCCATGACGAAGCGCGCGCTGTCGTCGCTCTGGCCGTGGTAGATGCGCGCGACCTTTTGCCGGGGATCGTCCGCGTGGTTGACCGCGCGCACCAGGAGGTGATACACCCCCCGCTCCCGGCCTTGCTCGCGCCAGACGTAGGGACTGAGCACATACATGTCGGCGAGAGGCGCCACGCGCTCCAACGTGATGGACCTTGTGTCCTCGATCTCGAAACCGCTCATGCGCCTTGCCCCATGTTGCGCATCAGGCCCCCATCGATGAAGATGGTCGTCCCTGTGACGTAATCCGCGTCGCTCGAGAGAAGCGTCACCGGCCCGAAGGCCTCTTCCGCAATCAAATTGCTGTGAACGTGAGGACCTTGAAGCCACTTGCGCCCGTCCGCCGTCAGGCCCGGCGGCACCCGCTCGCCCGTTGTTTTTGCCATCAGTCTCCCCTCCAAACCTGTGCCCCGTGGCGCCTACTTTCGATCATGGCGACACCGGCTTACGCAGTCATGACAAAGATTACGAGAAGATTACAGTCTGCGGATGCCGGCTTTTCATCCAATCATCTAGAGTGCGCGTCGTGAGGGCGCACGGCCTACGTCGGGCTCGCTAGGGGGACAGCGGCGAACCCAACGCCAATGGGTTCTCATCCGCGATGGGCTACGGTCTCGCTGCACGCTAGCGCCGTGTAGGCCACTGGGGCGGCCCGACGGCGCCCTGCGCGGGGGACAAAACCCTGCGTGGGGGACGAGGGACGAGGCCCTGCGCGGGGATAGATGAACTGGCGCGCACCCAACATTGTAAGGCTTCCGTAATGTTCGTCATGGCTGCGTAAGACTCCGCCGCTATGATCGAAAGTAGGCGCCATCTTCGGGCGCCATCCATACAAGCCCCGATGGGGGGCTAAGGAGTACAGGAGACCTCGATGATACGGATATTCCATCCCAAACGCACGCTGGCGGCCGGCGCGGCGCTCGCGCTGCTCGCCCCCGTGGCCCTCGCCGGCCACCCCGCCGGCGCCGCCTCCGCGCACGCGCGCGGCGCCGCTACGACAGTCAGGCAGGGCGACCAGATGCTCCCCGAGAGCAAGATCGCACTCAAGAGCGCCCTCTTCGTCGACCTGACCAAGAACATCGTGCGCCTGCCCCTGCACAAGGGCAATTTCAACGGCGCCCCCGTCTGGTACATCCTGACCGACGCCTCCGACTTCGGCATCGCCCACGACCTCAACGTCAACTACGCGCCCAAGCTCACCAACGTCGCCATCGGCTGTCCCCAGTGCGTTCAGAACGTCACCCTCACCGTCCCCAAGGCTAACACCTTCGACGAGGCCGTCGTCAACTTCCAGGGTGTCCCCAACTTCTCGCCCAAGCGTATCTTGAACCCCGGTACGATGGGCTTCCCGCCTGTCTCGGCCCAGCCCGGCGCCGTCGGCGACGCCCACTACAGCCCCTTCATCCGCATCAAGGGCTCTCCCGTCGTCTACAACGCCTCCATCGTGGCTACCGGCGCCGGCCCCTTCGACGTGATGCGCCACTCCAACACCGGCGAGCGCGTCATAGCCATCAAGACCACCCACACCGCCACGCAGCCCGCCTACGTCGACGAGTTGCTCGTGCACGGCTCCGACGCCGGCCAGCCCATCCTCTACCTCAACCCCGAGTCTTCCGACCCCGTGGCCGCCACCTACGAGCGCACCACCTATGTGCCGCTGCTCAAGGACGCGGCCTTCCTCGGCGGCGACGACTTCCTGGGCTCGGCGCGCGAGCGCATCTTCGTGTTCGCCAACGGGCGGACCGGCCTGGGCAACCCGCAGGCGCAGGGCGAGAACAACGCCGGGCTCGTCGGCGGCTCGCTCGACGCCAACGTCCAGACCTACAAGCGCATCGCCGACCCATTCAACGTGCAGGGCGACTGGCCGACGCTGGCCGACCCGCGCCACGCCAACGCCTACAGCCCCTTGTGGGACGTGCAGCTCGGCGAGTGGTCCAAGAAGGCGATCAAGCTGCGCCTGAACACGCGGCAGACCGACGAGAACACCATCCTGCGCCTGGCCGTGGAGCGCCCGGACCTGCTCACGGGGCCGATGGGCGCGCCCTACGGCTCGGTCGGCTTCAATGTGAACTGCCCGGTCATTGGCTTCACCAACAAGGAGCCCGTCAAGTCCATCGGCGTCGACCCGCAGTTCCAGTAGGTCCGGCACACGCCAGCCCGCCCCCGGGCAAGAACTTTGACCTACACAAGCCATGCGTCCGGCCACCGATCTCGTTAGCACGAGATCGGTGGCCGGACGCATGGCTCGTCGCGCGGCGATCATAGATTCTTCAAAGTCAGGACCTTCCTGCTGCTGGAGCGCCGACAGACCGCCCGGGCGCAGCGATAGCCGCCGTACAGGATGACGCGCCATTTCTTCGATGTCCTTGTCCTATGTCCCCATGGCCTCGTTTACCCCTTCGGGCGTGAGCACGCGGCCGGAGAGCCTGGCCGACTCGTCGCTGCACAAATAGGCGATCAGCCTGGCCGGCGTCTCGGGCGGCACGAGCAGGCCGCGGGTTTTGTAGCGATCGAACATGGCCTGCAAGACGGGGCCGTTCTCGGTCACGCCGCCCGCCCGCGCCTCCTCCTGCAGGCGCGTGTCGACCAGGCCCGGGTAGAGCGCCGTCACCGCGATGCCCTGTGGCTTACCCTCGGCTGCCATGATGCGCGTGAGGTGGTCGAGCCCGGCCTTGGCCACGGCCACGGGTCCGAAGCGCGGCAGGCCGTTGGCGGCGGCGCTGGACGAGACGTTGACGATGCGGCCCCAGCCCGCCTCGGCCATGTCCGGCCAGGCGGCGCGGGCGCACAGGAAAGCGCCGGTCAGGTCGACGTCGACGATGCGCCGCCATTCGGCCGCGTCGAGTTCGGCCACCGGCTTGTGTCCTCCTCCGATGCCCGCGTTGTTGACCAGTATGGTGATGGAGCCGCACTCACGCTGCACCTGCGTGAATGCCGCCTCGACGGCCCGCTCGTCGCTCACATCGGCCTCGATCGGGAGCGCCTCCCCGCCCCCGGCCGCGACCAACTCGGCCGTCTCCTCGATCTCCACGACCGTGCGCGCCAGCACGGCGACGGTCGCGCCCATTCCGGCCAGCGCCAGCGCTGCCGCGCGCCCGATGCCGCGCCCACCGCCCGTCACCACCGCTACACGCCCCTCGATCGGCATGCGTCCCCTCCTAGTCGATAATAGATAGTAATTGCATAGGATAGTCCCGATAGGGGCAAGCGAGTGCGCGGCTGACAAGCCAGCAGCGTCTTACCATCGATCATCGATCATCGACTCCCGGCCCCGTTCCGGTCGGGTCCAATGCGGCGGCCTGCTCGTTGGCCTCCAGGACCTCGCGCAGGAGATCGAAGACACGGCGCTGCTGCGGCAGCGTCAGCTCGGCGAATGTTTCCACGAGCGAGCGGGCCATCGGCCCGAGATGCTCCGGCCTGCCCGGTCTATCCGGTCTATCCGGTCTGTCCATTCGTGGCAATCCTTTCCCAGCGACACGGTAGTCCGTCGCGACGGCGCGGTATTCTTCCCTAGCGTACCCAGTACCGCCGTACTAAGGCAACAACAGGGGTCTTGTGGTCATGGCGCCAGGCGGGCGCGTCCGTTCTCCGGCAGGGGTGCGCCACAGCAAAGTTCCCTACGCGGAGCGCGGGAGGAGCAGCAGACGCTGGGTCCGCGTGGGCTTGGGACGCGGGGCGGCGCGCGGCGCGGCACGCGGGGCCGCGGGAGGCGCGGCCGCCGCGGCCGTGGGCGTCGCCGGTGGGGTGGGGCGGGCGGCACCCTCCGCTGGCGGGCGGTATCGGTCGGGGTGGCTCTGCCAGAAGGCGGCCCAGCGC
>JAABUH010001387.1_pt1 | contig 27593 bp, 40 predicted proteins | sample 5559121 | NCBI WGS metagenome assembly JAABUH01 (sample SAMN10711871, study PRJNA513364) | rock metagenome | isolation source: Antarctica rocks | place: Antarctica: Victoria Land, Battleship Promontory nord | collected 2015-12-28
CATTTCCATGTCCCTGTCCGCGTCGTGGTCACTGGAGGAGCCCGAGTGTGGTCGATCGCTTCCACCCTCCCCAACAGTGCGCATCTTCCTCTTTCCCCACGCGTCGATTGAGTCTGCGCCGTCCCTACGGTCCCTTCCACCGTCATGCCCCGCATCGAGAGCGGTGCGCTTGCTTGACGTCGGAAAAGAACCCGACGAGCTGGCTTGAAAAGCCACGAGTGATGGACGCCTAGCATCTAAGCGGGACTCCGAATATGAGCTCGATATGGGAGAGGGGTGGAGATGAAGTCGCTCGAAGGATTCCTGAAGGGTCGACGCTGAGGCATTCGGAAGGGTCATGGAAATGTCGGTCATGAGAGAGAGGTCGAGGATGATGTCACCGGCGAGCTGTACAAATTAGCTGGTGATTCTCGTATCATCACTCACGCTCCATCCGTGGACGCCAGTGCCGCCGCCTTTGACACTGAGCTCCAACCCATGCTCCCGGCAGAAAACGATTGTCCTGCAGTATGATCAGCGAGGCATCGCCTTGAAGCCAGATAATGTACTTGCTGACATGTATGGCATCAAAGGTCTGCACCAGAGCCAGCGCATGGGTCTTCTTCACGGCACCGTTGAAGATACTCGATGCAGACTTGAAGCTGTCTCAAAGTCAGCGGTCGCCGACTCCACTGGATCCCCGGCTCACGTATCATCATCCCTTTCCCACACTATCGCACCGCGACGTCCATCACCGCCAAAGTTGAGAGCCAAACACTCTCGAAGTCGTCGAATCAGATCCTTGGCAGCAAGTGGCGAAAATGAATCCGCCGCAGAATGATGGGTTTTATTCGTCTTTGCTTGGAGCGAGGAGGACTCGCCATCAGGATGGGCTTTGAAGTCCGGAGTCATGGTCTAGGATGGAAAGAGTTGTGTAAGAACGGTCTGCGGAAGGCGGATTGCGCACGGTGGGACCGGTGAAGAAGAGAAAGGGAAGACGGGACGATGATAATGTGTGCCAGCTTCGTGGCAGATTGTCGTTAAGCCGGCGGTGTCTTGTCGAGCAGAGGTTTGGCATGCGATATCGCAAGGATGTCGGGTTCCGCCCAGATAATGGTGAAGTAACAACAATGGCTTTGCGGGGGGAAAAGCTGCCCAATTTCCTCGGTTGCCAGTGTTTCCGTCGTGATCCAGTTAGGATGTTGTTGGATTCGCAAAGAACGGACGTCAGGGTGATCGAATGCAAGGGGATCGAGTTGGCGCGGATGTTGCAGGACGACAAGTGATGATGGGACTGATTTTGGCGACGCGAAAGGGACCCTTTGTACGGACGGACGATGAGTCGGTGGATAAGATCCACCCTGGTGTTCGGGGATGAGAGAGGTCCCCAGTGATAAGAATCGATTCGGAAAAAATAGTGGGTAGGGATAGCGATGAACTTCCCACATGAAAACTCCTCATTCGGGTTGATTCCAGCGGACTCCGGTTTTTGTCAGCCGTGGCGCAAGCGTCGGCAGAAATCCCAACACATGACGTAGTCGACGGCATCCTTTCAGGGAGTCTTAACACATCCCGATATACTGCCACTCTTCTTTTCACTCTGCAATCGCCCAATGGCCGGCCGCTGAAGTGCTGAATGATTGCTGCTCGTCTCTCTAGTTTACGTCAAAGACAGTCGCAACGTCCATCTCCCCTATTGCATGTCTCACACGCCCACATCCACCGCCCCATCGGGTAATGTCACCACTGCGCCATCACAAACTGCTCAGCAAGATAAAAAACCGTCGTTGACGGGGGTGAGGATAAAGCAGAGAAAGAGGCAAGCGCAGGCAGCCGCGAAATTCGAGCCAGAAAGTGAACTTCCCCTAGCCTTATGGTTCCCAGAGGCTGACGGTCGCTCGCGTAGCCTTCCGAGACGCCCTCTTGCTGCACCTATCGCTTCTCCCTACCCCGCCTACAACCGAACCCCTCGTCGCCAAGCTGGTCCAAGCTGGCTCAACGTTAGAGTATATCAAATATTCCGAACAACTTTTCGAGCTCCTCTTTGTCGGTGGCCTTCTCCAGCCCGGCGGCTCTTACCTCGACGAGAAGCGTTCTCCCGTTTACATTTTGAAGACCGACAATGAGATCACCATCGAAGGAAAGGGCGAGTCTGGTGGTGAGAACGGTTGGAAGGACGGGGTCAGGGGAATGGTCGAAGTCTTGAGGCGCGTCATTCAGAGGTACAAATACCTTCAGAAACCTCTCGAGGAGAATTTTCTCCCCGACCTACTCGGATACCTGGCCAAATGGGATCCAGCTTCCCGGGCGAAACTCGCTGAGGCCACCGCGCTGCTCGTCCTCGATCTTCAGTGCTCACCTCGCTGCCTTCAGTCCCTTGCCAAAGATCATGTCGTCCAAGACGGCGTCGCCCTTGCCTTCCTTACCACCTTCATGCGGACCTACCTCGCCAAGCAGAATGTCGAACACCTCGGCGGCACCCTTCGCCGCTCGGGATTGAAGGATATCCTTATTGTCTTTCCCCTCCAGACCCGTGACCGGAAACACCTCGAGGACCACTTTAAGCAGGAAAATCTCCCTGCTATCAACGACTGGTACGCCAAGATCGCCCTGTCAGAGGTCAAGGAGCAGACCATCACAAACGTTGCGAGGATGCTGAATGATGAGGAGTCCAACGAGCAGGTGAGTCCTTTGACCGGATAGTGCTGATATCAGATTGTCGAGCATCTTCGCACTCAGCAACAGGACGTGGCTGTATTCGAGGCAGACTTGTGCGACTGGATCTGGCAGGGGTTGATGAAGTCGGTCGACTGGTCGGCTCGCCAGGACCAGATGGACAATATGGTCGTCCAGTATATCACCGTGGGTCTGCTTGTGAATCTTCTCGACAGCAGCTCACGTCTGGTTGCGCCCTTTCGCCACTTCTCTGTTCTCGCTGTCACCCTACGACCATGGATCATATCAGACACACGCACCCATCCTCGAAGCTTTCTGTAACGGCGCCAAAGCCGAGGTCGGTCTGATCAACGCCGTTCAGGTATACTGCTACACGGATACCCGCATCATCAAGGCCTTCCCTCAGCTCGTCAAGGTATTCTACAATACCGACGTGGTCTCTGATCAGGCGATCATCTACTGGCACCAGAAAGGTGCGAAACCTCAAGGGAAACAGCACTTTTTGAAGGCCACCGAGCCTTTCGTCAACGTGAGTGATTCCCCTTTCCTACCTAAGCCTCCCTATCTTCTTCCATCTCCCCAATCAACGGAAGCTTCCAGCTGAGGGGGACCCCAGGTTTTGGAAGACGAGGACGAGGAAGAGGAGTAGCGACGTAATATGAAGGGCCTCGTAAACGACCCGTGATGCGTCTCAATCAGTAGGCTAGCTCCTCCACATGCGACGTATCGCCACGAACCTCAAATGAGAGACGAGCCTGTATTACAGGCAGATCCACGTAGGGGTGCGCCTGATAATTCCTAGCCACCTGATTTTCCCTTGTTCCCTTTCCGCATGCACACGGACCCCGAAATTACCAAGCAAGATCAACATCACTTGAAATCATCACTGCGCAACAAGGCCATCCGGCGCCCATCAGATCCCTTGCGCCCTCCTTCACGACCAAGGGCCATTGCTCAAAGGAAGATCAATTCCGTCCCTTTCATCACCGGTATCAGCCGCCCTATATGATTGTCGGCGTCAATACGACAGCTGCGGCGGCAGAAGTGTCGGTCATTGTGATCCGAGGTCGTGCTCCTTGAAGGTCGACGAGCCGAACTTACCATCGCGGAGTCGGATAAGCCTGTCTATAGACAGTGGGACGTGCACCGCAATATTCAGGAAGCTGGTGCAGTAATCATAAGGACACATTCTGGAAGTCGACGGGCTTCACACTGGAGTTGATGGGACCGGCAATCAAGTAAGACTCCATCTAGATTCAGAGAAAGCGTGGAAGCTAATCGGTGTGTATAAGGTCTAGTCAACATCACTCAATCCCTCCCCCAGTCAGATACCATTCCACCATGTCACCTTATCAGCCCGTCGCTTCAAGCTCCCAACTTTCCAACGCCGACTCTCATCTCCGCCCACCGAACTTCTCGTATCAGGATGACGAAGACTCCACCTTCGACCTTTTCTCCATCGACCTGGCACTGCGCCTTCGAACGGTCCGCACGGCTCATTCAGTAATAGCAGAGTCAATACGGGTGGATGATAACGCGGAGAGACGGAAGAGGCGGAGACGGATGTTCTCGGGCATGAAGCGGAGGGGGTCGACAATCACCACGCATGGGACCAAGGCCTCGCGATGGACTCGACATACGAGTGTGACCGGGACGTCAGATGGGGAGGGGGTGAGCGATCATGGAGTCACTCCCAAGAAGCCTCGAGCGGTGCCTGCACCTTCCGCCAAATCACCTTCGAGTGGCAAAGGCAAAGGCAAAGCCCTGCCTTCTCAGCGGAGAGCGATTCATGTCAATCTTCCCCTTCCCGCCCATTCGACGAAGTATTCGGGAGACCCCATCACTCGCTACATCCGCAACAAAGTCCGCGCATCCAAGTACACCATCCTTGATCGCCGTCATCCCAAAGAACCTTCGAGCAGTTTCGACGGATGGCCAACATCTACTTCCTCGCGCTGGTCGTGCTGCAGGTCTTCCAGATCTTTGGCGCCACAAATGCGCAGATCGGCATGCTACCTCTGCTTGCGATCTTGGGCATGACGGCGATCAAGGATGGTGTCGAGGATTGGCGGAGAGCGAAGCTGGACGACGAGGTGAACGATTCGGCAACGACGAAGCTGGGTTCATGGCGGAATGTCAATCAGCCGAGAGATCCCAGGTCTTTCGTCGAGCGTTTGTTGAACATCGGGCCAGGTGGGTTGTCGACCCGGCGATGGAGCTGACGACAGAGTCGGGCAGACCTTCCCGAGGGGTCAAGAAGCTGCGCGAGATCGAGGCGATGGCCGGGAAACAGGTGGTGATGGAACGGCAAAAGGTCATTGACGAGGAGGAACGACTCGACGATATGGTTACATCCGACAAGGAGTCTTTACCTCTCGAGACTATTCCAGGGGTATGTTGTCCAGCAGCAATGACTTGGGCTGATCCGAGCAGGTACCGCCTCCTCGTGCTCCAATCGATTCGGACGGCCCTTTCCACCTCTCGAGGACTCCGAGCGCGCCGAGCATGGTGTCGAGGCGGAGCGCTGGCGTCTTGGACTGGAGCCAGCTGGCCGCGGGTACTGCTCAATGGGAACGGACGCTCTGGTAAGTTGTTCTGCCCTGTACTCATCACTCGCTGACAGCTCGCAGGAAAAAGCTAGAAGTCGGAGACCTCGTGCTTCTTCGTGACAACGAGCAAGTCCCAGCCGACATCATCGTCCTCTCCACCTCGAATGCCGATGCTCTATGCTTCATCGAGACGAAGAATCTCGATGGTGAGACCAATCTTAAGGTTCGGGGGGCTCTCAAAGCCACATCTGCGATTGCCTCTGAAGAGGATCTCGAGCACGCGCGATTTTTCGTGGATTCGGAGCCGCCACATGCAAACTTGTATACCTATAACGGTGTACTTCGATACAGGCCTGCAAATTGGGAACTAGGGGAGGAAGAGAACAAGCAGGAGGCAATCACCATCAACGAGTTATTATTGGGGGGCTGCACTCTACGGAATACGAAATGGATCATCGGACTGGTGTTATTCACTGGAGCGGATACCAAGATCGTGCTGAATGGAGGTGACACACCGTGAGTTCCCAAGTCCACGAAAGCCGGAAGCTGATCATTCCGGCTTAGGTCCAAGCGCAGTAAGATCGAGAAGGAGACCAGCAAGCTGATTGTATGTATGCGCCGAAGATGCTGATGATCTCGTCAGACTTGTGAGCCGTCGACCTTACTACGCACATGTAGCTGATCATCGCAGCAATGTCGTCATGAATTTTGTTATCCTGATCATCCTCTGCCTAACCACAGCCCTTCTACGTAGGTCATTGGCCCCTGAGACCCGCTGACAAGCGAAGACGGATACTATCGATCCCTGTCTGGGACGAGTGCCGATTTCTACGAGGTCGATTCCGAGGCGGCGAATAACATCTATCTCGACTCGGTTGTCATCTTTGCGTGCGTCCCCCGTTCCGTTCGAGCATTATTCCTGAGTCACCGTTAGATCTTGTCTCATCGTCTTCCAGAATATCGTGCCTATTTCGCTGTATATCACCATCGAGATCGTCAAGACGGTAAGCCGTTCTTCTGTTGATCCAATGCTGCTGATCATAGCAGATCCAAGCGTACTTTATCTTTCAGGACGTCGAGATGTACTAAGAGCCCTGTAAGCTGGTTCGAAAGCTTCCGACACCGCTTTCGATGTGAAGATGACACCCCCTGTGTACCAAAGACGTGGAATATATCCGATGACCTGGGTCAAATCGAATACGTCTTCAGCGACAAAACGGGGACCTTGACTCAGGACATCATGGAGTTCAAGAAATGCTCGGTTCAGGGCGTCACGTTTGGCGAGGGCTTGACCGAGGGGATGACGGGCGCCGCAAAGCGAGATGGACAGGACCTTGGCCTAGCTACCGACGTTAAGGAAGTTGAGCTCGCAGCAATTAAGGACAAAATGGTCCGCTCTATGACCTCCACGATCAACAATCGGTATTTTCGCGAGGACAAGCTCACGCTCATCGCACCTGAGCTCCCACGCCGCCTCGTCGATCACGATGATCCCCTTCGTCCACATTTGATCGATTTCTTCCGTGCACTCGCCATCTGTCACTCGGTCTTATCGGATACTCCGGAACCCGAAAAGCCTTACATCCTCGACTACAAAGCGGAAAGTCCCGACGAAGCGGCACTCGTTGCTGCAGACCGCGATATCGGCTTCCCGTTCGTCTCAGGCAATACGAGCCGCATAGACATCGAAGTGCTCGGGAAATCCGAAAGGTGGCCGCCTTTACGCGTGCTCGAGTTCAACAGCAGTCGGAAGCGGATGAGCGTTATCGTCCGGGATCCCGAGAATCGGATCGTCCTGTTTTGCAAGTGCGCCGACAGCGTCATTTACGAGCGTCTGGCGCAAGATCACGACGAGGGTTTGAAACAAGCGACACTTAAAGACCTGGAGACCTTTGCCAATGGTGGATTGCGTACACTTTGCGTGGCCCAGCGCTACCTGGGCGAGCAGGAGTTCGAGGACTGGGCGAAGCGATACGATGCAGCGAGTGCGGCGGTGGATGATCGCGAAGCGGAGATAGAGCGAGCCTGTGAGCAGACTCCCTCCTCATCCTTGGCGCGACGGCTCTCGAAGACAAGCTGCAAGAGGGTGTGCCAGACGCTATCGCAACGCTCCACAAGGCCGGAACCAAGCTGTGGATCCTGACCGGCGACAAGCTTCAGACAGCCATCGAGATCGGGTACTCTTGCAACTTCTTAACCAACGACATGGAGGTGATGATCATGTCCGCCGACTCCGAAGATGGAGCTCGCGCTCAAATCGAGGCCGGCTTGAACAAGATCGCTTCCATCCTTGGTCCCCCATCAACCGGTGGCAAGAAGACCGTGCGACCCACCCACGGCACGACAACCTTCGCCTGTGGTCATCGATGGCGAGAGCTTGCTACGCTCTCCTTCCATCGCTGAAGAGAGTTTTCCTGTCGCTTGGGACGCAATGCGCCGCCGTCATCTGTTGCCGGGTGTCTCCTTCTCAGAAAGCTTTGACCGTCCGACTTGTGAGTCGCGTCCATATCGTCGTAACCTTTGTGCTGATGCGATCAGGTCAAGGAGGGTTGCAGCGCGCGATGACACTTGCCATTGGCGACGGCGCGAACGACGTCGCGATGATCCAAGAAGCCAACGTTGGAGTGGGATTATATGGCCTCGAAGGGTCCCAAGCTGCCATGTCGGCAGATTACGCATTCGGGCAGTTCAGGTTCCTCACGAGGCTGCTCTTGGTGCATGGGAGATGGTCATATGTCCGCATCGCGGATATGCACGCCAAGTGGGTGGAAACATCTGATTTCTGCGGGCGTAGCTAACTCGTGAAGCTTCTTTTACAAAAACATCATCTGGACGTTGTCGATGTTCTGGTTCTTGATCTTCAACAGGTCAGTACTGCTCGCCTTCGTGATATTCGGTGCTCCTTTAATCTCCCCTGCATACTTTTCCTCCTGCTCTTTGTTTCCGCCGGCTCTAGTCGCCGCGCTAGACACCGCGCTGATGATACGCCAGCTTCGACGCGACCTACCTCTTCGAATACACATTTCTGCTCCTATACAACCTCGTCTTTACCTCAATCCCCGTGGGTATCCTCGGCTCTTTCGATCAAGACGCGAATGCGTTGGCCTGCCTCGCCTTTCCTCAGCTCTACACAAGAGGTATACAAGGGCTCGACTACACCCGGAAGCGGTTCTGGCTTTACATGTCCGACGGTCTTTATCAGTCCGCAGTCATATTCTTCGTGCCGTTCTTGGTTTACGGCTCAGGTGCTGCTTGGTCGAGCAATGGCCTGGACACCGACGGCTTGTATGACTTTGGCACCACGATCGCAGCTGCCGCAGTGGTGGCAGCGAGTCTTTACGTCGGCATCAATACTCGCTACTGGACATATATAATGGTCCTCGTTCTCTCCGTTTCGACCATCCTCGTCTATCTTTGGATCCCGACATATTCAGCATTGGCGAGTTTGCACTACAACAGTGAGGTGGACGTCATCTTCTCGACCTTCTTCTTTTGGGCGACTAAGGTCCTCACTGTCTTCCTTGCGGTTGGACCGAGATGGATCGTGTCCGCCATCCGGCAATCCTACTTTCCTCGCGATAAGGATATCATTCGTGAAGCCTGGATCGCTGGTTCTCTCAAGGCTCAGTTGGGCATGCGGCGAAAGCGGAGCGAACCTCGAGCAGAAGCGCCGAGCTTGATCGCCCATATGCAGAAGCAACTATCCGCGGACGACGAGCGAGGCCAATACCAACGTGCAGCCATGACGAGCCCTCGTAAAGAATATGCTCTGTCCTCGTTCGCATCGGAGGCCAGCACACCGAGAAATCCATTCTCGTATCCTCCCCCGAGCCCCGATGTCAACAGTCTACATCCGATATCACCCACACCCGGATCTCAAGCGACTATGCCAGCGAGTCTCGTTCTCCGCCACCATCCAGCTCCCACCTATCTGTCGCCCATCAATTCCCCTACCAATACCCTCGTCACACCCGTCTCCCAGCTCTCATACATATCTCCCACGGCGCTTGACGCCTTCACATTAGCTTCGGCCGAGATTAAGCGCCTCAATCGGACGTCGACGAAGATCAAGCGGTCCTCTATATCCGGCCCGTCGACTGAGAATAGGCGTTCTTCTACCATCAGCAGCGCTCACCGTCTTTCTCCTGGTTCGAAAGATCAGCATCACCCCTCTTCAGTGAGGCGACTGTCTCTCCCGTTTAACGGTCTTCCCCGACAGAAAGATGGACTTTCGCCAGTACGAGCGAGCTCCGACATCGAGCCGGACCGCAACGATACCAATGCGCTTCCAGTTTCCGGATCGACCGACTTCTCGATAAGCAGTCGTTAGGAAGAGGAGGCGAGTCGGAGAGCGTCGATGGTGGGAGATGATTCGGGCCACGCTGTGTGACCAGAAGGACATTTTAGGGACTTTTGCATCTATAGACATCGTATCTGCACGTGATGGTTCAAGCTGTTTCCAACTTTTGCTGCTTCCGACGGAAAGCCCGGTTCCACGGCTCGCCTCATTCTTCGTTCTTCCATATAGTTGAGCAAGAGCAATGAGATGGTCCACTCCCTTCCTCTTTGAACTCCCAGCGACCATTCGAGTCATCATCACGAAACCTGCTCCACTAAAACCCGAAGTCACCGTCCGAGGTTGGATCAAATCCGTCCGAGCTCACAAGAACGTATCCTTCGCGGCAATCTCGGATGGCAGTACCGGGGACTCACTACAAGCCGTTTTCAAGGGCGATATAGCGACTGAGCAGTAGGTGCACGTCCGATGCTCGGGCTCATTGGCAGTGTGACGCTCGGAGCAAGTGTGCTCTTGACTGGCCTGCTCGAGCGGTCAAGAGGTTCCGGGCAGGAGATGGAGCTTTCAGTGAAGCACAGCACGGTCCTTGGCATCTGTGACCCTCTGGTCCGTAGACATCTCTCTCAGGTTGAGCTTCACTGATGACGCCCCCAGGCGTACCCGTTCCAGAAGAAAGCGTTGCCCGAACACGTCCTCCGCGAGAACGCCCATCTACGATTTAGGACGACCCAGACGAGCGCGGTCATGAGGGTCCGCGATGCGCTGGCTCGAGATTGGCACGATTGGTTCGAGGTGGGCCACCTCCATCAATTGGCTTCTACAGAATAGCTGATTGGACATCATTTCATGGCAACAGGATCACGAGTTTGTGCATATCCACACCCCGATACTCACCGCTTCGGATTGCGAAGGAGCGGGCGAGATGTTCACGCTGTCCCCGGTCCCCGGCGGAACTTCGTCTCATCCCCCAGCAGAGCCCCTTACTCCTGCGTTATCGCCATCACCTTCCTCAACCGCTTCAGTCCCATCATCATTCACATCATCGCCTTCGTCCGACCCACTGCCCACAACAGCATCACCCTCCCGCAGACCACACTCCCGCACCGACCCCTTCTTCCCCCATCCCGTCAACCTGACCGTCTCCTCACAACTCCACCTCGAATGTCCCACCCACTCTCTAGCCCGGACATACACACTCTCACCCTGTCTTCGTGCCGAACCGAGTCTCACCTCGCGGCATTTGAGCGAGTTCTACATGCTTGAAGCGGAGTTGGGGTTTCTCGACTCGCTTGATCAGCTGTTGGATGTCGTCGAGGAGGGGATCAAGGCGATACTCCGCCGGCTGTTGAGTGGAGAGGGGGCGAGACATGTGCGGATGAGGAGGGATCTGGCGGTTGAAGATAGGACTGGTCAGATGGAGAGGGGGGATCTGGTGCGAGCGAGCACGCAGCCGTTCACTCGATTAACGTATACCCGCGCTATCGAGTTGCTCGAGACGGAACACGCGGCCCGGCCATTCGGTATCGAGCCTCATTGGGGTCACCCGCTCAGCTCGGAGCACGAGAAATGGCTAGCGAAGCAGCTCGACGGACCGGTCTTCGTCACGCGTCACCCGAAATCGCTCAAACCATTCTACATGCTCCCTTCGCCGGACAACTCGACCGTGGAATGCTTCGACCTCCTTCTTCCCGGACGGGGAGAGCTCGCCGGTGGATCTTTGCGTGAGCATAGACTACCTCAGCTCACACGGGCTATCTCGGAGGCCGGACTCGATCAGGAAGATTATCAATGGTACCTCGATCTCCGGAGGTATGGGTCGGTCCCCCATGGGGGCTGGGGAATGGGCTTTGATCGCTGGGTATGCTGGATCACCGGGATAGGGAACGTCAGGGATGTAGTTCCATTTCCAAGGTGGAGAGGGCATTGCAAGTATTGATCGTGGATGGATTACGCCTCACTATGCATGAGACCTGGGATGACCCAAAATGAACAAAAGTCTGAGAGCTATGCACAGTATATGACTCCAAAGCTGTCCCGACGTGAAGTACTGTTCTCATACCACTCTCTCTCGACATCACACCCGCTCCTGAGCCTCCTGTCTTCTCTTGGCCTCGTCTACTCAATCTGCTCCACTGTCTTCTCCCTGAGCCCGACGAACCGCTTTGCGCTGAGCCGCTTCCACCGCTTCCTCCGCCTCCTTCTGATTGTTGATCCACCGGAATGTCGTGGCAGGGTAATTCGTTTGTGACGCCGCGTCAGCATCGGCGAACCAGAATACGAGGCCCGGTGCGCTGCGTCACGTCAGTCTTGATTACTAGCTGCCCAGGTGCGACTCACGCTGGACGGACACGAGAGCATGGTAATCCAGTTTCCGGCTCGTCGAGGATGTTATGCAGCATCTCCGCCTTCTCCGTCCCAGACACCACAAACACCGCTCGATAGCAGTGAGTCAACACCGGTAGTCTACTCAGATCAGCCCCGGCCAGACTGCAGCTCAAGGCGCTCACGTCATGGTAATCCTCGCCTTTGGTCCTCTCGGTGCGTCCTCGATATAGCTCACCCACGCATCCCTCTCGCTCAAAATCTCATGGCCGGGGAACAACGAGCACGTCTCCCCATCCGGTCCCATACCGAGGAGCATGAGGTCGAAAACCGGATACCGAGCCGCATTTGACGCTGCGAAATGTCCGACCAGCTGTTTCTCATACTCGTCGGCCAGTTCTTCGAGGTCTGCGAGGAGGGATGGGTCGATAGTGTGAACATGTGAGGATGGGATGGGGACGGTGGAGAGGAAGGAGAGGTAGTTGGAATGGTAATTTGAATCTTCGGATGATAGTGGGACGGCGGCTTCGTCGCAAAAGAAGACCTCCCTGAACGTCGTAAGGAATCAGTGACGTTCGGGATACACCAGCTTGACAGCTGATGATGCAAAGCCAACTCACCATTTATCCCACTGAACATTCTCTTGCCCGACTAATCCCCTCAGATTCGCCGCTAGACTCCCTCGAGACAAGGCAATGGTGAATTTACCCCGCTTATCTACGGCATCGCGCTGTGCTTTCACAACAAAATTGGCTAGAGAATCTGCAGAACTCTTCAGCATTGAGTCAAGGTTGAGGAAAGGAAGTGGGACGCACCGACGAGGATGTCATTGCTCTTGAAGCTGTAGAAGACGGGTGGAGCGGGAGGTTGGGCTGGCATGATGATGTGGTGCGGATCCGGTAACGTGTGGAATGATGAGATTTGTGTTCGAGCTGGAACTAGAGCTGTTGAACTTGATGGCGCAGATGATCCCTTGTAGCCCCTCTTTCTTCACCCTCGGCTAGAATATCGATTGAGGCCGACGATTTCCCGCGAAGAGGCGAGGACAAAGGTGTATTCTAGCTCGTCGGCGAGGTCCGGTGACCAAGCGTTTGGGATGGAAAGGAGTCGGCGGGGAAGGAAGTAATGAAAGGAGGTCGAGTGACGAGGTTTTGGAGTGGTATATGCGAGGATTTGCCTGTGTAGTCTGGAGTGCTGCTGGGGGATGACGAATGGAGGCTAGGTAGCGAAGGGCATGAGGGAGATGCGGTGTAACAAGCGGGTCCGAGGGAAAGGGAATGATGCTGTCGAGGCGGCACGAAGGAGGTGCTGGCGGGATGTATTTGATGCTATCTCTATCGTTGACGCGGAAGAGACGAGACAGGCAAGATTGGCCGCTTTACGATGCTCGGTGAGGAGAAGAGAAACTGGAGAAGCGGACGCTTGGGAAAAGGCACACAACTGGCGTAGTTGAAGGGGGTTGGATGAAGTACGACTCTCCTTCATCGCCCAAAAGGGTAATCCGTGGCTCCAGTTCCCTGGGATTTTCATCCCTACTTTCTGACGACCTCAATTTCGCTACATACTCTTCAGGGTTCGGAGACCATGTCGGGTCAGATATTATGGGGAAGGTGCGCTTGTGATCCTTTCTGCTGTAGTGGCTCCTGTCTGATCGGCATTCCTCGCAGATTTGCGTTCTTCTCAGCTCTCAGTGAGTCAGTCGACTTGAGCAAGCAATGGTGATAGGTGGGATGTATGATCGTCCTGGATTCTTGGACGGCTATCTTGGACAGCTCTTTTGGACAGTTCCCTTGGAGCTGTCCACTCACCGCCGCCTTCCTGTCGTTAAAGCAGAGCTGACGGTGGTATGCCAGTCATCGGAGGTGGATACGGAATTATGCGATGTAAGTCCTGCTCCACTCGTTAAGACTACCTGTTGACGGGATTTACAGGGGCAACACCCAGCGAGCAGCAGTTTTACGATGTGTGTCACCGATACCTCAAGTTTCCTGACAGGGGACCGAGAGGAGCTGATGCGGCGAGAGCAGAAATTATCGCCCGAGCTGAAGCGGAAGGTCGACTCGGTGAAGGCGCAGAGAGAGCAGGGCGCAAGTATGAAGGCGACACTGGCTGTGAGTGTGGGCGTGTGTCGTATGTCTCGAGAGTCTTGACGATGGTCTGCTTCCGCTTGCTCTTCGATGCTTTCTCGAAACACCTTCAACGTCTCGATGCATCTCTCTCGGTACTCGCACCTCTCTTTTTCCCACTTCGCCCTCCTCCTTCGATCCTAAACATCATCGCTCGCGTATTCCTGTGACTCGATCCCTGCTGCTTACTCATCCGCGGCTGGCATACTCGCAGGATGCCGGAGCGCAAGATAAGATCGTATGGGGTGACCAGCTGGATCCGGCATCCCAAGCGAAAGGAGGACGGAAAGTGTGAGCAGGAGCGGCGCCACCTTGATGTGCGATGAGCCAGGATGCCGTCTCGGCATGTATATAGATTACGCATCATAATGGCTGGCACGGGTGGCTTCGGTATGCTTCGGGAAATCCACCGGATGGCGTACAGAACTAATTCCGGGAGCCGCCGAGATTCCAAGGATCGGATTTGGTGCCTGAAATTCAAATGACGTGGAGAAGCCTTTGCTGACCATCAATCCTCTCTTTATTTGCGGACATTTCAATCATCCACTCTTTCCAACTCCAGCGGTCTCCATCAAAAATAACCGTAAGACTACCCCTGAGAGGACACACATCAATCCTTGCGGATCCACACACCCCATTCGGATCAGAGAACTGCGGGCCTAGCATGCTGTCTTCGACCTCAATACCATCCAGCACGCGATAGCAAACCGTCAACCAAGGTCTCGCCCGCCATGACTTTTGCTATTCGCCATCCCCGTCCAGTCCTCCTCCTTGCGATATTGGCCATCGTCGGCCTCTCCTTGACCCCATTTCGCCGGACCCACCTCGGCCCCTTCTTCCACATCCACTCCTCGCAATCCAACCATGATATGTTGTCCTCATACATCTCCCCCAATATCATCGACGCGAAAATCAGCCTCCCTGCCATCATCGACCAGATCCTATCTTCGATCTCAGCCTCCGCTTCCAGCTTCGATGTTGTCAAAACTCGCCAGGAGCTCGGTATCGATGGGATCAACGATCTCAACATCCAAGAATATGCTGCCGACCTCCGATCCATTCACACCGAGTTCTTCACCACCGCCAAAACTGATGTGCTTCTCCCTCGAGTACTATCCCACCTCTCCCTCCTTCCGTCCATACGGTCTGGAACTCTGCCCAAAAACATCTATACAACCGATCTTGTACCGCCTTCAGAGTTCCCGGATCAGTTCCACTCTTGGGCGGAGATGAATCCGGAGTGGCAAGTCAAGTTTGTGAGCGACGACGCGATGGACGAGTGGCTGGAGTCAAGGTTCCCGAGTGGTGATGGTATAACGCGCGAGATGAAAGCGTTGAGGGGGGGCAGGGGGATCGTACGAGCCGACCTCTTCAGGTACATTCTCCATCCGTCTTTCGGTCCAGCTGATTCTGTCAGATACCTGGTACTACTGCTTCATGGCGGCGTATACACGGATACCGACACCGCTTGCATCCGGTCCATCCCAGAATGGGCGGAGCATCCCGACGAGCCCTCCGTTCATCCCCTCCTTACCTCGCTGCCTCACCTCGTCCGCCTAGCAGACCAGTCACCAATCGAGGAAGCATCTGGTGACGGCCCCAGCCTGCTCGTCTCGATAGAGCACGACTCCTCGATGACTGGCGATCCAAATTGGCGGGAAGTGAATATCGCCCGAGGATTGCAGGTTTCGCAATGGACGATCTTGGCGAAACAGGGGCATCCGATCTTGATGGATGTCATTGGAAGGGCGTTGAGGATTGCGAAGGCGATCAGGGAGGCGGAGGAAGAGGGGAGGGAAGTGGACGTTCCGGATGTGGTCAGTGCGCCTCTCAACCAGTTGGTCGTTTACTTATCCCCTGCGCAGCTGGAATGGACGGGTCCCGGCGCCTTGTGAGTGGAATGCCCCTGCTCATCTGCTGCTCCACCGGGCCTCCAGTGGGACTAGCGCTAACGTTCGAACAGTACCGACGCAGTCTTCCGATACCTCTTGGTGAAATACGGCGTTCATCCTTCCCAGCTCCACGGTCTCCAACGGCCAGTCCGGTATGGCGATGTAACGTGGGTTTCATCCACCTGGAGTGATAGCCGCTGATTGACGCCTATGATGCGCAGTGTTATGCCCATGCACAGCTTCCGCGCCGACGCGAGTGAGGGGTGGCAAGGGGAGTGGCGGGTGGTCTGGCACGGGTGCGTCCTTTCCACAAATCCTCCATCTTCGGCTCGCTGAAAGCGCTCTTGAAGATTCTTCGGTCGATGGAGGAAATACGACGGATAGTACACGCGAATAGATGGGTACGAGTTGTACATACCATACATGGATAGATTGAGACTCACGTTAGACTCTGCGGCGCACGCCGGCGGTGTGATGAACGTCCAGAGGATACGGCCCGGTCACGAGAAGCTCGGCCAAGCAGACTTTGAGGAACATCTCAGACAGCACTTTTCACCAGCAAACAATTATCCATGCCATTCGGAAGGCGACTTTACAAGGACAACTCCCGCAGAGGCAACTTTCCATTCCTCATCAGTCGGCTTCCGTGTACCGAAACTCCGTACCACGAAGCGTGCCGTATGTCTCGCGATCTCTACGACACTCAGACCAGTGCTGCTTGTCATTGTGGTGTCAAGTGTCAATCTTCTTAACCCCTCCGACCGGCTGCAAACCAAATCTCCTAACGGAAAGATCTGTCGTCCCCGGACAGAGAGACATGTTAACGAAAGCTCGGCTGATAATTTTCGCTTCTCGTAGTCGGTGGGTCTACCTCAAACCTTATTGTCTGTAGTATTGCCTGTACTAACAAGGAGGTAGCTGATGTGATGCATCCGTAAATGACGTGGATCCAGCTAGGACGGCGCCGTTTACCATTAGTCTTTCGAAGAGCGCCTCGATCGGCTCTGACCTGGTGGCTACATAGTATCGGTATTCATCTCAATCCTCATCATCCGTTTCACAAAGTCTCGGTACATATCGTCAGATCCTCTCATCGTCTGGTTAGAAGCACAATCTCTGAGGATGACCCATCGCAAGGCTGGCTAGCACTTCACTGACTGGAAGTGGTGTTTTTGGAGCCGAGAGAAGGGGTGTACTTAGAGTGCCTTCTCGTAGAAGCCGAGGCCCATGAAATGTCTGGGCCGAAGGCGTAGAAGGCAGCTGTACCGAAGTCTTGCGCTGACGAGTAGGAGCGGCCTTTGAAGAAGCCGAAGGCGCAAGAGTCAAGGATACGGTTGACGTGCGAGATGCGGTGGCTTGTGAGGCAAAGAACTAGTCGGACCCGGTATAGGCAGGGATCGCGGCCAGAGATGTCGGAGGTGAGGATGAGGATTTGTAGCCGCCCCGTTCCTGCTTCACAGTAGCGCGGCAGACCCCTGCTTTGACCGTGCCGTCTGCTCACTCGGGGACTTCTTGGTTTGAGCTCGGTCACTCCCTGAATATGCGCCGCGGACTACGTCCGTGAAGGGGGATTCACCTTGGGAGAGCTTGTAGCGGGCCTCTTGTTGGCGAAGTTGTTGCTTGCGGGCAATGACGGTGGCATCTGGTTCGGTTGGAGATCGATCTTCTGATTGGCAGTGTAGACAGGCAAGATATCGGGGAAAGACGAGAGGTCTTGGGAATCGAGCTTTTCGAAGTAAGTGGTCATACCAGGCATTCCTGCTCCACTAACGACCTCGTCAAGGAAGCCTAGAGCTTTGAGAAAGGATTTCAGACAATCGCGATCGCACGATATCTTGAGTGTAACGCTCCAGGCTGAACAGATAGGGGATTTTTCCGCTGATCGGCTCCTTTCCTGAGGGAGAATCCTCGGACAGGTCCTTCAGTGGACGTCATGGTTGGGATCGAGGTCATGATCCCTGATCAGGTCTTGATTGCCCCGACAGCAAAATTTGGAACGTACTGTTGACGGACTTCGGCCCCGGCCGCTAGATTTCCCCTATAAAACTCGCCATCGACAGGTGACCTGGCGATATCAAAACAATCATAATGTTCTGCTCAGGAGCAATCGAAGTCTCTCCTAGAGGTCGAGTGGCGATCGCTACGACGTGCATGATTTCGTTCATCCCGGCGATGATTTACTCGGTGATTTCCCAAAGTGGCAATTCAAGAGGGGATGTCAGTTCGGCGACCGCCTCATTCTGCTATAGAGTGCAGCTCCATTCTTATTTCACAAATCCTTTATCTGCATCCGGGCTGCGATACCTTCACCATCGGCTGGAAATAGTTTCAGAAAGCCGTGAGCTGAAGGTCCCGCTCCACATATCAATTCGCACGGCAGTCGCCAGGGACCGATCTTCCGGGCCGGTGCGACGAACAGCGCGATGTCGTTCCCTTACCTCGCTCGTACAACGTAAGTCCCAATCCTATTTCGCTGTTCTCGTTGAGCATTTAAAACTGAAGGCAAGGCTCATATACTGTTCTTCTCTTCGCCCTAACATCCGACTCTTCCCCCCGTTATTCTCTCAACCTCCGCTCGACCGATAGGCTGAAATACAAATCCCCTCATGCAACGGATCTGTCATTCGCGAAAAATGAAACGTGAGGGATCTCAATCTCGGCTGCGGAAAATCATTGCCATATTGACGCTCTTTCCTTCATAGTATCCGAGTGACTGGACCTTCCGCTGATGATGAGGATTGGCTAGTCGGCGAGACCCTGGATGGAGCGAAGAAGGGCGGATTTCCAAAGGTGAGTTCGGCGATGGCAGAGCTAGTCTAGCCCGGGTGAATGACTGAAATCGGGGCGCATTCAGGACTTCGTAACACCCGTAGAGGAGGATCCCTCTGGGCTAGAGACCCCGGTAGCCCCGTCCCAACCCGTACCTGAGTCTACCAAGGCAGTAGAAGCCGAGCACGCCGCTTTAACACCCGATGTAGCCTCACCTCCACCTCTTTCCGTTACAGCCCCAGCTCCACCCTCTCCGAAGCCAGAGCCCGTCAGCCTCGCACCGTCTACTACTGCCTCTCCCGCCCCGCCCACCAATCCAGTACCTCCTGCTGGCGGAGATGGAGAGTCACCATCTAAGCAATCCATGAAGGACCGCCTCGCCTTCTTCGCTACTGCGCAGAACAAATCGTCACCTCCGCCTGTCAAGTCAAAACCCGCCGCGAGTGGGTTGACATGGAGTCAAAGACAAAAGTTAAGGCAGGAGCAGGAGGCGAAAGAGCGGGAAACAGGAGGACCGGCTGTCGAATCCGTCGCCCAACCGGCTGCGCCGGCTACTGCCACTGTTACCGCTCCTGCGACCCCGGGATCGTCACAGCCGGAGAAGAAGGAAGCCGCAGGTGCCGGACTTTCTGCTGCGGACGCCCAAAGCTCGATCTCAAAGGGTGGCTCTCTGCGAGAGCGGATGGCGGCTTTGCAGGGCGCTGGCGCCTTTGGAGCACCCGCCGAGAAACCTGCTCCGCCTGCACCCAGCGGGAAGACATGGAAGCGACCTGCAGCTCCCGATCCTGTACCTGGCGATAATGACGAAGATGGGGCGGAAGGTGCGGACGCGTTAGCAGCGGCTGGTGAGGAGCAAGCCGAAGGCGAGGAGGATACTGAGGAGGAACAGGAGAAAGCGAAAAGGGCGGCAATCGTCGCGAGGATGGCGAAGCTGGGTGGGCGGGGTCCAGTGGAGATGGCCGCTCCTCCGAAGCCGGCGACCAAGCCTGCACGAGCTCCCGAGGCGGTGGTCGACCCGCCCGCGGGGGACAAGCCCGAGGGCTTATCTGTCGGAAATGCTCAGCCCGCTGAAGCACCGACAACGGCTTCATCTCCACCCACTTCCATACCAATCCCCTCTATGCCGCGTCGAACAGCTCCCCCTAGACGTCGAGGACCAGCTTCGTCCGCTGGAGGGACCGCTGTTGCGCCAAATGATTCCGCGAATTCAGAGCAGCGCCTCGAGTCCGAACAAGGGGGAACACCGCCGCCGCCGCAAGTCATGGTTGCGGATGAGGAGAAGCCGCTGCCAAGGACCGAAGAACAGCTGGCTGCACAAACAAAGAATGAGGACCTGGGTCGAGGCAGCCGGGGAGCTGAAGGCGCTGCCGCTGCTGGCATCGCCATGATGTCTGCGAACGAGGTTGGTGCCAATGTCGAAGAGAATGAAAGGGAGGACCCATTGGTAGGTGCTGTTGGAGGAGCGGGCACCGATGCGAGGGGCATGGGTACTATCGCGAACAAAGATGGAGCTGGTGAGATTGTGGACAACAGGGAAGAGGAAGCCAACCAAGTTGAAGCAGGTGTTGAAGAGGGTGGCCCGGAAAACGACGAGATAATGAGGGAGGCCGAGGACGGTCACCTCAACATGGAGGAGCCCGATGACGATGATCCAGCTGCACGGCCGCAACCTGTGGCGATGGTGCCTCTTCACCCGCCAGCCGAAGAAGGGCGAGGTCGAAGTACGGCCGAGGAAGACCTCAGCCCTCCGCCACCGCCGCGAAGGATGATGGGTGTGCCGATGGACGAAGTTGAAATGAAGCATGAGCACGACGCAGCGGTTGCGCGAGAGGAAGCGGATGAGCCCAGTCTGGCTCCGCCGCCGAGACGTCCGATCTCAACAGAACGGCCGGTTGGTCCGAGGCCGCTGCCCTCACCCGGCAAAGGTCTCTCCCAGGCTGTCGCAGGAGAAGATCGCCCATTGCCTGCTCCACCGGTAGGCAAAGCGATGATCCCGCCTAGGAACAAGGAGGAGGAGGATCGGGAAGTGGAAGGCGAGGGGGACGAGGAGGAGCAGGCAAGGGAACAGGATGAAGCGGAAGAGGAAGAGGCACCGGCTCCACCCCCTCCAAGACGGCAACCATCAATGCCCCCACCTCTACAGGTGAGCATTCCAACTCCTGGAGCTCAGAGCATGTCTCCGACCGCTTCCTCAAGTGCGTCAACACATCCTTCCGATGCTGTTCCGCTTACCGCAGAAAAGTCCCTGCGCATGCCGCGCAAAGCCCTCCTCCTTCTGCCATATCGCAGACGTCGGCCGTACCCTCGCCTATCCCACGTGACGAGCCATCCACGCCGACAGGCGAAGACGAGGACAAAACCCGTCGTTCCGGTATCGCGGCCCGAATGGCCAAGCTTGGCGGGGTGAAATTCGGCATGCCACATTCACCACTCAAAAGGCAATCCACGAGCTCGGCCGATCCAAGAGCCACTCCCGACACAATCCAGTCACCAATCGATGCTCCAATATCGCCGATCGACACACAATCGATGCCGCGAGCGATGAATGAGCCGGAACAGACCAGACAGCCAGCGGTCGCTGCTGAGTCTGTGGAAGAGACGCCAGAGGTAGAGTCAGCGAGGAAGCAAGCCACCCTCGCCCGGCTTCGAGCGGGCGGTGCTCTAGGCTTCGGGATGTTCAATCATGGACCCGCCTCTCCATCGGGCGAAGCAGATCCGCGCGGTCTCGAGCAAGAGCTATCGGCGCCGCCTGCTTCGAATGAGCCTCCTCCAGTACCCAGCGGCCGCCCTGCTATTCCACCACCAGCCGTTCCTTTAGCAGAGGAAGAGGAAGAAGATAGACCGCCCCCACCTCCTCCCGGCCGGCCACCCGCACCAGGACAGCCGATGTTTTCGACGCCTACCGAAGAAGATGCACCGCCGCCCCCTCCTCGCCCAGTCAACCCTTCAGTCCAGGGCGCCACACAGATCCCTCCATCCCCAATACGGACTACATCCAGCGCTCGTCCGCCGATACCCTCGGCGGAAAAGCGCATGAGCCAACAACAAACTCGTGCAACTCCAACTGCAACATCCGAGATTCAATCGATGGGTCCTTCGGCATCGCTCACCAGTAGCGATTGGCGGATGGTCGATGAGCCAGCCGTGATGATGATGAATCAACCCAAATTCGCTTCATCGCCTTCACAAGCTCCTGGACGGCCTGCGCCGGTTCAGACCCGATGGCAGACTCCTCAGACTCCTCGTCGTTCGATCTCGGTAGCGTCACAGAATTCGCGAGTGTCCAGTGAACAGCAATATTCTTCTCCTTCCCGCCAGACCTCAAGGCAGGAAGGAGACCCGCGGCCGAGCTTCGGTCAAAATCGACCAGGGTACGCTGAGCTTCAGCAGGCATCTCAGGAGCATGGATCGAGGATGGCAAGGGCGGCGCGAGCGATGTTCGATCAGGGCAAGAAGGGAAACTACGGAGACGGAAGCCCGGTCGGCTTTGTCCTCACCACGATGGATAATGCGCACGTTGCTCGCCCTCAACAAGCCTGGGGTCTAGTCATCTACGAACAGGAGGGGCCATCAGTTCTCAAGCGCTACGACGAGGTGAGCGTTACAGTTCGAGCATTATCTTTGCTGACGGTTTGCGTAGCCCCGCCCAGGCGATATTGCTGCTTTCCACGATGCGAAGCTCAAGGGCAAGAAGGGTTTGTCATCGTATAACCAGCACGTGGGCTCGGTGGAGGAACCCGTTGTGGGTATCGTGGCGGAATTCGATACGAAGAACAAGCACAAGATGCGAGTGCTGCAGGTAGAGCGTGGCGTAAGTCTAGCCTTTAACGAGACATACACACGCGCTGAAATTTTGGGACAGGCGCCAGAGGAGGTGAGCTATCGTTGTGATGACCTGAAGAGCGGAAAGATCTCGGTTAGTCTTCTTACGAAACCTCTGATTCAGCTTACGGAGTTACAGGTATACCGTGCGGGAATATGATTTTGCATCGAGAGGAAATGTGGGAAGAAGCATAGCACGGGCATTCGTCCTGGTCGTTGTATCTATTAATGTTAAAAGGTACACGGCAGCCTGAAGGAGGAGAGGAAATTGATGTTTCGCGAGAAACTGCAGAGCCAGCAGCCTCATTTAGGCACTTTTACCGACTTTCTTGCTGCTGCCTTTCATCTTTGCGCTACGGAATTGTGTTTTTTGTTTCGAATCAGCTTGAAACGCTTCGAAAGCCTACTCTCACCCGCTCGTTCATCGATACTCTGCCTCCGTGTCCGCACGTTGTCCTTTCGTTGGTGCCCGACTGAACGATTGAACGTCATGACAGTCACGCCCCGCCGCTCCGTCCGAGGCGCCCTGAGAACCCCGTCTCCACATCCATCACCCGCCTTGATCCGCCCCGACACCACCTACGCCTGGACGGCTTGGCCCCTTCCATCCTCCCCCAACAGTCTACCCCACTACAACTCCTTCATCCGGATCATCTCCGGCTCAGGACTCAGACCGCAGAAGAGCAAAGCGAGAGCTGGGAAGAGCGATGAGGACAGCAGGTTCACGGTTGGAGATGGGGTGATGGTGTCTGTCGAGGGCGGGAGTGAGGGTGTGGGAGTGCTGATTCGATTGTGGGAGGAACGCGAGGAGACGGAGAGTGACGGGGAAGAGGAGGATGAGGAGGAGGAAGAGGAAGAGGAAGAGGAAGAGAGGGGCCCGAAGATGATGGCGGAGGTGCATTGGTGTTTCCGACGACAAGACCTACCCGGGGTCATGAAGAACCTTTCCGTCGAGGATGTTCGTCGCTCGGCTTCTTCTGATTGAAGCAAGACCTGATGCATCAAGCAGAACGAAGTGCTCCTCGCTGCCTCTCCCGTTCGACCCGTCACCACCCTAATCCCCGTCCACCTCCTCATCCGGACCGTCCCCATCTATTCTCGGGCATTCTTCCTTCAGCAAAACGCCCCGACCCAATCGAGCGTCAAGGGTTGGACGTATGTCCGGCAGGGGGTTTACTGGTGTTCCAGAGCCCTCGATAAGTATGCAAGGGGAGGGAGGGTGTGGAAGTTCGACGTGGATGGTTGGAGGGAGAGTGGGCGGAAAGGCAGGGGATGGGGGGTACCGATGGAGGGAGAGGATGAGAGTGAGGATGAGGATGGGCAGGGGAGCGAGTTTCAGGCGGGGAGTGAGGAGGGTGATGGGAGTGAGCGGGAAGGAACGGAATCACCGGATGAAGAGGACGAGAAAGACCGGGACGACGAGTCCGATGATGACGGGGTCGAGATCCGAACAAAGAAGGGCAAACGACAAGCAATAGGTAGTGCTCCTCGAAAGCCCAAACGAATCAAGCAGACCGCCGCACCTCGAAAGGCCAAGCGAGTCCCTCATCCGATATCATCATCCTCGCGCCTGCCGTTGTCCGTGCTCAGTCCGGTCGAGCTCCCGACCGATCCCTACCAGCGAGCTCTGAGACTGCTACACGTGGGTGCGACGCCTGAGAGCCTGCCTTGTCGAGAAGAGGAATTTGTGGACGTTTTGAGTAAGGTCGAAGAGGGCGTTGAGGGCGGTGGTGCGGGTTGTCTTTGTGAGATTGGTCATTCCTCAGAGGTGGAACAGCTGATGAGGGTAGATATCGCCGGAGTACCTGGAACAGGGAAGACAGCGACAGTCCATGCGGTGGTCAAAGAGCTCAAGCGCAAAGCCGAGGACGGGGTATGCGTACTCGCTTCCTGCAGCAGCGTCAAGCTGATACGTGGCAACTACAGGAACTTCCCCCGTTCTCATATGTCGAGATCAACGGTCTCAAGATCCCTTCTCCTCAGCACGCATATACCGTCCTCTGGGAGTCTATCTCTGGCGCCAAAGGCTGTAGTGCGAAGACAGCTTTGCGCGGCCTGGAATCGCATTTCGGGCGAAAAACTTTGGATGCGCGCGGTCCACGAGGACATACCTTGTCAGTCTAGCCACGATCTTCGGAGAGGAAGGTTGATTGGCGGTAGCGTGGTACTGATGGACGAGCTCGATCAACTCCTCACGACCAAGCAGGATGTCGTATACAACTTCTTCAATTGGCCGACCATGGCCGATTCGCAGCTGTTTGTGATTGCCGTTGCCAACCGGATGGACTTGCCTCAACACCTCGCAGCGAAGATCAAGTCACGTCTTGGTGCGCCGTACATTCCTCGGATATCTGTCCAAGCTGATCGATATTCAGGCCTTCAGACCCTACTGTTCCAGCCGTATGACAGGACAGCACTCATCGAGATCGTTCAATCGAGACTCATCCCGCATCCCAATAGCAAAGCCGAGCACAAAGTCCTTGTTCCCGATGCTATCGCCCTTGCTGCCACCAAGATGGCAGGTACCAATGGTGATGCCCGGCGCGTTCTCGACGCATGCCGGTAAGCTCTCTCTAATTCCTTAGGTGCTAGTCCTGATCGAGTGACCAGGCGAGCGGTGGAAGTTGCCATTGAGTCCAAAACAGCCGTGACACATCCTGTATCGGCTAAGGAGATGATGGCCGTGCTCAACCTCATGTCCTCCTCACCGGTCGCCATGTTCGTCAAGCAGTGCAGCACGCAGCAGAAGATGATGATGGCCGCTGTGGTCCGATGTGTACGTCGAGAAGGGATACCCGAGATCCCTTGGCGAGCGGTATGATTCTTCTCTTACCAAAAGCATGACATGACTTGTGGTCAGGTCCGGGCAGACCACGATGCGCTGACCCGCTCGTTATTGGAGAGGAACGACCTGTTATCAAACTCGGAACTCGCGCTCATCTTCTCGTCACTACTGGCGACGCATGCCGTGACATGGGCTTTTGACATCCACAAGGCTCTGGATGACAGGAAGGTCGCGCTGGGTATGGAGATTGGGGAAGTCGGGAGGGTCCTCATGAATGAAGGAGATGCTTGGCGGCGGGCGTTGGCCGGTGTATAGCGGTGATGCATCGCTCTCTATGTCAAAACGGGCAAAGGGGTGGTATACGCAGACGTGTCATATTCGAAAGGGAGAATCGCAACTCCTGATGCATCCTGGCTACCTCTTCGACCCCGATGTTCCGTGACAGCTGCGACTATTCGACATGTTGAAGCGAGATCAAGGCGAGTGATTGAAGGTAATAGGACTTGGGTGTTTCCAGTCCACCAGCAAGTGAGAATGGTGGACGAGAAGTATTTGTCGTCGGGGTACTGTGCATCGCAAGCTTGAAACATGGGATATTCATGCGTAGACGATATCAGAGCTGGACCATGCGTCATCATGACCACACCTGTCTGAGTCAGCCAGAACATCAAATTACACGAGAGTAGCTAGAGTGCTGAACCCACCTTCAGCAAGCTATCCCAGCTGCCCGTGCACAGCGCGATCCCATCCCCGGAGACTCCCAAACAGCTAATCCGATTATCATGTCCCGACAACACCCCGATCCGTTCCCCCTTGAGCGTATCCCAGACATTGCAATTGTAATCATCATACCCTGCGAACAGGACTCGTCCGGAGATTGAGAATGCGACGGAAGTGATGCCGCAGAGGATGTTGTCGTGCGCGTAGGTGTTTAATTCTCGGTCTGCACGGAGGTCGAAGAGCTTGCAGGAGGCGTCGTCGGAGCCGGTCGCAAAGGCGTCTCCGTTGGGGAAGAATCTACTCATGTAAGCTCACGCTAGAAACACTGGGGAGAGCTGGACTCACTGGACCGCGTTAATATCTGATTCGTGGCCGGTGAAGGTTTGCACCGCTTTACCTGTGCGGATATCCCAGACTTTTGCGGTTGCGTCACATGCTCCAGATACGAATAGGTTGGGATTGGGTCCAAGGGATAAGCTGGAAGGTGTCAGCATGAAGCCGAGTCGAGTACTTTGACCCACCTCATGACGTCGCCCGTATGATCGTTAAACTCCATCGTCCTCACTCCCGCCTCGACGTCCCACAACATACACGTCATATCTCCCGAACTCGTCACGATTTGTTGATCATTGATGAATCGACAGCAACTGAGGTATCCCGAATGCGCGCTCAACTCCCTGGCCACCTTGACCTGCGTTCCCGCCTGTCCCCCCGGCCCAGCTCCTCGTAACGCGTATACCGAGCAGATATTGTCCAGACCGCCACAAGCGACGAAGTTCCCACTCGAGGCATAGGCGCAGGTCATGACCCAAGAAGAACGGAGGGGGATGGCGTGGACTTTGTTGGTGGTATATGCGTCCCAGACGATGAGTTTCCCATCTTGGGATGCGGAGACGAGATGTCGCTTGTCGGCTGCCCAATGGAGTGCGTAGATCTTTGCGAGATGACCTTTTAGTGTCCGTCGTGGCTTCATCGTCATTCGGGGAAGGGGAGGGGTGTCATTCGCCATCGCTCGCACTGTATGCATCAGCTCGGGTCGCCATCCGCGTTGGTCACTTTGTGAAACGACCAAGACTCACAGCTCGTATCTGCTGTTTGATCTTTCGCTGTCCTGATCTTAACCTTCAACCCATCCGCTTCTCTCCGCGCCGCCGAGATCTTCTCCTGGATCTCCATGATGATGCAGTCGGTGAGGAAGGGCCAATCGAAGGAGGGATGGGGCGAAGCTATTGAGGGGAACCCGCAATCCGGTCGTAAGATGGGACGAGCTAGAAAGTGAAACCGGTCAGAACCCCTGGGAAAGGCGTGGAGGGAGACTGTACTCTCACCAAGTGATTCTATACCTATTCGGCGAGCGAGTCAAGTGATTAGTAATGGTTCCCTGAGGTGTTTGGCCGAAAGGACGGGAGTTTGGGGCAATTGATGGCGCGTGACTCGAAGGGTCCGAGCGGGAGATCAACACTGGAAGCGAAGAGCGGCTGATCGCTTTGGCCCAATTGCGGTATCTGCTGTCTCGATATGCTTTGATGCTAGTAAGCGGAAATAGAAAGAGTCGTGGGGAGACCGAGGGCAAGCCGAGGGGGCGTGGTTGATGTGTGTGTTGTTCGAGCCGTGTCGAAAGGAGGGGGGGGGGGGGGGGGGGTAGGTACCCAACAT
>JAABUH010001388.1_pt1 | contig 27584 bp, 17 predicted proteins | sample 5559121 | NCBI WGS metagenome assembly JAABUH01 (sample SAMN10711871, study PRJNA513364) | rock metagenome | isolation source: Antarctica rocks | place: Antarctica: Victoria Land, Battleship Promontory nord | collected 2015-12-28
CCAAGTACTGTTAGCTCGTTTTTTTGGTTGGATATAGTGTGTATGGTTGATAAGCGAGAGCTCATGGGTTGCTTGGTGAGACTCTTTCCGTTGTTCTGGTTGGTGGGTATTCTATGGACGAATGAACGGCTGCGCAAATTCATCGAAGAGTCTATCCCTTCAACCGGAGGATGCAGCTCGCCAGACCAACACTAACGGTTGGGGTACCAACGCTAACGTTTTGCGCTAGGCTTCCCGGCGCACCGCCGAGCCATTTCAAAATTTCCATGGTCCGTTGAACTCTTTCCCATTCAACCATCAATCACTAATACAAAATCAATACTAGATTGATCTTGAATTAATAATTCTGAAATTTCAATTGACAGACAAGTTACACAACTTGTCAATCTCAAATGTAAATTATGTGAATGTGATCAATTGTTGATTGATTGAGTATTATTTATTGATTGATAATTATTTACATCATTGAGTTTTCTTTTCATAAAACTTATTGATTGTTTATTAATAATTCATCAATCGATAATTAATCAGTCTTTTTATTCATCTTAATGAGTTTTAAAGTTTTGAATGTTCATTCGTTGATTAATGTTATATTAATCACTGATTAATAATAAATTGATAGAATGAGATTATATCTGAGGAGAAATTTTGATGATATGTCGATGATAAGAGCAACATATGTGAAGATATCATAAGTGTATTCATGATTAATCGCTTATTGATAATGAATTGATCAATTATTATTTGTTGATCAATTATTGATTAATTATCAATAGAATAATAGAATTGATGTGATATATTTTAGAAGATTACCTTAGATGCTGTTTTCTGTGATTTTAGATTACATTACCAGTAGCGCATGAAAGCGGAATTATGCGCATGGTTACCTGACCATGCTCGGACACTTTGCATGGTCCATCGAGCTTTAGTGTTGGTCTGCCGAGCTGTACTCTCCTTAAAACGTCATTAAAGCTGCCATCCCAGGATTAACGAAGCGCACTAGGAAATCTTAATATTAATTTCCAGATCCCCATTGGCCTGGTTAGTCATCTCCCGTGGCTCCCTAGTACCCTAACAGGTAAGGTGGCCGTATACCTGGGATGGCAGCTTTAATGACGGTTTAAGGGATACTGACAACCATGGTAATGGATTCGGAAGAGTTGAGGAATCATGTATGTAGAAGCTAAGCTGGGAAACAGATGGCAACATTCGCACGAGATATATCAGACAAGGCACGAGGTTCTGTACTAATTATAGACATCATAGCCTTCGCAGCTAGAATCGCAGGATCAGCTCCGAAATCCTGTCTTGTTATTTATTAAAACAAGTTTCGGAGTCCTGTCTTTTGCTGCGGCAGCTAAAGATGCCGACCAGGCCAACTCCTTCAAGCGAAATGCAGCGGAAGACCAACATTTGAGCAGTGCGCAACAGGGCAATCTAAACGAAACTCTAGAGCAGTATTCCGTAGAATGACAATAATGCTTGAAGGTAAGGTAAAGTGAGGTTCGCAACATGACACGTTACCTCGATCCTTCTGGCGCTACGCGGCTGTGTTACACAAAGATTAAAAGTATGCATAACTTATCTTGCCACATACTTGCATTATGCAGCCGTTGCTATGCCGGGGGGGAGTGTCGCGTGAGGATACTTTAGGAATTGCTGCAGAAGTACGGAATACGGAATACTGTAGCGAAGAATACATATAGGTAACAATACCGTAAGGTAATCAATAGTTCTATATATGATGATGATGCATCACAATCTCAAGTTTCCTGGGAAATTCGTACTGAACCTGTCAAAGCAGGCGGGGGACAAAGGGCGAATAAGAAGGCAGCTCCAGATTGCTTGCCCCTGATCTATCCAGGATTATGGAATATTAGATCCTGCGCGAATCCGGTATGGTAACCGGTAAACGGCACTAAATCGAGATCCACCTGTCATGACTGGTCTGGCAGTCTGGGCGCTCAATTCTACGGAGAACCTCGCCAAGGCATTAGGCAAGGTACCGGCCCTAAGGTTAAAGGTACCTTAGTTATTCTAGTTCTAACTTCTAAGGTGCCTTAGGAAGTGAAGTTTTACTGCACCTTCCTTCTACACACCCACAGTCATTCATTCACTCATTCATTCTTTACCTACTACTATTCACTCCTTCAAACAGTCGTTCTTTGCTTCTTCTTACCTACGCTCCTTCCCTCCACCTGCATGGAGTGACTACTAGTCGTTCGTAGCAATCATGTTCGTCGCTCCTTCACTGCTGGCCTATTTCCTACCACTCCTTCTCCCAACGCTCGTGCGCGCCAACTGCGAGTGTGGTTACACAGTCAACTCGACTCTGTACACCGATCTACTCGAGACCGACTTCTTGCACCTCACCAACATCACAAATGACACCGACTGGCTTCCTCAGAAATACCAGATAACACCGGCGCTGGCTCGTGGTCCGTTTGGCAAGGACGCGTCGCCGAGCAATGTCGTTCCGAATCCGCTGGCAAACAAACACGACTGGGCAGGCAATGGGATCAATGGAGGTGATGCCGGGCTGCAGCTGATCGTCAAGGGTGGAACACCGCCACAGGGAGGATTGATACCAATGGCCGAGATTGTCACCAACAGAACCGATTTTCTGTATGGTAGTTTCCGTGTAGGGATGAGAATGACAGCGACAAACGGAACATGCGGTGCTTTTTTCTGGGTATGTTCCCCCAGCCTGTGATGCCAGCTTTGGATCAGCATCTGCCCTCGTCCGGACTAACACTTTCTAGTACTTTAACGATACCCAAGAGATCGACATGGAATTTCTTTCTGCGGAATACAACTCGAGCTCTCATCCTGTCAACCTCGTCCTGCAATCACCCGACTCCGTACGCAACGGTTTCAATGCAGCCAGCACCGGCACCTTTGACATCAACCAACTTCCCTTCAACCCCTCCGACGGCTTTCACGAATACCGTTTCGATTGGTCTCCAACTGCAGTGATCTTTTACGCCGACGGAGTCGCGATTAAAACAATGAACAAAGCCATCCCTACCTCACCCGGCCACATCACGCTATCGCACTGGAGCAATGGTGACCCAGCTTGGAGCGCTGGCCCACCAGAAACGGATGCCATTGTCACCGTCGAATACCTCAAAGGCTACTTCAATTCTTCAGACACAAAACGGCAAAGCGACTGGGCGCATCGTTGTTCAAACGTTGCAGCGCCCAATGCGACTTGTGCCGTGCCAGAATTAAGGGCAGCGCCGAATGGGAACCAGAGCGCGGATACGTACTTCTTTACCCAGCAAAAGAATATGACGAACAACCAGACCGACTCTGGGCTGACGAGTCTGGCGTCATCAATGAAAGGGAACGCGCTTTGGTATCTGCAAGGTGCAACGACGGTATCTGTATTGTTCATGGCTGTGAGGCTGTTTGATTGGTGTTTGTAGATTTCGAGAGCTTGGAGACTGAATAATAGGATACCGCTGTACGGGCGACGAAAATGCCATGTACGGACTCTACCATTTGGGTTGAGCAGATTCAATTCATGTTACATACTTGTATTGTACAAACTTTGTCGAGTATACTTTCTCGAGATACTCAAGCGACCTGAAGCTGGATGCGGACTGCGTACTCTTCATCGATTGTTTGTGAAGTTAACACTATGTTGACTCTTTAGCCGCATAAACGCCCGCCACAGATTGCGCAGTCGTGCCTCAAAGTATAAAATCGTGGTCGTTCAGCCTTGCTATTTGGTGGCGTTGATGCCTTTCTCGCTTGGCAGATCGCCCCCTGATGCCAAATATAAGCATTTGTGACTTCACCTCTCCTCCTAGACCATCAAGCCAAACTACACAACGCTCAACTACTGTCTGTCGCTACAGTCCCATAGCCTCTACAACATCCTTACATTGTCCCATTTCCGAAGACTTGGCCACAAATATACAAGAGAAGGCAGCTGTACATATTGCCGTACAAAGGGCGAGGTGGTTGAAAGAAACTCGGCAACCACAATACACCGTTGAACACCACGGCAACGACAAGGCCATTGTTTCCATCTAATACTGGAACGATTCTTTGGTCAACTCAGAGGATAAAGTTTTGAGTACAGACCGAGTTTTCAAACTTAAATACAAGACTTTCTCGAATCACGTTGTTTCCTTGATTACACGCCGCCCGAACAACGTATCGACTTCACCAAGTGGAAACCATCCATCGAATCAAAAGCGCACCTTCTTAGCCATCGGGAAGGCATCTCATAATTCCATCAGCCTCAAAAATATCTAGAGCGACTCCAAACGATCCATCATGCGCTTCTCAATAACCCCCCTCATCCTCCTCCCCGCCCTCGTCTACTCCCAATCCACCGCCCCCTCTCCATCAACAACATCACCAACCACAACCCCCACGCCAACCCCCAACCTCGAACTCCGCCAAGCCGTCGCACCCGCCCCGGTCCCCGTCGCCCCTGCACCCGTCGGCGGCGCCCCCGTCGGCGGAGCCGCAGCCCCCGTCAACCCCGCCGTCGCACCCCAAGCAGTCAACCCAGCGCCCGCAGCCGCCAACCCCGCAGCGCCCGCGGCCGGGCAGCCCGTCACAACGCCGGCCATGCAGGCGAACCCAGTCACGACAATCATGCAGAACACGGTTGTGGGCGGGGTGTCGAAGCAAGTTCCTGTGGTGTTTACGCAGACGTTTGCAGGGAGCCTGACGAGTGTGGATGCGGCACAGAGTGGGAGTGTGGGGATGGGGTCGTTGACGGGGAGTGTGGGGGTTGTGAAGAGTAGTGCGGCGATGGCGGGGAGGAGGGGGATGGGAGGGGTGGAGGGATGGGGTGGGATGGTGGCGGCGGTCGCGGCGGGAATTGTGGTGGGATGGGTGAGGGTTGTGGGGTTTTAGTGGGCGGGTGGTGAAGAAAGAGGGGGTGTATGCATTTGGGGAAGAGGGAAGGATTTCGTGAGTTTGGCGTTATGGGAATACACGGGCTTTGACAGCAATGATGTGGAAAGGGTTCTGTACACCATCGATTGCTTCATTCTAATCATCATCTATTTAAATCTTACTAGACCCTCACGCCATCTACATATATAGAAATACGTCTAGACATCCCCCATCCCCCCAAAACTCAACCCGAAAAGGCATAAACCGAGCCTCGCATCCCCAACATCGAGCTACATACTGTACACACATATCCAACTCCATGTAAAAAAAAAAAAAAAAAATACTCGGCAACAAAAACGTCAAACGAGAAACAACAACAATATCCAGCTTTGTTTTCCCCTAGCATTAATTACACAGTCTGTAAGCCAGCTTTCCTCGCCAATTCTTCTATCTCTATCCTCCCATACTTATCTCTTCTTTTCTCTCATTGTATACCGGTAGAAGGAACAAACTCTCGCGTTTTGAGGGTTGGGGTTTGCTGGTTTTGTTTCTGAAGAGTTTTGGGGAAAGCAGTGTTGCCCCGGGAATGTGAGATTGAGGATGTTATATTTGGTCTTTGTCGTGAAGACCGTGTTATGGATGTTAAGTTTTTTGATGGAAGGGAGTTGTGTTTTGGAGGTGAGGTTTGATGGAAGGGAAGTTGTGTTTTGGAAGTTGGAAGTGAGGTTGATGGTTTAGGGAATATGTGGTTGTTGGATGTGATGGTGTTGAGCAGTGTGTGTCTATCAGAGCTTTGAAGGATATTGCATCTTTTCACACCACTTTAAAATTACTGCAGCGGAGAAAGACGTTGTTGTGTTATTTCCTTTGTTCAATTTGCACACATTACTCGAAAAACTCCTCCCACTTCCGCTGCTGTACATAGAATAGTAACTGCATGGTATTAGAACAACCTCATGCAAGATCACTGATGATGTGCTGTAGAGTTCTAAAAGAGATCGAGGGCAAAGAGAAGATTGAGGGTATCAGTTCGAGACGATTGTCTGTCGTCGAAACCCAGGAAGACTGGCTCGAGCTTCAACCCTGAGATTACAAAATTTCATAGGGAAGTGTGAATTCGTATCACGATGCGAACGATCGGGAATTTTCTTGGGACCGCGGGATCGAAGGCGCTATGTATGAGGATGAAATACCAAGTTTCCCGCCTCGTCAGTGCTTCTGACTCTTCAGTCGCTAAGATTCCCTGAGTTCGATGATTGAGTAGAGATTGCTATTCAAGTCGTGGGTGAACTTTCCCTGTGTGCCACGATGTTCCCGGCTCAAAACTCTCCGGGGTGTTGTCGTATTCCAGACTCGATTTACTTAGATGAGGACGTCTTTTCTCTTCATACGAGTAATGTTCCTGTTTTATAGACAGAGCGCCTTGAGAGTGTGAATGTGCTGCAATAAGATTGTAAACCCATTCTAATCAGCTTCTTTGCAGTGATTAAATTCTAGCTCGATTCTAACAGTTTAAACAATGTAAATTTTATTGAAATGTTAAAAAGTGAGTTGAAAAATCATTCAGTTTTGTCGTCTTCCTCATTCTGGAAAACAGTCGATCTTGCCCACAGCATCTTTCCGATGGCTGCTCGACCCGACTTTCAGAGGTTATCGAATGGCATGATCACCGTCGGCCAAGAAATGCTAAAGCTGCAGAACATTCCTGCTATTGATCAATCTCGTACATTACACGATGAAATTGCCGCACTTGAACGAGGAATGAACGAGCAGTTTGAAAGATTGAGCGATAAATTTGAAAGATTAGATCTTCATATGAAAGTCGAGTAAGCATAAACACTAATATAATTTTATTGAAGCTAACATCATGATCAAGTGCGGTAAATCAAGTCGTCAGAGTTTGTAACTCGCATATCACCAGTCTCGAGACAAAGCTTCAGATCTTGCACAATGAGCGTAATGAGGCAGTATATGAATTCCCAGAGAACTTGACGGAGTTAGCTAGATTGAATGATAGGAAGTTCTTTCGACTTTAGACATCATCAGATATCCACTAATATATGAAAGATACGTCAATCTCCAATCTCCTCAACGCGTTCAGTTTACCTACGGATGGAGCGGTGGCTATGAAAAAACGTCGCTTCAAGTACTTCATTGGAGTGGTAATCAACGCTTGAAAGAGACAGTGTTACTGAAGGGATCCTGCCTCCAAAAACCGAGGCCAAGACACCAAAAAGTAGATATTAGCCGTTAAATCATTTAAAAGAAATTAAACAGTTTGAACAGTGTCAAAGTCCAATTCAGTACTAGCGTCACAACGGAGCTCAGCTAATCCGTAGAAGTCGATGTATCTGCCTGCGAGAATGTCCTTCTTACAGCTTGACCACATCCCGCGTGTTCGAGAGCCCGAGACGTTGAAAAGTCTCAATGGTCGATTAGCTCCACTTGAACCTGACTCCGAGAGAACCAGAACGATGTCAACGATGGCAGTGGAAACGTGTACGCTAAGGTCCTCGATCCCATACAATTAAACTTTTGTACGGTTTGTTCGTACCGAATTTGGAAGCGAAAGGTGATTTCAAGGCGGAATTGTCGCTGGCTACCATTAAAGGGCAGTTTCACCTAGGTATTGCGGTGGTTTGGTTAAAAGCCCACATTGAACGCTCCGGCCTCAAGTTCCGTTGCCCAATATTTGGTTTCGGCGCTGCTTACTTAGGCTAGGGGAAGACATAGGAGCGGATGTTCTCTATCATCGTTGTAAAGCTTTGAAACGCCGCCCTGCAAGCTCTTTCTTTACTCCTGTCTTTATATAGATGAAGGGTCTGCGAATGTCTGAATATGTGATTCCTATAGTGGTATTCGAGAAGACTGTAAGCAATATTTTACCTTTTTCTTGAATGTACCATAATGGCCAACTGAGCGTCTTTGCTTCCGTTAAAGGGACATGTATTGCCCTAAAACCTCAAGTGTCTTTACGATCCAGTTTGCTCGCCTAGTAAGTCCTTCCTCCACTAGCTTTGCGTCTTCTGACTGAAGCTAGAGATATCACGCTCGGCTCAGCTTCGATTTCAGAAAATCTTGACAATTGCTCTTTTGAAAAGACAACGATGTATAATCCGTACGTCGCGTGTAAACAAGCTAATAGTATGTTGTCTGATTTGAGTGCTCTCGTTCAAATTCATATCAACCACGAGTAGACAGAACAATCGAATTGAAGACTGTGACGTCCCTGATCACAGCAGCAAAGCAAGAAGTGCCTATTTCAACGTCAGAACCCAAAAATCAAAATCAAACTATCAGCAGCGGACTCTTTAGAAAGCAACTGGGGCGAAGATTAGTTGTATGCGCTTATGAAAGACGAGTAAGCGAGATGGCAACAGCAGAGATGTTACAACGAACTATATTGCACGCTCTTGCAGACGATAGCTCCTCAGATGAAGCAGCGACGGTATCACTTCTTTCAACTTTCCTAGGCTTGATGCTTCACGACCCGAAATAACTGTCTCGAATGTTATGAGATAAAGAAACGCACAGAACATACATTGAGTATAACAACGTCTCTGGACCGTACGTAATATTGACAGACTGTTGTTTTTTTAGAGAAATCATAAATACAAAGATAGCGTGCAATCAACGTTGTTGTGTCGAATAATTCGAGAAAAAGGAGGTCTTGAAAAGCAAGAGTGATTCTCCAAAAGTACACTTCGAGTCAGTGGTGTATCTTACCAAAGAAAGCCGAAATCAAAGCCAACCAGGGATTGAGGGAGCGGACGTTCAAGATTCGTACAGAAATTGGACCCTGCACATGGGCAATACGGTGTAGATACTCTTGTCTAGTCCTTTTTTCTTTCCCGTGTTTACGATGGTCTGAAAGCCCAACATCTGGTACTCCAGTCTTTCGTTACGTATTCATCGGCATTATCTAGACAAGATGCTGTCTTCAAAGTTTACCTCTCCGCCAAGCGAAATTTCAGCAACCCCGCTTGATACACGCTTCAAACTTCTCTTCATATTGTGCCTAGCCGAGTTTATCCGTCATTTGCCTCTGAATCTTGTATGGGTAAGCAGGATTTCGGTGCTTCGGAGTAGCTGATGATTTGATTGGGGCATTTTGTTAATTAGGAAAAGGAGGTGAATGCTTTCTTGAGATCTGTTGAGCTCATGGGCTTTTCCTATGCATCTGATATCTCCCGCAATACTACGGCGTAATGCGATCGCTTTGTTTTGGCTTTGTTTTTCTACGCTCTGCCAGAGAGGCTTTTCTCGAGCCAGCTGTCTAATTTTAACACAGCCTTTCTTCTTTCTTGTTAGAGCAACTTGTATCGCTCACCTCGCGTTTCGTATCGGTTATATTGCTTGATACAGTTTGTGGGACCCACCAGTCTGACGGTGAGTTATCTCTAGGCGAGAAATCATCGGTAAAGTTGGTTGTTGATGGAATAACGGTATTGGCTGACCTGCTGAACCTTTAAGTAACAAGGGAACACCACCTCTGTTGACTTATTGTTCTTCGTTCTGTTTTTGTTATAGAAACTTGAGAGAACACTTTGAAGGAAGATAGCGAACGAAGAAAAGAAAGAATAAGTCTCGGAATCAATCGAGATATCGAAGGACGAGGGTTTCTTAGTCAATTGCAATAACAGGGGTGATTAATTCTCATTTTCTAATTCCATCTCCTTCCATTTGCTGCCTTTACTAACTTTGGTAAAGAGAGCACGGCCGGTGACGAAACAACGAGGTTTTCGAGCACTTGGCGTAGGGCTGCCGCCCGTACGAAAAGTACTCCCTTGATAACTTCGCAGTTGACTGTTACGGATTGCAATGCAGCAATTTATCACTCTTGTATCATTCTTGCCTTTCGTAGCATCGATGGCATAATCCGCAGATGGTTGTTATGTGCGATTATACTCTTTTCTCTATCGAACTTCTTGGAGTACTTACGGTCTTTTCTCCCTCAGGTAGCAACCTAGCACAATTGAAGCTGGTCACCGAAAGCTTTAGTCTCTGTCAGAATTAGGCTCCTCGTCATTCTCTTGCCCGTTTTCAAGCTCGTTATAGAAGGTCTCGTTCTTCGTGCCACGTTTGAAACCCATCAACTGCTACTTGGTTAAAGTAATATGGTCTAACCTCCACAATTTTACGTTCGATATCGTCGATAGCCCTCTGGATCTTCCGACGCTTCTATGCTTTGTAAACATATCGACGCGCGGCTGTGCGAACTCGGTGGTTGTCCCATCCTCCCCTGCCTCCCCCAGCCTTTTCCTTCGTTCAATATCATGCTATAAACTTCATCGAAGTTACCCTCCTTCCACCGTATTCCTCTGACGATGTATCCTCTGATATAGTCAGGTTTGAGGTTCGCGTAAGTGTCATATGACGGCAAGGGAGCCTTTGTATCGCACTCGTGGTACTGAAGTTGTTTTTTTCCGTCATCCGAGTCCGAGTCATCCCATGACCAAACAACCCAAGCCTTGCAGCTCGTACAGATCCGTTGAAAGACCACCTTCGATAATTACCGGGTGATAGCGTGGAAGGTCCGTGGGGCGGGAGCTTTTCGACGCTTCCGGACATCGCTGGAGACGACGAAGGATGCCCCGACCTCGAGCCCCCGGATGGACTTTCCGCCGACACCCCGGATCTGGGTATCGGTGAGGACACGGCGAGGGGATAGCGATGGAAGGGGGGAGGAGGGGAACGAGAGGGTGCGGCAGGGGCAGTATGGGAGGAGAAGACCCCGCCATAGAGAAAATGGAACATCGAAACATTCCTCCATTCTTTTTGACTATGCTGCATCACTCTTGATGCCTGCGGAGAACCTTCACCTCAAAGGACCTCGGAACAGTAGAACGAATCACGGACCAGAAGCAAAAAGCCCGTATAGTTCGAAAAATCATCATGCTAGACCGAGAACTGCAAAATTGTTCGCCAAGAGGTTCTGCCAGAGACTGTGCTTCTTCATGCCATTGTGAAATTACGAAGAACAGCCCTTGCGAGAAGGCGGATGTTGCAATTTTAAGACGGTTGTTGTCTCGTCAACCAACAAAATTAAATCGCTCACCACGGATTCAAAGTTCCCATTCTTTAAAACATGGCTCTCCATGTGTGACTTTAAAGTCACATAGCACGTACATATTATACATGACGAATGATGATGATCTCATCGCGAGCAGATGTGTGATTCTCGCAATCCGTCATTTGGTGAGCTCTCGCCATGCCGCACAATTCTCCAAGCTCGGCCATTGCGCGCGTCCTGCGATGACCATCTGTTCCATCCACAGGCAGGACAGAGAGATACATCGATCTTGATCGTCGGCGGCCCCGGTGATGCGCATATCGTTGATGGTGATACCATGCTTGCCGAACCAGGTCCAAAGGGCTTTCGCCATCATCAATCCCGAGATTTGACCAATACGTTGTTTCAGCGGCATCGAAGCAGGATCAAAGGCCGGATCGTACACTCATAAGACGGAGCCGATGCGAAGCACACAGATGCAATGCCATGGATAGGTTTCGTCAATGGACCGCGCCGCTCCTTTGGTGTCGCTGGTCATAAGCGCGAATCCTCCTGAAGCCAGCAAGGCTTTGGCAGCGGCGGAGATGGTGGTGCAGTGTCGCTCGTCCTCTTTGATGATAGGATCGCTGATGGATTGAACCACATCGCTTTTTGTCTCTTCGACTGCAGTCATAAAGCGCATACATACATAGCTGAGATAGCTTTCTTGGGCAATGCAAAGATGCGGCCATAATTTTCTGACATCTTCAGTGCTTCATCGGCAGTAAGGTCTTCTAACTCGATCTAAATGTGGTCGATTTAAGGAAGTAGTAGATAGTATCCCAGGTACCTGTCTTCAATATCGACTACTCACGACCTTGAATCTGTGTCGTACTCCTTCAAGGCCACAATCGATAACGAAGCAGGGTTCCGAAAGCAATCATGCTGAATAGCTTACTGAGATTCCTTATAAAGTATAAGTCGAAATTCGACTGTATAGGCAACCAACGAATTTATTGATGATCAACAGCAGACTTTGACAGTCCACCAGCAGCAAAGAGAAGGGGAATTATCTAAATACTGCCCTACCGTAGAATACACCAGCGTAATCCTCACTAAAGGAGGGCTTGATGATGGTCTGGATGCTGCCATAGACCCTATAAAAATATAAAGTATCAATTCAAGAGGCCAATTCAAGAGGCCCTCAATTACTCCATGGCAGCACTAATATCATATACTATGCGCGAACAGCATCAACCCATGATCTTGAAGATTGATGACCGTGATAACATTCAACTCCAAGGCCACAATCTGGCAGCCATTTTTAAGATTGTCAATCTGGAAACGATGTTGGTGCCAAAGGGTTAACGAAGGAAAAGAATACCGTATCTTGCTCCTATGACCCCGTTGCGCAAATCGTTTGCACTGCCAGCTAGTTCATGGATTTTCCTGATTCTTTTTGGCTACCTGTTGTTTCTCTTATTGGCTTTCCCATCCCGCTAACTTTTCCTCTTGTATATTGGCTCGCTTGTTTGGATTTCAATATTCCAGGGTTGTTAACAAGACCCCCCAAATAAAATAGTCTCTTTCGTTTCGTGGTTTCTCAATCGAGTTCTGCAAAAAAAAAAAAATCATCGTTGTCAGGTTCGAACGGTCTTTCTCCCTGAGCGATGTTAGATTTTCTCGTCTTGAAGTCATGGAGGTAGCTTCCTGTATGGTTGTTCCTGCAAACACAAGATAGATCACTCTTTCAGCATTCTCATGAGGGGAAAAGTCCCGCAATTTTTTTCAATTCTTCCAGCCTCTTATAGTACCAACTTCTGTACCATCCAGTTGATTCGGTTTTTTCTTCCCACCGAGGCGGTGACTGTTGGATTTCACTCGTTTGAATTCATTTGTAATCATTTACAGCAGCATCTCATTCGATCATCGTTCAGCTGCTTGCATACTTTTTGAGACTGCTATGATCATCAATCTAATGCATCTGATTAGTTGCAACTTACACAGAACACAGATGTCGTGACATGCACTTGTTCTTCATGATCAGATAATTTGAATCATTCTCTTTCATCAGATCATGTGGAATCTCGTCTGAGTCTGATGACAATGACATAAAGAGTGATCGCTGCTGATCATCATCATCACTATTATTCTTGACCCCATGACCCGCTGTGCGGCTGTCAACTCCTTGTTCAGCTTCTTCTGATTGAAGAAGGCGACGTCTTGCTCATTAGAAGCGACTTGGTAGCTAACTTCAAGGTCAAAGAAGTGGTTCAATGCCACCACGCAAACGTCAGGAATCTCTACAAGCCGGGACGTAAGCTTTTAGCCAACGCATGAACGGGTATGTCGGTTAAATTAAAGAAAGACCCGTTGACTGCCAAAAACCAAGTAAAGTGTGTAAAACGACTGGATAAGAAAAAAAACAATATCGAGATGTTTATAGTCAGTAAAACCAAATCATCAGAAATCCTTCCACAATTCTTTATCGATTGTAAATTACTGCTATGCGTTCGATGCCGTAGCAGTTTCAATTTCTCCAACGCTGAAGTTGATTATTGGCGAATTGTCCTAGCCTAAGATGCTGCTGCCCCCTTTCTTCCGAAGTCTGTCGATTGACAGAAACAGTTTCCATGATCTTCTGCTGGATCTCCTTATTTTATGCCTTCCTCTTGCTTTCCGACGCAAGTCTGCTTTCTTCACGTTCGCTGACTTCAGCATGCGTCTGATATCTTCTGTGCTCTAGATTGCCGCCGGGGTCTCTTCTGAAAAGGGGCCCTGATTTGCTTCTGAATGTCTGCAGACGGAAAAGTCTACGGATCGTGATCTTTGCCTGATGAACCTTTGTGAAATTTTGCCAACGACTTTGCGTTTTCATCGTTTTCCTTGCTTTTAATTAATAAACTTGACAGGAGCCTTGCGTTCGCCCAATTAAAGACTGCGCAATTCAATGTTTGATTCGTAAAAACTCGAGATCGAACCACTCATTCGGTTTTTATCTCGCACTAGAATATTGACATCGTCTTTGAGAGCCTGAAGATTTGCGCTCGAAGAGAGTATCTGATAGTTCGAAGAACGAGCACGTTCCAGAGTTGCGAAGCAACAGAGTCTTGATCGATTGGATATCTTTCGAAGCTGTACGCTTCTGCTTGTGTATTTCATGTCTGATAATCCGAGCAAAGCAGCCGTCTGAGCGTGGGAGAACGGGAGGATTGTGAGGGGCGGAGGTACTTGAACCTGAGCTAAGAGCGGTTTATCTCGAGAAAGTAGAACTCGAGAGATGAAACCGTTGTAAGGAGAGCCGTGAATCTGTGGGCTGGGGTTGGTGACAGGGCTCCCAGGAACGGGGTGGGTAGTTGGGCCGTAGGGTATACCAGTCGTGCGTGTAAGCTACTTGTCTCATCAACCTTATACGTTTTCCATTCTCATCTCATAAGAGACAATCTATGATGTGAGAAAATCGAAGTGAACTGGCTGTTCTTTGAATATGGGGCGGACGATTCTGAACCGAAGAAAACGTTCCTTTTCATGTCGCTCATGCTATGAAGCACCTTACCGTCGCGGATATGCTGTCCATCAAACTGATATCTCTTAGCAAATGCGGCAGTAGCAAGTCGAATCTGGTCTTCTATCGCAGTGCATCGACATCGTCAAATCTGGATTGCTGACAAGGGTATCTTACTTTACCGGATTTTCAAAGCGGAAGAACCTTCTTCATGCAATCGGTAACCGTTTGGACTTCTTTACTTGGACTAGATGCCCGTCAGGAAGGCACAGGCAAATCTGGAATACTGACAGGGAGATCACCCTTTCTGATGATCTTCAAAGCGGAAGATTTGTCTACAAAAACTCGTAACCTGTCCAGTCTTTCGTGCTCGAAGCAGATGCCTGGCAGCAAGACTCGATAAAGTGGTTGAACTGCTCCTCTAACGTATTCTTTGGAAGCCTGTCTCCCCAGATAGAGTAACAAGCTCGGGTGCAACGAAGCATCGGATACTACTCCAGACGCCTTCCACTGCTCTACTAGGAGGATAGTGGTTTGGTGCTGTGCGCTTGTTGTTTTCGGGATGACGCCACCCTACGATCTCTTCCACCTCCATAACAGCCTCAAAGTCTCCGTTAGTAAAACAGGGTAGCTCGCCGCACTTCGGACAGCCACAGACTGCATTGCCATTTTGATGAGGTTTTGCGGCGGTCGTTATTTGCAGAGTTCTTGAAGAATTGTTAGGTTGATGATGTAGATGTTTCCATTTCTTTGAAGATCGTCCAAAGAGCGCAGAGGAAATAAATCCAGGACTATTATTCTATCTTAAAGTCGTCTGCGCTCGCTTCGATTTCGCGCAAGTCTTCTTGAGTTGTACTCTTTCCCAGCCGATTTTTATTTGACCTTTTTTATCGAGGTGTTTAAGGAAATCTCGAAGTCGCTTTCGTTGATGGGCCTCGTGGAAAGGTCGAGATCATCGGATACTGATAGCTTGCAGTTCAAATTTTCGGGCGTTCTTCGCCTTGGGCATGTCAATGTTAAAAAACTTCTTCTGAAATGCTTGCTGCATCAGAATCGCTGACTTCGAAACTCAAACCAGAGTCACGTCCGTCTTTGCGGTCTGTGGGCGTCTCCACGCGTTCGACGGTTGGATTGACAACTACGAATAATTGATGCCAGTAGTAAGTGAATTTGCCCACGATAATGAGCCCCCATTTTGCTTGAGCGCGAGATGTCGTAGAAAATTTCTAAAGCACAACCGCAACATCGTTTCCCAGCCAGCTTCTAGCAGGTACAAGATGGGTTATATATTTGCACCCAGAGTCGTGTCAAATCCTTTTCTCTAATTGCCTTTAGACCCGTGACAATTGAATAAGAAATTTGTTGAAAATTGAATTGCTTCATGTCGCTTCGAGAAATTACTCTTTTCCATACTAGTATGGAGGAGCGGCAAGCAGCCTTCGCCATGAAATGTGCAGGCAGTGTGGAAGATGACATGTATCTGATGCTAGGGACTTTGACTTACTTTGTATCCCTTTTCGTTGCCAACTCTATATCTTTCCAGGCCAAGAACGGGAGGGGTTGGTCATCATATGTACTGCGGTTGATATCCCCGACACGGCAGCACATAGATGAACATAACAGAATTGACGTGACTTTCTGTATAGTCACATCCCACGACCTTGTGCCCCGAGTCAATGCGCTTTCAAGCAATGACGTGGTCATTGCCTCTTACCAGAATGACCCCAACCCACTCCTTCTGCCTCGTGGGTTTCTCTGGTCAATAGTCCCTTATTTGTGAGATCGTCGAGCAACACCGCGATTCGAGTCCGATCGTGGCGTGAGAGGTGGAAGTCCTTGTAGCGGAAAATCAGAGAGTTACATAAGCAACCAAGTCCAGCCTTGTAGAAATCCCTGAGATGGTACACCGTAGCCTGATCGAGGCTTGACTTTGGCCACGATCGTTGTGAGGAATCTCTCGATGTGATCCCCAGTAGGAGTGGTCTTCGTGCTGTTCAAGAGTGTCAGTCGTCATATCAGTAGGGAGAATCAGCTGGCAGTAGTTGAGCGATGCACATAGGAATGTGAACTTACTCGCATCGTAGTGTCTCCGACCGGAAACTGTTGAAACGATCATCCCACAACGCGTTCTGATATTGTTGTAGCCCAGATCCTTTCGAGTTTCGAAGCTGGGTAACAGTCTTCTTGGAAGACAACTCGTTAGGGACTCGACATTCTTTAGACTACTATCTGATAGCAAAAGCGTCATCAGGAAGGAAACCTTGACGGTACCGAACCAATTTCCGGTTCTGTTGATGAAAACAGCAGATTTCCGGATGGGAGCCTTGAAGCAGCAGCACACTAGTAAAGAAAAGCAGTACGACTTTCCATCCCTGATCATTTTTCTTCACTAATTAGGAAAAAATCCCCACACCCGCGGTATCGGCGGCGGCGTTGTTGCTATCTTGACATGTGGTAGGATTTGCCGCTGCGTCTCCACCGACTATAGCTGTCCAAAGATTGCTTGCATCTATGTAGGCGTATATAAAGGTGGTTTATTTTCCAGGTATCATCCATGGATGGCAAAAGCTCGAATGCGTCTGCTTTGAGATGGTCAAAAAATTCCGAGATAGTGTTGTCGACAGCGGCAATCTAAGATTCGTTAAAGTTGAATATAATAGAGAACCTGCGAAGATGAATGTTCACTTTGCGTTCATCCGTTGCAGGATGTAAATGCAAGGCAACAAGCCAGTGTTTGGAGAAGCGAGTTCTGGGTATTGCATTTTGGCGTATGCATGGCCGTAGCCGCAACAGCAACGCGACAGTTGCAACTTCCTCAAATTCTGCCCGCTTAGCTGTCGATTCAAACTGTTCGATCTCTGTGCTCACGTGTTGTTGAAGCCTTCGAAGAAGCTCTGCGAGACTTGATAGAGAAGACTTTGACAGCTTGCAGGGGGATGGATATACGTTAGCCAGTTGGGAAGCGAAATAGTTCGTAACGAGAAACCACATAATCTCTTGATCTGGCACTCGGAATATATACACGTGCTTTACCTAGCGGTGTCAAGTGGGATTGGTATAAGGGAATGACCAGAATCCAAGGTCGAAGTTTCAAGTTGTTCGAATTTCTCATATTAGTTCTCAGTATATTTTTCGTATTTGCGTTCTTTCCTCATCAAAGCATACTGGAAGCACGGCAATGTCTAATAAATCCGGCCCCGTTCACAAGCGACAAACCGAGCGCCAGTCCAGCGCTGACCTATAGCGACGTCTATCTTCCAATAACAGTAGTCGTACATGTTGATGCCCAGTAGCTTTTAGCGACGTTTCTATCCATGCATCTGAGTTCAATGTAAGGCCGTCAGTCCGAATATCGCCTACCACAACATTTTCTATTCTCGAGGAAAGTTCGGGTTTTGCAAAATTTGATCATGTTATAGGTGTTTGCGCTCGGACGGCGTCAGGGCTGTGGTGTTGTTCTGCAGCAAGTCGCTTATTTGATCCAGTCTTGGGCTTGTCTTGGAAAAGGGGGGTCGGCGTGCAATTTGCGATCAGTTCAGCCTGTTCAAAATAACAATAATGAGTGGTATGTATTAATATATATAAAAATTGAAGCTCACTCGATTGGTTTGGATCTGATGATCTTGAGAACATACAGGTACCAATCTTGGATAAGAGCGTCCATACTCCTGACGCGTGATTCCCGAGGTAGAAACTCTGAGCTTTTTCTGCTTTCCTCCAGATACTCATCGAAGTCTTGGGTCAGTTGGCATGAAAGCTGATGAGCGGTATTGGATGCTTCTGGCTATGGGGCGGCAGATGGAAGCAAAGGTAATAATCTGGGCTCGTCTAGTCATTGCGGATTGGTCTAGGTAACTATGTCTTCAGGAGTGCCGTACTTTTTATCGGCCTTCAAGTGCGTTGCTGCTGGTGCGGAAGAACATCGCAACGCGATGATCTAGTATAGTTGCTGTACACCAAAAGTAATTGTCATGTCTTCAGGTCTTGTTCGCTTTACTTCATCGGGTTGAGAAAAACTTCCCTCGGCGATTTGTCCAAATACGAAAGAAAGAACGATGCGTAGAGAACACGTTTGCGCTCTGGCTTGTAAACAAAGCACGATATGAATCGCGATTGAAAATCTTCATTCGTGTATATATAGTGATATATGCGTGAAACATTTTCGATGATAGTAATTAATAATCGAATCAACAAGCTCGAAGTGAGGTGAGATTTGAAAGGAAAAATCTTTGGTGGGTAAAAGGCTGGGTGAATTAGGAGCCTGTCTTTATGCAAGGAAATTGTCTTCAAAGTATTTTTGATAGTAAAGCCATAAGTAGGTATATTGTGTGTTGTATAAGTTCAGAATTTCCAACCGGTTACTACATGAAATCTGCAAAACTTTAATCTTGCATGTCAGTCTTCGTGAGACAATCTGTCTAGATTTACATGTAAGTCTATCGCAGGTAGCGAGCGGCTAGGGAGTAGGGTATCTTCATCAAAGATGATTTGGCCGTAGAGGGTTTCAGGGTTTAGAATCTCTGTTCAAAAGCCGCTTAGGCCGTAGGAAAGGCTCCATTTGAGACCATCATGTAGACTGCAGAAGTGGCTCCATCGAAGTTCGTATAGACCGTAGGAGCCCGGCCACGTTTCACGTCCAGACTTGACGATATGCCACGGCATAGAGAAGCATATTGACTGGCGCCTAAGATCCTTCTGGTAGACAGACTCCTTGCCTTCTCGCAATCACTTCTAGATCTTTTCCCGTACTTCACCACCTAGTCCGCAACCCACAAAGGGAAAAGGGAAAAAAACGCTCCATACTGCGAAACTCCCGGATGAAGATCCTTGTATGGCCAATCCCTGGGTGGTGCAATGGCTGTGGAGGTTGTATAGGCCGTTTTTTGCTGAAGGGTCCCAGGTGTCAAGACAACAGGCAGCTTCCACACAGCTTCTTGAAGACTCGCGTACAATTTTAGTCCAGCAGAATCGTCGTAGTTGCTTGCTACATGCTCACATCCACCAAGAAGTGCACGTATATCTCGTGAAATAACTTTAGCGCTATTCTCCAGACTGTGTTTGATGGATATGGCAGTTGCGGTGGTCTGCTTCTTTATCGGTGTTTGCATTGGTGTCCGTTCGGCCGTTTTTTTTTCATTTTTAGTGATACAGCGATTAAGTATTGTGGGAGATGATTTGACTGCGGTAGGTACTTCGAGGAGACTTCGGGTGTATAATAATGCTCCGGATATAAAGAACAAGAAGTGGGTGGGACGAGAGATGGAAAGTATAAGGGGGGGAAGAGAAGTGAACTCCTAATCTCGCATGCATTCACACACCAGTAAACCCCACCGTGGTGAAAGTGAGACAAAGTCGGTCTTGCGTTGAAAGCCCAATTTTTTTTTTAGGATTTGCATGTTGGTCCAGAATAAAGTATGAAGGAGTTATAGCAGGTAGAGATTGAACGGAAAAGTGCAGAAGTACCAAGCACCAACAGACGCAAATATCTTACCTCGCACGCCAAATTTTTTACTTCACAAGCCTACCCCTGCATCTTCACCCACTCCTCCATGGTCTGCGCCTTCACCTTCGGATATCTCTCATTCGCAAGATCGTCCCCCAAGTTCGTAACCCCATCATTCATCCAATAGACATAAAACCTATCCCCCTCATTAGCCTGTCTCCCCGCTTCCCTCGCAACCAAAATCACTCACAGCATCACATTCGGCCACCCAATCTCCCCTTTCTCCCTCGCCTCATCCATCTTCTCGCGCAGCTCCGCCTGGGTTCCTAATAGCTTCATGTTGGGCTTTTTACCATTTTGCTTCGTAAAGATGTCTGCGGATTCTTTGAAGCTGACGCGGTCGCCGCGCACTGTGTGGGTTATTGGTACTTTCTGGCGAAAGTGGGGGCAGGGATTGGGGGGGTTGGGGAAGGGACCTTTGATCACGCCTACAGCGCTTGGGTCCATGGCAATAGCGGCGGTATACTCGGCGCAAGTCTCATAGGAAGTGAAATCCCACTTCTCATCCCCGCTGCCCCAGTACCCCACCGGATCCTGCTGAAACGCCATCTGGACCAGCTGCATGAACGCGCCGTTCAGGATATGCACACCCTTGATATCCTTCTTCGTCTCCATATAGGCTTTGATCTCAATCATGGGGTCTTTCGGCGGAAGATCGCCGAGCTTGAGCTTCGTGTAATCCAGCGCCCAGTCCGAGGCGATGTAGCGAGGGACTTTTTCCGCCTCTGCGGCGTCGATGAGGATCTTTTGGCTTTGCACCATGAAGTCGTTGGGGCCCAGGTAGGCGCAGATGACGACGTCGCTGCCTTGGACGGCTTTTCGAGCGGCGGCGGGGTCGTCGCTGGAGCCTTGCAGAATGGTGACACGCGGGTCTGAGGAGAGGTCAGGTGATAACTTGGATTGGTCTCGACAAAAGCCTCGGATGTTGGCTTGAGGATATCCTAGGACTGCTTTGGCGATTAGTTGGCCTAGCTTGCCTGTGATGCCGGCGATGGCGACGGTAGACACGGTGGAAGAAGACATTCTGAGGATGATGTTTGAATTCAAAGAAGATTTTATGTAGCTTCTGCCTTGGGGCATAGTCTAACTTATAAGTATTTGCAAATTCGATGGAATTCGTCCGTCGAGGTTTGTCCGTTAGATTCGTCCGATGCGTCGCTATAGATTTCCATCCGACCGGATGAGAGATTACATGATGGTTTTGCCCAACCCAATTGTCATAATTGAAGAATACTTGGCTTTGGGTCTCACGGGGAAGTTTCGCAGTAGCTAGCGCCTTCCGGAGCAATCGCCCTGCCCTTCCAACAGAAAGGCTGAGCCAGTGATTGTGAAGCCACGGCATTTCATTCCCAGCGAATTCCACCGCGGGTAAAAAATGTGAGATAGGACGCTTCGTAATTGAGACGGAGAAAGACGGTTCGAAGCCGGAAAGTGAGGAAAGACCGAATAGAAGGATGCATCAATAACGAGCAGAGAGCTTACCTTGCGAAAAGTGAGAAAAGTGCTCAAAGAAGAAGCACAATTTCGATAAGAATTGCGTTTTGTATGTACAATATCTGCTGAAGCCCTGACGCCGTCACTTTGTTGTTGCTTTGTTATGTGCCAACGAGCTCTATAATACAAGACAGCCGCCACCCTCTCGTCATATCCCGCTGGATCATAGCCATGGACTGGCACGCACACGGAAAAGCAGCTAGCCAAAAGGTATGCAACCCAACTTAGCAACGCTCGAGCAGATATTGGTAGGAAAAACCCGCAAGGAAATTGTATAACGGACAAGGTATCTCTCAAAGCAAATAGTAGTATTAGATAGATTGTAGCAATGCGGCAGAGGTATAGGGAGCAGGAACCAGCCTGGCCGTCCACTTGCACACGCAAAGCAGATTAGAGTTTGTGTCTGTACGTATGTAGCCGGATCAGCCTTGAGAGTGGAGGAAGTGGTATCTTTAAAAGCCAGGACAGCCGGTAAAGGTAGAAAGGGCCGTGACATCGTCAGGTCGAGCGACAGGAAGGGAGGGAGATCAATAAGCGGCCTCCATTTCGAGCGGATCTATGCCTTGGGAGGACATATTTGGAGTGCTAACACTGGTCCCCGAGGCGACGGCCTCTTCGTACCCAACAAGAGCTTGCGCGTGGAGCTTGAAAGATTCTCCCATGAGCTTGGTGATCCTATTAACGGAATCAGTATTCATCTCCACTACAACATTCAAGGAACAACTCACCCCCACACAACTACTTCATCAAGCATGCTTCCCCATAATCGAGCGACTGTCGAGCTGAGCTTTGAGCCGTACATTGAGCCATAGGCATCGACCGAGTCATCGTCAAAAAGATTCCTTATTTTGTTATACATAGCGAGCTCTTCCTCATTGGCCGGTTCCTCGTCATGCTCTAGCCTATACAGCCAGAGACTAAGGATGACCATGAGGTCTAGACCACACAAAGGATGCTCGACGCTCCAGTTGGTAGCGCAAGTCCTGCCGACCCATTTAATGCCTTGTAATGCAACAATTTCGATGCAGTTGAAGCATTCCTGAATGACTTTAATCATCTCTTGCGATCTCTTAACCTTATCCCTTGCGGTGCTCATTGCGGCAGCGACTTCGTAGGAGTCGTGGTACCGAAGCGCTTCTTGTATGGACTTCAAGTCAACCTCTAACCTTGCACGAGTATTGCGATATACGGCCATGGCGTTGAATATCAGTGGGTGGCCTTTGTGGGGTGCGCTAAGTTGCACCACTATGGTCTCAGGCTCGCACAATTCAAGTGACTGTTCCCATGTTTCAAGGGCCAAACGCAATTTATATTCGGTAACGACGTCCTGTAGAGCTTCGAAGCTGCGCTTGTGGTACCACACTTCGAGGAACAAGGCATTGATCATGACTCTGGTAGCGAAAGCGCTGTATCGGGTCGCTTCGCCTTGGAAGAGGGAATCGTGGGCTTGTCGGACGGTTATGATTGTTGAGGCCGTCAAGCTTTCCCGCCATGATTCTTCATCCGTGATCTCGAGATTCCATAATGATTCCGAGGACGGAAGTTCCAAGGAGTCGAATTCGTTAAAGCTGATCGCTGGTGTGTGATTGTATGTCAGCGTCAGCATGCCAAAGAATATATAGACAGCGTAGTATGTTCGCCTGCAGCCTTCATCTTCGACCCACTCTTGATGACTAGGTTGTGCGCCTTCTCGTGCTTCCGATCGGTTCTTTAACTCGTATCGATTGCCAGCTACCATCTTCTTTGTGTTAGTAAACCACAGCATGACCGTTTGTCAATGAACTTACGTTGGCAAGAAGACTTTTTATTGAACAAGCCCATTCCAGTCCTTTCGGGTCACCGCTCCAGCTTGCAAAGATCATGTTGAGTAGCGTACTCTGCATTGTCCATAACGGACACTTGCGCGAGCTGAAGCTTTCCTTCTTCTGTAGGAATTGATTGACGAGCGCTTTCGATCCTATATGGAGCATGAACGCCTTTTCTTGGTTAAAGCTGTAGAGTGCCCCAATAGACAGCACGCTGAGAAGCAATGCTGGGGATACTTGGCTCGGACTGAATGACTCGGGATGCAGGAACGGCAAGTGATGATGGAAGAGGTTAAAGTATGATGATAGATACGCATTGATGTCGCCGCGTGTTTGGAGCTGGAGGTTGGTTGCTATCGTGCGGTCGTCGTCATGTTTTCTCATGTTTTCTTGAAGTACGTTGTACTCGTCATCCGACTGGATCTGCGGGGCCTTGGGCGATGTCAGAGTCTGGCTGGGGCCAGGCGAGCGTCGATAGTCTACTGGTGAAACTGGTCCAGTCATGAATGGGTAGGGTGAAAGTCCGTTTGGTGTTGCTGGTCCAGACATGGGCATGGAATTTGTCAACGACTGAAGTGCAGGAGCGAGGGCGTCACTGGCGGAAGGATTTCTCTCCATCATCGGAGGCAGCTGGTTGGGATGGGGCTGGACGGTACTGGCGCTAGCGAAGGAAAGCTGTGACAGTTGAGAATCTTGCGAGCCAGAAAGGCTGGAGGAGATTGAATGAGCTTTGGGTTCAATTACCGATTGTGACATGAAATTTTCCCACGGCATCTGCGGTAACGGCAATGCGCTCGAAAGGTAAGGAACGGACGAGTCAAACATGGTGGTATGGTCGGGGGAGTAGGGCGTCGCAGCCTCATCAATCTCGTTTTGGTTGGCCATGGCGGCAGTAGCTTTGTGATGAAGGTCGGTCATCAACATCGCAGCAGTCTCGAGATCAACCATACCATCACTGCTTGCTTCTATTTGTTCCATCGTCGCTGCATCCAACTCGATGGGTCGCTTTGAAGCACCAGCCGGTCTGGGTGCAGCCTTTGCGCCCGGTCGTCGCTTGACTTCGCTGTGGAGAGGAATGCCTCCATCTTTGGCATGCACGGTGCGATCGTGTCGTAGAAGAAGGTCTCGCCGTACGAAGGTACTCCGGCACTTGAGACATTTGAAGGGTCGCTCTTTGGTGTCTGCGCGCGATGGAATTAGCCATTTGGCCACAGGAATCCCACGACCCCACCATGAACCATCAACCCCTCGAACCCCACGATAAACTAATGCTCGGAGAAACTTACGCGATCTTTCATGTCTGCTACGATGTTCGCTCCGACTGAACGCTCGATTACAGAATTGGCATTTGTATTTCTTCTCCGGCACCACGGATGCTTTTCGATTTGGAGTCGGTGCGGATGCGGTCGGACTGGTGGCCGTGGCAGCAGCAGGCATGTTGAAGTGCTTGGGGGGGGTTGACGGTGAGATCAGGTCTGGTCTCTGCAAAGAAGAGTATCTGATCTAGATACGAGATCGACGATGGTTTGAATAGATTCCAGAAATTGTTCGTCGTTCATCCCTCGGTGTCGGTGAGAAAGGTTTCTGGGGCAAAGGGTGGAAGTATTGGTACTTTGCAGCTACGGTTAGTGCTCGCGTAATTAATCCGCGCTGTAAAATGTCGTCTGCGTGGTATTTTGCTTGGTTTATTCGATTTCTATTCCAAAGATGGTATGTTTGAAGGTATTGAGATGCTTGAATAACGGTTATCCTATCGATGGTGCTGGAGGCCAGATGTTTTGGAATTTTGGAGGGGTCACATTATTATTCCATCACAAAAGGGGCTTCCCCCGCGATATGCCAATATCCCTCTTCCCGTACTGAATTTCAGGTGTGGCTGCTTTTACCCAGGGATTCTCGATCCCTTCCTTTTGATATCTCCTAGCTTATGTCCGTGTATAACAGAAACTTGGCAGGTAGTGCAAACTTATTACTTCACCCTTCAAAGTATCGTGAAATGTCATCCAGCTGTCAACCCAATCCGTCAAGGCAGTGGAGCCACGCGACAGACCGCTAGCATTTTGAGAATCAAGTTACGAAAACGCTAGGAATTATACAAAAGCATTGCTCCAAAGATCTACCAGATGGTATCAGAAAGCTTAAATGTGAAGGACCACCGAAGACCTCATGTAGTACTTGGCCATATCTTCCACCAATTTAAAATTGGACAGTTCCGAAGGTACAGGTTCCAGTGACAATCCTCACTACCAATGCTCGATAAGTCCAACATGACTATAGCTGACGGTGCTGGGCATCCGCACGATGGACAGAAAAGTGGCGAGTGCTCCATCGCGACCGCGACAATGCACAGACACCAAAGATAGCGGCCAACTGTTTTGCATGCCTCGCGTCCATTGTACAAAGCATACGAGGCTTGAGCCACACCCAGCACGACGTTAATTGTAATGTCGACGCCGCTTTTCGAAGCTGAGTTTAGTGGTGATGTATCCATACATGAGTAGTGCCGTGGCGGGACCAGTATCTTTCCACAAGCCCGTACTTTGGCCTCGTTTACTTTACCGACCGTGGCACAACCGTGGGACGGATCTCTCCCTCCCGATGCCACCCACTCACTACCTTATGGATATGTACTACTGTCAGAGACGCAGATTGTCAGTGACTGTCTATCAAAGTATCGCTGCCCACTCACATCCTGAATTACTCACATTAGATGGTTTGTCTTCATCATGGATTACGTTACTCGTACTGGAGGTGTAGATATTCTAGGGCCCGATCCAAACATCCAAACATCCAGCAAGAGGGACCATCCGATTTCCGCCCGACTTCCCCGGACCCAATGCCATTGAATCCACGACTAGAGAGTTTTAGCTGCTTCACATCCCCTGTTTGTCGCGTGGCCGGTTGGGCAGGAGCTGAACGAAGGTCTTACAGTACTCATTCCGAGAGAGAGCACTGTGGTAGATCAGAACATTACGGACTACTCCCCGTGGAGCTGCCGTATTCGTCTTGGGGCCATAGCCTATCATCCACATGAGATATTCGATGTTCTCAATGTTCCGACAGCGGTGTGTAACAAACAGACTGTGGGAGACGAAGATGCCGAGAAGCAGAAACCCCGTTAGATCCGGCATCTCCAATCCAGCGCTTTGGTGCTTCCGTTTCCGCGCGCAGAACCTAGCCAATCATCTTTGCCCACCCACAAAACACCGCGAAAAGATGACAAAAGAAAAAAAAGGAGAAATCTGACAGGCACGTTCGTTGCCCCCCAGAGTTAATGAATCGAAATGGACCGGAAACATGAGATCCAGTCTCACAAAACGATCATCAGTGCTTCTGCAGGTACGCCCATATGAACTCACCCCCCCATCTCCGCACCCCCCAGCTTGGCCCCCCCTCCTTTTGATATTATTACTGCCCCGCCGATCTCAGTCGGTGAGCCAGCAACCAAGCTGTTGGAGATATCTAAGGCGGACGCTAGTCGATCATGTCTACAGTGTACACAGTACCGCAGTACATAGAATACAACACGTACCATAATCAACCTTCCAGAAAGTAACGAGGAGTGACGATCCAACATGACAAAATCCAGGGCTAAGGTAAGATTACTAGCTGGGAGCTTTCCCCAACCCTCCCCTACCTTAGCGGACTACAGAACACCAAAGCTTTTTACGGTTTGAGATCGACCCAGCAGTGGGTGGAACACGTCAAGCAGTCAAAACAACTGTGAATAAACCGTAACAAAACCCTTAAACTCGTAATCAAACAGTAACTCTACGAGGTCAACTGTTCATGTTAGTGGATTGATCTTACCTTGGTCTGCTAAGGTAAGGTACCTTAAGGTACCCAATGTCCCAAAACCGCGCACATACATACGTCATATGTAACTCTCGCTCTCGTCCCCCCCCCCAAAGGGACGCCGCGGATACATATCAAAAGGGACACCGCAAGCTCCTCGTGCCTTCACAGAACGCAATGCAGTGGCTAACCCTCCACCGCGTAAAGTGCCCTCAGCCTTCCCTCCCAGCACCCTGCCAGACAGAAACAAAGACCCCGGGTACCTACCTACTTCCACATGTTCAAAACTAGCAACGTCGGAACCGCAACAAAAACAACACACAATAAAAAATCAAATTCAGACTTTAAATTGTTTTGTTTTGTCTATACCGTAGAACCACAGTACAGTACAGTACCTATACTTTATAATCCACATCGAATGCTACTTGAGATGATATACTCTCCATAGCTTCCAAGTCGCCCTTTTCTTCTTCTTCTCAAAAGCTTGGGCGTGCTTCCGAGCAAGTGTCGTGTTACTTTCTGGAGAGTACGGTAGATGACCCTCTTCTGAACTTTTGAGTGAGTTGGGCAGGTAAGGTAGGTTTGCGGTGGTTAGTTTGGGGGGGGGGGGGGGGGGGGGGGTTGATGTTG
>JAABUH010001392.1_pt1 | contig 27497 bp, 23 predicted proteins | sample 5559121 | NCBI WGS metagenome assembly JAABUH01 (sample SAMN10711871, study PRJNA513364) | rock metagenome | isolation source: Antarctica rocks | place: Antarctica: Victoria Land, Battleship Promontory nord | collected 2015-12-28
GTCGTCGTGCCTGCCGCGCCGGTCGTCGAGCCTGCCGCGCCGGTCGTCGTGCCTGCCGCGCCGGTCGTCGTGCCTGCCGCGCCGGTCGTCGTGCCTGCCGCGCCGGTCGTCGTGCCTGCCGCGCCGGTCGTCAATTTGCCTGTCTTCCAAGCACCCAAAGCCTCACCGCCCGCGTCGGCCACGGCTCCCGCCCTCTCCGTTCCGCTCGTTGCGGCTCTGCCGCCGCGCGACAATGTTTTCACTCCGCACCCGCAGGAGATGACGACTACGCCTCCCGCCCGGCCCACGCCGGCCCTCGACACCATCCCTGCCGTCAAGCCGGCCCCCAAAGCGGAAGACCTCGCAGCCATCACGCCCCTGATGAGGAAAGGCGACACCGCCCTGGAAGGGGGCGATGTCGTCGGAGCCATCGCCCTGTACCGGCAGGCCGTGGACGGCGCTCCCCTCAGCATCGTCCCGCGCCTCAAGCTGGCGCAGGCGTATCAGAAGGGCGGCCTGAGCGAGAAGGCGCTGAGTGAAGCCCGCCGCGCGCTCGAACTGGCGCCGGACAATCAACCCGTGCAGCAGTTCCTGACCGCGCTGGATCAGGAAAACGGTACGTCGGACGGCACGTTAGCCCGCTACCGCACGCTGATCGAACGCAACGCGGACGACCCCGCCGCCCATGCCGGCTTGGCCGAGGCCTTGTGGAACAGCGGCGACCTAAGCGGGGCCGAGACCGAGTACAAGACGGCGAAGCGGCTGGCGCCCGCCGGTGACCACGCTGCCGATGCCCACCTCGCCCAGCTTTACGCTGCCCAGGCCCGCTACGACGACTGCCTGGCCGCGCTTCAGGAGGCCGGCAAGGACGGCTACGCGCTGGCCCTCAAGATCGTCACGAACCGCGCGGACACCCTCAGCAGCACCATCGAGGCCTCTCGGGAGGCGTTCACCGGCGGCAAGAGCACACGGGAACAGTTCTACGACGGAGCCAAGACGACGGACGCCCAGGCGCAGGCGCTGGCCGGCTTCGTCGCCCGCGTCACACCGCCCGCCGAATACAAGCTGTCTCATCTCCACCGGATGCTTTCGACGAACCTGCTGGCCCAGGAAGCGGCGACGCTGCGGGCGTTCATCGAGACTGGCGACGCCAAGCAGAGCGACAGCGTTTCCAAACTGGAAAAGGAAGCGCAGACCGAGATGCTGACTGCGCGGGCGGCGGAAGAAAAGCTGGGCCTGTGGGACAAAAAATAGAAGGCAAGAAATAGGCAAGATGTCCCTTTGGAACCAGTGGCTGCCGGGAGCGTCGGACGAACCGGGAACTGAGCGCGTCCCTCATCCGCGCGTCGGCGAGACGGTCCGGCTCCACGCCGTCGGGGACGCCCACCTGGGCGTCTACCATGCCCGTGTCCGTGCCCTCGGCCTGCGCCGGATCATTCTGGACAGCCCCGAGTCCGCCGCATCCGCAGAACCGGCCGAGGCCCTGCCGCCGCATACGCGGCTGACGCTCTCCTTTATCCGCGCGGACTACCTGTACCAGTGCGAGACGCGCGTCGTAGGCCCGGCCAAAGCCGGGACGCTTACCGTTACCCGCCCGCGCGTCATTACGCGCGTCCAGCGCCGCCAGTTCTACCGCCTCCCGCTCCAATCGCCGACCACCTTCCGCGTGCATGGCGAGACGGGCAGTACCGCTCCGATTGCGGCCCGTCTCGTCAACCTTTCCGGCGGCGGCGCGCTGCTCGCCTCCCCCAAGCCCGTCCTGGGCGGCCTGCGGGTCAGCGTCAACATCCCGACGGGCAAGGCGGGTGACCTGCTGGAAGTCGAAGCAGACGCGCTCGACTGCCGCGTGACGACGCAAGGACGGACGCGCACCTACCTGGTCCGCCTCCGCTTCCTCGGCCCGCCTCTGCTGGCGGAAGAAGAGCGCGATGAGATCGTCGCCTACATCTTCGAGCAGCAGCGGTTCCTCCTCCGCAACCGGAAGCTTTTGCGCGCGTAGCGAACCCTTCTCGCCTGCCCTTCCGTTCACAGTAGTATGGACACGAAAAAGCACGGTTTCACGCTGATCGAGATCCTAGTCGTCATCAGCATCACCGCGATCCTGGCCGCTGTCTTGCTGCCCGTCTTCGCCTCTGTCCGCCACCGGGCGCGTATGACTGCCTGCGCCTCCAACCTGCACCAAGTTTCGCTCGCGCTCCACCAGTACGCGGCAGACAACGACGGCAACTATCCGCTGGATGATCCCGTTTTGGCTCACACGCCCCATCTTATCTGGACCCTGCTTCTGCCCTACACCCACAACGCGGAAGTGTTCCACTGCCCGGAGGGGTGGGGGCATCACGAGAAGACGTGGGGGTACGACTACCTCAACGGGTCACTGCCAGCTTTCGACAGCGACAGGAAGGCAGTGGGGGAGCAGAGTTTCATCAAGGCGCCCCGGCCCGGCTCAGGAACCGTGGTCGCGCTTTGCAACGTGCATTTCCCGCACTGCGGCGCGGACTGCTACACGGGAGACCCGCAGGAAACCGGGAGGCTGGTGATAGTCCGCGAAGACGGGTCCACAAGCCAAATCAGGAGCAGCCAGGTAGAGGGGTGGGTCTACCATCAAGGGCATTGGATACTGAGGCAGGGCGTCACCCTACAGCCTGGCGATCTGGTGCGGACACGGTTCCCCGGCGAAGAGTGGCCGCCGCAGGACTGAGAGGTTGCGCGGATGAACATGATCGCAATATAGCAAAAACGCCCTCCGCATGTGCGGTGGGCGTTCTGTGCTGGTTATAGCGGCTCCAGCGAACCCTCGCCGCCGGTCTGCATCTCGGCCTGGAGCAGATTGCCTCCCATCAGGCCGACGCCGAGCAGAGGCGGGTTTTCCAAAGCAAGAACCTCGGTGATGCGTTCCTCGTCGTTCCAATCCAGCGTTATTTCGGAGGCGCGTCTCTGCTGTGCCCTACCGTCCGCGAGACGAACCCAGCGGAACTCAGATTCGGCGGTCTCTAGTTGAGCGATCAAGGAAGCCGGAAGAGCAAGATCGCCATCAAATCCTGTGTCTAGGATGAACTCAACGACAACGGGGCCATCCAAGCCGGGCAGGTTCAAGGAGACGCGGGGAAATCTATCCCGCACATGGCCGAAGATCATTTTGGTCTGCTCCCGGCAACCATGTCGCTTGCCAGAATGCGCGCGGCGAGGCCATACTCCGGCTCCGGCCCGATCTTCATCAGAAGAAGCCGTCCCGTCGCGTGGATTTTACGCATCGCGCGCATGGCATTCCCCGTAGAATCGGCAATCGTATAGTCTTCCGAGTCCGGGTGAATGGCGATGAATTGATTGTTATACTCCGGCTCCAACACCGCCTTGAGTTTGTGGTCATAGATCGCAAGCCCACGCCGCGTCAATTCATCCATCTCGTCCGTCTGCTCTCGCTGAGACATTCCTGCACCTCCTGTATTGTTCGGTATCCATACCAGCATTGTACCCCAACAAAAACGCCCGCCGCAGATGTAGCGGGTGCTGCGGGTAACAGTCTCGGCTAACCTCTCGCTATGAGCATCCTCAGCCCAAAAACTGGCCCATGCGCCGCGAAAGGTGGTGAAACAGAATGCGCGGGGAGTTCGTTTTGACAATTTTGCATCGCAACGTTTTCTCGCGCCCCTTTCCGTTCTCCTGCCGCCCGTTCGTTTTCGCAATTTTTGTGTTCGCTGCGCTCTCGCCTTACTGCCCGCACCTCCCTGGGTAATATACCTGTCTACTATTATACCTGATGTGGATGGCATTTGACAGCAGAACGCCCGCCGCATGTGCGGCGGGCGTTCTATTCATCTGACTGAGGTTCCTATGCTTTCAACATCAAGAGGAACTGCCGTCGCCTCTCTGCAAGAACAGCGATTGGGCGTTCCTCGTCCGTATCCGCATCGAACTCCTCCGGCCCGTAACAAGGTATTATGGCCGTTGCCGACTTCCGTTTGGTCTACGGGTTGTTTTTAGTGTCTGCTGCCATTTACTCTGCGGGAGAAAGGGGCGGCTTGAACCCCGGTCTGAGGACCGGGGCGGCCTGCCCGCGTCGGTGCAGCGCCTTGAACCATAGGCTCTTGTTGGGCCGTGCGCTGTCTACCCGAGGCCCTGAATAGCCAACTGTCTACGGCATGAACTTGTCATAGTCGTCCCGTGGCCCAATCCAAAACCAGTAGAGGCCATCAGCCCGCATCCGGCCAAGAGCGCGATAGTGACTGCCCACGCGAACAGACCAAAGCCCTTCGATGTTTTTGAAACGCAAAGAGGGATGACTGGAATCGGCCTTGAGCAGATCATAATTCTTGTCGGCCAATTCGCGCACCTCGCGTGGCAAAGCATTGTAGAGAAGCCAGAAATCCGGCGTGGTAAAGTGGTTCATAGGCAGGCGAAGATCACAAGGCTGACGCTGGCTGCTTTAAAGCGGCTGGCACTGTCCTGCCTCGGCCTGTTCCTCCACTCGTTGGAAGATGGCGTCGAAGCGCCCCGCTTTGACATCGCGGGCGATCTGACGGTCCCAAGCATCCGCCTGAAGCTCCTCAAACCACTGGGCCAAATCTGCTAAGTCGGCCTCCGGCAGCCGGGCAATCTCGGTTTTGATTTCTGTAATGCTCATAAGGCAGATTGTACCCCATCGGGTCCCCGCCGCATTTGCTTGAAGTCCGGCTCATCAGTCCGAAGCGGACTGCTTTGCCTCTAGCGCCGCCAGGAACTGCTTCCGTCTTTCCGCCAAAACCGCGATGGGGCGCTCTTCCTCTGTGTCCGCGTCGAACTCCTCGGGGCTAAAGTCGCGCTTGATCGGGGACACAACCGGGTGCGATTGTTTCATGGAATGCTTGCTGCGAACGAGTGTTTTGACCATAGTGTTTTGACCATTGCCAGGCTTCTCCGCAACGCTTTGTTCGAGATTGTACCACATTCACCGAAAAAGCCAACGACAAAAACGCCCACCGCAGATGCGGCGGGCGTTCTATTAATCTGACTGAGGCTGCCGGGCCTCCACATGCTGCACACGATGATACCCAATCAGCGGGTCACGGCAAAGGTTCAGTCTTTGCTGAACTTTTCCAACAAACTTTGCCTTTGGAGGCAGTCAACGCGCCCCAAGACGATGTTGTGCGGCCCAACGACCAATCTCACCTGCGACACCGCAAGTAGAGCCAAACGGGGAGGCACAGGAACTCGCGCAGTTGCGTCAGGTGCAGCGCATTGTTAGACCGCGCCGGTTCTGGAGAAATACCTTGCGTTTTTGGCCTCTTCGGCTTGCTCAATAAAGTCTTTAACCATCTCCATTTTCATACCGACGACGCTTACCTGTATCGTCGCTCCCGCTGAGGCAAGAGAGAGTACCTGCCTTCGCGACCCAAAATAAAAGAGAACAAATAACACTGCTACAATTACTCCAATGATGAAAGCACCTGAATTATTGCCATAACTGCCTCCCATCAGACTGCCAAATATTCCCAAAACGAAGGCGATTGCGGCTAGGATAAGAAGCACTGGCTGGCTCGCTCGCACCATAGCACAAGAGGCCAATTCCTCCAACAATATGCTAATTATTTCGCCACTGCCCATAGCCTGCGTTTCATAACGAACACGGTGGGTAGTCAATACGAGGCTACCCCCAGGTGATTTAAGCAACACCTGTTCTGATGGTAAAGTCTTCATTAGCGTTTGTCTTCTCCTCTTGCTTTCCGCCACAATATTGGCTCAACGCAGTCTAACTTCTTACTATACCGCACGATTGCGGCATAACACGTCACAATAGTGGCTTTTGCCGCAAGGGGTGCCACTGGTAAGCGACACGCCTGCTTGCCACGTTCCCAGACAGTATACCAAAGATACCAATAAAATGCAAAAAATCATGGAAAAAGCTGAGGCCAATCTCGCATAGACAGAAAGAGGAGGCATGGGGGTATTCCCCGTGGTTTCCATTTTTTGCCAGCACCGTCCGTGACAACAAAAACGCCCGCCGCGAGTACGGCGGGCGTTTCGGGCCGGGTTACAGAGGCTCCAGCGAAACCGCGCCGCCGGTCTGCATCTCCGCTTGAAGCAGATTGCTATCCATCAGGCCAACGCCGAGCAGAGGATGATAGTCCAGCACAAGAACCTCCGTCAACCGGCTTTCCTCCTGCCATTCCAGGTCTATCTCATAATAGGTTCGCGCTTGCTGTGACCCATCCGCCAAGCGGACATCGTGAACATCGGAGGGGATTGCCTCCAAGCGGTTGAGGAGGGATTGCGGCAAGGCAAGGTCGCCGTCAAAGCCGGTATCTACGATGAACTCGACGCTGATTGGTCCCTCGCGTTCAGGCAGACTCAGCGAGACGCGAGGAAACCTATCGCGCACATGGCCGAAGATCATTTGGATTGTGTCCTCGCCATCATGTCCGCCATGAGGATACGGGCCGCCAGTCCGTACTCCGGTTCCGAGCCGATTTTAGTGAGATAGAGGCGGCCTTGGGGCAGGGTCTTCCGTATTGCCCGCATGGCATTACCGGTCGAGTCGGCGACGGCGTATTCCCCAGAGTCTAGGTGGATCGCTACAAACTGATTGTTATGCTGCGGTTCCAGCACTGCTTTCAATTTGGATTCGTAGATTGCTCTTCCACGCTGCGTGACTTCGTCTCTTGTGATCGTTTCCGCGTCTTCGTCCCACGTTGATGCCGTTGGCTGTGACATGGTTACGCCTCCTCTGGTGACGGTGATGAAAAAGTGTACCACAAAAACGCCCGCCGCATTTGCGGCGGGCGTCCTGCTCTGCCAAGACTGGGGGACTCTTAGATGAACTTGAGGTCTTCGTAGCGCTTGCCCAGGACGACTTCGCTGTTGGTGCCGAGCCAGCGGTCCAGCACGGTGGCGTAGACGGCGCGGAAGTCCGTGGTGAACTTCAGGTCGCCCGCGTCTAGGTCGCTCAGGCTGGGGTAGGCGCCGTACAGGCCGCCCTTGACGGGCTTGCCGAGCAGGAACATCTCGGACGCGGTGCCGTGGTCCGTCCCGCCGTTGGCGTTCTCATGGACGCGGCGGCCGAACTCGGAGAAGGCCAGGGTGAGGACGTTGTCGCCCGCGCCCATCTGCTCCAGGTCGGACTGGAAGGCGGCCAGGCTATCGGAGATGTCCTGCCACAACAGGTCGTGGCGGCGGACCTGCTGGGCGTGGGTATCGAAGCCGCCCGCCGAGATGTAAAAGACGCGCGTTCCCAGGCCCGCCGCGATGAGCTGGGCGATCTCCTGCATCCCGCGCCCGAAAGCCGAGGTCGGGTACTGGACGGTGGAGTGGTATTTTTTGATGCCCGCCGAGATGCGGTCGGCGCTGTCATAGGTCTCCTGCGCTGTCTCCTGGAAGAAGCGGCCATAGGGGGTGCTGGAGTCGCCAAGCTGGATGCGCTTCAGGGCGGCGGTGTGGGCGTCGCCGTCGGCGTTGTGGGGAAAGACGAAGCCGAAGTTCGCCAGGCCCTGGATGCTGGGCACGGCGGCGTGGGCGCTGGTGAAGGCCTCGCTGGCCTCGTTGCCGATGTTGATACCGGTCAGCGGCGAGGTCCGGCCCGACCGAATGGCGTCCAGGTAGCGCCCGACCCAGCCTTCCGAAGCGATCTTTTCGGGTTCGGCGGTCTGCCAGATCTCCATCGAGCGGAAATGGCTGTGATTGGGGTTCGGGTAGCCGACGCCCTGGATAATGGCGAGCCGGCCCTGGTCGTAGAGCGCCTTCATGCCGCCCATGACGGGGCTGAGGCCGACGTGGTCGCTGAGGTGCAGCACCTTGCCGTCGGCGTGGGCCAGGACCGGTCGGGCCTTGCGGTACGCCGCGTCGGCATAGGGCACGACGGTGTTCAGCCCGTCGTTGCCGCCCGTGAGCTGAATGACGACGAGCGAACGGTTCGCCGTCTGGCCGCTGGCGGCCAGCGCGTTGTCGGCGACCGAGTCGGCCCAGACCATCTTGGCGAGCCAGGGCGGGACGGCCAGCCCGACGGCGACCGTGGTCGCGCTCTTTCGGAGGAAATCTCTGCGTGTGACGGACATGGTTGTTTACCTTTCAGAAACCCACCCCGGCGCTGCGCGCCACCCCTCCCGAAACGGGAAGGGAAGGAGGGGCGAGAAATTCAACTCTGGAAAACTCTTCGCCCTCCCGTTTCGGGAGGGCCGACGCCCCCGGCGGCGGGGTGGGTTCCGGCGCGTGGGTTCAGCACACCTGATATTCGGGCGTCGCCATGATGAGCGGAATGACGCCGCGCAGCCGCCCTTCCAGGCCGGCGTAGGCCAGCCCTTGCAGGCGACCGTAGCCGCGCCCGCCAGACCTCCGCCCCCGGCGGAAGGGAGCAGGCGCGGTGGATGGGGGCGGCGCGACGAATGGGCCGGGCGCGAAGTCCACGTTCTGCACGGTCGGCGCGGGCGCATCCGTGCCCTGGACATAATCAATCAGCGCCTGCCGCGTTGCGGGCGTCAGCGGGAGGGGGCCGAGCGCTTCGGCCAGAAAGTCCACCCAGCCTTCCGCCGTCAGACCGTTCTGCCGCACATAGTCCGTCAGCCGCGCCGACTGGCCGCCGAACATGGCCCGCGAGAGCGAGATCGTGCTGGCGAAAGAGACGCGCGACAGCAGCGTGGACGTGTTGATCCAAGCCGTGCCGCCGTCCCAGCCTTTGACGGTCGGCGGAGCGAATAGGTCCTGTCCCATCGAGCGCATCGCGGCCGGAAGGCCGGCCAAAATGGCGATCTTGCGGCCGGCCGCCAGCCTCGGGGTCGCGGCGGGCGCGGCCAGGGCGGGTGCGGGCGGACCGGGGGCAATGGGCGTCGCCTGGGCGGTCTGATTGGCCGCCATGTCGTTGGCGGGCGTGACATCGGACAGGGCCAGCTCCACGGCGTGGTCCAGCCCGAGCATCTTGACCGTGCCGATGACGTACTGCGCGGGTGACTTGATGACCGCGAACCGTGCCCTGTCCGAGTAGAACGCCCGCGACCGGAAGATCTGGTCCAAAATGGCCCGAAGGTCGTAGCCGCTGGCAAAGTACGTTTTGACCAGGGCGTTCAGTACCTCCGGCTCCGGGTCCGGGTACGCGAAATAGGTCCAAAACTGCGTGCAAAGCCGCTGGGCCGTGGCGGGGAGGGCAACCAGGATATCCACGATGTCGTCGCCGTTCCAGTTGCCGGTCTTGCCCAGGAACGTCTTGGGGTCATTGTCGTGCTGGCGAACGTTGAAGACGAACTCGCCCCCGCGCAGGTTCCAGCCCGAAAAGGCGCGAGCGGCGGCCTTGACGTCGTCTTCGGTGTAGTGGCCGATGCCGCAGGTGAACAGCTCCATCAACTCGCGGGCATAGTTCTCGTTCGGGTGCGCCTTGTAGTTCTGGTTGCCGTTCAAATACTTCAGCATCTCGGGGTCGCGCGAGACGGCCAGGGTGAGCGTCCGAAAGTTCCCCAGCGCGTGCCGCCGGAAAAGCTGGTTCTGGTTGTAAAGCAGATCGCCCGCCATATTGCCGTCCTTGCTGGTAAAATGACCGTGCCAGAACAGGGTCATCTTCTCGACCAGCGGGCGGGGCGAGGCGACCATGCGGTGAACCCACCACATCTTGACGGCCTGCGTCGGCATCCCGCCGTTCTTGGGGGTGGGCAGCAGGCCGGCCAGCCGTGTCAGGAGGGCGCTATCGTCCAGGTTCTCCGGCGTCCGCTCCGGGTGGAGCAGGGCATCCGTAGTCGCGGCCAGCCCCGCCTGGGCGGCGGCGCGGACTGTTGCCGGGTCCGCGCCAAAGCCAGCCCGGCGCAGCAAATGCGCGGTGTCTTTGTAGTTTTGGTCTATGGTCGCTGGCATCAGGGTGTCCTTGTGGTCATCGTCGAGACAATCAATCGTCAGACGCAGAGCCGGAGGGAAAGTTCAGAATGTCCGCCTTCATGATACGTCCCTTTCGGGAGGAAGACCGCGCCGCCGTAGGCGCGCTTGGGACGCCCATCATTGACTGGTGGCACGGCAATGGGCCGGGAACGTCCTTGCATCTGGTGGCGACGACGGAGGGGGGCGAGATCGCCGGGCATTTGCAGGCGACGGACCGCAGCCTGCCCGCGCCCTCGCGCCGGCCGGGGCAGTGCCACTTCACGCTCGCCGTTGCCCCCCAAAATCGCCGCCGATGCCTCGGCGGCGCCCTGTACCAATGTGCCGAGCAGTTCGCGCAGGAGCGCCGCGCTCATCTTCTCTACACAAGCTACCTGGAAGTGTCCGAGGCCCCCGCCGCCGGTTTTCTTCAGGCGCGCGGCTTCGAGCCGCTGGAGCGGTTCCTGCCGTCCGCGCTCGATCTCGTCGCCTTCGACCCCGCGCGGTTCGCCGGGGCCGTTCGCCATGTCGAAGCGCAGGGTGTCCGGCTGCTGACCTACGCCGAAGTAGGGGATACCGCCCCCACCCGGCGCGGACTTTACGCGCTGGAACAGGACGCGCGGGCGTCGCAGCCGTTCCGCGAGGTCGAGCCTTACGTCCCCGCCCTGTTCGAGACCTGGGAGCGGGAGTTTTCCCAATGGGACCCCGAGACGATCTTCATGGCAATCGCCGCGCCGGGTAACATTTTGGCGGGCGTCGTCACCGGCTTGGAATGGTACTTCACCGGGGTCCACCCCGACTGGCGGGGCCGGGGCCTCGCGACGGCGCTTAAAGTCCGCTGCCTTTCGGAAGCCAAACGGCGTGGCGTCGCGCTTATGGAAACCGAGAACCACGAGGACAACGCGGCGATGCTGGCGGTCAACCGCAAACTCGGCTTCGTCTTCGGCGTCCCGGAAGTCGCTTGCATTAAAAGGCTATGGGAACCCGGCTCGCCTGCCCACCGTTAGGGAAATAAAGCAAACGCCGGAGGTATACTCACCCTATGGAAACGCTGATAGAACCGTTGACAATGGCCCGCACCGACGCGAACCCGCCCGCCCAGAGCTTCGGTCAGGAGAATGATCTGTCGCTGCGCGTCCGCGCGATTGACCCGACGCTGGACCTCGAAGCCGAAATCTTGCGCCTCAAAAAAGACCTGAACGCCGTTATCCTGGCGCACTACTATCAGGACGCGGACATTCAGGACCTGGCCGACCACGTCGGTGACAGCCTTGCCCTTGCCCAAGCTGCGGCAGCGACCGATGCCGACGTGATCGTCTTCTGCGGCGTCCACTTCATGGCCGAGACGGCGAAGATTCTCAACCCCAACAAGCTGGTCCTGCTGCCCGATCTGGACGCCGGCTGCTCGCTGGCGGACCGCTGCCCCATAGATGAGTACGCCGAATGGCTGAAGAAGTTTCCGGGCCATACGGTCATCAATTACATCAACTCCTCGGCGGCCGTCAAGGCCGTCTCAGACATCATCGTGACTTCGTCCAATGCCGCCGACATCGTGAAGCAGCTTCCCCCCGATACGCCCATCGTATTCGGCCCGGACCGGCACCTGGGCCGCTGGGTGGAGAAGCAGACCGGGCGTGAGATGGTGCTTTGGCCGGGCTTCTGCATCGTCCACGAGCAGTTCAGCGCTCGCCGGCTCGCCAAGACCCGCGCCGCCTACCCGAATGCCCAGCTTATCGCCCACCCGGAATGTGAAGAAGCCGTGCTGGAGCAGGCGGACTTCATCGGCTCGACGCTGGCCCTTTTGAAGTACGTCCAGACGCACCCGGAACACACGCAGTTCATCGTCGCCACCGAGGTCGGCATCCTGCACCAGATGGAGAAGGCCAGGCCCGACGCCGAGTTCATCTGCTCCCCGCCCAATTCCGGCTGCAACTGCGCCTCATGCCCCTATATGCGGCTGAACACGCTGGAAAAACTGTACCTCACCATGCGCGACAAGCGGCCCGAGATCACGATGGACGAGGGTACGCGCGTCCGCGCCCTACGGCCCGTCCAGCGGATGCTGGACATGAGCAAGGGCCTGTCCCCCATTCAGCAGAAGGGCGATTAGCATGACCCGCGACGAGGCCCTAGCGATACTCACGGCTCATCGAGACGAGCTGGCGGCCCTCGGTCTGCGCCGCCTCGCCGTCTTTGGGTCGGTCGCGCGCGACGAGGCGGGGCCGAACAGCGATGTGGATGTGCTGGTGGAATTCGACGGCAAGACGATGCTGGACCGTTATGCGGGTCTGAATGATCGGCTTGAGGACTTGCTGCGGCGGCCTGTTGATCTGGTGACGCCATGCATGATCCGCCCGTTCATGCGTGAGGGTGTGGAGGAAGACGCCTGTGATTATCTCGCTGAAACGCTTCCTGAAAACCGGGCATCTGGGCCAGCTACACGTTGGGCTTTCTGCGGGTGAGGGTCAGGCCGCTCTTGGTCCGCCCGAGGCCACAGCCAAATCGTTCCGCAGATACCGCTTCCCCGACATATGGCTCTACGGCGGGGTAGAAGTGTGGCTGGACCAATCCTCCCCGCAGATTTGTGAAGGCATTTGGGTTGAGCGCATGGGGCATGGGTGGAATGATGAGTTCAAGATGCCCGCTGGCTTTGTGGTGGACGATTGGGACCTTCAGCCGTACCTACCCCGCGCCTCAGTGGAAGCCTACCTGAGACACAACGATATTTTCGCCTTCCAGCCTGAGCCAAAGAAGGTAGGTAAGAAGGGTACTATTTTCGCTCCAAGAGACCTTATCGTGCCATCAAGCGGCGTCACGCTGTCTTTCGATGAGGAGTGGCGGCTTAATGCTTTCTGTGCGAGGCAAGTTGATTCTACACCTACAAATACCTTATGACAACAAACAACAGCCCCCTCCTCGGCGAAGCCCTGGATACGCCGGTCACGACCCTGCTCAAGCCCTTGCTCGGCGCGCACATGCCGACGGCGGGGGGGCACCACAACGCTATCACGGACGGCGCGGCCATCGGGTGCCACAGCGTCCAGATCTTCACGGCCTCGCCGCGTCAATGGCGCTCCCCGTCTATCACCCCGGAACTGGCGGAGAAATTCCAGCAGGTCGTCCGCGAGAGCGGCATCACCAAGACCGTTGCCCACGACTCATACCTGATCAACCTGGCCGCCGAGCCGGGCGGCGATGTGCTGGCAAAGTCGCGGGCCGCCTTCCGGGGGGAGATCGAACGGGCGGAAGCTCTGGGCGTAGATTTCCTGGTTTCCCACCCCGGCGCGCACCTCGGTGCGGGGGAGGACGTCGGCATCGCGCGGCTGATCGAGAGCCTGGACCTGATCCACGCCGAAACGGCGGGGGCGAAGGTACGGGTGGCGATTGAGACGACGGCGGGGCAGGGGACCTATCTGGGTGGGCGGTTCGAGCAAATCGCGCGCATCCTCAGCGGCGTCCAGGAGCCTGCGCGCCTTGCTGTTTGTTTAGACACCTGCCACATCTTCGCGGCGGGCTACGACATCCGCACCCCGGAAGCGTATGAAGAAACTATGCGGCTGTTCAACGAGATCATCGGGCTGCAAAACCTGCAAGTCATCCACGCCAACGACTCGCAGAAGGCTTTGGGCAGCCACGCCGACCGGCACGCGCACATCGGCGAAGGGGAGATCGGTTTGGAAGCCTTCCGCCTGCTGGTCAACGACCCGCGCCTGGCGGGCCTGCCGGTCATCGTCGAAACGCCCGAAAGCGAAACGATGCACGAGGTCAACGTGCGGCGCCTGCGCGAACTGATGGCGTCCTAAAAGTCCATCTGGGAGGCGGCGCACGCACTGTCTCTGGGCGAGGGATGGAGATGAAGAGACAGCCATCCGCCCCAAAAGCGGCAGGAATAAAGTCTTCCCGGCGGTAACTGTAAGGCGTGACCGTCATCCCCGAAAATCCGGCGATTGAAAACACAGGCCCGGAGACGCTTCCCCCCGGCCTGTCTCGCTTGCAAGTGCGCCGTGCCCTGCGCCTGTGGACCCTGGAAGGCTGTGTCACCACCGTCCAAATGTCACTGACCTCAGGCGCGTTCCAGACGGGCTTCGCCCTGTTTCTCGGATGCAGCCCGTTCTGGCTCGGCGCCTTGGGCGGCATCCCCGCCCTGGCAGGTCTGGTGCAGCTCCTTTCCTCCTTCCTCGCCCAGCGGTACGGCAAGCGCAAGCCGCTTGTTGTCTGGTTCTCCCTCGTCGCGCGCCTGCTCTGGCTGCCGATGCTGCTGATCCCCCTCATCCTGCCGCGCCCGTGGTGGGTAGGGACCTTCCTCGCGCTGACACTGCTGTCTTCCCTGCTCGCCAATGTTTCATCGCCGCTTTGGACCGCCTGGATCACCGACTTGGTGCCCGAAGACAACCGGGGCCGCTACTTCGGGCGGCGCAACATGTATGCCGGCTGGGTCGGTATGATCGTCCCTATCCTGGGCGGCTACTTCTTGGACGCCGCCACGCGGCGGCACGAACTGAGCCAAGCCCTGGCCTTCGCCGTGATCTTTGCCGCCGCCACGTTCTTCGCCTTCGGCTCCTTTGGGATCGGATGGCAAAGCCCGGATGTCACGCCGGCAGGGCACGATGCGGCACTCCCGCAGGAAGGCGCATTCGCTTATTACCGCGCGCCGTTCGCGGACGGCAACTTCCGCCGTATCATCGCCTACGTCGCCGCCATGGTCGTGGCGCAGGCCATCGCCGGCCAGTTCTTCACGGTCTACCAGCTTCAATATCTGGGGCTTAACTATACGGCCTTCCAACTGCTGTCTGCTGTCTCCTCATTGGCGTCGCTTGTGAGCATGCCGCTGTGGGGGTATCTGGCGGACAAGTATGGCAACAAGCCGGTCTTGATTATCTGCGGCGGCCTGGTGCTGGCGCCGCCGCTGCTTTGGGTGCTTGCGGTTCCTGATGGGATCGCGGGCTTGTGGGACTACGATGCCGGGCACCGCCTCCACCTCTCGCTGACCAAGCTCGACATCATCCTCGTGAACACGTTCGCCGGCGTTGGCTGGGCTGGGGTCGGCCTGACGCAGTTCAACCTGATCATCGGGGCAGCACCGGGCGACAAGCGGACCGTCTATGTGAGCGCCATCGCCGCCGTGTCGGGTCTCGCGGGCGGCTTGGCCCCGGTGGCTGGCGGGGCGCTGATAGAGGCGCTGGGACATCTAACTTTCCCCGCGCACGGCTTGATCCGCAGCAACTACCATGTCCTGTTCGTCCTCTCGGCAGGCCTCCGCATTGTCGCGCTGCTGCTGGTCCGTCCGATCCACGAGGCGGGGAGTCGGGAAGCGACTTATGTGCTGAAACAGCTCAAGGCATCCAAGCCGGTCGGCTCGTTTACGGGCATCCAGAAGCTATCCCGCGCGGGCAGCTCGCAGGCGCGCGCTCAGGCGGTGGAGTCGCTGGGGAGGCTGAAGACGCCGCTGGCGGTGGAAGAGCTGGTGCGAGCGCTGGACGACGTTTCGCTGACGGTCCGGGAGCAGTCCGCCGTCGCCCTGGGGGAGATCCGGGACCCACGCGCAACGATGCCCCTGGTCCGCAAGCTGACCGACCCCGCTTCAGGCATCAGCGGCGCAGCGGCGACCGCCCTGGGCAAGATCGGGGACAAGGCGGCCCTGCCCTCCCTGGCCGCCGCCGCCCAGCTTGGCCCGCCGCCACGCCAATTGGCCGCTCTGGAGGCGCTGGGGCGGCTGCCCGACCCGTCCGTGACGGACATCCTGGGCGTCCTGATGCGCGACCCCGACTCGACAGTCCGCACGGCGGCCCTGCGCGCCCTGGCGGAGCGCGAAGACCCGGCCAGTCTGCCGGGCCTGATCGCGCAGCTTGCGACGGAGCAGGAGCCGGCCAACCTCGCCGTCCTAGCCGACGCCCTGGGCCGTTTGGGGGAAGCGGAAGCCGCCCTGCCCCTCCTGCGCGCGCTGGACCGGACCGCGTCGCCCACCGTCAAGCGGGAGATATTGAACGCCGTCGGCAGCCTGGGCGGCGGGCGCGATGCCTTTTATCCCTACCTCGCGCTGGATTCCTATGCGCGGGACGAGACGGTGGGGAAAATCCTGATGAACATCCAGCGCCGCTACCGGGCGCGGGCCGCCCATGGAAAAGAGGCGGGAGCAGCACGGATTTCGATCCTGGCAAAGCGCGCGCTGGCGGCGTATACCCTGGGTGACGACGGGGCATGTCTAGATCGTCTCGCGCGCATGGCACGGCTCCTGCCCTCTGACCCCGTGCTGCCCGCCTATGAGATCCTCCTGGCATTGGACGCGCGGGAAGGGGAAGCGCCGTCCGGGGAGGAGGTACTGCTCGGCGTTTTTCTGGTCCGCCGGATGACGGGGGGATAGCGCAGTAATGACGGGGAAGTTCAGCAATGACGGAGGAGCGCAGTGATGACGGAAGGCTGGGGGCACCGGCACTGGAAGTGCCGGTCTACTCCCCGTGAAAGTCGCTCCGCGACTGAGGAGATGCCATCGAGCGCTGTTCTTCAGTGCCGGAGGCACTTTCACTTAGCGTAGACCGGCACTTCCAGTGCCGGTTGTCTTGCCGCTAAGGACTTATTGCAGCGGGTCGAACACCGGCACTTGGACCGCGCGAGGCTGACCAATAGTGGATTGGACCAGGAGCGTGTGGCTCTGACGGCCAGAGGACGGCGACAGCAGCGCGCGGGAGCCGGTAAGGCCCAGCCGGACCGTCCTCTGGCCGTCAATCGCCAGCACCTCATCGAAGGCGTTCAGACCGGCGCGGACAGTCGGGGAGCGCGCCTGGATTTCCGCGATCACGACGTGGGCGCGGCCCTGCGGGTCTTTGGTCTCCATCAGCGTCAGGCCCGTCGTCTTGGTCACGAAGGGCGCACCGACACCGGCGGTGGGCCGGAAGAAGACGCGGGAATGAGGGTAGTCAAAGGTGACGACGAACCGGGACAGCAGGGTCGCGCCGAGCGAGCCGGCGTTCACGACCGAGGCTCCGCCTTTCGGGTCGAGGGAGAAGTCGGTGGGGACATCGCGCAGCGTGACGCCTGCGACTTTGAGGGACCCGGTGCGCGTGACGCGGGAGCGCGAAACGCCGCCGATGCCGCCGCCGGCCGTCATCAGCCCGTGCGGGTACTTTTTGTCCAGGCCGTACTGCGCGACGAACGGGCTGTAAAGCCGCAGGGCGGCTTCGTCGCCGGTATCTATCAGGAACCGCTGGACAGGCAGCGCGTCGAACTGCGCTTCGACCGAAGGCACATCGCTGTCTAGTTCGAGGGGAAGCGCCTTGCCGTCCCGAGGGGATGGGTGGAAGGCGTCCGGCTGAATGAAGGTGATCTGCTTGCGCGGGAAGTCCACCCGGACGACGAAGTGGGCCAGCAGGTCATAGCCGACAAAGCCGGCGATTGGGCGGGTGAAGTAGGAGTTGAGCGTATCCGGCATCTCAATCGCCACTGCGGCCACATCGGTCAATTGGACCGCGCCGGGGACCTCGAAACGGCTGATGAGGACAGGGTGCAGGTCGGTCGAGCCGCCGTAGCCGCGCGCCTCCAAAAAACCGCTGCTTTTCAGCCCCAGTCGGGTCGCCGTCTGCTGCGAGAGCGCGATGGTGCTGGCCCCGCTGTCCAGGAAGACCCGCGCGGGCTGGCCGTTGAGCCGCACGGACAGCCCGATCTCACCGTCGTCCATAGCAAACGGGACCGTCGCCGAGGTCTGGCCGGGCCGGACGAAGCGGAACTTGCCCCCCCCCGCCGGCGGCGAGAACAGGCCCGGCGGCAGCGGGATGTTGTTTTGAAGCTGGGTAACGGTCCCGATGACGTCATACCGCGCCGTGCCGTTCGTGACCGTCATGCTGAACGGGAAGCGCGCCCCGTCCACCGCCCGGTAGTCGCCGTAGGTCGTCGTCACCAGGACGTTGTCGTCGAGGTGCTGCTCCTTGACGATGAAGAACGTGCGCGGGTCGAAAAACAGCGTGCTGGGCTTGCCGCCTTCGGGCAAAGCGTCCACGATCCAATCACCCGTTTCCGGCTCCGGCTGGGCGCGCAGGGTCAGCTTGCCCGCGATGCGGCCGGGCAGGACGTAGGAATTGGTGTCGAAAAAAAGCTGGACTCGCAGGTCCTTCAGCTCCTCGCCCGCCAGCGGGCGGACGTTGCCGTTGGTGTCGCGCTGCCAGGAGACCTTGCCGTCGTAGCCCTGCGTGATGTCCAGGATACCGAGCTTGTCTTCCTCGTATTCCCGGTCCGGCGCGGCGTAGATGGTCGTGATGGTGCCCCGAATGCCGCCGGTCAGGACACTGGAGACCACCTTGGTGTTTTTGATCGCCGTGATGGCGTCCGCGCCGCCCAATGCCGCGAGGTGCTTTTGCAGCAGCGACGCCAGTGTCATCTGTGGAGCAGACACGTCCGCCGCCAGAAGGCTATGAAAAACGCGATGGAAGCGGCGTTCGGCGCGGCTTGTCTTCACCGGGGGGGGGGCGAGCGGCACCAGCGGCGCGAGAGGCGTGGCCGGATCGGGTACTAGCTGCATCTGGCCGCGCGGGTAGTCGAAAGTCACCCAAAAGTGGTTCAGGGCCAGGTTGCCGATCCCGCCGGCGTTCGTGGAGACGCGGGTGATGCCCGGCCCGGTCATCGTCGCCAGCCCCAGGTCACTGAGCTTCAGGCTCCCCAGACCCAGGGTGTGGCCCGGAGTGACCGTTTCCTGGATGGCCCCGCCGACGCCGACCCCGGAGCGCATCTGGGCGCGTGGGTCGCCCGGCTTGGGCAGCAGGCCGTTCGCCTCGGCGTACTGCGTGTAAAGGTGGACACCGCCCGCGTCGCCCGTGTCCACCAGGAACCGGGCGGGCGCGCGGCCATCAATGGACGCCAGAATCGTCGGCATCCGCCCTTCAAGCTTGAGCGGCAGCGTGACGGCGCGGGCGTCGGGGGCGGCCCGCGGGGCGGCAGGATCGGTCAGGGTGACAAGTTTGTTCTTGTAGTCCAGCCGCGTGACGAAGCGGGCAAGCAGCTCGTAGCCGATCGCGCCGTCCACATGCCCGTGTTCGCTGAGAAGTTTGGCGACGTTCGGGTCCTTGATGACGTGCAGCAACTGGCGCGACAGGCGGACCGCGCCGCCGAACTCCAAGGTTGCCTCGGCTGCCAGACCTGTGGCCGAGGAGCCGCCGTATCCGAGAGCGGGCAGGTTGCCCTGCGCCGTCAGCCCCGCCGTCTGGGCGGCCTGGGCGGTGACGAACGCCGCGCCCGCGCCGCTGTCCAGTAGGAAGCGGAGCGGGTGGCCGTTGACGGAGGCATAGACCACGACCTCGTTCTCGTCCGTCACGAAGGGGAACGAGACCTCGGTGGAGGCTCCCGGCGTCAGAAATTGCCAGTCTCTGGCCAGGGCCGGCGGCGTGAACAGCGCGGCTACAAACGTCGGTCGCCGCGTCGCCTGACGCAGCGTTGCCTCAATGATCAGCGGCAGTCCGCCGGGCTGGATCTGCATGTGGCTCGGCGTCTGCGCCCCGAACAGCGCTTTGTACGCCAGGATGCGGATCGTGGTAGCGATCCCACCCTTGTGGACGACGGACTGGCGGATGAGGTAGGTGTTCGGGTCCAGGTAGATCGTCTGCTGCGTGCCGCCCTTGGGCCGGGCGTCCAGCACATAACACCCGGTCTCCGTGTCGCGTCCCGGCCGCAGGGTCATGGTGCCCGCACCGCCCTTGGCGCCATGCTTGAAAGGGTCCACGTTTTCGAGTGAAAACCCGGCATCCGCCTTGTTCTCGGCCAGTTCCTCGCCGCCTAGGATTCGGACGTTGCCAGTCCCGTCCTGCTCCCAGGTCGTCTTGCCGTCGCTGCCCGTCGTGGTGGCAATCGGCCCCAGCCGGAGTTCGGAGCGGCTGCGATGTCCCGACGCCTCATAGGACGTCAGCGTCCCCGCCAGGCCGCCCGCGCTGATGTCGTAGATGATCTCCTGCTGGCCCTTGTCCTGATGGGCGGCGGGGGGCGCACCTGACGCCCGCTGATGCCGTGTCAGCAGCTCGCTCAGTGTCAGGGCCGGAGGCGGTGCGGCGGAGGCGGGGAAAAGCAGGCAAAAGAGAAAGGCGCCCGAAAAGGCGCGCTGGAAAAAGGTGTAGTTCACTCTGTTAGTTTACCGTATTCGGAAGGATTTTTCGGCGTGGGCTTGACAAGGCTGGAAACCGTGTGCTATTATGACGCCCGGAACCATGACTCGACCCACTGACAACCTGTTCGCGACGGCCAACGGCACCCAGACGCCCCTGCTCTGGTCGCTCATCTTCGCGTCACGCCTGACCCAAGACTTTGGTGCGGGTGCGACGGATTGTTTCGTGCCATCCCCCGCCTATCAGCCCGGTCAAGGCATAGCCCAAAATTATCCCGCGCCGCCGATTGCGCCCGCTTCGTGTTCCGGGGAGAGATGCCCTTGATCTCTTCCTCCTGAACGACACGCAGCAAGCAATCGGCCCCCGGCGCAAAGCCAGGGGCCTTTTTCTTTGCCGCCCTTCGTGGTATAGACAAAAGCTACAAATGCAATACAAAACATCGGTTGGAGGCAGATACGGTTTGCTGCGGCGGTCTGTAAAACCGCTCCTTGACCGGGTGTGGGTTCGAATCCCACCCAACCGACTTGAAGGAGGAATAGAAATGTCCACATTGATTGTGGAAGTCTGCGAGATCGAAAAAGTGTTTCATCACAGCAACGCCGATGCGCTGGATCTGGCGCAGATCAAGGGGTGGCAGTGTGTTATCCCGAAGGGGCGGTATGCGCCGGGCGACCTGGTGACGTACATTCCCATTGACGCCGTCATCCCTGCCGAGCATTCGGACCGCTGGGGCATCACCAAGTACCTGTCCAACGGGCGCGTCCGCTGCGCGCGGCTGCGCGGCGAGCCGAGTTTCGGCGTCATCGTGGACCGCGACGACCCGGCCTGGGCGGAGGGGCGGGACGTCCAGGACTACTACGGCATCACCAAGTACGTCCCGCCGGTCAAGATGGGGACGGGCGATGCCGAGCCGCCCCACCCGCTGTTCGTCGAGTACACGGACATCGAGAACCTGCGGAACTTCCCCGGCGTCTTCACCGAAGGCGAGGAGGTGTCGGTCTCGGAGAAAATCCACGGCACCTCCTGCCGGCTGGGGCTGGTCGAGGGCGAGTGGATGGCCGGCTCCATGTCCGTCCGCCGCCGCCGGCCCGAAGACCTGTCCGGGAGCATCTACTGGCAGCCGATGGCCCTGTCGGGCGTTCAGGACCTACTGGCGCACCTAGGCGAAAGGCACCGGCAGGTCATTCTGTACGGCGAGGTCTTCGGCAGCCGAGTCCAGAGCCTGACCTACGGCCAGGTTGGGACGCTGGGCTTCCGCGCCTTCGACCTCCTGGCTGACGGCAAGTACCTAGACGCTGATGACTTCGCCGCGCTGTGCGCCCGGTTCGATGTGCCTGCCGTTCCCATCCTGTATCGGGGGCCTTACGCACTGGACACGGTCAAGGCGCTGTCCGAAGGCGCGACGACATTAGGCGCGGACCACATCCGTGAGGGCGTGGTCGTCCGTCCGGTGAGGGAGCGCACTGACCCGAAGGTGGGCCGCGTCTGCCTGAAATATATCGGCGACCCGTACCTGTTCGCCAAGAACGTCACGGACAGCCACGACGTTTGACGTGTCGAGAAAGAAAAGGGACAAGATGGAAAAAGAAAACATCAAAATCTTCGGAGACCACGAGGAGGCGACGCTGGCTCAAATCACACGCTCGGCTTCCCATGAGGCAGTCCGGGGCGCGGTCCTGTGCGCCGACGGCCACAAGGGCTATGCCGTGCCGATTGGCGGCGTGATCGCCTACGAGGACAAGATCAGCCCGTCCGGGATAGGGTTCGATATCGCCTGCGGAAACAAAGCCGTGCGTTTGGACATCCCGGCCTCGAAGGTGCGCGGCAAGATCAAAAAGATCATGGACGATGTTTGGAGCCACCTGGAATTCGGCATCGGGCGCACCAACGACACGCATGTAGACCACGAGCTGTTCGATGACGAGGCGTGGAAGCTGACCCCGATGAGGGCGCTCAAGCAGATGGCCCGCAATCAACTTGGGACGATAGGCAGCGGCAACCACTATTTGGACCTCTTCGCCGATGAGCAGGACCGGACCTGGATCGGAGCGCACTTCGGTTCGCGCGGGCTGGGGCACAAGACGGCCACCTTCTTCCTGGAAGCGGGCGGCGCGAAGGACGGCATGGACGTGGACCCGCTGGTCCTCGACGTGCGCTCGTCCCTGGGCGGCGACTACCTCGCCTGCATGGCGCTGGCCGGGCGCTATGCCTACGCCGGGCGGGACTGGGTCTGCGCCGAAGTGGCGCGGCTGCTGGGGGCGAAGATTCTCGAAGAGGTGCATAACCACCACAACTTCGCCTGGAAGGAGACGCACGGCGGGCGCGATCTGTGGGTGGTCCGCAAGGGGGCGACGCCCGCCTTCCCCGGCCAGCGGGGCTTCGTCGGCGGCTCGATGGGGGACCAGTCGGTCATCCTGGAAGGAATCGCGTCGGATGAGGCGACGGACGCGCTCCACTCGACGGTGCATGGCGCGGGCCGCGTGATGAGCCGCACGCAGGCGCGGGGCAAGGTCAACCGCAAAACAGGCCAGGTCATCTCGCCAGGCGTGGTCTCTCGTCAGATGATGCAGGAGTGGCTGCGCGAGAAAAACGTCGAGCTGCGCGGGGCGGGCACGGACGAGTCGCCCCACTGCTACAAGCGACTCCCGGACGTGCTGGCGCACCACGCCAAGTCAATTCGCGTCCTGCACACGCTGACGCCATTGGGCGTGGCGATGGCCGGGGAGAACGAGGTGGACCCCTTCAAGGATTAGCGTGGGGGCGGGGGAAGGCTTTTCTCCTGCTCCCGATTGCTCCCGTCGCTTAACCGGTGAAAGCCCGCTCCTTATAAGGGCGCGATTCGGGTTCGAGTCCCGACGGGAGTAGGTCCCAAAAAGCCCCGGCGGCTCCACAATGAGCCGCCGGGGCTTTGGCGCTACCGGATTAGGAACGGCGGCCCTTGGTCGCGTGGGCGGGCTTGCGCTTGGCGGTGCTCGGCGGGACCGGCTTCGCCGACCCCGTCGGCGAAATCGTGACTGTCATCTTGCCGCCCGTGTTTTCCGCCTTGATGATGAACGGTGTGGCCTCGACGAACTTGACGTTGTAGCGGGTCAGGCGGGTGGCCTGCCCTCCCTCTCCCCGGCTCCAATACACCGCGATCTGCTCGGTGGGATCATGTTCCAGCGCGGTGTTCCACGAAAGACTCCAGGAGTCTAAAAATTTGCCTTTGGCAAATTCGCCGTAGTCGTTGCGGAGCGCGAAGGTGGTCAGCATCATCTGCTGGCTGATCGAGCCTGTAAATATGACCAGGGTGCCCCGGACGACCGTGAGAGGAATGGGCACATCGGAGTGCGTCACCGTCACAGTCATGGTCGGCACTTGTGCAAACGAGGCGCGGCCCAGCCCGCAAAGGGTGACAAATGCAATAGCGAAAACAAATTTCTGAATAACTGCCTTCATCGGTAGCGGTTCTCCCCTGAAAGATGGCTCATTCATAGGCTTACCACTTATTGTATCACACTCCGCTGGCTTTGAGAAGAGGCCGCTGGATAGTTTGTGAAATAGGCACAAGAATATTTGTAAAAAAACTGGCTAACGGAGTCGAAAAACAGCCGCGCATCGGCAGGATGAAGGGGGCCATCCCCCAACCCGACTCCGGCGTCGCTCTCAAGCCGCTTGGAGGAAGGCGGAGGCTTCGTGCGGCGCAGCTTCCCGCATCAGGCTGACGAACATCGGGGCGAGTTCCGGGTCAAACTGTGTCCCGGCGCTGCGCGCGATCTCTGCCAGTGCCGTTTCCCAGGACATCCCTTTGCGATAAGGGCGGTCACTGGTCATGGCATCGAATGTGTCTGCGAGGGCAAGCAGGCGAGCCACACGCGGAATCTGTTCGCCCTGGAGGCCGTCGGGGTAGCCGCGCCCGTCCCAGCGTTCGTGGTGGTGGCGCACTCCCGGCAGGGTGGCGACGAGTTTGGGCGCCTTGCGGACGATGACTTCGCCCAGGGCGGGGTGCGTCTCCATGATCTGGCGCTCTTCCGGCTCCAGCCGACCGGGCTTCTTCAGGATCGCGTCGGGCACGCCGATCTTGCCGACGTCATGCAGGGTTCCGGTCGTGTGAACCAGAGCGACCTCGTCATCTGTCAAGCCTGTCCTCTTCGCCAGAGCGACCGCGTACTCGGCGACGCGCTGTGAATGGCCCTGGGTGTACGGGTCTTTGGCATCCACGGCGGCGGCGAGGGCCTGGATCGTGGCCAGGCTCTCGTCCTTCAGGAAGCGATGCAATTGGTAGGGGTCGGCGTTCGAGTCCGCGCCCGGCAGGCTGTCGAAGCGGCAGACGCGGTTGCGCCCAAGCTGCTTGGCACGGGAGACGGCCAGTTCGGCGGCCAGCACCAGCCCCTCGCCCTCGGTGGTGTGGGTGCCCAATTCGGCGCAGCCGACACTGAGGGTAAGACCGAGATTCAGTCCCGCGATGGTCTCCCGGACCAGTTCCCCCAGAGCCTCCGCCTGCGCCAGATCGCGCTGAGGGAGCAGAACGGCGAACTCCTCACCGGCATAGCGGGCCGCAATGGCGACCTGGGGCAGACAGGCTTGAAGCGTCTCGGCCACATCATGCACCGCCTGATCACCCGCCCCGTGGCCGTGCCGCTGGTTGTACTGCCCAAAGTGGTCCAGGTCCAGCAGGAGCAGGGACAGGCGCTCGCCGGACCGCGCGCAGCGTTTGGCTTCCTGATCGAGCCGCTCCTGGAACCGGCGGTGGTTGTCCAGGCCGGTCAGGGGGTCGGCGTCAATCAGGGCGAGCAGGCGCTCCTGGCTGCCATGCAGGGCCGCCGACATCTCGTTGAAGACCGTCTGGAGGAGGCCGATTTCATCGGTGCGGCGGACATCGAAACGCTCCGGCCAGTCCCCCCGGCGCAGAGTCTCGGCGGCCTGAACGACGCCGCCGAGGGGGCGGGTCAGGCCCCGCGCGAGGAATGCGCCGCCCGCCAGCGCCAGCGCCAGCGTCAGGGCCGAGGCAGCCAGGAACGTCAGCAGGCAGCGGTGGTACAGCGCCATCGCCGGCCCATAAGGGAGCAGGGTGACGAACCCCATACCCGCATGGGGATCAGTGTCCGGCAGCGGCGCGTAGAGCGCGAAGAAACGAGCGCGTTCCAGCGTTATCACGGTGGGGACCCGAGGGGCCGGCAAGTGAGGGGGCAGAGGGCGGGACGCACCGACGACATGGCCCCGGTACAGAAAAGCCACATCGGTGCCCAGGGAGGCCCGAAGGCGTGCTGCCACGGCGGGATCAATGGCGCGGTAGGCCGTGAACGTCCCCCAGGGGTAAGCGCCGATCCGCACGGGGACGCAGACGGCCAGCATCAAGCGCCCTTGCCGTGCGACAACGCCCTGCCACGACTGACTCGCCATCGCAGCGGTGACGCCGGAGTCCCCGGCAAGGTCCGCTCCTGGGCGGTCCTGACCGTCCGTGTCGCAGAGCACCCGCCCGTCACGGTCCGTCACGATGATGGCGTCTGCCCCCATCTTCCGCCGGTAGTCACCCACCCGGTCCAGCACGGTCGCGGGATCATGGGTGCTCAGGGCACCGTGCAGGGCCGGCTCATCGGCGATCAGCCGAGCCTGATCGAGCAGAACCGCGCTGCGCTCCCGCATGAGCTGCTCCAGCACACTGCCGGTCGCGCGGACGTCCGCGCGGACAGCCCGCCCTACCTCGCGTGACACGAGGACAGTGAAAGCGAGCAGGATGACAGACACCAGGCCGACCGCCGTGCCGGCAACCAGCAGAAGGATTTTGGCGCGCAGACTCAGCCTCATAAGACTCCGTTATCTATTTCCGGGTGAGCGCTAGGGCCAGCGGGGCCGTCTGGCTGCCGACGGTGACGGTCTGCGTGAGCGTGGCGCCGCTCTCATGCCAGGCGTGCAGGGTGTACGTCCCCGGCGGCACGTTCGGCAGCCGGAACCGGCCCTGGCCGTCCGTGACCGCATAGTAGGGGGTGTCCACGACCATGATGTAGGCGCTCATGTCCGAGTGGACGTTGCACAGCAGGACGACCAGGCCGGTCTTATCGAACGTGATGGATTTGGTCGCGCCGCGCGGGTACATGCCCAGGTCGAACTTCTTCGCCTGAAAGTAGGCGAAGACGTTGTGGAAGATGGTGTCATCGTTGGGGAACCGGACGGTCGTGCCGCGCGTCACGACCAGGACGTGCGGCAGAAACATCTTGTCGCGCTGATCCACGGCTGCGTGTGTCAGTGGAGGCGCAGGCGCGTTCCCTTGCAGATAAACGACGGCCTCGCGGGCTGCGCCGTGTGTCAGCGTCACATGGCCGGTGACGCCGGCGGCGTGGGCCACGGTCAGCGGCCCGGCGGCGAAAAGGACGATAAACAGACGAAGCAAGCTGATTGTTGATCGCATGGACAGTACCTCTCGGGATAACCCGGTATTTTCCTGTTATCGGCAGTTAACCCGGCACGCTTTAGGCTGGTCTAAGGAGCGTTGCTTTTCCCGCCATAATAGAGCGCATGATGCTAAGTTGTGGATGGCATAAGATAAGGCCGCTGCTGCGCGTGGGGGCGCTGGTGCTGGGGGTGCTGCTTGCGGGCAGCGCGGGACGCGCCCAGACTTTGGGGGCGCGCGGGGCGATGAATGGGGAACTCGATCTGGACCTGCGGGCGCGGATCGCCGCTGTCGGCCAATCCGGGGCCAAATTGCACGCGACCACGCTGCGGCTGGGGATCGAGCTGGCGCCGGGGGTGCGTGTCCATGCCTATGGGGCACACCGGTACGGCTTTTTTGCCGCGCAGGAGGCGGTGGTCGAGAAAGACTGGGGCGGAAATGCGGGTCGTGCCCAGGCAGGGTTGGTCCGGCTGCCGTTCGGCATCTACGACCCGCGCGAGACCTATGCGTCGGGCTTGATTGATTACCCGATGCCGCGCGGAGATTATGCCTACCATTCCCTGGATTGGGGTGTGCCGGGTGTGGCATGGAGCGGCGGCCCTCCGCGCCTGCAAGTGGAGGCGGCGGGGTTCAGCGGGCGGGGGACAGGGATTTGGGACAATCAGGCCCATGTCCGTGGAGGCGCGGCGCGGGCGCAGACTTACTTCGGCGACGCCATTTTTGGCCTCAGCCGCTGGGATGGGGCGCTGCAAGACGATCCGACCTCTCCGGCCAGCCGGCCCGTCCACATGACGGGTCTGGACCTGCGCTACACGAAGACGCAGCTCCTTATTCGCGGCGAGTATCTGTTCGGAACACTGGCCGGTAATCACATGCATGGATGGTACGTGGACGCCTACTATCGCCTGCCGCAGCACGAGCGCTGGAGCCTTGTGGCGCGCATCGAGCGCCTGAAGGCAGGTGACGATTACTCTGAAAGCCGTCAGCTCACGCTCGGGGCGCGATGGGTCGCGACGCAGGAGTGGACTCTGGCGGCCAACTGGCGGCGAAACAATGGGCCGTTTTATGCGCCGACTTGGACACCGTCGGCTCCCAAAGGCGGCGACGTTCTGCTGCAAGCCTACCGCCGCCTAAACTGGTAACTGATGTTACGCAGACAATTTGATGCTTGTCCGCGTCCTTAATTTTCTTCTGGTAAAATACGGTTATGAGTCCTCTGGATAAGCCGCTTCTGGACCTGTACGCCGACTACTTGATCTCGTCCT